>ERZ795042.7-NODE-7-length-324825-cov-103.776679_pt1 | contig 324825 bp, 249 predicted proteins | sample MGYA00375126_ERZ795042 | MGnify/ENA primary metagenome ERZ795042 (study PRJEB30171, sample SAMN05518105) | compost metagenome | isolation source: Feedstock adapted compost from Newby Island compost facility, Milpitas, CA | place: USA:Newby Island compost facility...
TCGGAGCGCACGGCGCTCTCGGCCCCCTGTGGCCCACGCAGATGAAATAGCCCTGCATGCGGATGGCGCATCGGGTGTTTTGCCTTGGCCCGGTGCACAGGGTCTCTCTTCAATGGGAGGGATGGCGCAAGAATACGTATTGCGACCGTTCGGTTCACCGGGGCGGTTGCGGATTGACTACGAGCGGGAGCTCAATCCGCAACAGCTCGAAGCGGTCACCTCGCCTCCCGGACCCGCCCTGGTGATCGCAGGGGCCGGCAGTGGCAAAACCCGGACACTGACCTACCGGGTGGCCTTCCTCCTTGAACAGGGCGTGCCGCCCGACCGCATTCTCCTGCTGACCTTCACCAACAAGGCCGCCCGGGAAATGTTGCAGCGGGTGGAATCCCTGCTGGGCGGCCTGCCCGGCGCCCTGTGGGGCGGCACCTTTCACGCCATCGGACACCGCATCCTGCGCCTGCATGCCGACCGGCTGGGGTACGAGCCCAACTTCGGCATCCTCGACCGCGAAGATGCCCGCCATCTGCTCAACACCTGCATCCGCGACACCCTCTCCGAGGACGAGCGCAAAAAATTCCCGCGCCCCGAGGTGCTGGCCGAGATCTACTCACTGGCGGCCAACCTGCGGTTGTCCATTCCGGATGTCCTCGACCGCCACTTCGACTATTTCCTGGGTCTGGCGGACCGGATCACGCAGGTGCACCGCGTCTACCAGGAACGGAAACGCGCCACCCGGGTGATGGATTTCGACGACCTGCTGGTGCGCTGGCTGGAGGTGCTCGAACAACAGGCCGACCTGCGCGACTACTGGCAGCGCAGGTTCCTGTTCATTCTGGTGGACGAGTACCAGGACACCAACGTCGTCCAGAGCGCCATCGTGGATCTGCTGGCCGCACGGCACAAAAACCTGATGGTGGTCGGCGATGACGCACAGAGCATCTACGGGTGGCGCGGCGCCGACGCGCGCAACATCCTCGAGTTTCCCAACCGTTACCCCGAGGCGCGGGTGTTCAAAATCGAAACCAATTACCGCAGCACGCCCGAGATTCTCGAGGTGGCCAACGCAGTCATCCTCGGCAACCGCCATCAGTTCCACAAGGAACTCACAGCGGTCCGGCCCTCGGGCCCGCGCCCGGCCGTGGTGGCCTGCATGGACGCCTCGCAGCAGGCGGCCTTTGTCGCCCAGCGGGTGGCCGAACTCCACGAAGCAGGCACCCCGCTGGATCGCATGGCCGTCCTCTACCGGGCTCACCATCATGCCCTGGAACTGCAGATGGAACTGACGCGGCGCGGCATTCCCTTCAGCATCACCAGCGGCGTACGGTTCCTGGAGCAGGCCCACATGAAAGACGTCACCGCGCACCTGCGTCTGGTGGTGAATCCGCTGGACAGCGTCGCCTTCCAGCGCGTGGTGCAGATGTTGCCGGGGGTTGGCGCCAAGGGGGCCGCCCGCTTGTGGGAAGCCTTTCGATCCCACCTGCACGCGGCCTCCTCGCGGGTGACTGCCGGCGGGGATGCGGCCGTGGAGGACGCCACCTCCGCGGCCCTCGCGGCCTGCAGAAAGGAAGTCGGCCGGAAAACCGTTCAGGCCTGGGACGGCCTCGTGGCGTTGATGAAGGAGCTCGAGCGCCCCGATCTGCGCCGCAAACCGGCCGAGATGATCCGCACCGTGCTGAAGGGCGGCTACGAGGAGTACCTCAAACTGCATTACCCGAATTACCGGTCCCGCCGGGAGGATCTCGAGCAACTGGCCCTCTACGCGGAGGGCTTTGATGACGTGCACGAGTTCCTCGCCCAAACGGCGCTTCTGACCAACGTGGAGGCCGAGGAAGACCAGCCCGGCGGCATGGAACCGAACCGGCTGCGGCTTTCGACGGTTCATCAGGCCAAGGGACTCGAGTTCGACGTGGTCTTCGTCATCATGCTGTGCGAGGGGATGTTCCCCTCGGCGCGATCCCTGGAAGACGAGGAGGGCGAGGAAGAGGAGCGACGCCTCTTTTACGTGGCCGTCACTCGCGCCCGCAACGAGTTGTACCTGACCTTCCCCCTGCTCCACCGGGCGCGTGCTGCACAGGCCGGCCCGCTGCAGGAACCGTCCCGGTTCCTGCGCGAAATCCCGCCGCAACTGGTGGAAACTTGGGAACTTCGCCCGCCCTTGTGGTGAAGGCGGACGACCCCTGCTGCGATTCCCTCTCCGGACGGCTGCTCGCCAGCCTCCCCGTCACAGGTCAGGCGCCCGGACGCTTGTCGGAGCCGGACGCCGATTCCTTCCGCCGCTCCAGGCACGCGTAGGCGTTGTGGTTGTGGATGCTCTCCTGGTTTTCGGCCTCCACTCGGTACCACGTGATGTCCGGATGCTCGTTCAGGCGCACCGCCACGTTCCGAACCAGATCCTCCACGAACACCGGATTGTCATACGCCTTCTCGGTGACGTATTTCTCGTCCCGCCGCTTCAACAACGCGTACAGGTCCGAGCTGGCCGAGCCTTCGATGATGGCGATCAGGTCCTCGATCCAGACCGGCCTGGTGAACCGCACCGCCACGGTCACCGTCCCCCGCTGATTGTGTGCCCCACGGCTGCTGATCGCCTTCGAACACGGACACAACGTCGTGACATTGGCACGGACCGTCAGCACGAAATCAATCTCCGGCCCGCACGCCGCCGCGTCGAATCGCGCCGTGTAATCCATCAAACTCGGCAGTCGCGACACCGGCGCGTGCTTCGTCATGAAGTACGGAAACTCCATCTCGATGTGCGACGTGGCTGCGTGAAACTTCTTCTGCATCGCAAACAGAATCTCCGGGATGTTGTCCACGTGGACCACGTTCCCGTGGGCATTCAGCACCTCCAAAAACCGGCTCATGTGCGTGCCCTTGAACTCCTTGGGCAGGTCCACGAACATGCCGATCGTGGCCACGGTGTGCTGCCGCGCGTGCGCCTTGTCGCGCACCTCGATGGGAAAGCGCAGCCCGCGCACGCCGACCTTGTCGATGCGCAACTCGCGGTGATCCCGCTCGTTCTGCTTGTCGCACAACTCGCCCGCTTCCTCCGCGGCCGCCCGCCCGGGACGGCTCCGGAGGAGTTGGGAATCCCGGTGGCCCTTGGTTTTGACCGACATGGCCCTAAAGTAGATCGGCCCGTGTCTCCTGCCAAATCCAGCGGTGCGGCCGGCCATTCGCCTGCCCGATCAAGGCTGCGAGCCAAAGAAGAATTGCCGATGCCGGGCCGGGCCCGCTAGCATGGTCCCATGCTACGGGAAACGGGCAGCGCGAAGGGCGCGCTGGCAGACACCTCGTTCCAGGACCTTTGCCGCCGGGCGTATCGGTTCATGCTGTTGGCCCGCGTGGCGGAAGACAAGCTGGCCAGCCTCTACCGCGCGGGAAAAATCCATGGCGGCGTCTTCCTCGGACGTGGCCAGGAGGCGCTCAGCGTCGCCGGGGCCCTCGCCCTCCGGGAGGGCGACGTCTACGCGCCCCTGATCCGTGACGCCGCCGGGCGACTGGCCTTCGGCGAACCATTGGTGGACCTGTTCCGCACCTACCTCGGATCCCGCCTCGGCCCCATGCGCGGCCGTGACGGCAACGTGCACCGCGGCTACCCGCGCCAGGGTTACCTGGCCATGATCAGTCACCTGGGCGCCATGATCTCGGTCGTCAACGGCGCCCTGTTCGCCAAGCGCTACCGTGGCCGGACCGGCATGGTCGGCCTGGCCTGCCTGGGCGAGGGCGGCACATCCACGGGCGCGTTTCACGAGGCCGTCAACCAGGCCGCCGTCGAACGCCTGCCCCTGGTCCTGGTCATCGCCAACAACCAGTACGCCTATTCCACACCCACCAGCCGCCAGTTCGCCTGCAAAGACCTCGCCGACCGGGCCGTCGGCTACGGCATCGAGGCCCATCGGGTGGACGGCACCGACCTGATGGCGTGCCTCGAATGCCTGCAGGAGGCCGTCGGTCGCGCACGCGCCGGCGGCGGCCCCCAGATGGTTGTGGCCCAGTTGCTCCGCCTGGCCGGGCACGGCGAACACGACGACGCGACCTACATGGATCCGCGCCTGCGCGAGATGCCCTTCGGACGGGATTGCCTGCCCGTGGCGGAACAGCAACTCCTCGAGCGCGGCTATGCCACTGCGGAGGAACTGGCCCAATGGCGCAGGGAAGTCCAGGAAGAGGTGGATACCACCGTGGCCCGGGTCCAGCAGGAACCTGCACCGGATCCCCGCCTGGAAGACTGGCGCGCCCTGGCCACGGCGCACCTGGTGGAAGCCCCTCACGGTTGGGAATCCCTTCCCCTGCATCAGCGGGACGCGCTGCCGGCATGAGCATCACCTACCTCGAAGCCATCCGCGAGGCCCAGGCCAGGGCCCTGGCCGAGGACCCGCGTGTGTTCATCTACGGGCAGGACGTGGGCGTCTTCGGAGGAGCGTTCAAAGCCACCAAGGGCCTCGCACGCGAATTCCCCGGCCGGGTGATTGACGCACCCATCAGCGAGGATGCCATCGTCGGATTCGCCGTCGGAGCCGCCATCGAGGGGTTGCGCCCCATTGTGGAGATGCAGTTTGCCGACTTCTCCAGCGTTGCCTTCAACCAGATCGTCAACCAGGCCGCCACCCTCTTCTGGCGCACCGGTGTCCCCTGCCCCATCGTCATCCGCCTGCCCAGCGGCGGCACCTCCGGCAGCGGCCCCTTTCACAGCCAGACCCTGGAGGCCGTCTACGCGCACTTTCCCGGGCTGATCGTCGTCACACCGGCCACCGTGGAGGACGCCTACAGTCTGCTGCTCGAATCCGTGGCCGTGGACGACCCGGTCATCTTCTGCGAGCACAAGTTCCTTTACTACCATCTCAAGGCAGAACGGTTGCCCACCGAGGCGTTGCCTCTTGGCAAGGCCCGCATTGCGCGCGAGGGACGCGACCTGACCGTCGTCGCCTACAGCGCCATGGTCCATGAAGCCCTGGCCGCTGCCGAAGAACTCCGGGAGGAAGGCTGGGAACTGGAGGTGGTGGACCTCCGCACCGTCAAACCGCTGGACACCGACACGGTTATGGCCTCGGTGGCCCGCACCGGCCGCCTCCTTTGCGTGGGCGAGGCCTGGCCCTGGGGCGGCGTGACGGCCGAGGTCATCGCCCGTGTGGCCAGTGAGGGGCTTTCCCTGCTGGACGCCCCTCCCCAGAGGCTCAACGCCAAGGACACGCCGATTCCGTATCACCCGAACCTGTGGACCGCGCACCGGCCTACCGCCCGTTCCATCGCCACCGCGGCACGTCAACTCCTGCAACTGTAGCCTGAGCACCATGCCGGAAATCCCGATCATCATGCCCCAGTTGGGCGAGTCCATCGCCGAGGCCATGATCGTCAACTTCCTGGTCTGCGAAGGCGAGCGCGTGGAGGCGGATCAGGACATCATCGAGGTCGAAACCAACAAAGCCGCCATGAACGTCACCGCGCCCTGCGGCGGCCGGATTCAGCGCTATCTCGTCAAACCGGGCGAAAGCTATCCCGTGGGCGCGGTCCTGGGCTACATAGAGGCCACCGCCGAGGACGCCGCCCGGGCGGGATTGCATCCGGCCGGGCCGCAGCCGACGGGCCAACCCGCACCAGCCCAGGAGGCCCCCGGGCCGGTCCTTTCCCAGCCCGCCACGCCCACCGCAACCGACCGCGTCCAGCCCACCGTGCGGGGCCTGCCCGTGCCTGCCAACGCCACCGGCGCCAGCTACATGTCCCCGCGCATGAAGGCGCGCATGGCCGAGCTCGGCCTGCACGCGGCCGACCTGGCCGGCGTGGCCGGCAGCGGCGCAGGCGGCCGCGTTACCATTCAGGACTTCGAGCGGTTCCTCGCCAGCCTGGAACAACACCGCATGACCCAGGCCTCGCCCATGCGCGTCAGCGTGGCCGACGCCATGCGCCGGAGCTGGACACGGCCCCTGGCCACTGTCGGGCTGCCGTTCCGACTGGATCCCATCCTGGCCCACCGCAAACGCAGCGGCATCAAGGCCAGCCCCACCCTCTACGCCATCCGCGCGCTGGCCCTCGCACTGGCTGAAAACAGCGCCCCAGCCGGCCGGCTGGTGGGCAATCGCATCGTCCATCCGAAATCCATCGACATTGGCTGGGCTGTCGAGGTTGAGGACGGCGTGCTGGTGCCCGTGTTACGAAACGTGGATCAACGCCCGCTTCAGGAGCTGCTCCCCCAGTACGAACACCTGCTGGAGTTGGCCCGACAGCGCCGCCTGCCTGCCGAAGCCTCCGGCGGCGGCATCGCCACCGTCACCAACTTCGGCACCTTCGGCCTCACCTGGGCCACACCGATCCCGCTGCCGGAGCAAACCCTGGTCCTCGGCGTCGGCGCCGGCCGGCGCGTCCCGCACTGGAGTCACAGTAAACAACAGTTCATTCCCGTGTGGGAAGCCAACCTCACCCTGAGCTTCGACCACCGCGTCCTCGACGGCGGCGCAGCCGGACGCCTCCTCACCCGCGTGGCCGAGTTTCTTGCCCAACCGGACCGGCTGTGAACCGGATCCCGTCCCGGAGCCCCTGTCTTCCTGGCGCGCAGTCCCGGGCACCCTCTCCTTCGCTCAGAGCCGGCGCTGGATGCTTTCCAGGATCTGCCGGGAAGCCGCCTCGTCGCCCCACGTGCCCACCCGGATCCGAATCTCCGTGGTCGTCCCGGTGACCTTCCGCAATCGGACGGTCACCTTGCGATCCCCGGCCGCCCGCGCGGTGATCCGACCGGACAAACCATCTTTTTCCTGAGCCGTCACGGGCATTTCCAAATCCCGCAATGCCCGTTGCGCAGCCGTCCAAGCCCGCTCGAACGGGGCGTCCTCGGTGCTGCGCAGTTCCCCTCGGACGTATGCCACGGTCCCGGCCCCGGCCGCAGCCGCACCACCCACCAACAACGCCACGCAACCGCTCGACAACACCGAAATCATCAACAACACGGCCCAAGCCAGCCCGGCCAGAGCTCTCGGGGTTCGGAGCCAATCCATGCCTCACACGAAAGGCTGCTCCACGAGCTTTGTCAACCACCGGATCGAACCGCCGACAGTCACGCCCCACATTCCTTGAACCGTCTCCCCCCTCGCTCGAATCCACACCCCGCCCGTGGAACTTAAAAGGATGCGCGCATCGGCGGTCGAGTCGCATCCGCCCGTCCCGCACCCGCGCGTCGGATGCGACCAGTCCAATTCTCAGCGGTCTTTGCGCCTTCCCCACCACTCGACATCCCCAGCGACGGACGACTCGGAAAAACGCAACGCGAAAAAAGCTGGACGTCAGCCATGCCTGCAGCCTCCGCGGACCGACAACCACGCAGACGAGAAGATCCACGCAAGCTCAACGACCGCACCCTCAACGCAAGCGCCAAAAACACAAGAAGCAGCGCTGCTACATATCACCGCCACCAACAAAGCCAGCCCCTCAGCGCGGCTGCTAGACCCGTCCCCAAACACCCACCCAAACCACGTCCTCCCCAGCCGCCACAGCAACGGAAGAGCCAGCACTGCCGCACCAAAAACAACCAGGCCAAAAATCCCACCGAAAAACCCTCCAGATTCCGCACCACAGCAAACGAATCTCAGAAGCCTGCAGGCCCTGAACATGCTCCATGTCCAGGGCCCACCTGCGAAAAGTTTTTGCGCTTCAAACGTCTCCGGTCCTGTATCCGCCAGCAACTCCGTCGGTCCGACCAGAACGCACATCCCACCAGCCGCCTGCCAGAAGCTTCCACCAGTCTGCGCTCTCGACACTGCGGAACCCGCGGTATTCGTCCAGCCGCAGCCATTTCCGCCGGCCGCCCACTTGAACGCATTCCACACCGGCTATATGACGGGTCCGACCGTGCCTGCCCCCCGACCGGCTCCACCGCCACCAAAAAGCGCGTTGGGTTCCTCCCTGACTAGGGAAGCGTCCACGCCGTTCTCAGTAGGGTAACAGTAACGCCCAGCGACGGAATCATGAACATCGCCGCTATACTAAGAAAGGCCACCCACACAAACCACTTATATTTTTGCTGTTGTTCGAAAGCCCGCCGCAGGCCAGCCACCACCTCACTGCCGCCCCTCGACCCGAATACACCGACAACCACCCACATCCCGTGGAACACAAAGACGTAACCAAGGTACAAATTCAGAGCATACATCGCGAGCTGGTGGAGCAACGTTACATAGAGATCCGCACGGAGTTCGATGCCTTCCTTCCCAGCGACCGCGCCCAAAACCGCGAGTGTAACCGGCGTGACAACGCAAACAAATGGGAAAGCCAGCAGATGGCGCAATCCACGGGTGGTGATCGAGCTCAAATCGACGCCATGCTTCCGAATAAAAGAAAAGCATCTCGCCCAAAGCCAGATGGCAACGGCATAGGGTAGCACCATGTCCAGCGCCTTGTCCGGAACAATCCCCATGGCATCTATTCTGACGTACGGCTCAAGCACCGGTCATAACCTTCCGTGCATCCCCTCAGGGCCTGGTGGAGTGCGTTCATGCAGCGAGCGTGTCGCATAAGGAATACTCCTGAGTCAACGCCCGTGCAGATCGTAAAACAGATTCCGTAGGAGATCCATCCGCCAGCCGCCCATTTCATGCAGGCGAAAAGGCAACTGGCAAGCCCTCTCCCTGCGCTTGGGCCCATGCATCCGGCGCAGTCTTTGTAGCCTCGCAGGGCGTCTCGCAGGCAGTCAGTATACCAGCGTTGACACCAGGCCGCGTCCATCTTCAGACCCACTCCATCGGTGTGGCTCACTCCATCGTTCGCAGCAAAGGCATAATTCGGCATCAGCCTCGCTTCGCGCAATTCCGCTCGTTCGCGTCGTGACCGTCCTGCTGCACAGAGAAGGAAGAAGGCTTGGTCTCCTAACGGATCCCGGCTCAACCAGCGGCCGGAGGTGGGACTGTACGCCCGGTATTCGTACAGGACCAGACCGCTGAAGTCTTCGGTGCGTTTTGTACTGAAACGGAAGGGATTGGTACGGCCGGCAGGACCGCTCAGGCGCAAGGGCTCGCCAAAAGGACCGTATTCGTACCGGGCGGTTTCAGAGCCCGTGGACGCCGACACCAAGTTCCACACATTCCCGTTGCCGTCGTAGCAGACGAAGTGGGTGCCCGCGGCAGGACCGCCAGCAACACGTACCCAGAGTAGGTCTCCCACACCACCGGCGCCGTCGACGGTCTCCGACAGGTCCAAGCCCCAGATGTACGCGCGCACCAGCGCGTTGTTCGTCGCATTTAACTCCGCGACGTGCCGACCGAAGAGGACGGGATCACTGACGAGCTTGAGGTCCTCCACCACCTGCCACACGCCGTTGCTCAAGACGTACGATGTCTGCCGCGCCCGCCGCCTCCTCGCGTCGTACTTCCATTCCACCCGACGAAAGCTGGACGATGGACCCGCCACGGTGATCACCCTCGTCAGCCGGTTCTCTAGCATGCGCGTCTGAGCCCACAACCAATCATCCGAGAGATCTCCATCAGCTTCATAAGCGATTGCCTGACAACCTTCGCCCGCAAACGGGTCGGCCTTGATACTTCGCCCAGTAGCTGACAACCGAACCTGCCAAACCCTGCCCCTGGTTCGGCTCGGCATCGGTCCTTCGAGCCGGCTCTTCATGTGCGGCTCAGCTACCAAAGTAGATCTCCTCGGGACTTTTATTCTATCCTCACCACGCCCGTCGGAGTCAACGCACTCAGCGGGCACTACAACTGCCCAATGTCCGTTCTCATATGTGTCCCTCTTGCTCTCGTAACGGCCGGACACCGCACAGATCCTTTCGGCTACGTGGCAGCCCAGCAGCGCGGAGTCACTCAGCAACCTTCAGAGGTTTCAAGACTGTTATGCGAATGCCCCCATCGGCTTCTGCATACCAAATCGATACCCCGGCAGTTGTCGCGGGAATCACCCATTGCTGATGCCCGTCAGCCGTGATACCTGCTTTCCTGGGAGGGCCAAACGCTCGCGCTAAATACTCGTCAACTTGTTTAAACGTTAGGTCCGCACTGTAAAGCACTGTTCCAAAACGATCGCGTTTTATAATCCAACGCGCGGGACCCGTTGCCGGATTCTCTGGCACAGTCGGTCTGCCGCCCCAGCGCGTCATTTCAGAAATCAAGACATCGTGCAGATTGGCAGTAACGACACCAGTGTTGCAGCCGGGAGCCACCAGAACAAAACAGACGAAAAGGACCAACGCGCGTGTTTTCATGCTCAGCTTCGCTACTTCTGGCCGTACACAGACTCAATGGTCTTTCTGGCTTGCTTTTCGCAGTCCGAATCAGGACTCGCCATGCACACGCACTGAATCATGTCTTCGATACTCTTTTTCTTGGCTGCCTCGTACAGGCATGTACAGATGGCGTTAAGCGAGGATGGAACTCTGCAGGGGTCCTTGGGACATTTTCCGTCTTTGGAATCCTCGACTGCCTCCTTAACTTTCTCAACCATCTCCTTTACCCAGTCCCAATATGACTTCGTCTCCGTGTCTGTCAGCCCAAGCTGGTCACACCGATTAGCCGGATCGTTTCGGACGAAGGCGCGCAAGCTTGGCGCTGCCAATTCAGCGCTCACTCCAACACGATGCAGGCGTTCAAAGCCCGGCTCACCCAATGGATCACTACTCAACCAACGGCCGATGCTCGGACTGTAAGACCTGTATTCGTACAGGACCAGACCGCTGAAGCCTTCGGTGCGTTTGGTACTGAAACGGAAGGGATTGGTACGCGCGGCAGCGCCACTCAGGTGCAAGGGCTCGCCGAAAGGACCGTATTCGTACCGGGCGGTTTCGGTGCCGGTAAAAGCGGAGACCAGGTGCCCTACATTCCCGTTGCCGTCGTAGCAGACGAAGTGGGTGCCCGCGGCAGGACCGCCAGCAACACGGACCCAGAGTAGGTCTCCCACACCACCAGCGCCGTGGAGGGTCTCGGACAGATCCAGGCCCCACACGTAGGCGCGCACCAGTGCGTTGTTCGTCGCACTCAACTCCGCCACGTGCCGACCGAAGATGACGGGATCACTGACGAGCTTGAGGTCCTCCACCACCTGCCACACGCCGTTGCTCAAGACGTACGACGTCTGCCGCACCCGTCGCCCCATCGCGTCGTGCTTCCACTCCATCCGACGAAAGCTCGATGAAGGACCCGCCACGGTGATCACCCTCGTCAACCGGTTCTCAGCATCCCAACTCTACAGCCAGCGACCGTCCCGGACAAGGTTCCCGTCCGCATTGTGGATCGGCTGTTCCAGGCGATTTCATTTGCATGGACCACTGGGGTCCGAGAAGAGGGCGATTTCATCTGCGTGGGCCAGAGGGTCGGAGAGCGCCGTTCGCTCCGATCCACGGGCTCTGCCGAACTCCGACGCGCCGGAAAACCGCAATCCCCGGTGCCGGAAAGCACAGGCGAAGGTTGCTGTGCGACGGGTTGGCGCCCGGTCCGCAACCAGCCATCCCCCAAGCGCCTCATGAACGGTCCGCGCTACCAAAGCCCTCGACCGCCAAGTGAAAAAGTCCCGAGGCCCCGAGGCCAGGTTGGGATAACGCCCCCGGTCTGGCAGGAGCAGAAAACGGCTGTTGTTGACCAGCAGATGCAGCCGCCGGAGCCGTTGGCGCGGAGTCCAGCCGATCTTCCGATCCCGGCCTTTGACGTGTCGGGCCGCCCCGCTGCCGCTCAGCCGGGCCAGCCACTGGTCATCGACCCCGGCCACGCAGCGGAGGCTGCGCCCGCCCAGGGGGGCCGTTGTGCAGGTGGTGGTGGGGCTCCGACAGCTCCTCCAAACTGGCGCGCCTGCTTTGATCAGCCGTACGCCGACCTGATCCGTTGCAGGCTCACCTTGCCCCGGCCGTGTCTTTTCGGAAGCGGACCTTACTGAAGTTCGACTCATGTCGCGGTGCTGGCAAAAGGGGCAGCCAGGTCTGGCCCTTCTTCAAAAAAACTTCACTCCACTCAGCCACTTGGCATCCCGGATGAAATTGTCCTGCAGAGGTGGGACCTTGCGAACCGGTGCGGGCTTGTGGGGAAGGATTGGTCCTTACGGGCCCGCTCCGCGGCAATGGGCAGGCGGCCGCGCCCGGGTGGACCTGCGGAGCGCAAGCTTGGACGGGCGCTCTGCCCGACACGACGGGCTCGAGTCACGGTGTGCAGGAGCAAGGGGGGTCTCCACGCGGTCCGCGGTTTGTGGTCCCTCCCAGGGGTGCCGGTTCAAGGCGCGTCGGCTTTGAGCGGTTCGAGGTCGGCCCCGTGCAACGAGACGACCCACCGGCCGCCGGGACAGACGCCCCGGGGCGGGAAAGGGCAACGGCGATGCACCCGCGGTTGCGGAGTGGGAGCTGGTACGACAGACTCCGGCCGAATGTGGGCGGCGTGCCTCACGACGATCCTCTGGGCCTGCTCGGCAGTGTTTGCCGTGCGCTCGGCCCGGCTGTTGGGCGGGACCGAGGCGAATTTCTGGCGTCTGACGGTTGCGCTTGTGTTGCTGGGCCTGTGGACGGGTACGGCCGGGCGTGCATTCATAAACGACGGTTGGGCATGGTTCGTCTGGAGCGGGTTCGTGGGCATTGGTCTTGGCGACACGGCGATGTTCCAAGCCCTGCCCCGGTTGGGTTCTCGTCTTACGATCCTGTTGATCGCCTGTCTGACCCCGCCGATTGCCGCCCTGCTCGAATGGCTGTTTCTGGGCACGCGTCTCGGCCCGCTGTCCCTGGCGTTCGGCGGCTGCACTTTGTTGGGGGTGGGGCTGGCACTTGCGCCGCGAAGGGGGCAGGAACGGCATCCTCACACGGTCGCGGGGATGCTCTGGGCCGTGGCATCTGCCTGGCTGGGTGGCGTGGGAGCGGTGTTGAACCGGGTGGCCTTCGCCGAGGCGACAAGGCACGGGCCCGGTCCGGACGGCGGCACGGCTGCCTTCTTGCGGGTGTTGGGCGGTTATGGCGTGGTGTGGGCGGCCTGGCGAATGGCCGTGCGGGCCCGCCGCAGGATCGGAGGGGGCCGGGCACGGACAGAGTCGGCACGCCATGTCTCCCGGCGGCAAGCGGTTCCCTGGGTGCTGGGTAACGCTCTGTTTGGCCTGGTGCTGGGGGTAAGCTGCTACCAGTGGGCGTTGTCCCAGCTGCCTGCGGGGGTCGTTCTGGCCATTACGAGCCTCACGCCACTGACGATCATCCCGTTGGCCTGGTGGATGGAAGGTGATCGTCCCACGGCCCGTTCGCTCGTGGGCGCGGTCATTGCCGTCGGTGGTGTGGTGGGACTGGTGCTGACGTGGTGAGAGAGCGGCCCTGCCCTGTCCGACCGGCGACCTGCCCCATGGGAAGGTGTCCGGCCATGGCCGGTGGAGGCCCGTCCGGTCAGCCCACGGTGGCCTCTCCGGACCCGTCGGGAGGCGGTGGCAGGTTGCGAGGTGCCAGGGCCTTTTCGAGGACGGCGGCCGCGTAACGGGCTGCGCGCGGCTCGACGCTCCGGCGCGGTCCCGCAACGTTGAGCACGCGGATGCGGTGCTGATGGAGGAACCTTTCCAGTCGTGCCGCTGCTTCGGCAACCGGATAGAGTTCCTGTGCGAGGTGTAGGCACGGCTTGCCCCAGCGCTCCGCCATGATGCGCGTGTACGCGGAGCCGCCGGTGAGGTGGGCCGACACGCTGAAGATGACGGTGCCGTCGGAATCGCGCACGTTCCATTCGGTCCGTTGTTCCGGTTCGGCGGCCGGCGTTTCGCGCAGGTTATAGAGTTCCGGAATGACACCGTCCTCAGCCCAACGTCCGCGCGGGCACCAGCCTCCGTGGGGGATGCCCAGTTTGATTGCGACATCGAGGGCCGCGCGGTCCACTCCGGTCTGCCCGCCGGAGACGATCTTTTCCAATTCCCATCCCTGCCTCACCTTGTCCATGGTCCCTTTTGAAGTCCGGCGCCGGTGAACCCCGACAACCTGTCCCCGGTGGCCGGTGGGGGGCTCCTCCTCAAGGGTGACAGGCGGAGTGCCCACCGTCCAGAAGACTGACGGGGGCCGGCGGCTTGTGCAAATTTTTCAATGCTCGGTGCAAGGTTGAAGGGTGTCGCCGCGACGTGGAATGTTTTAAGGTGATAACAAGGAATCCAGCCCGGTCCCTCGCCGGTTCGGGTCGGCGGGTTTGCCGGGCCCAGGTTGCAGCCCTATGAAGCAGCATATGCAGCGGAGAGCGAACCCCGGGCGTGCCATCGCCTTCACGTTGATCGAGCTTCTGGTCGTCATTGCCATTATTGCCATCCTGGCGGGCATGCTGTTACCGGCGCTGTCGGAGGCCAAGGAAAAGGCGGTCCGCGCACGGTGCATGAGCAACATCCGGCAGTTCGGCATGGCGGTGATGATGTACGCCAATGAAAACCGCGACTACATCCCGGCGCATCTTCGCAACGGGTTCTGGCTGTGGGACGTTCCCTGGGACACGGCCAATGCCATTACCAATTACGGGGCCAGCCGGTCGGTCTTCTACTGTCCCAGTGTGCGGGCCTCGGTCAAAGAATTTGACGTGGAGGTGAACTGGTGGGAGATCAGCCCCGGCAATCGCCGGATCATCGGCTACGGCTGGTTGGGGGCCCGCTTGGATTCCAGTGGCCGGCCCGATCCGCAGATGGCCAGCCGCATGTACCGGGGCAAAGAATTCCACCTCCGAACCACCGGCAACACGAACCCGGCCCTGGCCGAACTGATCGTGGACGCCCTGTTGTCGCGCGGGCCGAACGATTTCGTGGGCGTGCCCTCCGGCCTCACGAGCGACGGCCGCCACAAGAATCCCCATCGCAAGGGCAACTTCCCCGGTGGCGGCAACGCGTTCTTCCTGGACGGGCATGCCGCCTGGCGGCCGTTCAAACTGATCAAGGAACGTTACAATCCCCAGGACCGCGACGTGCGCTGGTGGTTCTGAGGTCTGGCGGCCCCCGGTCCCATTTGGAACCGCGGTTCGTTCCCTGGACACCGGCTTGACCGGCCGACGCGGGGCGCGTTTCATCAGTTCGTGAGGCGCTCCCCGATTTGGCCTGCGTGGACGCCGGGCGCAGCGGCGCTCTTGTGTGCGGCGTCTTCTCTCCTGGCAGCCTCATACGACATCGTCGTTTACGGCGGCACCTCGGCCGGCGTCATGGCTGCCGTCCAGGCAACGCGAATGGGATGCACCGTCGCCTTGGTGGGGCCGGGCCGGCACCTTGGCGGGATGTCCAGCGGGGGCCTTGGCTGGACCGACACCGGCAACAAGGCGGTGATCGGTGGCCTGGCCAGAGAGTTTTACCACCGCATCTGGCTGCATTACCAACAGCCCCAAGCCTGGCGATGGCAACGGCGGGATGAATACGGCAACCGTGGTCAGGGCACGCCGGCCATGGACGGTGAGCGCCGCACCATGTGGGTGTTCGAACCCCACGTGGCGGAAGCGGTCTTCGAGGACCTGATCCGGGAACACCAGATCCCGGTCTTTCGCAACGAGTGGCTCGACCGCCGGCACGGGGTTTCCAAGGAAGGCAACCGCATCGTTCGCATCCGCATGCTCAGCGGCCGGACCTTCGAGGCACGCATCTTCCTGGATGCGACCTATGAGGGCGATCTGATGGCCGCCGCGGGCGTGGATTACGTGGTGGGGCGTGAAGGACGGGACATGTATGGCGAGACCTGGGCCGGCGTGCAGACCGGCGTGTTCCATCACCGGCACCATTTCAACGTTCTTCGGCGTCCGATCAGCGCCTACCGGGTGCCGGGCGATCCGGACAGCGGTTTGCTCCCGCACGTCAGCCGCGAACCGCCGGGCCCGAAAGGCTCCGGTGACCGGCGTGTGCAGGCTTACTGTTACCGCCTGTGTCTGACGGATGTCCCTGAAAACCGGCTTCCCTTCCCGCGACCCGCGCACTATGACCCGGACGAATTCCTTCTGCTCGTTCGGATCTTTGCCGCCGGTTGGCGGGAAACCTTCCGAAAGTTCGATCCCCTGCCCAATCGCAAGACGGACGTGAACAATCACGGCCCGATGAGCACCGACCACATCGGCGCCAACTACGAGTATCCGGAGGCTTCCTACACCCGGCGGGAAGCCATCGTTCGCGAACACGAACGTTACCAGAAGAGCCTGTTCTACTTCCTGGCGCACGATCCGCGCGTGCCGGAGGAGGTCCGGTCCCAAATGCAGCGCTGGGGCCCGGCCCGTGACGAATTCACCGACAACGGTCACTGGCCCCATCAGCTTTACATACGCGAGGCACGGCGGATGCGCGGCCCTTTCGTGCTGACCGAACACCACCTGACCGGTCGGGCAACGACGCCGCGTCCGGTGGGCATGGGGTCCTACTCCATTGATTCGCACAACGTGCAGCGCCATGTCACACCGGAAGGCTGGGTGCAAAACGAAGGAGACCTCGGCGTGCCACTGCCCGCGCCCTACCCCATTGATTACGGCGTGCTGCTGCCGCCCCGGGATCAGGCGGCCAATCTCCTGGTGCCCGTTTGCGTGAGCGCGTCTCATGTGGCGTACGGCTCTGTCCGCATGGAACCGGTGTTCATGATCCTGGGCCAGTCGGCCGCCACCGCCGCCGCGTTGGCTGTGGAGGCCGGCTGCGCCGTGCAGGACCTGCCCTACGAGAGCCTGCGCAGGCGGTTGCTCGCCGACGGACAAGTTTTGGAACCGGCGCCTGCGCGTCCGTGAGCCTTTTCAAGGCGGATTTCCCGCCCGGACCGCGAAGGGCAGGACCCTCCGACGGACAATGGCGGTCGCCCCGCCCTGGGCGGCGTGCCCCGGTCACCGGCTTTTCCTGATCCGCCCGCGGGATGGTTTCCGTTTGGATTTTCAAGCTTGCCATCGGCCCACTGTGTGCGGAGATTGCGCGCTTAATTATGGGAGCACAGGTGAGCGAACCGGCATGGTGGATCCAAGCCTACGCCTGGCTGGACACCTACAAACGCCAGGTGGTTTACGGGCTGGTGGGTCTGGCGCTGGCGGGCCTGGTGTTGTCCTACTACATCTACTGGCGGGGACAACGCGAGGAAGATGCGGCCCGCGCGCTTTCGGAGGCGGCGGCCGCCCTGGTGACGGGGCAGGCAGACACCATGCGTTCGGCGGCCTACCTGGAGGTGGCCGAGCGGTATGCCGGCACACGCGCCTCCGGTTATGCGCTTTTGTTGGGCGCATCAGCCCTGCTGCAGGAAGGTGACGCCGCGGCGGCCCAAAGCCGGTTCGAACAGTTTCTCCGTGATCATCGCCGGAGTCCGCTGCTGCCTCAGGCGGTGTTCGGTCTGGCCACGGCCCTGGAGCTCCAAGGGAGGACCAACGAGGCCATGGAACGGTATGAATCCCTGGCTGAACGGCAGTTGGAAACCGATCCCACGATCTTCCTGGCCCGCCTGCGGCTGGGCCGGTTGTGCGAAGCGCGCGGGGAATGGGAACGCGCGCGACGTTATTATGAGAGCGTGGCTCGGGCGATTCCCATGACCTCCATCGGCGGCGAGGCCCGGCTGGCGCTCCAGAGCCTGCTGGAGGCACATCCGGAGCTGGCGAATGCGGAGTCCTCCGCCGGCGAAACGGCCGGGACGACAAACGCCGCCGTGTTGTTGCCCGCCGTGCCCCGGCCGGCCACCAACGGCGCGACGCCCTGAGCCGGGGCAACCGGTCGGAAGTGGTCCTGGCGCCATGAAACTCGCGATCATCGGGACCGGTTACGTGGGCCTGACCACCGGCGCCTGTTTTGCCGAGGTGGGTCACGACGTGACCTGCGTGGACAACGACGAGGCCAAGGTGCGGCTGCTGCAGTCCGGCGGCATGCCCATCTACGAGCCGGGCCTCGAGGAACTGGTCCACAAAAACGTCGCGGCGGGCCGACTGCGGTTTACGACCAGCATTGCCGAGGGTGTGGAACGGGCGTTGGTTGTGTTCATCGCCGTTCCGACACCGCCCTTGCCCGACGGTTCGGTGGACCTGAGCTTCATCGAGAAGGTCGCCCGGGAAATCGCCGGTTGCATGACCAGCTACCGGGTGGTGGTGGACAAGAGCACTGTCCCGGTGCGCACCGGCGAAAAGGTGGCCGAGACCATCCGGCGGTACTGCCGGGCTCGCGTGGATTTCGACGTGGTCAGCAACCCGGAATTCCTGCGCGAGGGCTACGCGGTGGAGGATCTGATGCACCCGGACCGGATCGTCATCGGGGTCCAGTCCCCCCGGCCGGTCCCCGTCATGCGGGAGATCTACCAGCCGTTCGACGCCCCGATCATCGTGACGGACCTGAACTCGGCGGAACTGATCAAGCATGCATCGAACTCGTTCCTGGCGCTGAAGATTTCCTACATCAACGCCATCTCGGTGTTGTGCGAGGCCACGAGGGCCAACGTGCAGGAGGTGGCCCTGGGGATGGGGATGGATCATCGGATCGGACGCGAGTTCCTCCAGGCCGGCATCGGGTTTGGCGGCAGTTGTTTTCCCAAGGACCTCAGCGCGTTCATCAAGATTGCCGAGCAGCTCGGCTACGATTTCCGCCTGCTCAAGGAGGTCCAGCGCATCAACGCCGAGCAGATGGACCGGTTCATCAAAAAGATCGCCGACACCCTCTGGGTGTTGAAGGACAAGACCATCGGCGTGCTGGGACTGGCTTTCAAACAGAACACCGATGACGTGCGCATGTCACCTGCCATCGAGCTCTGCCGGCGCCTGCTCCGGGAGGGTGCGCGACTGCGGGTGCACGATCCCAAGGCCATGACCAAGGCGCGGGCCGTGCTGCCGGAGGCCACCTACGTGGATGACATGAACGAGGTGGCCGAGGGTTGCGACGCCCTGGTGATCGCCACCGAATGGGAAGTCTTCAAAAAACTCGATCTCGAACGGGCCCGGCGCGTCATGACGCATCCCATCATGTTTGACGGACGCAACCTCTTCGACCCGCGCGAGATGGAACGGCTCGGTTGGATCTACAAGAGCGTCGGTCGTTGAATGCGCCTCCGGCGCGTGGCCGGGTTGGTTTTCCTGCATGAAATCCCCTGCACTCCGGCGGGTTGAAGTTGCGGCGGCACTGATCTTTCACCAGGGGCGCCTCCTCATCACGCGGCGCCCGGCCGGTTCGCACCTGGCCGGACTGTGGGAATTTCCGGGCGGCAAAAGGGAGCCGGGCGAGTCCTTCGAGGCCTGTCTTGTGCGGGAGCTCGAGGAGGAACTCGGCATCCGCGTGAACGTGATGCGGCTGTGGTCAACGGTCGAACATACGTATCCGGAGGTCCATGTGACGATCCGGTTCTATCTGTGCCGGTGGACGGGGGGCGAACCCCGGCCCCTGGGCTGTGCCGCGTTGAAGTGGGTGGATCGGCGGAGGCTCCGGCGGCACCGGTTTCCCCCGGCTGACGCGCGACTTCTGGAGCAGTTGGTCCGGTCTGCCGATCTGTGGGAGGGGGGCGGGCCGGCGTGAAACGGCTCCGCAAGGTTGGCCCTTTACTCCTGGTCCTCCGCGCGAGTCAGAATGACGTCCTCCGGTCGAACATCCAGGCATTCGTCCTGGTCCTCCCAGATGACGGCCGGGTAGAAATCGAGGAGTCGCGGGGCCAGTTCGGTCCCCGCCCGCGCGAGCAGGCGCTCGGCCTCTTCTGCGGCCTGGTCCAGGGCGCGGTCGTAGTTGCCCACGGCCTTGCGCTGGCGATCGTCCCAGTGCGCCACGGCATGAACCGGCGCGTACTGCGCAGCCCAGAGATCCAGGTCGGGCCGAATGTCCTCCGGCAACTCCTCGAACGGCACCATCGTGTCGTTGCAGTGTTGGCACAGCAGACCGGCATCGCGGACGTCGCGAGTCAACAGCGGCAGCATGGGCGCCCGGCAGCAGGGCGATTCCAGGTAGGCGGCCGGGGCCGTGGCGAGCCGTTTCAGCCACACGCCCCGGCGATGGGCTTCTTGTGCCGCCAGCCGGTAGGCAGCCACCAGTGGGTGCGACATTCGCCAGGCCCGTCCCTGCAGTTGACCCAGCGTCTGGGCCAACCAGCGTGCCAGCGTCAGGTCGTCGAAATCACGAAAAACCTCGCCGTACTCCTCCCACAAAAGGTCCAGAGGTGAACGTTCGCTGCTCTCGTTTGCCATCGTGCATAGGTTGCGGCCGCGGCCCCAGGTTGTCGAGCCGACAGGGCAAGATCCGTGGAAGAGGTTCGGCCGGCGTCCACCTGCAGTCGCACCGCGGGACGCCGGGATCCCGCGCCCGCATGGGAAGGCCATGCGCACCGTGATCCGGGTCGCTTCGCCGTGCGCGGGCGGGCTCCAACTGCGGGCTTTTCCACGAGGCGTTTTTTCGGTTGAGTAGGGCCCGAAATGAACGGGAAAACCGCTTTGTTGTTCGCCGGCCAGGGCGCCCAGTACGTGGGCATGGGACGCGACCTGGCGGAGTCGGACCCCGGGGCACGGGAGTGGTTTGAACGGGCCAACCGGGTGCTCGGGTACGACCTGGCCACCATCTGCTTCGAGGGGCCTGATGAGGTGCTGACCCGGACCGAACACGCGCAGCCGGGCATTTTTCTCGTGGGTTGGATCGCGTGGCAGCTCCTCCGGGCGCGGTGCCCCCGGTTCCAGTTCGAAGCCACGGCCGGGCTGTCGCTGGGCGAATTCACCGCCCTGGCCGCGGCGGGCGCGCTGAGCTTCGAGGATGGTCTACGCCTCGTTCGCATCCGCGGGCAACTGATGCAGGCGGCGTGCGAGAGGGCCGACGGCGCCATGGCCGCCATCATCGGCCTGGACGAAGCCGCCACGCGCGCCGTTTGTGAAGAAGCCGGTGTGGCGATGGCCAATCTCAATTGCCCGGGCCAGATCGTGATCTCCGGCGCGCGAGGCGCGCTGGAAAAGGCCGTGGAGTTGGCCAAAGGCCGGGGGGCCAAGCGGGCGGTGCTTCTCAACGTGGCAGGCGCCTACCACTCCCCCCTCATGGCCCCGGCACAGCCGGGCCTGCGCCAAGCGCTTGCCTCGGTCGAGGTTCACCCGCCCCGGGTGCCGGTGATTTCCAACGTTACGGCCCGGCCGCATGAGGACCCGGAGAGCATCCGCAGCCGGTTGGTCGAACAGGTGACGGCTCCGGTCCTTTGGGAAGCCAGCATGCGCCATCTGCTGGCCCAGGGGTTCACGCGCTTTGTCGAACTCGGGCCGGGAACCGTCCTGAGCGGTTTCCTCAGGCGGATTCAAAAAGATGTGGAAGTGTACAACGTGGCAGACACTGCCTCCTTGCAAGCCACTGCCAATGCGCTTGCCTGACAGAACGCACCTGCCAGACGACCCGTGGGAAGGGCGCGTTCGGTGGGCCTGCAGGAGTGGTGATCCCGCTGTCGCACCCCGTCGGCGGTCGCGCTTTCCCTGACCCCGCTGCCCATGGCAGGGCGCGTGCTCGCCTCCGAGGAGCCCCTGCGCCTTTCAGATCCAAGTTGTTTCTAAAGTTTCCCTTCCCACCGGCCGATAACCGGGCTGACAGTCGTGGAAGTTCGGCCAGGTCCGGTGGACCGGCGGGGCGGGGTTGAACCGCACATTGGTTCGGCCCCGCGGGAATATGCGTTCTGGTCGCCGGTCACACGCGGCACCGGACCGCCGGCAGGAATGGATCGTATGACCGCCGCTGGGTCGGGAACCGGGGCAGCTCGAAAGAAAACCGGTCGGTCCCGTGATGGGCAAACCGGCAGGGTTCTTCCACGCGGACCATGAGGCTGCGGCCACCCGGAACCCGGCAGGCGGCTTGCATACCATGTTCTTCAAGGAACAAGCACCCAATCCGGACCGCGACCGGGTGGTTCGGCCCGGCCGTTTTTGGTGGGTTCTCGGCTGCGCCACCGCCACAGCCGCGGGCTTGTTGGCCGTCACACACGTCCCTTTGCCAGGGTCGAGTGCCTTGGCCTCCGCCGTAAACCGGTCCGAGCCGGTCGTCAACCGGGGTGAACCCGCCGGAGCCGGGGCCATGGGACAGGTGTCGGTTCCGGCCGGTTGGACCGCCCAACAATCGGCGGCGCTCGTCAGCCTGTTGTCCGCTTTGACGGCGGGGATGGGACTGTGGGGGCTGTGGTTGCGCCGCCAGGTCGCCGCCCGCACGCAAGCCTTGCAGGAGCGGCTGGAACGCGAGGCAGCCTTGGAACGGTCCTACCGCCAGTTGTTCGAGCAAACGCACGACCTGATTTTCACCGTGGACGCCTCGGGACGTTTGCGCTCGGGCAACCCTGCCCTGCAGCGGGCCTTGGGCGTGGACGAAGTCGCGCTGGCAGAGGTGCCGCTTGAGGAGGTCCTGTCAACCGAGTGTTGCGAGACCATCCGCCGTCTCTTGGAGGCCGAGGAGGCATCGGACGCGCCCCTGCGAATCGAAACCCGGTTCCGCGGCCGGACGGGGCGCGACCTGCATGTGGACCTTTCCTTGCGGCGCACCGTCACACCCGAGGGCACGCCCGTGGTCCAGTGCATCGGCCGGGACATGACGAGCCGGAAGCAGATGGAGGAAGAGCTGTTCCGGTCCACCCAGATGCTCCGCATGATCTTGGACGCCACTCCCAACCGGATCTTCTGGAAGGACCGCAACTCCGTCTTCCTGGGATGCAATCGTGCCTTTGCCGAGGACTGTGGCCTTGCCGACCCGGGGGCCATTGCCGGCAAGACGGATTTCGATCTGCCCTGGCGTACCGACGCCGAGCGGTACCGCGCCGATGATCAGGAGGTCATGTCCACCGGCCGGCCGAAGCTGAACTACGAAGAACCCCAAACCCGCCCGGACGGTTCGATCGCCTGGCTGCGCACCAGCAAGGTCCCCATCCGAAACGCCCGGGGCGAGGTCATCGGCGTGCTGGGTACATACGAGGACATCACCGCTGTCCGCCAGGCTCAGGAGGCGCTCGCACATGCCAGCAGTCTCTTCCAGACCATGCTGGAGCATTGCCCCGACATGATCTATTTCAAGGACCGGGAGTCCCGGTTTGTACACTACAGCCGGGCGTTCGTGGAGCGGTACGGGCTGGCCGATCCGAACGCACTCATCGGCAAGACCGATTTCGACATCTTCACCGAGGAACACGCCCGGCCCGCCTACGAGGACGAGCAGGAGATCATGCGAACCGGCCGGCCCATCGTGGGCAAGCTGGAGAAAGAAACCCACGCCGACGGGCGCGTCACTTGGGCCCTGACCACCAAGGTCCCCTGGCGCAATGCCCACGGCGAGATCATCGGCACCTTCGGCATCTCCAAGGACATCACCGAACTCAAACAGGCCGAGGACCAGCTCCAGTACGAACGGGAACTGTTCCAGACCCTCCTGGACAACATCCCGGACGCCATCTACTTCAAGGATCGCCAGTCCCGGTTTGTCCGGTTCAGCTGCGCCCTTCTGGAAAAGCTGCCCCAGGTGGAGCGTGCCCAGGACCTCCTCGGCAAGACCGATTTCGACATCTTCACCGAGGAACACGCCCGGCCCGCCTACGAGGACGAGCAACGGATCATCGCCACCGGCGAACCCATCATCGGCAAGGTCGAAAAGGAAACCCACAAGGACGGCCGTGTCACCTGGTGCCTCACAACCAAAATGCCCTGGCGCAACGCCCGCGGCGAGATCATCGGCACCTTCGGCATCTCCAAGGACATCACCGAGCTCAAGAAGGCCGAGGCGGAACTGGAGGTGGTGCATCGCCGCCTGGTGGATGCCTCCCGGCTGGCCGGCATGGCCGAAGTGGCCAGCGACGTCCTCCACAACGTCGGCAACGTTCTCAACAGCATCAACGTCTCCTGCTCCATGCTGCTCGACCGGGTCCGGCAGAATCGCTTCGCCAACCTGGCCAGGGTGCCGCAACTGCTCCGCGAACACGCCGGACGGCTCGATCATTTCCTCACCGAAGATCCGCGTGGCAAACATCTGCCGGGGTATCTCGAGGCGGTCAGTCAGGCCCTGTCCGAACAGCAGGAATTCCTCCTCAGCGAGCTGGCCCAGGTGCGCGACCATGTGGAGCACATCAAACAAATCGTGGCCATGCAGCAGAATTACGCACGCCTGGCCGGTGTGGAGGAACAGATCGAGCCGGTGCAGCTCATGGAGGACGCCCTCCGCATCAACGCCGCCGCCCTCACCCGGCACACCATCACGCTCATCCGCGAGTTCGATCCCGCGCCGCCCATTCTCGTGGATCGGCACAAGGTCCTCCAAATCCTCGTCAACCTCATCCGCAACGCCAAATACGCCGTCAGCGACTCGGGTCGGCCCGATAAACGCATCATCGCCCGCATCCGACGGGAGGGCGAGGAATGGTTGATCCTCGAGATCGAGGACAACGGCGTCGGGATCCCCGCCGAGAATCTCACCCGCATCTTCACCCACGGGTTCACCACCCGACCCAACGGGCACGGCTTCGGCCTCCACAGCAGCGCCCTGGCTGCCAAAGCGATGGGCGGCACCCTGACGGTCCACAGTGACGGCCCCGGTCAGGGCGCCCGGTTCACCCTTCGCATCCCCTACAAATCTCCACCGGCCGCCGCATGACGCAAAAACCTGCCAGCCCCGCGCCCCGGATCCTGGTCGTGGATGACAACCCGGCCATCCACGCCGATTTCCGCAAGATCCTTTGTGGCAGCGGGGGCCGGGGGGCGCATGCCGAGCTGGACGCGGCCGAGGCTGCCCTGTTCGGCGAGCCCGAGGAAAGTACGCTTCAGGTCAGCTTCCGCGTGGACTCGGCCCACCAAGGACAGGAAGCCCTGGAAATGGTCCGGCGCGCCGTCGAAGAGGGCGATCCTTATCAGCTGGCCTTCGTGGACGTCCGGATGCCCCCAGGCTGGGACGGCGTGGAAACCCTGGAGCGACTCTGGCAGGTCGCTCCCGAGCTGCAGGCCGTCATCTGCACCGCCCATTCCGACTATGCCTGGGACGACTTCGTCCGCCGGCTGGGCCAGACCGACAGCCTGCTCATCCTCAAGAAGCCGTTCGAAACCATTGAAGTCCTCCAACTCGCCCATGCCCTGACCCGCAAGTGGGAACTGGCCCGGCAGGCCCGCCTCTGCATTGCCGACCTGGACCGACTGGTCCAACAGCGCACGGCCGAACTGGTCGCGGCCAACGCCGAGCTGCAGAAGGAAATCGCCCAACGCCTCAAGGTCGAGGTCGCGCTCCGCGAAAGCCAGGCACGGTTCAGCCGCGCCTTCGAATTCAGCCCCGTCCCTCTCGCCCTCCTGCGCGTCAACCCTCTCCGCTGCGTGGATGCCAACCCTGCTTTCGTGGAGCTGTCCGGATGGTCCAAGGCCGAGCTTCTGGCGGCCGAACCGTTTCCCATCCAATGGTGGAAACAGGGAGGCGGCAAACCGGCGCCGCTGCTGCTGGACTTGGAAAAGCCTCTGCGCCAACAGAGTTGCCGCCTCCGGCGTCCGGATGGGCAGGAACGCCACGTGTTGCTCAGCACCCAACCCTTCGTGCTGGACCAGGAGACCTGCCTGCTGGTGGCGGCCGAGGATGTCACCGCCCAGGTGCACCTCGAAGAACAGCTCCGGCAAACCCAGAAGCTGGAGGCCGTCGGCCAGCTCACCGCCGGAATCGCCCACGAGTTCAACAACATCCTGACGGTCATCATCGGCAATATCTCTCTTCTGCAGAGCGGGGATGTGAACCCCGGCCTCCAAGCGGCCCTGCTGGAACGCACCACCGAGTACGCCCAACGGGCTGCCCGGCTCACCCAGCAGTTGCTGGCTTTCAGCCGGCGACAATGGCTGCAGCCCCGGCCCCTCGACCTGGCACACACCCTCCAGCAACTCGTGCCCATCCTTGCCGGGGGGCTGGGCGACCGGCACTCGGTCCGCCTCCGCACGGCAACGCAATTGCCGCCCGTACTCGCCGACCCCAAGGGCATCGAACAGGTCCTGCTCCAGCTCCTGCTCAACGCCCGGGACGCCACGCCCGATGGCGACACCATCGAAGTCACCGCAGGACGCGCCGACTTGGACCAGACCGCCGCCGCCCAAAACCCGGAGGCGCGCCCGGGATCGTTCGTCTGGTTCGAGGTCACCGACCACGGTTGCGGGATCGCCCCCGACGTTCTGCCCCGGATTTTCGATCCCTTCTTCACCACAAAGGGGCTGGGGCGCGCCACCGGCCTCGGTCTTTCGACAGTCCACGGCGTCGTCAAGCAACACGAAGGCTGGGTGGAGGTCCGCACCGAGCCCGGCCGCGGCAGTTCGTTCCGTGTTTACCTCCCGATCGCCAACCAGACCGGCAATCCCGCCGGACCGGCCCCGGAGGACGGCTCGTCCCTCACCCTTCGGCCTGCCGCTCCCGTCTCCCGTGCCACACCCCCGCCCCAGGGCCAGGGGCCCCTCATCCTTCTCGTGGAAGATGAAGTCCCCGTGCGCGACCTGACGGCCGAGCTCCTCAAACGCCGCGGATTCCGCGTCCTTAAGGCCAGAGACGCCGACGAAGCCATGCGGATCTGGGAAACCTGCGGCGCCGTGCCGGACCTGCTGCTCACGGACGTGGTCATGCCCGGAACCATGAACGGCCACGACCTGGCCCTGAGCCTCCAGTGCCTCAACCCGGATCTCAAGGTCATCTACACCAGCGGCTACAGTCCCGACGTGGTCCGCGAAACGCTCGAACAGCAGCCAAACACAGTCTTCCTGGCCAAGCCCTATCACCCTCGCGCATTGTTTGAGGCGATCGAGCGATGTCTGGGGCCACAGCCCGATGCCGCCCCAAGCCAGCATGGCCCACAGCCTCATGCCGACATGGGTGCCCGGGCTTGGGCCTGAGCTTTCTCCACCCGACTTCCGCACGCCCGCGCAGCTTGGCCGGCCCGGATGCCTTCCGTGTGAGCCCGATGCCTGTCCCCCCGCCCGGGCTCGTTTCCCGGCCTTGTCTCCTCCACCCGGGCAGGTTACAAAGGCGATCCGGGTTCGCCCGTCCACACCGGCAACGGCGCCGGGATCACAGACGGGCAAGAAGAAGAGAAGATTTTTGCGCCGGATCGGCGCGGGCGAAAGCAGGCACGAATGACCGCTCGCTGCCTGTCGGGTCCCGACCCGGGCGCACGGTATTCTCATGAATGGACCATGCCCCTGCCCGTTCTGAGCGTGGCGCAAATGCGCCAGTGGGAGCAGGCCAGTTGGGACGCCGGCCGAAGCGAGGCCGCTGTCATCGCCCGCGTGGGCGCCTGCCTGGCTGCCTGGCTGCGCAGGCACGCGCGCCGGCGGGATCGCATCCTCGTGGTTGCCGGCAAGGGTCACAACGGGGACGATGCCCGGGCGGCGCTGCCCCACCTTCAGGATCAGACAATCCGCCTCGTGGAGGTCCGTGATCCGGAAGTTGCGCTGCCCGAGCTTGAACGAGCGTTGGATGACCGACCCGACTGGATCCTGGACGGCCTCTTCGGCATCGGCCTCAATCGGCCGCTGGCGGAACCTTGGTGCCGGCTGATCGAGAGATTGAACGCCTCGTCGGCCCGAATCGTGGCCGTGGACGTGCCTTCCGGACTGGACGCCGATCGGGGCGAACCTTGGGGCGCCGCTGTCCGCGCGGCCGTCACCCTGACCCTCGGTGCACCCAAACGCGGCCTTCTGCACACGGCCGCCGCGGCCTGGACCGGGCGGCTGGAAGTGATCCCGGACATCGGCCTGATCCCCTGCCCGCTCGAATCCGAACTCCAGTGGACGTTGCCCGAAGATTTTGCCCTCTGGCCGCCGCCCCGCCCCGTGGCCGGGCACAAGGGTTCGTTCGGGCATCTGGCCATCGTGGCCGGCAGCACCGGCTACCACGGCGCCGCCGTGCTGGCAGCCCGGGCCGCACAGCGGGCCCGCCCCGGGCTGGTGACACTGATCACTCCGGCCTCGGTGTACCTGGCGGCGGCGGCGCAGCTGCAGGCCGTGATGGTGCACCCTTGGTCGGCTGCGCATCCGCTTCCCGGCAAGTACACCGCCCTGTTGTTCGGACCCGGCCTGGCCGGTGCCGATGTTCCCCCGGAGATCCGCGACACGTTTGTGCGGTTGTGGCGTCATGCGCCCGTGCCCATCGTGGCCGACGCCAGTGCCCTGGACTGGCTGCCGGCCGGTCCGGTCCCCAAGAACACGCTGCGCATCCTCACGCCGCACCCGGGCGAGGCCGCGCGCCTCCTGGGCACGTCACCTGCCCAGGTCCAGGCCAACCGACCAGCCACGCTGCGGGCACTTTCGGAGAAATTCGGCGGCGCCTGGGTGGTCTTGAAAGGGTTTCAAACCCTGATCGGACGTTCTCAGGGACCCGTCTTCGTGAACCCCAGTGGGAATCCGGACCTTGCCCAGGGCGGCAGCGGCGACGTCCTCGCAGGTTACCTGGCCGCGTGGTGTGCGCAGCCGGAGCTGCAAAAGGACGACACGCTGCTGATCCGATATGCCGTCTGGCAGCACGGCGCCACCGCCGACCGGCTCAGCCGGCGTCACCCTGCCTGGGTGGTCGAGGATCTCGTACGCGAACTGGGCCGGGCTCGTTCCTCCGGGGCCGCTGCGAACGACTGATCTGGTGACTACGTAACCGAAGGATCCATCTCATGAGCGCAAACCCCTGGCACGCACTTCTCGAAAGGCCGGACCTCCCGGAACTTTTCGTCCGGGGTGCAACACCTTCGATCCCCCTGAATGCCCTGGAGGAGGCCTGCGCCCGGGCGGAACGGGCCCAACCTCCGAAGGCAGCTGATCCGGAGGTCGTCCGCGCCCTCGTTCTTCTCTGGCACGATCACTGGGAGCCGGCGCACCAACTGGTTCAAGAGAAGGAATCTCGCGAGGCCGCCCTCGTTCACGCCATCGTGCACCGGCGCGAACCCGACTTCTGGAATGCCCAGTACTGGTGGCGCCGGGTCGGCGCCCACCCCGCCTGCGAGGCCTTGGGACGTCAAATCCGGCCCTGGTTGGACCAACACGGTCCGGAGGAGTGGGGGTCCCGTCTCATTCGCGGTGGCATTTGGGATCCCTCCGCATTCGTGGATCTGGTGGAGTCTCTCCCGGAGACGGACCCGGCACACACGCGGCTGGCGCGGCAGATCCAAAAGTTGGAGTTCGAAACCTTGCTGGCGGTGTTCATTGGTGTGGAGGGCTTCAACCGTGCAGGTCCGGCAGGCGGCCCTGCGGCCCCATGAACGCCTATCCCACCATTTTGGAGGCCGTTCTGCCCGTTTTCGGCCTCATTGGAGGCGGCTTCCTGCTGCGCCGGATGGAGTGGCTTACGGCTGAAGCGGACGCCAGCCTGCTTCGACTCACGCTCTACGTCTTTGTTCCCTGTCTGATCCTCGATTCCGCCCTCGGCAACCCCGCCTTCAACCGCCTGGAGAACCTCGTGTGGGCGCCGGCAACCGGGTATCTGAGCGTGGCGCTGGGGTTGCTGGTGGCCACGGCTGCGCGGCCCTGGCTGGGGCTGCGTGATTCCGCCGTGGCCCGGACATTTGCCGTGGCAACGGCCATCCACAACTACGGGTACATCCCCCTGCCGCTCTGTCTGCTGTGGTTCGGCAAGGCGACCGCAGGTGTGCTTTTCCTCTACATGGTGGGCGTGGACGCCGCGCTCTGGACCCTGGGCGTCCTGGGCTTGTCGGGCGGCCGGGGCAGGATCGAATGGCGCCGGGTCCTCAATCCGCCGCTGATGGCGGTGCTTCTGGCCGTCGCCCTCAACGCAACAGGCATGCATGTCTGGTGCCCGATCCCTCTGCGCACGGGCATGCACTGGCTCGGCCAATGCGCCGTGCCGCTGGCACTGCTGTTGATCGGTGCGGTCATGGCCGATGAACTCCCGGCGGTCCGCTCCGCCGCGGGCTGGCGGATCATGGCCGCAGCCGTGTTCATCCGGCTCGGCCTGATGCCCGGTTTTTTCCTGGCCATGGCCCGCCTGCTGCCCGTGAGCGCCGACCTCCAGCGTGTGCTCGTGCTGGAATCCGCCATGCCGGCGGCGGTTTTTCCCATCGTCATGGCGAGACATTACGGGGGCGACGTGCCCACCGCGCTGCGCGTGGTGTTGAGCACCTCGCTGGTCAGTTTCCTCACCATGCCCTTGTGGTTGCGGCTCGGGCTGGACGCGATCGGCGTCGTCATGCCATGAAAACCTCCCGACGGCTTGGAAAAACGTCCGGCATCGCTTGGCACCCATGCTGAATTTCATCTGGCTCGCCCTGCTCCTGATCGCCGTGGTCCTCGCAGGAATCACCGGTCGGGCCGACGCGCTCACGTCTGCAGCCCTGAACGCCGCCAGGGAGGCGATTCTGAATGTGGCCCTGCCTCTTGCGGGGTTGATGGCGCTGTGGCTGGGGCTGATGCGACTGGCGGAACAGGCCGGCCTGGTCACGCTGCTGGCCGGCGCGCTCCGGCCCGTCCTGCGCCGCCTCTTTCCCGAGGTGCCGCCGGATCACCCCGCCATGGGCGCCATGCTTCTCAACATCGCCGCCAACATGCTCGGGCTGGGCAACGCCGCCACGCCACTCGGGCTCCGGGCCATGCAGGAGCTCAACCGATTGAATCCCCGGCCCGGTACCGCCACCAACGCCATGTGCACCTTTCTGGCCATCAACACCGGCTCTCTCCAGCTCCTGCCCGCCACGGCCATATCCGTGCTGGCCGCGCATCAGGCCGCGCAACCCGCCGCCATCGTGGGCAGTGCACTCCTGGCCACCGCTTGCAGTGCCCTGACCGCCGTGACAGCCGCACGGCTCCTGGAGCGGCTCCGATGGTTCCGCGCCGACTCGCCCGTCCCCGGCACAACGGCACAGCCCCGCTTGTCACCCGTGGGCTCGCAAGGTTCCCCCTCCAAGAACGCCGGTCTCCGTACTCCCCATGCCACCAGGCCCATCGGTTGGGCGGGGCGCCTCCTGCTGCTGGGCTATGTGCTGTTCTTCGCGGCGTTGATTGTGGGAAGCGGCTTCGGGGCCGGGAATGCCTCTCCTGCGCCCGGGGGATCTGTTGTCGTTCGCTTGTCGCACGCCGTTTCCCAATGGGCGGTTCCCTTCGCCCTGGCAGGGCTTCCCCTCTACGCCGCCCTTCGAGGGGTGCGGGTGTACGAGGAGTTCATCCGCGGCGCCCGCGAGGGGCTCCGTGTGGCCATCCGCATCATGCCCTACCTGGTGGCCATGCTGGTGGCGATCGGCGCCTTCCGCGAGGCAGGGGGCGTGACCTGGTTGGGCCGGGCTCTGGGCCCTGTGTTGGGATGGATCGGTTTCCCGACCGAACTGTTGCCCCTGGCCCTGGTCCGTCCCTTGAGCGGCAGCGCCGCGCTGGGTGTCTTTGCCGACCTGGTCCGCGTGCATGGCCCGGACAGCCTCCTGGCCCGCACGGCCGCCACCATGTACGGCAGTACCGAAACCACGTTTTATGTCCTGGCCGTCTACTTCGGAGCCGTGGGCGTGCACCGGATCCGGCACGCGCTCTGGGCGGGGCTCATCACGGATGCCGTGGCCATGATCGCATCCGTCTGGATCTGCCGCTGGCTCTTCTCTTGAAGCACAGGCCGGTCGGGCAAACGCCGTCAGGCCGGGCCCCATTTCTCCATTGGAGGCGCCACTCGACGCTGGCAAACTGTCGCCGGTGGGTATCTCGTTGCGAGATTATGCCCGGATGGAGGCGCGGTTGCGTCAGCCCGCAAGCCAGACGGAAACCGGGTCCGACCCGACAACCACGCGGTCCGAAGGCGTGGTGATCGGGGTGGACCCCTCTCTGCGCGGCACCGGTTACGGTTTGGTGGCCAGGCGGGGTTCCGACCTCCACGTCCTGGCCTATGGTACCGTTCGTTGCCCGCGAACCTGGTCCCGGACGGAGTGCCTTGCGGCCATCAGCCGGACGTTGCGGCAGTTGGTCGAAACCCATCACCCCACGGTTGCAGTTTTCGAAGGCCTCTTCCACGCACGAAACGTCCGGACCGCCCTCATCATGGGCGAGGCCCGCGGGGCCGCGTTGAGTGTCCTGGCCGAGGCCGGGATCGAGATCTACGAGATCGCCCCGCGCCGGGTGAAATTGGCCGTAACCGGTCACGGCGGGGCCGACAAACCCGCCGTGGCCCGCATGGTTCGGCGGCTGCTCAACCTGAACCAGACCCTGCGCTCCGACGAAGCGGACGCCCTGGCCCTGGCCCTGACACACTGGCAAACGCACGCCCGACCCTGGACCGGCACCAGCAAACGCATCTGATCCGACATGAAGCGCTTTCCCCACGAGCGTGCACCTTGTTCGCATCCTCCCGCCGGCTGGGCTGGTGAGGAACCACGGCTGGAAAACCCATGATCGCCTTCGTCCACGGCACCCTTGTCGAAGCCTGGCCCACCCAGGTCCTGGTGGACGTCCACGGGGTAGGTTACGAGGTTTTCGTCCCCCTCTCCACGTATGAGAAGCTCCCGCCCGTTGGACAGCCGGTCCGCCTGCTGACCGAGTTTGTCGTTCGCGAAGACGCCCACAAACTCTACGGTTTCCTGACAGCGGCCGAGCGGGACACCTTCCGGCTCCTCATTCACACCGTAAGCGGCATCGGCCCCAAGATCGCCCTCAACGTCCTGAGCGGACTGAGCGTCACCGCCTTCCGGACCGCAGTCGCCCATGGCGACGTCCGCGCCCTGGCACGCATCTCCGGCGTGGGGCGAAAAACGGCCGAACGCATCGTGGTGGAACTCAAGGACAAGTTGGGTGGCACGGTCGTCCCCCTGCCTGCGGCGGGGACCGCTCCCCCACCCGGGACCGACGCCAAATGGCAGGATGCCGTTCTGGCTTTGATGGCCCTCGGATACAAAGGACCCGAGGCACAACAACGGGTGCGTGAAGTGGGCGCCGCGCTCGGGCCTCAGGCAACTGTCGAAGACCTCGTGCGCGCCGCCCTCAAACGGGGCCTCACCAGCGCATGACAGGCCGCACGCCAGCCCCGTCCGACCGCACCTCCCGCCGGCGCCGCGCCGGCGTGGTGGTCCCGCATCAACCCACCCGGCTCCAGCGTTTGCTGGCGCGGCTGGTCTTCCTCCTGATCCGCGCCGTGGCCCTGACGCTGCGGCGTTCCCTTGTCGACCGCACCGGTTCCCACGATCCGTTGCCTCCCCGGGCCATCTACGCCGTCTGGCACAACCGCCTGGCCCTCTGCCTCGAAGCCTACCACACCTACGCACGCCCACGCTCGGCCGCACGCGGCCTGGCCGCACTGGTCAGCGCAAGTCGCGACGGCGGTTTCCTGGCGGCCGTGCTGGAATGTTACGGTGTCCAGCCCGTCCGCGGCTCCTCCAGTCGCCGCGGCCCGCAGGCACTACTGGAACTGACCACCTGGGCCGAGCGCGGCTATGACCTGGCCATCACCCCGGACGGCCCGCGCGGTCCCCGCTACGTCGTCCAGGACGGCGTCATCAGCCTCGCCCAGGTCACCGGTCTGCCCATCGTCCCGGCCTCCTACCGCCTCAGCCGGTTTCTCAGACTCCGATCATGGGACGGGTTTATCATCCCCCTTCCGTTCGCCCGCTGGGAGGTCATCCTCGGGAAGCCCCTGCACGTGCCGCGCCAGGTCTCGGAAACCGAACGCGAGGCGTTCCGCCGGGAGCTCGAACGCCGCCTTCTCGAAATCACCCACGACTGATCCCGGGAGCCACTCAACCCGTCCGGGCCGCGTGGCCGGTTCGCCCGGCCACTTTTGAATAGCATGGCCATGTCGCCGGTCCTAAACTCAGGAACATGTCCGAGAAGTCGCTCCCAGACGTCCCTCGAGAGGTGCGCGAACTTTATGAGCGCGGGTTGGAAGCCCTGCGGCGGGACAACTACGAATACGCGCAAATGCTCCTGACCCAGGTGCTGAACCGGGAACCGGCCTTTCTGGACGCGCGCAAAGCGCTCCGCCAAGCCCAGCAACGCAAAGCCGCCGCCAAAAGCACGGGCTTTTTCAAACGCATCCTCAGCGGAGCCGCTGCATCCCCGGAACTGGCCCGCGCACGCCTCGCCCTCCGCAGCAATCCCTTGGAAGCCATGCAACTGGCCGAGGAGGCGTTGAACGCCGACCCCAACAACATGACCGCCCACAAGCTGTTCGCTGAAGCAGCCGTCGCGGCCGGCCTTCCGCGAACCGCCCTCCTCTCCTACGAGGTCCTTTTCGCCCATGATCCGCGTGACCGCGAGGTGGCCGTTCAGTACGCCCACGCACTGGCCGATGCCGGACAGGTCGCCAAAGCCGAACAAGTCCTGGCCGCACTGGCCCGCGTGTACCCGGGCGATCCCGACCTGGCCCAGGAACTGAAAAACCTCTCCGCCCGCCGCACCCTCACCGAAGCAGGGTACGGTGCCCTCGAAACCGGCACCGGATCGTACCGCGACGTCCTTCGCAACGCTGAGGAAGCCAGGATCCTGGAACAGGAACAAAAAGTCCAAAAATCGGAGGACACCACCGAGCGGCTCATCCGGGAGTACGAGGCCCGCCTCGCAAACGAGCCTCAAAACGTGCGCCTGCTCCGCTCCCTCGCAGAGCTCTACACACAGAAACACGATTACGACCGCGCCCTCCAATACTACGAACGGATCCGGGCCACCGAGGCCGGACAGGACCCCAGCCTCGACCGCGCCATCGCCGACACCGTCGTCCGAAAATTCGATCATCAACTGGCCCAGCTCGACCCCGCCGCACCCGACTACGCCGAACGCACGCGCGAAATCGAGGCCGCCAAGCAGGCCTTCCGGCTCGAAGACTGCAAAAAACGGGTGGAAAAGTACCCCACCGACCTTGCCATTCGGTTCGAATACGGCCAGCTCTTGTTCGAAGCCGGGCGCATTACCGAAGCCATCGCCGAGTTCCAGAAGGCCCAGAACAACCCCCACAAACGCATCGCCGCCCTTGCCTACCTGGCCCGCTGCTTCGCCCAACGCAAAATGTATGACCTGGCCGCCCGCACCCTTCAAAACGCCCTGAAGGAAAAAAACGTCTTCGACGACGAAAAAAAGGATCTCCTCTACCAACTGGGATGCGTCCTGGAAGCCATGGGCAGGAGGGACGAGGCCATCGAACCGTTCAAACAGATCTACGAGGTGGACATCAGCTACCGGGACGTCGCCGCCAAGGTGGATGCCTACTACGCAGGACAGTGACCTCCCCGGCCGCGCCGTTGCTTCACCACAGCACCCTCACCAGAGCACCCGCCCCAACACCGCCTCGGATCGTACCGGCCCGTACTCCCGGCTGTCGGCGCTCACCCCCCGATTGTCACCCAGCACGTACACCTCGCCCGGCCCGCACGTCACCCGCGCCCAACGCCGCTGAATCGGATCCGTTCGCGTTCCCTCCGGCAGGTACGGCTCCTCGAGCAGGCGTCCGTTCAAAAACACCCGCCCCCCGCGCAGCTCCACCGTATCCCCCTCAACCGCGATCACCCGCTTCACCACCGGCGTCTGATCCGTGGGATCCCGCAAAACCACGATGTCCCCGCGTTGAATCCCCTGCCAGCGCAACCAGAGCGGGCTGGCCAGATACCAGTGCCGCTCCCGCAACGTCGGCACCATGCTCGCCCCCTGCACACATATGGATTGCAAAACGTATTGCCGGCAAAGGGTGAAGCTGCCGCCCAGCAACCCCAGCACCATCAACCCCTGAAGCACCGCCGACAACACTTCGCCCCGCAGCCGCCGGGGCCCGCGCCCCCCGGTAGCCATCGCTGCAGATCCCGCTCGACCCGCTCGTGTCGCCAGCATCCCCTGGGTTTGCATTGCCTTCCACCGGCAGCCGCATCCTCCGGCCCCGGCAGGTCTCACTTTGCCCCACCGCAACCGGCACCCACAATCCGGGGAAGGCCCGCACGATGGTCGTCCGTGGCGCTACGGAACCACCCGGGGTTTCCCCGGGGCCGGTTCCCCGCCTGTTCGACTGCCGGACAGCGCCCATGCCGCCGCCGGTCGAACCCATCTGCCGTTGCATCAACGCCGGTATCCCACCATCCTAGCCCCCATGACGAAAGTGAATGCGTTTGCAGCCCTGGCGCCCGGCCAGGATCTTGTTCCATGGTCGTACGACCTGCAGCAACTGCAGCCCGGGGAGGTGCTGGTGCGCGTGCTGGCCTGTGGCATCTGCCACAGTGACGTCCACATGATCGACAACGATTGGCGCATCACACGCTACCCCCTCGTGCCGGGTCACGAAATCGTGGGTGAAGTGGTCGAGTTGGGACCGGGCGTCACCCACCTCAGTGTGGGGATGCGTGTGGGCATCGGTTGGCAACGGTCCGCCTGCGGCCATTGCGAGGACTGCTTGAGCGGCAATGACAACCTCTGCGACCAGAACCAGGGGGTGATCACCCACGGATACGGCGGGTTCGCTTCCCACGTGGCAGTGGACAGCCGTTACTGCTTTCCTCTCCCCGCTGCCCTGCCCACGGAAGCCGCCGGCCCCCTGCTTTGCGGCGGCATCACCGTCTACTCTGCCCTCCGCGCCGCCGGAATGGGCTCCGGCCTCCGCATCGGCATCATCGGCGTGGGCGGGCTCGGCCACATGGCCATCCAGTTTGCCAGCCGGCTCGGCAACCACGTCACCGCCTTCACCACCACCGAGGCCAAGGCCCGCGAAGCCGCCGACCTCGGCGCACACGAGGCCATCCTCGTCCGGGAAGGTCAACCGGTGCAGCGACCCGCCCGCCCCCTGCACATCATCCTGAACACCGCACCGGTGCCGACCCCGGTGGAGCCCTACCTGGACCTGCTTCGCTCCGACGGCGTGCTCTGCTACGTGGGCGCCCCCACCGCGCCGCTCTCCGTGCCCCTTTGGCCCCTGCTCGTCAAACGCCGCCGCATCATGGGCAGCCCCATCGGCAGCCGCGCCACCATCCTCGAAATGCTCGACAACGCCTCGCTCTTCGGCGTATTGCCCAAGATCGAGACCTTCCCCATGGCCAAGGTCAACGAGGCCCTCGCCAGGGTCCGAAACAACTCCGTGCGCTACCGCGCCGTGTTGCTGGCCTGAACCAAGGGCCCCGTCCGCCAGGCGGCCACCAGGCAACCCGCAGGTGCCACGGGCGACACCGCCGCAACCAGTCTCACGCCGACTCCAGAATCATGTTGGCGTACTGCACGGTGTCGCCCGTCCGAATCAGGCCAATGGCCGACGGAACACGCTGCTTGAACTTCACGTGCGGCTCGTACGTCACCGCCAGTCCCGCCAGCGCAGCGGCGAACCGCGCCTGTGTCTCCGCACCATTCTCGCGCCGGAACTCCTCGGCCATCCACACCTGACCGATCTGAAAGTTCGGCCGGATCGCCTGCAACACGTCCAACACGGTGGGAATATCATCCACCAGCGATAAATCCACCGTCTCGATCTGCGGCCAGTACGGAAACCCACGATCCGCAATCACCAAGGTGTTCGTGTGCCGCACCCGTGCCAGCAACGAAAGCACGTGCGGATTCAGTATCCCCGTCTTCAGCATACAGCCCCTCTAGCACAAAGCCCTTGCCCAAGCACCTCATTTCCGTCCATCGGCCAGCCGCCGGCTCAACACTTTTCTAGCACCTCCAAGCCCAAGCATGTGTGTCAGTATGCCACACAAAGAGTCGCGTGTCACAGTTTGACCGCCCATATGTGTCGTTTGGATACACGTGATTGAATGCTGGAATCTTTGCATCATGCTGAAAACAAGCATCTTACGTTTTTGGTGTGCAGTGGCACGCTTCTTTCTCTGAGGTGAGTTGGCTGGGCGCCGGTGCCCGGGTGGGCATCGGTGAGGCGGAAGGCAACCCAGCCGCCCGGAATGACCTTCAAAGTAACAGGCGGCGGTCGTTCCGGGACGATCCGTCGGCAACCGAGTCCGCCTGTGCGGGGAGTGAGAGTGCCTATGGCTGCTTTGACTCGCTGGAACCCCTTCCGGGAGCTGGAGGAGATGCAACGGCGGATGGCTGCCCTTCTGGATTGGTCGCCCTTCCGCCGCAGCACGCTGACCACGGACGAGGAAACCATCACCGTGCCCGAATGGGCGCCCTTGGTGGATATCATCGAGGATGACAAAGAGTACCTCCTGAAGGTCGAACTGCCGGAGGTCAGTAAGGACGACGTGAAGGTCACCGTGGAGGGCAACACGCTGACCATCTCCGGCGAGCGGAAGGCCGAGAAGGAGGAAAAGAACCGGAAATATCACCGGGTCGAGCGGTTCTATGGGCGATTCGTCCGGAGCTTCACCATCCCTGAAGACGCGGATCCCGACAACGTCCGCGCCGAGTTCAAGGATGGCGTGTTGAAGGTCCATCTGCCCAAGAGCGAGAAAGCCCGGCCCAAACAGATCGAAGTGAAGGTCAGCTGACCTCCTCCGCTCCCGGCACGGGCGCAAGCAAGGGGCGCCCCGCCACGAGGGCGCCCCTTTTTCGCCCGGGCAACAGGCGTTCATTGCACCGGCTTTCTTGTTTCGTTCATGTTGCCACAGTCCCGCGCCGGACCGGCGGGCCGGAGGCGGTCGGAACGTTTTCCCCGGGCGTCTGTCGAAGCTTGTAACGAATCAACATCAAAATCGGAGAACGAAGCGATGAAAATGACAGCACGAAAGGTGGCACTGCTTGTCCACACGAGTTTCACACGACTCGGTTTGGTCCGAACCGTTCCTGACAAGGGGCGGCCTGGCAGCCGGAGGACGCTGTTGCCGGTGATCCTTGCCGGGCTGTTCCTGTTCGGCATGGCGACCGTGGAAGCCGTCCGGGCGGCGGAATTGCCCAAGTTCAAGGTGGACGATTCCCCGCTGCCGGCCTCGGCCCAACCCAACTTCACCTTCCACCCGGTCGTCGAGAAGGTGGCCCCCAGCGTGGTGAACATCTACAGCACCAAAACGGTGCGGCAACTCCCGATCTGGGGGCCGTTCATGGAAGATCCCTTCTTCCGGCGGTTCTTCGGCATTCCGGATGACCTGCCCCGTGAAAGGCGCGAGCGCAGCCTGGGCTCGGGTGTCATCGTCAGCGAGGACGGTTATATCCTGACCGCCAACCACGTGGTCGAGGGAGCGGATGAAATCCGGGTGGCCTTGCCCGACGGCAAGACCGAGTACGAAGCCAGGATCGTGGGCACCGACCCGCGCACCGATGTGGCGGTCATCAAGGTTGAGGCCCGCGATCTGCCTGCCATCACCATCGCCGACAGCGACAAACTCCGCGTGGGCGACGTGGTCCTGGCGATCGGCAACCCCTTCGGCGTGGGCCAGACGGTGACCATGGGAATTGTCAGCGCGAAGTCCCGTTCCGGCCTGGGCCTGGACTACGAGGACTTCATCCAGACCGACGCCCCCATCAATCCCGGCAACTCCGGCGGCGCCTTGGTGGACGTGGCAGGTCGGCTCGTGGGGATCAACACGGCCATCATCAGCCGATCGGGTGGAAACCTCGGCATCGGCTTCGCCATCCCTTCCAACCTCGCACGCTACGTCATGGAGCGGCTCATCGAGGACGGCAAGGTCACACGTGGCTATCTGGGCGTTTACATCCAGCCCATCACGCCCGAACTGGCCCGGCAGTTCGACCTGAAAGACACCTCCGGCGCGCTCGTGGCGGACGTGATCGACGGCTCCCCCGCTGAGGATGCCGGGCTCAAGGCCGGCGACGTCATCCTCGAGTTCGACGGGCGCAAGGTCCAGGACGACCGGCATCTCCGCTTGATGGCGGCCCAAACCCGACCGGGCACCGAGGTCCGTTTGCGCATCCTCCGCGATGGCCGCGAAACGAGCCTGCGGGTGAAACTGGGTGAAATGCCGCAGGAAGGCGGTCTGGCCCGCGCCGGCCGGGGCGGCCTGCGACGGGGTCCCCAGGCCGATCCCCTGGACGGGGTCGTGGTGGACGATCTCACGCCCCGGAATCGGCAGATGTTCGGCATCCCTTCACACGTGCGCGGCGCCCTGGTGGTGGAGGTGGACCCTGAATCACCCGCGGCGCAACAGGGTCTGCGGCCCGGTGACGTCATCCTGGAGATCAACCGGCGCCGCGTGACCAACGCGGACGAGGCCGTGCGCGAGAGCGAAAGAACCCGCGAATCCACGGTGCTGTTGCGCGTATGGAATGGCGGCGTCAGCCGGTATATCGTGATTGACGCAAACCGTCGGCGCTAGGGAAAAAGGTGGCGTTGCCGGCCCGGGCGTGCAGCGGGCGCCCGGAAAAGGCGCCCGACCCCGGGCCGGAGGACAACCCAACAGGCACGAAGCAGGATCCATCCAGAATCAAACTCCCAGGCTCGTTCGGCCCGCAGGGGCGGTTCATCCTGTTCTACCTCATTGCCACCCTGCTGGTGCTGTGGGGTTGGCAGGAGTGGTTCGACCACTGGACGGTCCGCACAATCCCGTACAGCCAGTTCAAGCGTCATCTGCGAGCCGGCGAGGTGCGGGAGGTCGAGGTCCGTGAAACAGAGATCGTGGGGCGCATCGTGCCCTCCGGCCCCGCGTCTGCGGAGCCATCCCCGGATCCCTCCGACTCCTCCCGGAGCAAGGACGCAGCGGCCGACGCCGCCTCCGGGGTGTCCGCGGAGCCGGCCCGTCCGTTCCTTTTCCGCACGGTGCGAGTGGAAGACCCCGATTTGGTGAAGGAACTCGAGGCGGCGGGTGTGGAATTCACGGGCGTTCGTCCCGGCCTGATGAGCCAGCTGGTCCTGGGATGGCTGCTGCCGATCGGGCTGATGGTCCTGCTCTTTTCCCTGCTGAACCGGCGCCTGAGTGCGGCGGGTGAACAGGTTCTTGGCATCGGCCGCAGCCGCGCGCGGCTCATCCTCGACAAGAACACCGGCGTCACCTTTGCCGATGTGGCCGGTTGTGAGGAGGCCAAGCAGGAACTCAAGGAAGTGGTGGATTTCTTGAGGAACCCCGCGGCCTATCAAGAGCTGGGCGCGCGCATACCCAAGGGCGTGCTCCTGGTGGGCCCGCCCGGCACGGGCAAAACCCTGCTGGCCCGGGCCGTGGCCGGCGAGGCCGGAGTGCCGTTCTTTTCCATCAGTGGCGCCGACTTCGTGGAGATGTTCGTCGGCGTGGGCGCCGCGCGGGTGCGCGACCTGTTCAAACAGGCCAAGGAACATGCCCCCTGCATCATCTTCATTGACGAAATCGATGCCATTGGCCGGCAACGCGGCGTGCATCTCGGCCCGGCCAATGACGAGCGGGAACAGACCCTCAACGCCCTCCTGGTCGAAATGGACGGGTTCGAAGCCAACACCGGCGTGATCATTCTCGCCGCCACCAACCGGCCCGAGATCCTGGATCGCGCATTGCTGCGACCCGGCCGCTTCGATCGCCAGGTGGTGGTGGACGCACCGGATCTGGACGGACGAGAGGCCATCCTGAAGGTGCATGCCCGCAACAAAAAACTCGCCGCCGATGTGGACCTCCGCCGTGTGGCCGCCGCCACGGCCGGATTTTCCGGAGCCGATCTGGCCAACGTGCTGAACGAGGCGGCGCTGCTAGCCGCCCGTCGCAAGGCCCGGGAGATCACCCAGGCTGACATCGAGGCTGCCATCGAGAAGGTCGTGGCCGGGCCCGAGCGCCGCTCCAGGCGCCTCCAAGCCGAGGAAAAAAGACGCGTCGCCTATCACGAGGTGGGCCATGCCCTGGTGGCCGCCTACTGCGCGCATGCCGACCCGGTCCACAAGATCAGCATCGTCCCGCGGGGCCGGGCCGCCCTCGGCTACACCCTTCAGCTGCCGCAGGAGGATCAGTACCTCCTGACCCGCAGCGAGCTGTTCGACCGCATCAAGTGTTTGCTGGGCGGCCGGGCGGCCGAGGAGGTCGTGTTCGGCGAGGTTTCCACCGGCGCACAGAACGATCTGGAACGCGCCACCGCACTGGCACGCCACATGGTGGCGGTCTACGGCATGAGCGAACGCATCGGCCTGGTCCATTGCGCCCAGCGCACCCCGCTGTTCCTGCAGGGGGCCGATGGAGGCTTCCAGCGGGATTGCTCCGAACAAACGGCCCGGGAGATTGACGAAGAGGTCCGGGCCATTCTGGAGCGCGCGTACGATGAGGCCCGCCGGATCTTGAACGAACATCGTGACCAGCTCGAGACTGTCACGGCCGAACTGTTGGCGCGGGAGACCCTCGAGGGCGACGAGTTCTACCGCTTGGTGGGTAAATCGCGGCCGCAGGCCAAGGAACCCGTGCCCACCCTGCCGCCGCCCGGCCCCTTGGCCCTGTCGGCCTCCCAGTCGGCCACCCGCGCCCCGGCTGCCGCCGCAGCGCCTCCGGCCGTGCAGCCGCCGGAATCTCAACCCACAACCGGATTTGCACCATGAGCACTCACGAACAATGGCAGGTCAGATTGAACCAGGTCGCAGGCGATTTCTATCAGCTCAGCGTGGTGCACATGGAATCGCGCCGCGTCTGGCACCCGGCGATCAATGCCTTCCGCCTGCCCGACCGGTACCTCGTCTGCGTGGAACTGGCCGGCATGCAGAAGGAGCAAATCGCCGTCCGCGTGGAGCCGCAACGGCTGATCATCGAGGGGAACCGCGCCTCGCCGGAGCCCCGTTGCGCCTCGGGCGACCCGGCCCCGCAGGTCCTGGCCATGGAGATCGACTACGGCCCGTTCGAACGGATCCTGCGCCTGCCCGAGCCCATCCGAACCGACCAGGTCACCGCACGGTACCGCGAAGGGCTTCTGTGGATCGAACTGCCCCTGGCCCATCCGACCTCGCCCGGTCTCACAGTGGAGCTGACGCCATGAAAGGACTGCTGGAATTCCTCGCCGATCCTTTGCGTTTGGAAGAATCAGGCAGCCCGATCAGCCCGGGCGGTGCAGGTGCCGAGAGCAGCGCCGGATCAGGTGAGGGCGAGATTGCCATCCCCGACACGCTGCCCATCCTGCCGGTCCGCAACACGGTGCTGTTCCCAGGTTTGGTGGCCCCGCTGACCATCGGACGCGCCTCCTCCCGCAAATTGCTGGAAGAATCCCTCCCGCAGAGCAAGATCATCGGCATCTTCGCCCAGAAAGACGCGGCCACGGAGGAACCCGGACCCGACGACATCCACCACGTGGGCGTGGCCGCCCGGGTGCTCAAACTGCTCCGCCAGACCGATGACACCCTGATCATCGTCGTGCAGGCGCTGGAACGGGTCGCCTTCGTCCGCGCCCTGGTTGTCGCGCCGTTCATGCGTGCCGAGGTGCGGGTGTTGAAACCCCTTCCCCCACCCTCCGACGACCTCGAGTTCACCGCGACGGTGGAGGAGCTGCGGGAGACCGCGCTCAAACTGGTCGAACTGACGCTCGATCCGCCCGACCAGGCCGCCTCGGTCATCCGGAATTTGAAGGACCCGGGCCAACTGGCCGACTTCATGGCCGGCAGCCTGAACCTCCCGGTCGAACAGAAACAGCCCCTGTTGGAGGAGCTCGACGTGGCCAAACGCGTGCGTGCCGTCCTCAAGCACGTGGCGGCACAGCTCGAAATCGCGCGCATCCAGCAAAAAATCCAGAAGGACGTCACTTCCGCCATCAGCGATCAGCAACGCCGGGCGTTCCTCCGCGAACAGGTCCGCGCCATCCAGAAGGAGCTGGGTGAGGAGGACGGCGGCGTTGAACAGCAAGTCGAGGAACTCCGGCAGCGACTCCAACAGGCCGGCCCGCCGGAGGCCGTCATGCAACAGGCCGAACGCGAACTGCGGCGGCTGCAGCACCTGCACCCGGCCAGCCCCGAATACGCCGTCGTCGTCTCCTACCTCGAGACGCTGGCCGAACTGCCGTGGAACAAACTGACCGAGGACAATCTCGACTTGGACCGCGCGCAGAAGGTCCTGGACCGCGATCATTTCGACCTCGAGAAGGTGAAGCGTCGCCTCATCGAGTACCTGGCGGTCCGCAAACTCAATCCGCAGGGGCACGGTCCCATCCTTTGCTTCTGCGGCCCGCCGGGTGTGGGCAAGACCAGCCTCGGCCAGTCCATCGCCGATGCCCTGGGCCGGAAATTCGCCCGGGTCAGCCTCGGCGGCGTTCACGACGAAGCCGAAATCCGCGGCCACCGGCGCACCTACATCGGGTCCATGCCCGGTCGCATCATCCAGGAGATCCGCCGGGCCGGATCCCGCAACCCGGTGCTCATGCTGGACGAAATCGACAAGCTGGGCACCGATTTCCGCGGCGATCCCGCCAGTGCCCTGCTGGAGGTGCTCGATCCCCGGCAAAACCATGCCTTTGTGGATCATTACCTCGACGTGCCGTTCGACCTCTCCCAAGTGATGTTCATCTGCACCGCAAACCAGATGGACACCGTCCCGGCACCGCTGCGGGATCGGATGGAGGTCATCGAAATCCCCGGCTACACCGACCGCGAGAAACTTGAGATCGCCCGCCGCTACCTCGTCAAGCGCCAGCTCAAGGAACACGGCCTCAAAAACGGCCAGTGCAAATTCGAAACCCCGGCTCTCCAGCGCATCATTCACGACTACACCCGTGAAGCCGGGGTGCGCGAGCTGGAGCGCCAGATCGCCGCCATCTGCCGCCACGTGGCCGCGCGCGTGGCCGGCGGCGAAATCACCGAGTTCACCGTAACCCGTGACGCCGTCGAAAAAATCCTCGGCCCGGCCAAATACATTCACGAAACCCGGCTGGCCACGGACCGACCGGGCGTGGTCACCGGCCTCGCCTGGACGCCCACCGGCGGTGACATCCTGCACATCGAAGCGCTGCGCTATCCCGGCAAGGGCAACATCCTGCTGACCGGCCAGATTGGCGACGTGATGAAGGAAAGCGCCCAGGCTGCGCTCAGCCTCGTCAAAGCCCGCGCCAAAGAACTCGGCATCGCCTCCGACGCTTTCAAGGACACTGACATCCACATCCACGTCCCGGCTGGCGCCGTGCCCAAGGACGGCCCGTCCGCCGGCGTGGCGATCTTCACCGCCATTGCCTCGCTGTTCAGCAACCGGCCCGCCCGCGCTGACGTGGCGATGACCGGGGAAATCACCTTGCGCGGCCTGGTGCTGCCCATCGGCGGGTTGAAAGAAAAAACCCTCGCCGCGCTGCGCGCCGGCCTCAAAACCGTGCTCATCCCCAAACTCAACGAAAAAGACCTGCCCGACATCCCGGCCGAGGTCCGTGAGAAACTGGAGATCAAAACGGTCGAAACCGTGGACGACGTGCTCGCCTTGGCGCTGAGCAAACCCCCGACCCGTCGCAGGCGAAAATGAAAGTTACTCGGCTTTTCGAATGGGCACTCGAAGCGCGCGTTTCCGCCGCGCCCGTAACGCAGATTGCCAATCTGCCGTATCGCCGGTTGTCAACCGGCGAACCGTTCGATCCTTCCACCGCCTCGCGGATTATCAATCCACGATACTGCAGGCTGCCAGCCTGCGCTACGGCGGCAACGCCCGCGCCGTCCGCGCCGTCCGTAGCGCAGATTGTTAATCTGCCGTATCGCCGGTTGAAAACCGGCGACGCGCCCGACCCTTCCACCGCCTCGCGGATTGCCAATCCGCGACACGGCAGGCTGCCAGCCTGCGCTACGACGGGCGCTTGTCCGCAGACGAGCGTTCCTGTTTGCGTGCGCCCCACCCCGGCCACGCGCTGCCCCAACGCCATTCCTCCGGCTGCGCACACAAGCCTGCTTTCACCGGATTGTTTCGGATGTAACGCCGGATTCGCGCCTTCTCGTCGTCATCGCGCACCCAATGATCGAACGACTCTGGTTGCCAGAAGCTCTCGCCGGTCCGCTGCAAGATCAGATTCGCCTGCCTCGCGGTGTGACGTTTTCGACTTTGAAGAATGGCGCTCAACGTGTGCCCCGGCATCGGCCAGAGCAACAAATGCACATGGTTCGGCATGATCACCCACTCCTCCAACCGGTATCGAGTGCCATGAAAATGCAACAGCGCATCCGCGACCATGTCCGCCACCTCGGGATGGCGCAACTGGCACGCGCCCACGCCCCGGTCCAGGTAGCGCTCGACCTGCCGCAACAGCTCGCGATTGGCGGCCTCGCGGCCCGCGTGGTCGCCAGCGGCCAGGCGGCGGACGGCCTCGGCTCGTTGCCGCTCGAATTCCAGCAACACCGACTTGGGCAGCGAATCCGCCAGGCGAAACGTGACGAAGTAAATCGCGCCCTCGCGCTTGACGTGCGGCAGATAGCCGCGCGAGTGAATCCCGCTGCGCAACCGGTTGGGCGTTTCGCGGGGCATACCCGTCGCGCGCAACTCGAACCGGACACGGTCGAGATCGGGGTTGGAATCTCGCTGGGCCATGACGGAAGGCTAATGGCTTGGGTCAGACAAGCAATCCCGGGCTGCGCTGTCGCCGCACCGCCCGTAACGCAGATTGCCAATCTGCCGTATCGCCGGTTGAAAACCGGCGACGCGCCCGCCCCTTCCACCGCCTCGCGGATTACCAATCCGCGACACAGCAGGCTGCCAGCCTGCGCTACGGCGCGAGCGACCGCAACGACCGCAAACGCCGTAGCGCAGATTGCCAATCTGCCGTATCGCCGGTTGTCAACCGGCGAGCCGTCCGACACTTCCACCGCCTTGCGGATTATCAATCCGCGATACAGCAGGCTGCCAGCCTGCGCTACGACGCGAGCGACCGCAACGCCCGCAAACGCCGTAGCGCAGATTGTTAATCTGCCGTATCGCCGGTTGAAAACCGGCGACGCGCCCAACCCTTCCACCACCTCGCGGATTATCAATCCGCGATACAGCAGGCTGCCAGCCTGCGCTACGACCGCCGCCCAACCCGAAGCATTCAAACCAGCTTTATGGACCTGAGCAAATTCACCGAAAAATCCCAGGCCGCCTTGATGGAGGCCCAGAACATCGCCACGCGCAACCAGCACCAGGCCGTGGATGTCGAACACCTGCTGCTGGCGCTGCTCGAACAGGAGGGCGGCCTCGTCCCGCGCCTCTTCGAGAAGGCCAAAGTCGCCCCCGACCTCCTCAAGGCCAAGATCGAGGAGGAACTCAGCCGCATCCCGCGTGTCTCCGGCGGCGACATGACCGGCCAGGGCACTTACGTGACCCAGCGCCTCAACAAGCTCCTCGTTCACGCCCAGGACCAGGCCAAAAAGCTCAAGGACGAATACATCTCCGTCGAACATCTCGTGCTGGCGATGTTTGATGAACCCGCCGGCACGGGAATTGGCAAAATCTTTAAAAACCTCGGCCTCCGCCGCGACGAGTTTCTCAAAGCGCTGACCGAAGTGCGCGGCAATCAGCGCGTCACCAGCGCCAACCCCGAGGCCACCTACGAGGCGCTCGAAGAATCCGGCCGCGACCGGGCACGAACTTTGCGCACTGAGAGGACAAAAGCTGCAACCGGCGCTCGCCGCCAGAGGCCTCCGCAGGTCATCGCATTGAATGCCTCGCAGACGCTTCCGCACGCCTTCGCCCAAGCTGATGGAGGATTCGGCTGCTTTCCCAGGGCCGGATTTTCAATGGATTTTCGCTCTTGCTTGCGCCGGGCGTCAGTCGTTCAATGGTCGTGTTCGGCAGAACACCTATGTAACAGCATACACAAAACCGATTTGCGGCTTCGGCTGCTGGCCACAACGAAACGGACAATTTCACGGAAAGGCCATCGGCTTCGGAGCACGCCCAGCAATGGGCGTGCCCGAAAGCGTTCCTTTCCGGGCATGTCCGTGCCTGTTGTGGGGCGTGAGTAGGACACGCCCCTTTGGTCTCAGCGCCCAGCGGTGAATCAAACCCCAAAATCAAACCCAACCAAGAAAGGCTGAAGACCATGAGAAACATATTGCAGGTTGTCGGCAGACTGGCGGCGGACTGTGTTCTCGTGCTCGGTCTGATTTCCAGTGTTCACGCGCAAGCCCCCAAATCGCCACCTGGGACGTATTACTCGGCCAAGGATTTCGAGTGGAGTCCGCCCTGGCCGTTCAATCCGTTTCCAGAACTTAACGTCGTCGAGATCGCGCCGGGCATTTTCGTCTTTGACGACACCGGCATTCCCGACACGCCGGAGCAAATCGCCGCACGGCAGAGATGGCAGGAGGCTGCCGAATACGCCAAACAGCTCGCAGTCAACCCGGCCTTGGCGCAGTCCGTGCGAGAGGCGCAGCGGGCCGCACAAGAAGCGACTTGGACCAAGAATCGCGAAGCGGTCGCACCGTGGCTGCACCAAGACATCCGTAGAACAGATGGCACTCTTCCAAAACTGGACGACAGGCTCGCATTGGAGACAGCCAATTCACAGGCGCTGTCTCAAAAACTTGCTGTTCGGGCCGTGGAGAATCGTCAAATGGTCGCCGAGTTCCTGGCGGCCAGTGGATTCGATGCGTTCACGCGACTCCCAGATGGCGGCATGAGTGCGATTGTTCGGGTTGAGAATGGTTTGCCGCGAGCTGTGGCAACGTGCAATTTGCTCGCGGCTGATACGGTCGGAACGGATGAGCTTTGGCCGGGCGGAATTACGGGTTTCAACCTCACGGGAACGAACATCGCCATTGGACTGTGGGATGGTGGTGACGTTCGCATCTCTCATCGCGAGTTCTCCACCAATGGCGTGCGAGTTATAGACATTGACGGACCGAGCGCCTACGGAACGAACGACCACGCTACTCACGTCTCCGGCACGCTCGCGGCTTACGGTGTCACCAATCGCGCCCGCGGAATGGCACACCGGGGCAGAATCTTCGCAGCAGATTACGATGATGACCTCGTGAAGATGCCTGGTGCGGTGGCGACGAATGGTTTTCGTGTTTCCAACCACTCCTACGCTTACCAAGCGGGGTGGGGATACACGAGCATTGGTGGAACGATTTACATGGTCTGGTGGGGAGATGTCGCGGTAAACCCAAATCAGAGCTATTTGTTTGGTTTCTACAGCGGAGCGAGCCAAACCATTGACGAAATTGCCAACAACGCCCCCACCTACCTGCCTGTCTGGGCAGCAGCCAATGAGCGTGGAGCTGCCGGAGCACCTATCTACCCCCCTTCCTTCGGCTACTACACCTTCTCCAACAGCGTTGTGATCGTTTCAACTGCCAGCCGCCCCAACGACGGCGATGTCGGCGGCTACGACACGCTTCCAGAACAAGCTTGCGCCAAGAACATCCTGACAGTCGGCGCAGTTAACGGCATCACCAATGGCTACGCTGGCTCAAACAGCGTTGTGCTGTCCACTTTCAGCAGTTTTGGTCCAACTGATGACGGGCGCATCAAGCCGGATTTGGTGGCTGATGGCGTCAATCTCTTCTCCACCGTCGCCACGAACGACAGTTCGTATGCTGTTTACAGCGGCACAAGCATGGCCACGCCGAATACGTCTGGCTCACTGGCACTTCTTCTTGAATTGCACGCACGGCTTTATGGCACGAATCAGCCGATGCTAGCGTCAACGCTGAAGGGCCTGGCTATACACACCGCCGATGAAGCAGGCAACGCCGCTGGGCCGGATTACCGCTTTGGCTGGGGTTTGCTGAATGCCCGGAAGGCGGCCCTTCTTATCCAGAGCAACTACGCCAGCGGCTCGCTCGCGCACATCAAAGAAGTTCGGCTGACTGGCGGCGACTACATCGAATTTCCTATCGTTGCAGCAGGCGGACAACCACTGATCGTCGGCACAGCGTGGAATGATCCCGCCGGCACACCGCCCGCCGTGTCGCTTGACCCGACGAACCGAATGCTCGTCAACGACCTCGATCTGCGTGTCATCGCTCCCGATGGCACGACGAACTTCCCCTGGGTGCTCAATCCCGCTATCCCCACCAATGCGGCCACCACCGGCGACAACATCCGGGACAACGTCGAGCAGGTTGTCATCTCAAGCCCCGCGACAAACGGCATCTACACGGTGCGACTCACGCACAAGGGCACAAACCTGGTTGCGGGCACGACCGGAGCAACGAATGAGCAGTGGGTTTCCTTCGTGATTTCCGGTAACCTGGCGCAGCCTCCTCCGCCTCTGTTGATCACAAGCATTGCGATGACCGGTTCAAATACCATCGCGCTGCAATGGGATTCCGTCGTTGGGCGTGTGTATCAGGTCCAACACAGGAACGATGTTGCTACTGGCGATTGGTCGGACAGCACGGGCGAAATCAGCGCGACCAAGACGAATGTGGCGGTCAATTTGCCCGTGCCAGGCGGGGTGGCCGCGCGGTTCTATCGTGTGGTTCAGGTGAGGTGAGTCGTGAAGCCGGCATTACACATATTGTCGGGCTGGCGCTGGCTGGTGCTGGCGCTGGCCCTCAGCCTCGCCAGATTCCCAATGCTGGCGCAGGGCACGATCGTTCATGTGCAATTGAGCACCCCGAACCCCGACCCCAATTTTCCATGGGATTATCAGGGAATGCGGTTGTTGGGCTTGAACCCGCAATCCTACGACCTTGACTTTGACGGTGACGGCACAGCCGAGTTTGTGGTTTATGCCTCAGGGCCGAGGTCAACGCGGGGGTTTGAAATCTGGGGGCTTGGCCAGAATCGCGTGTGGAGCTACCACCCAACCGAGACTTGGTTTGCCGTCGCCATGAGCTCCGGCGATTACATTGGACCAAGCATGACGTCTCCCTGGTTTGAATGGTATCAGACACAATACTACCCGTCCGGCCAACCGATTGGAGCAAATTTCTCCAGTTGCGTTGGTGACATCGGCTGCATTGGATTCTACGCAGGACTGGATTCGGCCTACGCCGGCTTGGAATTCCAATTGAATGGGCAGACCCACTACGGCTGGCTGCGTGTTGGCGCACCGATGCCGGAATTCAACGGCGGTTGGCTCTACGAATATGCCTACGACACGCGGCCCGGCGCTGCCATTTTCGCCGGCGCAGTGCCCGAGCCATCCGCGTTCGCGCTGCTCGCTTTGGGAGGGGTCGCCGTCGGGCTTTTCAAGCGCAAGAAATGAACACCTCCTCGCTTTCGTTCCTGCTCGGGTCGTGTCCGGTTGCGTTGGCGGCAGTGGTCGCACTGACCACCTCCTGTGCGGCCGACAGCAGCGTTGTCTATCGCCAAGGCCCGATGGTGCTGGACCATGCCTCGGCCGACCTTGATTTGGATCAGGATGGAATCCCGGACTTCCGATTTACTGCCGGAACATTGACCAGCCTGCCCAGCCCCGGAGCGCCATCCACTTCAACCCCGTATCTCGACACCTTCGCCTTCAACCGAAACGATTATCTGCTGAATGTCGAAGGCCACATCGTCCTCAAGGAGTCGGACTTCAAATTCGGGCCGAAGCCCAAAGCCGGCGAGAACTGGGGACACCGGGATTCCGAATCCCAAGTCATGGCTTGTGCTGCTGGCAACACGTGGCCCGGATTCACCGGCAACCCGCCGCAGGCGTTTCTTGGCGTCCGCTTTCTTTCCAAGGGCCGCTGGCACTACGGCTGGATTCGCTTCGTTGTGCCGCAGACGAACCCTCCTTCGGCCTTTCCGGTGATCGCGGACTGGGCTTATGAATCACGCCCGGACACGGCGATTCGTGCGGGCGAAAGACCGGGCAAGGCGAAGTGAATCACGGCTTGCGGTCCGGGCTCGCGCCTCTCGCGGTCGTCAGGGGGCTGTTCCATCGGGCAACCGGCAGGGGTCACGTCAACTGCTTCGAGGGAACTCTCTGCGAGCGTTTCGCCAGTTGAGTTCGAGGAGTTCTACTTCAAGCAAGGTCGGCAGTCGGCTTGTGCGAGCCGATGCCGTATCATGACGTCGCGCACTTCATGGCGAAAATTGCCAGGCGGCGTTACAATTGCGATTATCCGGTGACTGAATAACGAAAGAGCTTTTATGGACCTGAACAAATTCACCGAAAAATCCCAGGCCGCCTTGATGGAGGCCCAGAACATCGCCACGCGCAACCAGCACCAGGCCGTGGATGTCGAACACCTGCTGCTGGCGTTGCTGGAACAGGAGGGCGGTCTGATCCCGCGGCTTTTCGAACGAGCCCGCGTCAATCCCGAGCTCATCAAGGCCAAGGTCGAGGAGGAACTGGCCCGCCTGCCGCGGGTCTCCGGCACCGATGTGACCCGGCAGGGTATCTACATCACACAGCGGTTGAACCGCCTGCTGGTCACCGCCCGCGACCACGCCCGCCGCATGAAGGACGAGTATGTCTCGGTGGAACATCTCGTCCTGGCCATGTTCGACGAGCCCGCCGGCACCGGCATCGGCAAGATCTTCAAAAACCTGGGCCTGACCCGGGAGGATTTCCTCAAGGCCCTCACCGAGGTTCGCGGCAACCAGCGCGTCACCAGCGCCAATCCAGAAGCCACCTACGAGGCGCTCGAGAAGTACGGGCGCGACCTCACCCGGCTGGCCGCGCAGAACAAGCTCGACCCGGTCATCGGCCGCGACGCCGAGATCCGGCGCTGCATCCAGATCCTCTCCCGTCGGACCAAGAACAACCCGGTCCTGATCGGTGAACCCGGCGTCGGCAAGACCGCCATCGTCGAGGGACTGGCCCAGCGCATCGTCTCCGGCGATGTCCCCGACAGCCTGCGCGACAAGCGCATCATCGCCCTCGACCTCGGCGCGCTGATCGCCGGCGCCAAATACCGCGGCGAATTCGAGGAACGCCTCAAGGCCGTGCTCCAGGAGATCGCCCGGGCCCAGGGGCAGATCATTCTCTTCATTGACGAGATCCACACCATGGTGGGCGCCGGCAAGGCCGAGGGCGCCATGGACGCCGGCAACATGCTCAAGCCGATGCTCGCCCGGGGCGAGTTGCACTGCATCGGCGCCACCACCCTGGACGAATATCGCAAATACATCGAGAAGGATGCCGCACTCGAACGCCGGTTCCAGCCGGTCCTGGTGGACGAACCGAGCGTGGAGGACACCATCTCCATCCTCCGCGGCCTGCGCGAACGCTACGAACTCCATCACAAGGTCCGCATCCAGGACGCCGCCCTCGTCGCCGCCGCCCAGCTCTCGCACCGCTACATCACCGACCGCTTTTTACCCGACAAGGCCATTGACCTGGTGGACGAGGCGGCCGCCAAGCTCCGCACCGAGATGGAGTCCATGCCCGAGGAACTCGAACAGCTCGAACGCCGCATCACCCAGCTCGAGATCGAGCGCGAGGCGCTCCGCAAGGAGAAGGATGAAGCCAGTCGGGAACGACTCCAAAACCTCGAAAAGGAACTGGCCAACCTGCAGGCCCAACGCGATGAACTGCGCGCCCAGTGGCAAAAGGAAAAGCAACTGGTGGACGACATCCAAAAACTCCGCGAGGCCTTGGAGCTGGCACGCAACGAAATGGAAAAGGCGCGCCGCGAACATGACCTGGGCCGCGTGGCCGAGTACCAGTACGGGAAAATCCCCGCCCTGGAAAAACAGCTCCGTGAACTCGAGGCCAAGGCCGATGCCGTCAGCAAATCCGGCCAGCGCCTCCTCCGCGAAGAGGTCACCCCGGACGAAATCGCCGAGGTCGTCTCCCGTTGGACCGGCATCCCGGTCGCCCGCCTGCTCGAAAGCGAAAAGGAAAAACTCCTCCGGCTCGATCAGATCCTCCATCGCCGGGTCATCGGCCAGGACGAGGCCGTCCAGGCCGTCGCCGACGCGGTCATCCGGGCCCGCAGCGGCCTCAAGGATCCCAAACGCCCCATCGGCTCGTTCATCTTCCTCGGGCCCACCGGCGTCGGGAAGACCGAGCTGGCGCGTGCACTGGCGGAGGCACTGTTCGACAGCGAGGACAACATGATCCGCATTGACATGAGCGAGTACATGGAAAAACACGCCGTGGCCCGGCTCATCGGTGCCCCGCCCGGTTATGTGGGCTACGAGGAAGGCGGCCAGCTCACCGAGGCCGTCCGCCGCAAACCCTATTCCGTCGTCCTCTTCGACGAGATCGAAAAGGCGCATCCGGACGTCTTCAACGTGCTGCTCCAGATCCTCGACGACGGCCGCCTGACAGACAGCCACGGCCGCACCGTGGACTTCAAAAACACCATCATCATCATGACCAGCAACATCGGCAGCCCGCACCTCATCGAAAACGCCAGCGAGACCGGCGAAATCCCCGAGGGCGTCCGCCGCAAGGTCATGGCCGAATTACGCGCTCACTTCCGCCCCGAATTCCTCAACCGCGTGGACGAAATCGTCCTCTTCAAGCCTCTGACGCTGGCCGAGATCAAGCGGATCGTCGAACTCCAGCTCGAGCTGCTCCGCCAGCGACTGGCCGAGCGGCACATCCGCCTCGAACTCACCGAAGCCGCCCGCGAACACATCGCCCGGGCCGGTTACGATCCCGTCTACGGCGCGCGCCCGCTCAAGCGCTATCTCCAGCGGCACATCGAGACCGTGCTGGCGCGCAAGGTCCTGGCCGGCGAGGTCACCGACCACAGCCTGGTCACCGTGGACTGCAAAAACGGCGAGCTCACCTTCGAATCACGCGCCCTGGCCGCCTGAGCGCCGCGCCCGGCACCGCCCATTGTCGTCTCCCCGGCCGCCCGACCGCGCCCCGGTCGGGCGGCCCTTTTATCCTCCCACGGCACGGCAACCCAAAGTTTTCTGACTGGCCGCGTCCGCACGAATCTGCTTCCTTCACCAGAGCGAGGTCTCGACCATGAAAACGCTGTTGTTTGCCGTGCTCGTCCTCGCCCTCACCGGTCTCCCCGTCCCCGGCCCGGGATCGGCCGGGCTCCCTTCAGCCCCGTCTGAACCTCGCCCGGCCACGCCCCACCACAAGATCCCCGTCATCCTGGACACCGACATCGGCGACGACATTGACGACACTTGGGCCTTGGGGCTGCTGCTGCAATGTCCCGAGCTGGACGTGAAGCTCGTGTTGACCGACTACGGCCGGCCTTCGTACCGCGGCCGGCTGGCCGCCAAGCTGCTTCAATCCATGGGAAGGGCCGACGTCCCCATCGGCCTCGGCATTGAGCTGCCGCACGTGAGCGGAGCGGAATCGCAGGCTGCCTGGCTGGAGGATTATGACCTTGCTTCCTACCCCGGCCCGGTCCACACCAACGGCATCCGCGCATTGATCGACATCATCTTGGGCTCGCCCGAGCCGGTGACCCTCATCGCAATCGGGCCGGTGCCGAATCTCGCCGCCGCCTTGGAACAGGAGCCGCGGATCGCCCGCCGCGCACGTTTCATGGGCATGCACGGCAGTGTCCGTCGCGGTTACGGCGGGAAAGACCAGCCGGATGCCGAGTGGAACGTCCGCTGTGATCCCGGCGCCTTCCAAAAAGTCCTCGCCGCCGCCTGGCCCATCACCCTCACTCCACTCGATACGTGCGGCCTCGTGCAACTCGATGGCCCACTCTTCCGGCGCTTCCGTGCCAGTCCCGGGGCCGTGCCGCGGGTCATTTGGGAAAACTACCGCGTCTGGGCCGCGCACCGCCCGGAACTTGCACCCCCGGACATCGAACAACGCTCCTCCACCCTCTTCGATTGCGTGGCCGTCTACCTGGCGATCGCCACCGACTTTTGTGAAATGGAAAGCCTTCCACTGGAGGTCACCCCCGACGGTTTCACCCGCGTGCGCGCCGGTGCGCGCACTGTCCGGGCCGCCACGGCTTGGAAGGACCTGGAGGGCTTCAAACGGTGGATGGTCGAACGACTCACCCGCACGGCAACCCCCGCGCGTTGACCAGCCCGGCCGATTCCAGCAGCCCCCTGAAGACGCACCTGCAAGGCCCGTCTTGCCCCGGCCCGTAGCCACCCGGCTCCTCTCGCCGGCCCCGGATAAAAAACGAGGGCGGCAGGCCTGAATGGGGCTTTCCGGCCTGCCGCCCTGTTCCCACAGGGACGTCGAGCAGATTTCCCGTTGCCCTCACCGGACCAGCCGCCGTTCGCTTGCGGCCGTTTGGTTTTGGTTTACGGCGGCCGGTGCCGATGCCCTTCGGGACACCGGGAACATCGCCCGACTCGGTTGGTTGAGGACAAATCGAGTGGCAAAGAACAGGTCCACAGGGCGACCCCCAGCTCTACGCCCGGGCGAGCGTCCGGCCCGGGGGCTGGGCCGGACGCTCCTCCCGATCAGGCCGCTCTGCTAACCCCGCGCTGCTTCACAAACCAAGTCTTCCGGAGCCGGACTCCGTAATCGGCAACGCCGTCCCGGCCAGCCCGGCCAGTCTGCGCCTTGTTTAGCCTGCGTGACCTGGCCTGTCATGTGGCATGAAGTGGTGACATTGCCCCCGGGGAGCCATGGCCGGGGCAGGTCGCCCCTCCCGCCCATCGCGGGGCCGTGAAAAGCCGGTCTGCCCGGGAACAACCCGAGCGTTGCCGATGCCGGGACGGTAGCCGGTGAGTTTTGCCAAAGTGGACCGTTCACCGCTTCGCGCTTGCAAATCCGCCGTTGCTTCCCGGGGCGGGGTTGGCTCAAACTTGCGCTTCCGTATGGGTAACGTGCGCAAGCTGTATCCGTTCCACCTCATCGAACCCAAGTGGCAACGGATTTGGGAGGAGACAGGCGTCTTTCGCGCCTTCAATCCCGGGGACGAGATTCCGCCCGACCACCCCTTTGCCCGTCGGCACGGCCTGTCGGGCCGGGCTGACGCCGCCCGATTGCCCCGCAAATACTACATCCTCGACATGTTCCCCTACCCGTCCGGGGCGGGTCTGCATGTCGGCCATCCCGAAGGCTACACCGCCACGGACATCCTGGCCCGGTACCAGCGGGCGCGCGGCCTCCACGTGCTGCACCCCATGGGCTGGGACGCCTTCGGACTGCCGGCCGAACAGTATGCCATCAAGACCGGTCAGCACCCCCGCATCACCACCGAACGCAACATCGCCACCTTCCGGCGCCAGATCAAAAGCCTCGGGTTCAGCTACGATTGGACCCGGGAGGTGGACACGACTGACCCGGCCTACTTCCGGTGGACCCAGTGGATTTTCCTGCAGCTCTATCATTCCTGGTTCAATCCCCGGACGCGCAAGGCTGAGCCCATCGACACCCTGCCCTACCCGCCCGAACTGGAGGTGCCACCCGGCACCCAACCGGATCCGGAGCTGCAGGCACGGCGTCGGGCCTGGCGGGACGCCCATCGGTTGGCCTACGTGGCGGAGGCGCCCGTCTGGTGGTGCCCGGCGCTCGGAACCGTGCTCGCCAACGAAGAGGTGGTCAACGGCCGCAGCGAGGTCGGCGGCCACCCCGTCGTGCGCCGTCCGATGCGACAGTGGATGCTCCGCATCACCGCTTACGCAGACCGGTTGTTGGAGGACCTCGACCTGATCGACTGGAGCCCTTCGCTCAAGGAAATGCAGCGCAACTGGATCGGCCGCAGCGAAGGGGCTGAGGTCATCTTCACCATTGACGACCCGCAACTGTCCGCCCAAGAGCGGCAACTGCGGGTGTTCACCACCCGCCCGGACACACTTTTCGGCGCCACCTACATGGTGCTGGCGCCCGAGCACCCCTTGGTCCCCAGGATCACCCGACCGGAATATCGCGCCGCCGTCGAGGCTTATCAGGCCGAGGTCCAGCGCAAATCCGACCTGGAACGCACCGAACTGGCCCGGGAGAAAACCGGCGTGTTCACCGGTGCCCACGCCATCAACCCGGTGAACGGCCAACGCATCCCCATCTGGATCGCCGATTACGTCCTGATGAGCTACGGCACCGGCGCCATCATGGCCGTGCCCGCCCATGACACCCGCGACCTCGAATTCGCCGAAAAGTTCCACCTGCCCGTTGTCCAGGTGGTCCGGCCGCCGGACGACAGCACCCCGTGGCGCGGGTTCACCGGCGATGGCGTCGCCGTCAACTCATCCGGTCCCGACCTTTCGCTCGACGGTCTGCCCACCCCACAGGCCAAGGAAAAGGTCATTCAATGGCTGGAGTCACGCGGCCTGGGACGCCGGACCGTCCAGTACAAACTCCGCGACTGGCTCTTCAGCCGGCAGAGATACTGGGGCGAACCGTTTCCCATCGTTTGGCGCCGCGATCCCCGGGGCGAGTGGTATCACGAGGCGGTGCCGGAATCGGAACTGCCCGTGCTGCCGCCGGAGCTGGACGATTACAAACCCACCCCCGACGGCCAGCCGCCTCTGGCCCGTGCCCGGGATTGGGTTGAACGCCCGGACGGCAGCCGGCGCGAAACCAACACCATGCCGCAATGGGCCGGCAGTTGCTGGTATTACCTGCGGTACCTGGACCCAAAAAACGACCAACGCTTCGTCGGCCCCGCCCCCGAACGCTACTGGATGGGAACCGACCCCGCCGAGGGTCGCACACCCGGTGTGGACCTTTACGTGGGCGGGACCGAACACGCCGTCCTTCACCTCTTGTACGCCCGCTTCTGGCACAAGGTCCTCTACGACCTCGGACACGTCTCCACGCCGGAGCCCTTCTACAAGTTGGTCAACCAGGGCCTGATCCTGGGCGAGGACGGACAAAAAATGTCCAAATCCCGCGGCAACGTAGTCAATCCGGACGACATCCTGGCCCAGTACGGCGCCGATTCCTTCCGGCTCTATGAAATGTTCATGGGCCCCCTGCAGGACACCAAGCCGTGGAGCACCCGCGGCGTCGAAGGCGTGTACCGGTTCCTCGGCCGTGTGTGGCGCCTCTTCATTGACGAATCGAGCGAGACGGAGTTCGAGCAGAACCTCGCCGTCACGCCGACCGATCAACAAGAATCCCTCCTGGACCAGCTCCGCCTCCACCCGTCCATTCGAGACGTCGAACCGGACCCGTCCCAGAACAAGGCCCTGCACGCCTGCATCAAAAAGGTCACCGAAGACCTGGAAGCGCTCCGGTTCAACACTGCCATCTCCGCCATGATGATCTTCGTCAACCAGGCCGGTTCCTGGGAGGTGCGACCTGCCCGCCTCCTCCGCACCTTCCTGCAGTTGCTGGCACCTTTCGCCCCGCACCTAGCGGAGGAGCTGTGGACTCTCTGGCACCGGACCTTCGCACCGGATCAACGCCAGGCCCCCTGCCTCACCTACGAGCCCTGGCCCGCTTGGGATCCGGCCCTGCTGGAAGAAGAAACCTTTGAAATCGTCGTCCAAGTCAACGGCCGGGTGCGCGACGTGCTCCGACTGCCGCGCGACCTGGACCGCGACGCCCTGGAGAAGGCAGCGTTGGCTTCCGAAAAGGTCCGGCCCTTCTTGGCCGGCAAGACCATCCGCAAGGTGATCGTCGTGCCGGGCCGGCTGGTCAACATTGCGGTGGGCTGATTCATCGGTTATCGTTCCGGGCATGGGGTACCTGACCCGCCGCGAACAACAGGTTCTCTGCGCGGTCGTTGCACTCTTGTTGATCGGTTGGGCCGTGCGCACTTGGCGTCTCAGCCAGGTGCCGGCCGAACCGGCCGCGGCGCAGGTCGCCCCCCGTTGAGAACTATGCACGAACCGGCTCTCGAACAGGCACTGGATCGGATCCTGGCCCTCGACCCGCGCTATCCGCGGGACGCCTACCATTTCGTGCGCGAGGCGCTCGAGTACACCCAACGCATGGTCAGCAAGGGCCAGCGCGGGCGGCTCCGCCACGTCACCGGTCAGGAACTCCTCGAAGGAATCCGCCATTACGCCCTCGAGCAGTTCGGCCCCATGGCGCTGACCGTGTTCGACGAATGGAACATCCGATCCTGCCGGGACTTCGGCGAAATCGTCTTCAACATGGTGGACGCGGGTATCCTGGCCAAAACCGAACAGGACAGCCGTGCCGACTTCGAAAAGGGCTACGACTTCGAGGAGGCCTTTCGCAAACCCTTCCTCCCGCCCAGCAAACAGGCCGCCTGGGAACGGGAAAGAGCCCGCAACAAAACGGCCTCGGCCGGTCCTTGATCCGGTGATCGCGCCCCGCTGCTGTTCACCAACCGTCCCCGATCACCGCAAACACGCGGCGCTGCCGCACGTGCCCCAAGCTTGCCTCCCGGTCCGGGGCACCGGCCCGACCCGCCGGTCCCCGCTCCACTGCAAACAGCACCGATTCCACCCGTGAAACGCATCCCCAAAAACCGGTCCATCCTCACCACCCGATCGTCACCCGTCCAGCGACAGCCCGGACTGGAGTTGCCCGCCGTGCCTCCGGACGTCCACCTCAGCCAACTCGACAACGGTCTGGTCATCATCCTCCGCCAGGACCCCAGCGCGCCGGTCGTCTCCGCCCAGGCTTGGTGCATGTCCGGCAGTGTCCACGAAGGACGCTGGCTAGGTGCCGGCCTCTCCCATCTGCTGGAACACATGCTTTTCAAGGGCACCCGCTCCCGGCCCGCCTCCCGGATCGATCAGGAGGTGCAGGCCGCGGGCGGCTACATCAATGCCTACACCTCCTTCGACCGGACCGTCTATTACATCGATGTCCCCTCGACGGGGACACACGTCGCAGTGGACATCCTTTGCGACATCATGCAGCACGCCACGTTGCCTGCGGCCGAGCTGGCCAAGGAACAGGATGTCATCCGGCGCGAAATGGACATGTGCCATGACGATCCCCACCGCCGGTCCAGCCAGCGGTTGTTCGAGGTCGCCTACACGCGCAGCCCCCTGCGCTACAGCATCATCGGCTATCCGGACCTCTTCAACGCCGTGACCCGGGAGGATCTCCTGGCGTACTACCGGGAAAAGTACGTGCCCAACAACGTGTTCTTCGTGGTGGTGGGGGACCTCGATCCACGCGCCGTGGAGGAACAGATCCGCGCCGCCTACGCCAAGACACCCGCCCGCCCGTTGCCACCCGAGGTCCTTCCCGAGGAACCCCGGCAAACGGCTCCGCGCGAGTTGTTCGAAGAAGCCACAACCGAGCTGGGCCATCTCCACATCGCCTGGCACATCCCGGATGCACGCCACCCGGACCTGCCCGCCCTGGAGGTGCTGGCCACCATCCTCGGCCAGGGACGCAGCTCCCGGCTGTACCAACAGGTCCGGGAAAAACTTCGCCTGGTCACCAGCGTGGATGCCTGGACCTATACCACCGGGCTGCCCGGCCTGTTCGGCATCAGCGCGATCATGGAACCGGACCGTCTCCACGCAGCGCGGCAAGCCCTGCTGGACGAGGTCCAACGCCTCCAGGACCGACTCGTCAGCCGGGAGGAACTCCGCAAGGCCATCAAACAGTGCACCACCGCACTGCTCGCCAGTCGCAAGACCATGGCCGGTCAGGCCCAGGACCTGGGCGGATGCTGGCTCCTGGCCAATGACCTCGCCTTCTCCCAGCGCTACCTCGAGGCCATCCGCAGCCTCACCCCGGAACAACTGCGCCAAGTCGCCCGAACCTACCTGGTCCCGGAAAACCGCACCCTCTACGGTCTGTGGCCCCGCGGGCGCCTGCCGCGTAACACCCACCCCACCGCGGTCCATCGGTCCGGCCCGATTCAAAAGATCGAACTCCCCAACGGCCTGCGCCTGCTCCTCAAGGAAGACCACCGGCTGCCGTTCGTGGAAATGCGCGCCGTCTTCCGCGGCGGTGTCCTGGCTGAAAACCCGGAAACCAACGGCCTGACCACCCTCACCGCACGCCTCCTTCTCAAGGGCACGCGCCGCCGGTCCGCCGAGAGTGTGGCCCGTACCATCGAGTCGGTGGGCGGTTACCTCGACACCTACGGTGGCAACAACAGCTTCGGTCTCAGCGGCGAGGTCCTGCACGACGATTTGGAGCTCGGCCTCGAGCTGCTGGCCGAGGTCCTGCGCCAGCCCGCCTTCCCCACTGCCGCCCTCGGACACGAACGCGAGATCCTCCTCGCCCGGCTCCGCGCCCGCAAGGACGATCTGCTGGCCCGCGCGTTCCTGACCATGCGCCGCGCGTTGTTCGGCGAGCAGGGTTACGGACTGGATACGCTCGGCAACGAAACCAGCCTGCCCTCCCTCGATGTCACCCAGGTCCGCTCCTTCCATCAACAATGGGCCGTGCCGCGAAACTGTGTCCTGGCCCTCTTCGGCCATGTGGAGGCCGGCACCGCCCTCGCCGCTGTTCACAAGTACTTCGGCACTTGGAACAGCGCCCCGAGTGCCCCCGCCCTGCCGGAGCCGGTCCCTCGCGTCCCGGACAAACCCCGACGCGTCCGCGAAACCCACGACAAACGGCAGGCCGTCCTGGTCATGGGCTGGCCCGGCGTCCGGCTCGACAGCCCCGACCGTTTCGCCCTCGAACTCATCCAGGAACTGTGCAGCGACCTGGGATCCCGACTTTTCCTGCGCGTGCGCGAGAAACTGGGCCTGGCCTACTACGTGGGCGCACAGAATTTCATGGGGCTTGCCCCGGGCTACTTCGCATTCTACGCAGGCACCGAACCCTCCAAGGTCAACCGTGTCGAAAAGGAATTCATCGCCGAGGCGCGCCTGCTCCAAACGCGGGGCGTCTCCAGGGATGAACTTCAACGCGCCAAAGCCAAGTTGCTGGGCCAGAAGAAAATCGCCCGACAGGAGCTCGGCAGCCTGGCCCAACAGGCCGCCTTGGACGAACTCTACGGCCTCGGGTATCAGAACTTCGACCAAGAAGACGCCCAAATCGAGGCCGTCACCCTGGACCAGATCCGGGACGTGGCCGCCCGTTATCTCAGGCCGGACCGCTACGTCCTGGCAGTGGTGGAGCCAGATTCTCCCCGCCGCGCCAGAGCCCGGAAATCTTGAGCCCCCGCCCTACGGCCCCGACCGCGCGCGGTAAAACCTCCGGGGACCTTCAGCAGGTACGGTCGTCTCCCGCCGCGCAGACTCACCCATCACCACCGTCCCCACGGGCGTCCACTGCAGCAGATCTGCCGACGCCTCGATCACGTAGGTGCTGCCGGGCTGGGCCGTCACCGCCAACACCAGCGCGGATCCCTCCAAGCGCACCACCTCCAGGAACGGCCGGACCGATCCCTCGCCGATGTCCACCGTTGCCACCGAAATGGTGGTGGCGGCGTTCGATCCGGGAGGGGAATACACCCGCCACACCGACTCGCTCAGATTCGCCACGTAAAGGTTCCCCACCGCATCCCAATCCACGTCGCTGTACTCCTGATCCACCCCGGGCAGGGTCACCACCCACGCACCCGTGGCCGCATCGAAGATCATCACGCGGCCGCCCACGAAAAAGCCGCCCGACAACACACCGCGAAACGCGACCGCCACCCGGCTGCCCGTCGGATCCACCGCAACCGCGGTCGCCCCGCGCATGGTGTCCTGACCGCCACCTGCCATCCAGATCGCACTCTCCAGCGGCGCGGCGGGATTCGTCCACGCGGGAAAGGCCAGCACCCGTGGTTGCCCATCACCCGCGGCCATGCGCGACTGGATCACAAGAAGCTCTCCTGCGGGACCCACGGCGACGTCCCACGGCGCCGAGCCGAGGTCCGAACCCGGGCCAGCACGGATCACCAAGGTGCCCGCGTCCCCGGGAGACGCCGTGCCATCGTCCTCCAAAGCCCAGCCGTAAACGCCCGGGCCGGACGCCGCCTCGTTCTGGGCCATCCACAACCAGTTTCCCCCCGGCCCTGTGCCGACCGCAAATCCGGTCATGCGTGCCCCGGGTGCCGGGTGGTTCGTGTGACCCCATGCCACACGCAAGCTCGCCGCCGAAGCCTCGGGGTCCAGCATCACCAGCTCCTGTTCCGCCGCGTCCCAGGCATACACGCGCTCGCCCCACACCTCCACCTCACCGGGGCTGTCACCCTCACCGGCCCAACTGCGACCCCCATCGCTCCAGCCGCCCTCCTCCGCCACGGAACCATCTGCCTGAAGCTTCAGCAGACCCGGCCGATCGCCGTCGAGGAATTCCGCGTTCGGTCCCGGCCGGCCATTCGCCACCAGGACCCGGCCGTAATACGGCGAGAGCGGGTCGCGAACCACCCCGATCCCGGTGGGCGCATACACGTACTGGCCCGGGGCGAAATCGTCACTGATCTGCGTCCATTCGGCAAACCCCTGCGCCGCCGCGGTGATCCGCACGCGGTAAACCCCGCAACAGACCGGCACGCCCTGCTCATCCCGGCCGTCCCACACCAGCTGGTTCTCGCCCCGAAACGTCCCCGGCTCCCCCGCCGCCATCGCCAGAGTCCGGACCACCCGCGAGCCGTCCCAAACCTCGATCACCACGCCCGCCGTCGCCGGCTCGTTCAAAATGTACCGGATCGCCACCCCGCCTCCCGACTCCCCGGGCAGCTTCTCCAACCGAATGTGACTGGCGAACACATTCCCACGAGCCTCGGGCACCGCCGTCCCCAGAATCGCAAGCGCCCCGCAGATACCGATCCGGTACCGCCACTGCTTCCACCACTCCCGACGCAACTGGGGGCTTTTCATCGAAAACGCGGGCCTCGTCGTTTGCCTGTTCATGCAGCTCATCGTTTGGCAAGGGTTCTGACTCCTCCGGCGCCCCGGCCCCATCCGCACTCCCGAGGCGGCCCCACGACACTAATGTTCCGGATCCTCCGGAGCAAGAAAGCGCTCCGGTGGCCACGCCTTCCCCCAATGGCCCGCCTCCCATGGAGGCCCGCCCGGGCGCGTCACCGAACCGCTCCCCGCTTGCGCAGCGGGCCATGCTCTCACTACGGTAGGGTCATGCGGATTCTGTCCGGTATCCAGCCCTCGGGCGCACTGCACCTGGGCAACTACTTCGGCATGATGAAGCCTGCGATCGAATTGCAATCGCAGGGGGAGGCCTATTACTTCATCGCGGACTACCACTCGATGACCTCCCTGTTCGATCCACAGGCCCGCCGCCGCAACACCCTCGAGGTGGCACTCGATTTCCTGGCCTGCGGGCTCGATCCTCAAAAGGCGGTCTTCTTCCGTCAATCCGACGTGCCGGAGGTCTGCGAGTTGACCTGGCTGCTGGGCACCGTCACCCCCATGGGCCTGCTCGAACGTTGTCACAGCTACAAGGACAAGATCGCCAAGGGGATTTCGCCCAACTTCGGCCTGTTCGCCTACCCGGTCCTCATGGCCGCCGACATCCTGATTTACGATTCCAATCTGGTGCCGGTGGGCCAGGACCAGAAGCAGCATGTGGAGGTCGCCCGCGACATCGCCGGCAAGTTCAACGACACCTATGGCCCCACCTTCGTCATGCCGGAACCCCTGATCCGGTCGGAGGTGGCCAAGGTGCCGGGCATTGACGGCGAGAAAATGAGCAAGAGCTACGGCAATACCATCGAGATCTTCGGCGACGAAAACGTCCTGCGCAAAAAGATCATGAGCATCAAGATGGACAGCCGCACACCGGAGGAGCCGAAGCCCGATGCCGATCGCAACATCGCCATCCAACTGATGAAGCTGGTGGCGCCGCCGGAGGAGGCCCAACGCTATGAAGAACGCCTCCGCGCGGGCGGTCTCGGCTACGCCGAACTCAAACGCGCCCTGTTCGGCTTCTATTGGGAATACTTCGCGCCTGCGCGCCAGCGGCGGACCGAACTGGCGGCCAACCTCGACTACGTCGAGCAGGTCCTGCGCGAGGGCGCGGCCCGGGCACGGGCCAAGGCACGGGAGGTCCTCGACCGCGCCCGGCGCGCATGCGGTCTTTCCTGAAACCACCGGCCCGGAACCCCAGCCATGCAGGATCTCATAGCCAAGGCGGCCACTCTGCTGGAGGCCCTCCCCTACATCCAGAAATACAGCGGTGCCACTTTTGTCGTGAAATACGGCGGTTCCTTCATGGACTCGCCCGATCCCGCCGTGCGCACCGGCGTGGCGCGCGACATCGTTTTTCTCGAAGCGGTCGAAATCAATCCGGTTGTGGTGCACGGCGGCGGCAAGGCCATCAACCGCGCCATGGAACAGGCCGGGCTCACCCCAAGGTTCGTCCAGGGCCAGCGCCTGACCGATGAAGCCACCGTGGCCATCGTGGACGAGGTCCTCTCCCGCCGGATCAACCCGGAGATCGTGCAGGCCATCAACAGCCTGGGCGGCCTGGCCCGGGGTTTCCCGGGACCGGAAATCTTCCGCTGCCGCAAACTCTGGGTGGAAGACCGCCAGCAACCGGGACGGAAACTCGACCTCGGTTACGTCGGCGAAGTCACGCACGTCAACACCGGCCCGATTCTGGAGTGTATCGAACAGGGGATCACCCCGGTCATCAGCCCCACCGCCCGGGGGGAGGACGGCCACGTTTACAACTGCAACGCCGATGTGGCCGCCGCCCAAACCGCCATCGCGCTCCGCGCGCGGCGGCTGGTCTTCATGAGCGATGTACCAGGCATCCTCCGCAACCCCGACGATCCGGATTCGGTCATCCCCTACCTCCGCGTTTCCGAGGTCGAGGAACTCAAACGGGCCGGCATCATTGACCGGGGCATGATCCCCAAGGTGGACAGCGCGGTCGCCGCCCTCCAGGCCGGTGTCGAAAAGGTCTCCTTTGTGGACGGGCGGGTCCCCCACGCCGTGCTGCTCGAGATCTTCACGGACGAAGGGGTGGGAACCATCCTGGTGCCCTGAGCGACATTCCGGATTTCACGACCGGCACCCCGGCCTGGAGGACGGGCCGGCCCTTTGCCGGTCGCACTCCGACGGGTATATTCTGCCTCCCATGGCGCAGAACGGTCGCATCCGGGTCGTCGTCGGCATGAGCGGTGGGGTGGACTCCTCCGCCACCGCCGCCCTGTTGCTCGAACAGGGTTACGACGTGATCGGCATCACCCTGAAACTCTGGCCGCAGGACTGCCGTTACCGGGCCGAGGACAAGTGCTGCGGGCCGCAGGCCGTCATGGATGCACGCGCCGTGTGCGATCGCCTGGGCATCCCCTACTACCTCATCGACGAGTCGGCCGAGTTCCAGCAGATCGTCATCCGGTACTTCGCCGAGGAATACAAGCGGGGGCGGACACCCAATCCTTGCGTCATCTGCAACCAGGAACTCAAGTTCGGCCGGCTGCTCGAGCGTGCCTCGCGTCTGGGGGCCCATTACGTGGCGACCGGTCATTACGCCCGGCTGGAACGCACGCCCGAGGGACGCACCCTGCTCTATCGCGGCCGTGACCCGCGCAAAGATCAGAGCTATTTCCTCTTTTCCCTTCGCCAGGAACAACTGGCGCGGGCCCTGTTCCCGCTGGGGGAGCGCACCAAGTCGGAAACGCGCCAGGTCGCCCGCCACTGCCGACTCAAGACAGCCGACAAGGTCGAGAGCCAGGAGATCTGCTTCGTCCCGGACAATGACTACGGGCGCTTCCTGCGCGAGTCCAACCTCGTTGAACCGCGCCCGGGTGAGATCGTGGATCTGCAGGGCCGCGTCCTGGGCCATCACGAGGGAGTGGCGTTTTACACCATCGGCCAGCGGCGCGGCCTCCGCGTGGCCGCCGGCCGGCCGCTCTACGTGGTGGACCTGGACCCGGAGAACAATCGCGTCATCGTGGGAGAGGACAGCCACCTGCTGGCGGACACGTTCGTCATCGAACGCTGCAACTGGATTCCCTTCGACCAACTGGCCGAGCCGATCGAGGTCACCGTGAAAATCCGCTACAATCACTCCGGCACCCCGGCTCGTGTGGAACCATTGGAAAAGGACCGCGCCCGGGTCCGCCTGCACGTGCCGCAGCGGGCCATCACGCCTGGCCAGGCGGCGGTCTGTTACCAGGGCGACCTCGTGGTGGGCGGCGGCTGGATCTGCCGGCAGTAGGGGCGGGCGATCCCACGCTCCGCCGCACCCGGCGCCGCCCGTCACGGGACAGGTCGCCGTCGCTTCACCGGATGCGCGTGTTCCTTGCGGGTCGCGCCCCGCCTCACGATCCGCCCGAAGATCCCGGACGTGCGGATTTGGCCAGGACCTTTTGCACCCAGTCCTGGTGGTCGAGATACCACCGCACCGTCTCGCGCAGGCCCTGCTCGAAGGTGTGGGCCGGTGTCCAGCCGAGCTCCCGCCGGATCTTGCTGGCGTCGATCGCGTAGCGGCGGTCGTGTCCCGGCCGATCCTTCACGAACGTGATGAGTTTCCGCGAGTTCCCACCCAGTTCGGGTCGGAACTCGTCAATCAGATCGCAGATCCGTTCCACGATCCGCAGGTTGGGCCACTCGTTGTTGCCGCCGATGTTGTACGTCTCCCCCACCCGACCGCGGGTCAGCACCTGCCACAATGCCTCGGCATGATCGAGCACGTAGAGCCAGTCGCGCACGTTCATCCCGTCGCCGTACACGGGGATCGGCCGCCGCTGCAACGCACTCAGAATCACCACCGGGATCAGCTTCTCCGGAAACTGATACGGCCCGTAATTGTTCGAGCAGTTCGTGATCAGCGTGGGCAACCCGTACGTGTGATGATACGCGCGAACCAGCATGTCGGAAGCCGCCTTGCTGGCCGAGTAGGGCGAGTTGGGCGCGTAGGGGGTCGTTTCCGTGAAATAGCCCGTGGGACCTAGCGAGCCGTACACCTCGTCCGTGCTCACGTGATGGAAGCGGAATCCGCCCGGGGGCGGCTCCACCCCGCCCTGCCCCTCCAGCCAGCAGAGCCGGCAGGCTTCCAGCAAATGGAAGGTCCCCACGATGTTCGTATGGATGAAATCCCCCGGACCTGTGATCGACCGGTCCACGTGTGATTCGGCCGCCAGATGCATCACATGGGTGATCCGGTGCCGCCGGACCACGTCGAACACGGCCGCCTTGTCGCGCAGGTCCACCTTCTCGAACACGTACTTCGGATGGCCCGCCACCCGTTCGAGGTTCTCCAGGTGCCCGGCGTAGGTCAGACAGTCCAGATTCACCAACACCCGGATCTCCGGCCGATCAATGATGTGGTGGATCAGGTTCGAACCGATGAACCCCGCGCCACCGGTGACCAACAGATTCATCATCTCCATTCGCTCCTCCCTGCGGATTGCCTATTCGCCGCCCAGGGCCAGGCGCAAAGCCGTTTCCCAGTGCGGGAGCGCCAGCCCGAACGTGCGTTCCAGTTTCTCACATGACAGGACCGACCAGGCCGGGCGGCGGGCCGGCGTGGGATATTCCTCCGACCGAATCGGAATCACCTCGCGGCACTTGCGCTCCCCGGCGGGCACCGTTTCGACAATGCGCCGCGCGAATTCGTACCACGAGGTCTCGCCGGCGCAGCGCAGGTGGTACACCCCGCTCCACCGCTCCGGGTCCGGCTGCACCAGTACCTGTTGCAGGGCCAGGGCCGTCGCCTCCGCAATCAACCTGCACCAGGTCGGGCTTCCGATCTGGTCGGCCACCACCCGGAGCGTCTCCCGTTCCCGTGCCAGCCGCAACATGGTCAGCAGGAAATTGTTCCCCCGCATCCCGTAGACCCAGCAGAGCCGGAAGATCAAATGGGCGCAACCGGAGGCCTGCACCGCCTGGTCCCCCTCCAGTTTCGTCCGCCCGTAAGTGTTCAGCGGACCGGTGGGATCCGTCTCCACGTATGGCCGCTGTTGCCTGCCATCGTACACGTAGTCGGTCGAATAGTGCACCAGCCAGGCGCCCGTGTCCCTGGCCAGCCGGGCCAGCCGTTCCGGAGCCAGGGCATTGACCTGCCGGGCACGTTCCGGTTCCGACTCGGCGCGGTCCACGGCCGTGTAGGCCGCCGCGTTCACGATGATTGCCGGCGCCACCTGCCGGACGACCCTTTCCAGCATCTCCCCGTCTGCAAGGTCCAGCTCCGGATGGTCCCACGCGCGCACCTCACCCAAGGGGGCCAAGGCCCGCCGCAGTTCCCAACCGACCTGCCCCCGATGGCCCAACAGAAGAATCCTTGGCAGACGTGGCAAACCCGTCTTCATGGAAAAAGTTTATCCTCCGGCAGATCCCGCAGGCGCAGTCCCTGCCGATCTTTCTCCGACAGGACCGGTTCCTCCACCGGCCAGGGAATGGCCAGGTCGGGATCGTTCCACAACAGGGTCGTCTCATGCTCCGGTGCGTAGAAGGCCGTGCATTTGTAGGCGAACAGGGCGGTCTCGCTCACCACGGCGAATCCATGGGCAAACCCGGGCGGGATGTAGAGCTGCCGCTTGTTGTCCGCCGACAGCGTCACGCCGTACCAGCGGCCGAACGTGGGCGAGCTCCGCCGCAGATCCACCGCCACGTCGAACACCTCACCCTGCAACACGTACACCAGTTTGCCCTGGGCGGATGGGTTCTGAAAATGCAGACCACGCACGGCGCCACGGCGCGAAAACGACAGGTTGTCCTGCACAAACGGACCTGTGATGCCCGCCTCGCTGTAGCGCCGCTCGTTCCAGGTTTCCAGAAAGAACCCGCGGGCATCGCCGAATACCCTGGGCTCGATGAGCAACAGCCCCTCCAGATCGCACGGAAGAACTTTCATGCGGCACGACGGGCCTCCGCAATGACCTCCTGCTCCAGATAATCCCGATACTCGCAGCGTGGCATGCGCGACACCAGTGCCTCCAGCTCCTCCAAGGTGATGAACCCCTGCCGGAAGGCCGCCTCCTCCGGACAACCGATCTTGATCCCCTGCCTCTTCTCAATGGTCTGCACATAGGCCGACGCTTCGTGCAAACTGCTGCTCGTTCCGGCGTCCAACCATGCGAAACCGCGGCTCAACCGGTACACGCGCAGTTGACCCCGCCGCAGGTACTCCACGTTCACATCGGTGATCTCCAACTCCCCGCGGGCGGACGGTTTCAGATTCCGGGCGATCTCCACCACCTGGTTGTCGTAGATGTACAGCCCCGGCACCGCATAATTGCTGCGCGGATGCTGCGGCTTCTCCTCGATGGAGATCGCCCGGCCGTTTGCGTCAAACTCCACCACGCCGTACCGACGCGGATCGTGCACGTGGTAACCGAAAATGACCGCGCCCGATTCGAACTCTGCAAATGCGCGCTGAAAACTGTCTGCGCCGTAAAAGATGTTGTCGCCCAGGATCAACGCCACCGAGTCGGACCCGATGAAACTCTCCGCGATCAAGAACGCCTGGGCGATGCCCTCCGGGCGCGGCTGCTCCCGATACTCCATTTTCAGGCCCCACTGGCGGCCGTCGCCGAACAACTGCCGGAAGCGCGGCAGATCCTGGGGGGTGGAGATCAGACAAATGTCCCGGATCCCCCCCTCGATCAGCGTCGTGAGCGGGTAGTAAACCATCGGCTTGTCGTAAACCGGCTGCAGTTGCTTGCTGGCCACGAGGGTCAGCGGGTACAAGCGCGAGCCGGCACCTCCAGCCAGGATTATGCCCTTCATCGCCCGGCAGCATACACGGGGGAATCTCCGGGGCCAACCCGGAAGCCTCCGAAACCCCCGCCGGGTCCTCCTCCGACAACCTCCAGGGATCGCCCCGGTGGACCCGCGAAAACGGACTCCGGCTCAGTAGTTGAACATTCGACGCCCCGTGGTGTAGAGCGTGTAGCCGGTTCGTTCAAGGTACCACGCGAAGTCCTGGCGACCTGCGGCATCGAAGCCCACGGGCGTGTAGGCGTAGCGCACCGGCAGCCTGGAGGTGCGACTCAGCCAGCGGTGGATCTCCGAGTGCCCGTCGGCAAAGGAGAAACCGCAGGCGCCCGCGTGATAGCTGGCGGGTTGATCCTGCCAGTTGGCCGCCGACGGGCTGTTGATGAAATACCCGTCATTGATCGAGTCGGCGTGTTCCTCGATGAACAACCAGGTCCGCGCCGGCGCCGGCACTTCCGACATTTTCAAATACTGTCGGTAGTTGGCGTCTCCCCAGTGTTTGCCCTGGATGGTCGGGTCCAGACCGGGATTACTGGCCGTGCTGAAGCGGCCGAACAATGCATTCATGGAGTAGCTCCGCACCCGGTAGGGAAAGCCTCTCGCCCGCTGCACGGGGCTCAGGTAATTGTCCGCCGGACAGCGATAGGCGCCCAGTACACCGGCGGTATATCGTCCCAGCACCCCGTTGGCGAGCCACAGAAGATTGGTGTTGCTCCGGTCCGCCACGCTGCCCGAGGCGCCCCAGGTCATGACGTTGTTGACCCAGTTGTCCAGCCGACCGTTGTTGATGGCTTCAATTGTCTCGGCCACTCCGTAGTTGTTGGGCACCCGGTCGTTGTGATCGGCCAGGTAAAGCTGCACGGCCGTGCCCAGCGTTTTGGTGTTGTTCAGGCAGGCGATCCCCAGGGCCTTGCTCTTGGCCCGACTGAGCGCGGGCAAAAGCATCCCCGCCAGAATGGCAATGATGGCAATGACCACCAGGAGCTCGATGAGTGTAAACGCGCCCGAGACGGAGGCGCGCCTTCGGCGTGGCTCGTTTGTCGTGCGCATGGTTGAGGCCGAGACCTGGACCGGCCCGGTTCATCCGTAGCCAGGAGCCAGGCTTCACCCAACCTTTAGCAGATGGCGGGACACCCGGCAACCGTCGGAGCCAGGTCGGCGGTCGCTTCGGACAATCCGCGCAGAGGGCACGAGGCTCGGCCACTGGCAGGCCCTTGAACCACCGTAGGACCGCCGGAACCGAGGCCGCGGACAGATTCGCAAAGAGCTTTTCGCGCGGGTTCCGCGTCCGCCTCCGAAGGCGCGGGAGCACACACCTCGAAGCGGCGGTTGCCCCACGCAGAGACCCTCACCGGGGCGGCCCAACAAAAAAACACCCCGCCTTTGCCGTGCCGCAACTCTTCCTCTGAACATGTTTTGCAACATGTTGGGACGGCCGCGCTGCTTTCGGCTTCCTTCCCGCAGGAAGGCCTGCCGGCCACAGCTTGGATGCGGCTTGGGTCCCTCGATGGTGAGTACGGTTCAAGGACTTTGTTGCGGATCACGTGCAAGGCAGGGTAAATCCGAGTCTGCCCGTCTTCCGGCCTCTGCCAAAGAGCCGCGGTGGATGCACCACCGCTCACCGCCTTACCTATCGGCCGGAAGCGCCGGCTGCTCAAGTCAAAAATGCGGGCCGTTCAAAAAGGGCACGGATACCCGGAAAGGCTCATCCGCCGAGCGGGAATGTTCAGGAAAACCTCGACCAGACCGAACGCGCGGGCGCGTTCATTCCCCGCGAAAAGCGCCGGACCCGGGCGGCCACGCCGTTCCAATGCTCGATTTCCTGCCGGAGTTTCTCCAGCCGTTCCGCCAGGAGCCGCTGGTTGTACCGCTCGCGCTCAATCAGTGCACTCACCAGCGAGCGGATCTCGTCCCGGGCGGAGCTCCCGGGGTGCAAATCCCTCGTCATCCGGCCCCTTCGCTCCCACTCTGCCTGCAGATCGTGGATGCGATCCTGGCAGAATCGGAGCGATCCCCAATCCTCCCGTTGGATGGCCTCGGTTTCGCGCTCGGCCAGGTCCAGCCAGGACCGCAGGAAGTCGAGCGTGGGGTCCTGCCCGAAGATGCCCATGGCCTCAAGCCGGAGGTGCGGCAGCAAAGGCCGGACGAGGTTCGGCAGGGAGGGCACCACCCTGCTGCGCCAGCATGGTCGCCCACGCGTCCCGCAAGGTTTGCAAATGCCGTTGCACCTCCTCGATCCCCGACCTTTCCTTGCGCAGGTTGCTCTCGAACAACCGGCGCTCGAAATAGTCGTAGAGCCGGCGCAGCGTGGCGGCGAATTCTCCGCCCCGCTCCATGTTGAGGGAAAAGTTCAGTTCCCGGATGATGTCCACGGCCTTTTGGGTGCCGTTGTGAATGGTGGCGTTGGCCGTGGCGGGATCGTCACTGGCAAAACCCCGCAGGGCCTGGTCCAACGCCCGGAGGGCGCCGTCGTAGAGCATCAGGATCAGTTGGCCGGGCGGGGCGGTCTGGGTGGCCACGCGCCGGTACGATTCCCAAGGGTTGCGAGGGACCATGGTTCAAAAGCTGGGGAGCCGGGGTTGCGCCTTACTCACTGTTCCTGAGTTTCAGCGCCAGAAGGTGCGACAGGCGGTCCAGGACCTCGTCGGGCGGATACTTGACATCCGCCGCGTAGGCCCGGGCCTGCTCCACCTTCTCGGGCCGGACCTCGGGCGCTTCCGCCAGGGCGCGCCCGACCGATCGTGCCCGCTCGAAGCTGGGCTTGTCGGCGGCCGCAGGCGCAGCCGCCACTTTCCGGGTGATGTTCTGACTCACCCCCGGCTCACCGTAGCGGCCTGGATTGAACTCGATTTCCATACTACGCAAGCGCCTACATGGTGGCAGGCCTCGTTTTTTCGTTTCCTCTACGCCAATCCGGCTTGGTTATCGGCGTTGTCCGCGGCAACTTTAGCCGGAATTTTCGCGCCCCGGCAAGGTGGCCAACAACCAGGAGATCGTCAGCCGGGCCAGGGCCCGCGGCGCCCGCAGGCTCCGCCAGCATGTGTCCTCCTGCCCGGCATTCCACCAGCCGGTCCTGGTGGACCGGCGTACCGCCCGGATGACTACCGGGTCGGCCGTGTCGAACACCTCGTCCGCCGCCCACCAAGTGCAGCCGGAGCGCAGGTCCACCAAACGCAATCGCCATCCCACCACCGCCGGGGCGTAGGGGCGAAAAGTGGTCAACTCCGCAAAGAAGACGGCCTCGGCGTCGCTTGCTTCCCGCACCTTTTGCAGGAAGTCCGGTGGCAGGGGCTGCTCGGGGCTCCAACTGGGCCGCCCGGTGAGCTTCTGCAGTCGGCGGGCGGGAAGGAGCACGACCTCGGCAAAACCACTCCGCAACAGCTCCGTCTGCAGGGCGTCCAACAATCCCTGCCGCATTTCCGGTCCCAAATCCGGCAGTTCCGCGTGCAACGGCAACAACACCACCCGCCGCAGATCCGCCGGCAGAGTGGGCGCGGCCCGATACACGTTCAGCCTCGCCGGCACGGCAGGTTTCGGCCCCGCCGACAGCCATTGACCCCGACCGCTCCCGGCCCCGGCAAGCACCAACGCCACGGCCAGGAGCCCGGCCCAGCCCCGCAAGCCGCCTGGTTCCACTCCGGTCCTGACCGTCGCGCCGTTCATGTCGCCACCTCAGGCCCCCTGACCGAACGTCTGGAGCAGATATTGCAGCTGCTGGTTGATCCGTGCCTGGGCCTGCTCCATGGCCGTGAACTGCTCGATCATTCTCTGGCGGTTCTGCTCCAGCAGCCGTTCCATTTCGGCGATCTGTTCGTCTATGTCACTGGACTGGCGCGCCAGGTTGGCCTGTTTCTGGATGAGCGTTCCGTCCTCGCCCACCAGTTGTTCCACGTAGTCATTGAGCCGGACCGCCAGACCGACGCCCTCCCCGGTGAACAGCTGTTGCACTGCCGCCAGGTTGTTGCGCAGGAGCTCGTCCAGCGCGGACTCGTCGCTCAGGGTCAGTTCGTTGTCCTCCCCGCTGGTGGTGATGCCCAGGTCGGCGAGGTGATCCGCCACACTCGAAAGTCCTGAAACCTGCTGGTAGGCCAGGGCCCGGAGTCGGGAGGCGATTTCGTTTGCGTCACTTTCCCCGGCCAGCACCCCGGCGCTGACCACGCCCTTCGAGTCGGTGGTGCTCGAGGTGTAGTCGTCGAGCATGGATTGGACTTTGTTGTATGCCTCCAGGAAAGACTGGATGGTGCTTTTGACCTTGTCCGTGTCCTGCTCCACCGTGACCGTGGTCGTGCCCTCGGTCAACGCGGTGAGGGTCAGACCGGCAATGCCGGAGCTGGCCTCGGTGATGGTGTTGGAGGTGCTCACCAGTGTGTCTCCACCGTTGACCTTGAACTGGAGATTCTGCCCCCGCTGGAGGGTTCCGGTGGTCAGCCCCGCCGCGGCCAGGAAGTTGCCCGTGACATCCTCCAGGGCGATCCCCAGGTCGCCCGTGCTCTTGTTGGTCAGGACGATCCGGTCGCCGAGGGCGTCGTACGTGGCGTACACGCCCGCGGCCGATTGATTGATCCGGTCCAGGACCGCGGCCAGCGTGTCGGTGCTGGCGTTGTAGGTGATGGAGACGCCGTTGATGCGGAATTCACCGGCGCCGCTGCCGCCGTCGGTCACCGCAGTGGCGAAGTTGGCGTTGCTCAGTGTGGCGTTGATTTGCAGGGCGCCCAGGGAACCGGCGCTCGTGACGGTGCCGGTCCCGTTGTTGTAGAGCCGGGCCACCTGCAGGAAATTGCTGGTGTCACTGGCGCTGCCCAGGACGATCTCGCTGCCGCTGGACAGCGTGATGCGATCGGTGGCGGCGTCGTAACTGGCGGTCACCTGTCCGCCGGTGGCCGCGGCGATCTTGTCAAACACCGCCTGCAGGGTGTCGGTGGTTTCGATGCTGACCTGTTTGCCGTTGACCGTGAAGGTACCCGCGGTGACGGCGGTGGCGAAGGGTGCGGAGGCCAGGGTGAGGCTGCTGACGTCGCCCGATGGACTCAGGGCGGCTCCCACGTCGGCCGTGCCCTGCCAGCGGGCTGCCGTGGCGCGCTGGATGATTTCGATCGTGTAGGTACCCGGCGCGGCCGAACTCGCCGCCTCGGCCGTCAACACGTTCGTGTCCGCCACGCTGGTTTTTCGTGAGGTGTAGAGATCCGGCTTGAGCAGGTCGCCGAGGCGGTTTTGGAGGACCTTGAGTTCGGTTTCCAGGCTCCTGTAGGCGTTGTTGCGTTCCTGGATCCGCGTTTGTTCGTTGCGAAGCGCCTTTTGCGGTGCGCGCTCCACTTCGATGAGCTGATCAATGAAGCTGCGCCAGTCGAATCCGCTGGCCAAACCGGAGAGACCGAGGTCCATAAGTCGTCGTTCCTTTCTGCCTGTACCGTCCCGGACACCTTTCGGCCCGGATCCAACGGGACCGCGCGGGGCCCGGTGACCCCGCGCGGTCCGCAGGGTGAGCGGGTCGCATCCCGTACCCGCTCACCGGTTCCACTCCGGCTCCCGCCGGCCGTCAGGCCAGCAAGCGAAGCGCGGTCTGCGGATTGGCGTTTGCCTGGGCCAACATCGCCGTGCCTGCCTGGACGAGGATGTTGTACCGGGCAAAACGGGTGCTTTCTTCGGCCACGTCCACGTCCTTGATCCGGCTGTTGGCGGCCGTGAGGTTGTCACGCAACACACCCAGCTGTTCGCTGTACTTCGTGAGCCGGGCGATGTTGGAGCCGATCGTGGCGCGGTCGGTGGCCAACTGCTCGATGGCCGCCTTGACGTTGGTCAGAGCGGAGACGGCGCCGGTGGTCGTGGAAATGTCGGCGCTGGTGGCATTGGTGTAGACCGAGGCCGTCAGATCCACGCCGCTCATGCTGAACGTGTTCGCGTCACTGTCGGTGGTCACTGCCAGCGTGTCTCCGCTGAACAGACTCACACCGTTGAAGTCCTTCGTCGCCAGGTCGTCAATGTAGGCGCCCAGGGCGGCGAACTCCTTCTGGTACAGTGCGCGATCGTCGTCGGTCTTGGTGACGTCCTGCGCCAGCACGGCCAGTTCGCTCATGCGGTCCAGGGCCTTGGAGACCTTCTGCAGGAATCCGTCCTGGGTCTGGCTGAACGAGATGGCGTTGGCCACGTTGGTCGCCGCCGCATTGATCCGGTTGATCTGGGCGTCGAACCGCATGGAAACGGCCAATCCCGCCACATCGTCCTCCGGCGAAACGATCTTCGAGCCGGACGACAGACGAGCGAGCGACTTGCTGAGCATGGCGCTCGATTCGGCGAGCAACCGTGCGCTGCTTTGTGCGGATACGTTGGTGTTGATGACCATGTTGCTGACTCCTTCCCTGAGTCACCCCTTGCGGGGATTTGGTTCACACGGCATCCCTGCCGTGGGGTGATCCTGGGATCGGGCGATCACCCGGTTTTCCCGACCGGCTGTCTGGGGCCGCCGGCCGCCCTTTCTCTGTCCGGCTCTCATATCGGCAGCCGCGCCGAAGACTTGAGCCGGAAATCCACAACCCGACTAGGGGAGGAAGGCGGGCCGGCCGGGCCGACCCGCCCCTGTCGGCTTACTCCTTCCCCCGGGACGGCATCGCGGTCTGAGTCGTCGGCGCCGCATGATCTCTCCCGCGTGGGGCGGACCGGACGTGGTCGCCTGACGTCCGCTCCCGCTCCCGGACGGGAACCTCTGCGTCACCGATCGTGCGATGCGTCAAATTCGGGTTCATGTTTCAATTCCTGGTTGACCGGAGCCGGCAAAACCGGCCCGTAGGTTGGCACCGCGCACGGCCCGGTGAGCCGCCACCGGGCCGGGCGGTGAGGCTTACGACAGCAACCGCAGAACCATCTGCGGCACCGCGTTGGCCTGCGCCAGCATGGCCGTGCCGGCCTGTACCAGGATGTTGTAACGCGCAAATTGCGTGCTTTCCTCGGCCACATCCACGTCTTTGATCCGGCTGTTAGCCGAGGTCAGGTTGTCCTTCAGGACGCCGAGCTGGTCGCTCGTGTACATCAGGCGTGCGATGTTCGCGCCAATGGTGGCACGGTCCGTGGAGAGCTGGACGATCGCCGCCTTGACGGTCGTCAGCGCCGCCGCGGCGTTCGTGGTGGTGGTGACGTCCGTGCCGGACAACACCGCACTGTACGCGGAGGCGGCGAGGTCCACCCCCGACATGTTGAATGTGTTGCCGTCACTGTCGATGGTGACGCTCAACGTGGCGCCATCAAAGAGGCTCACCCCGTTATAATCCTTGGTGGCAACGTCCTTGATGTAGTCCACCAGGGTTTGGAACTCGAGATCGTAAAGCGCCCGATCGTCGTCCGTCTTGGTGACGTCCTGCGCCAGAATCGCGAGCTCGCTCATCCGGTCCAGTGCCTTGGCCACCTTTTTCAGAAAACCGTCCTGGGTTTGGCTGAACGAGATGGCGTTGGCGATGTTGCCCTTGGCCGCGTTGATGCGGCTGATCTGTGCGTCAAACCGCAGCGACACGGCCTGTCCGGCCACGTCGTCCTCCGGCGAAACGATTTTCGAGCCGGAAGACAACCGCATGAGGGACTTGTTCAGGAGTGCGGAGGATTCCATGAGCAGCCGGGCGCTGCTCTGGGCCGACATGTTCGTGTTGATGACCATAACTCAGTCCGTGAGTCGCCCCGGGGAGGGCGTGGGATTTTGCGCGGCGTCCGTGCCGCGGGTGCGACATTCTCAGGGGCGCGCACCGTTTTCCCCACCGGCGGTTCCAGGCCCGCCGGTCGCCTGTCTTGCGACGCCCCATGGATCGGCATGCCGGCGGAAAGCTTGAGCGGATTCTTTGCGCGGGTGGAACTGCCTGCCGCCGCCGCCCACTCAACCCAATGCGGCTCTCGCGGTGGAGCAGGTTCGTGCCGACCGCGGGCCCTCCGGCGGCATCCGCACAGGCGGCGGGGCGCCGTTGACCGGTGGTCGCGTTTGTCCGCACACTTCCGCGTGGGTCACATTCATGAACGGATTGACTTTGCGGTGGCCGTGTTCGTGGTCGAGCGCGGCCGGGTGCTGCTCTGCCTGCACCGGCAACTGGCGAAGTGGCTGCCCCTCGGCGGGCATGTCGAGCTGGACGAGGATCCCGAACGGGCGGCCATTCGTGAGGTGCGCGAGGAAAGCGGCCTGGAAATCGAGCTGTGGGGCGAGCGCCCTCCCACAACGGGCCCCGGCACCCGCGCGCTCATTGCCCCGCGTTTCATGGACATCCACCGCATCCACGAAACGCACGAGCACGTCGGACTCATCTACTGGGCCCGGCCGCGCGGCGGCCGGCTCACCCTGGCATCCGAAGAGCACCACGAGCTGCGCTGGTGCACGCCGGAAGAGCTGGAGACCCTTCAACCACCGCTCGATCCGCCCATTCGTTGGTACGCACGAAAGGCACTGGAGGAAGTTGAAGGGATCTCCCCCGGCCCGGTTGCCGGTGCTTCGGCCCCCACGGCGTCACAGTGATCCCGAGGAGAGGGACTGCATCATGGCTGCCCACCGATCGGCGGTCTACTTCGTGGTGGCCGGCTTGAACTCTTTCTCCACGGTCTTGTTTTTCTACTATTTCTACTTTTTCGCGCGCGAGGCGTTCGGGTTTGACGATGCACAAAACCTTTGGCTGGCGGCGCTTCAAGGAGGGGTCTACGCCATCGGGTCGTGGATGGGAGGCCGGGCGGCCGAGCGCTGGGGATACCGTCGTGGCCTCATGGCGGGTCTGGCGCTCATGGCTGCCGCGTGGACCGCAGGCATCCGCGCCGAGGGCGCTGTCTGGCACATCGGACTCCTGGTCCTGGCCACCCTCGGCATGTCCTGCACCTGGCCCGCTTTGGAAGCACTGGTGACCGAGGGAAAAGATCGCTCCGGCATGCATCGCAGCGTGGCGTTCTACAACCTAGTGTGGGCCGGCACGGGCGCCCTGGCCTACTTCACCGGCGGGGCGGTTCTGGAATGGCTCGGCATGCAAGCCATGTACCTGGTGCCACTCGCCATTGTCTGTGTCGAACTGGTTCTGCTCGGGTTCCAAAAAGCTCCGTCCCGGCCGGCGCAACCGGACACACAGAGCCCGCCCTGCCCGGCGTGCGGAACCCCGCACCCGCAGGCCAGACGTTTCCTTCTAATGGCCTGGTTGGCGAATCCGCTCGCCTACATGGCCATTCAGACCTTGATCGCCGTCATGCCCGGAGTGACCACGCGGCTGGGACTCTCCACGACGTGGGCCGGGATGTGTGCCTCGATCTGGTGCTTTGCCCGGCTGGGCGCGTTTGCGCTGCTGGGGCAGTGGGCCGGTTGGCACTACCGATTCAGCTGGCTCGCCGCCGGCTACGCCACGCTGACCACTTGTTTCGCCCTGATCCTGTTGGCCCCCTCCACGCTGGTGCTCGTCCTGGCCCAGATCGGCTTCGGCCTGGCCCTGGGACTCATCTACTCATCCTCGCTTTTTTATTCCATGGATGCAGGCCCCGCCCGAGGCCAACACGGAGGCATCCACGAGGCGGCCATCGGCCTCGGCAACATGAGCGGCCCTCTGATCGGTGCGCTCGCATGGGAATGGGTCCCTCAGCTACCGCAGGGCGGCACAATTGCCATAACCTGCCTCCTTGTTGCAGGCGGATGGATCCTTTGGAGGATGCGGCCCCAGAAGCCGGACTCCAGCCTGCCTGGGAACGAACGGCCACCGGACCGGTACTGAGCAAAAAGTCTTTCCCGGCCGCCTGTCCGCGGCCCATGGCCATTCGATCAGTGTTGACTTCCGTTGCCGGAGCCCGCGGGCGGTTCCTCCGCCGCCCGGGCCAGTTCTTCCAGCACACGAGCCAGGTCCCGCAGGCCGGGTGCCGGAATAATGATGGCATCCCGCCGTCCGCCCACATCCTCCGTTATCCGCAGAAACCGACCGCGCGGGTTCTCCTTGAGCGAAAGAATGAAGGTCTTTCGCTCCACTTGCAATCGCTCGGTCCGCAGCGTCACGTCCGCCGAGGCCGCCGGCTTTGCAAGCCCGTCATAGGCCGGACGCGACCGGTAAGGCGAAGGCCGTTCGTTCGAAATCATAACCCCTACCCCAAGGTTCCCTTCACACAGCTATTAGCTGCGCACAAGTTCAGCCGCCATCACCGGGTTGTCAACTCCGCAGTTTGAAGGCGGGAACGAAACGGGGTCCGTCGGATGGTCGTGCCATGCGCGCCAGATAGCATCCCAGACCGATCAATCCGATCAGATTGGCCACCTGTGCCGTCGCATGCCAGTGCCGAAGTTGTTGGGCGGCCGCCTCTTTCTGGGGCGCCGGCAGGTTCACGGCATACTTCATGCGGTGCAGCCGCCGGATCTCCGGTTGCCAGACGAATGCGCCGAGCAACGTCAGCCCGGTCAACGCCATTGCCAGGTAGGTTTCGATCCGGCGCAAGGGTTTACGGAGCCAGGCCCACTCGATGAAAAGGTGCGCCAGTGCGATACCCGCGCAAACGATCTGCAGCCGAATCAATCGGGAAATGAGCACCTGGGCAATGGCCCCGCTGAAATAGGGGTGATTGGCCTCGCCCAGGAGCCGGCGCATGTCGTCGGAAAAGACTGCGGGCCCGGCGCCGACGGTGAAAAAGACCGTGGCGCCGAACCAGACGGCCGCGTTGGCCAGTCCGACGTATCGCAGCAAACCGATCACGGGCCCAACCCTAAGGAGCGACCGTTGCGCTTGCCAAGCCCGAACAGGTTTCCGTCTCTTCCGCGGGAGCGGAGGCCCATGGCCCGCACGCTTCGTTGAAAAAACATGGCTTGAGTGGGAAAACCATGGCTTGACACATGTGCGGCCTCCGTTCATAAGGGGACGCGAAAGGCGGGACTGCGCGTGCACCGCGCGGTCGGCCCAACCGGTTGGTCCGGAGGAAACGGAACCTCTTCAATGCGAGTCACCTGAGGAGGTTGGCTCACCCGCCCACCCGGCTGGGAAGGGCTCCTACGCCCGGCACGGGTCCCGTCCTTTTGCTTAACCAAAACCAGTAGTCCAAACCCTGATCCTAATATGAAACCTCGCAAACCCGCAGCTCTGACAACGTGCAGCCGTGCGGTGGCACTGCTCGGATTGGTTGCCGCCGGTGCGGCCGCCCGGGCCGAGTTCCAACCGATCGACCTGCTCCCCCAAAGTTTCAACGCCGACGTGGTTGTGGAGAAGACCGCCCCACCGCCCTTGTCAGCGTTCGTCACGGCCACCATGGACGGCGGGACCAACAACAACGCCTGGACCTTTTACGAGCAGGGATACGATCCCAGCCGCCCCAACACCGGACTGCCGCCTGCGGGCACCGATTTCAGCACGCCGAACGACCCGAACCGGGTCTACCGGCTGGCACCCAGCGCGGCCGAGCCCAATGCCCTGCTGGTTTATTCCGCCCTTCCGCAGGGGAAGCTCACGTTCCAGACGCCCACAGCCTACACCCTTTTGAGCATCGTCAGCGCGGCCGGAAACGGGACGGCCGTGCTCGATTACACGGTTCGCTTTGCCGACGACAGCACCGAATCCGGGACCATCAACATCTACGATTGGTTCAACACCCCGTTCGAGATTGCCTGGGTCGCCAACGGCCGGGTGAACACCGACAACGGCCAGTTGGGCGCCCTCTACAGTGGCAATCCCAAGCTCTTCTACGCCGACATTCCCATCGTGAACAACACCAAGCCAATCAAGGAGGTGGAGTTCCGTTACTCCAGCGGCAGTGGGCGCACGGCCATCTTCGCCATCAGCGGTTCCCAGGACGGTGTGACGTGGACGCCCGTCGCCCTTGCCGGCTTCACCCATGACGTGATCATCGAGGCCGGCGCGCCGTTGACGGGTGTGCTCAGCGGTTACACCACGGTCGTCCTGGACGGTGGCAATGGCGCCACCAACAGCGCGGGCAACGGATTTTACGAAGTCGGGTTCAATCGCGACGCACCTTCCACCGGTCTGCCAGCCGCGGGGACGACGGTCACCAACGCGGGTCGCGCGTTCGCGTTTGCGCCCGATTACAGTCAGAACAACGTCTTCTTCGTGGGACCGTACGAGGGCTATCTGACGGCCACGGCCAACCTCGTGAATCCGGCAGCCTACCAGGCTCTCTCGGTGTTGAACTGCTCCGGCAACGGGCCGGTCACGCTCAACGTCGTGGTCTATCACGCCGACAGCACCACCGAATCCTTCCAGATCGATTCGCCCGACTGGTTCAACCAGCCGGATCCCTTCTATGTTGTGAACGGCCGGTTCAACCCCAGCACCCTGGGCATCGACGCTGTCGACAGCGGCAATCCCCGGTTGTACACGAATGACATTGTGCTGGCCAACACTGCCAGTCCCGTCACGGCAGTGGAATTCACCTACCTCGGCGGGGGACGCGCCGCCGTGTTTGCCCTGGCCGGCCTGGCCCCCGGAGCGGACATGTTCCTGCCCGTGGAGGTCAGCGGGTACAACGGCGATGCCGTGGTCGAAGCCTCGGCCCCGCGCTTCCCGGCTGCTCTGACCAACGTGACCACCGTCTCCATGGACGGCGGCACCAACAACACCGGCAACACCTGGTATGAGCAGGGCTACTACCCGCTGATCCCGGACTCGGGGTTGCCGGCTGCCGGGTCGGTCGTGACCAGTCAGGCCCAACCGGATCATCACTATCGGATGCCGGCCAGCTACACCGAACCGAACGCGGTCTTCGTGGATTATGCCCATTCCGAGGCCAATCTCATCCCGGCCAGTCCGCAACCCTACTCGGCCCTCAGCTTCCTGAGTGCCACAGCCAACAACAACGTGACCAACGAGGTGGTGATCCAGTACGCCGACGGCACCTCCGAGACGAACACCTTCGTCTCGCGTGACTGGTTCAACAACGAACCGTTTGCCTTCAGCACCCGGGGCCGGGTCAACCTCAACACCCGCACGGTCAACAACGATCCGGGCCGGACCACCACGCCCAACCCGCGGCTCTACGAGGCCCAGTTCGCCCTGCAAAACACCACCAGCCCGGTGACCAACATCGTGGTGCGCTTCCTGGGCGCAGTGAACCCCACGACGGGGCGGATGGTCATCCTGGCCGTGAGCGGCACGCTGGGCGACTTCGCCCCCATCCTCGGAGACATCACGCCGGCCAGCGCGGGTGTGTACGAAGGCGGCACGGTCACGTTCACCTGTCCCTTGGTCGGCGGCACCGAACCGGTCAGCCTCCGTTGGCAGTACCGGGCACCGGGCGGGAGCGAGTGGACCGACCTCGACAATGGCGGCGGCATCAGCGGCGCCGACACGACGCAGCTCGTGCTGAACCCGGCGTCACTGGCGCAAACCGGCGAGTACCGCCTGACGGCCACCAACGCGGTCGGGTTCGCTCTCAGCGGCGTCGCCCGGCTCACGGTGGTCTCCTCCATGCAGGACGTCACCCAACCGGGCGATTTCATCTACATCCTGGACGGCAGTTCGCCCGGAGCGGAAACGGTGGACCATGCGATCGACAACCTGGTACAGAAGTACCTGAACTTTGACGCCTTCGACACGGCCGCTCCTTACGTGGGCCCGCAGGGGTTCGTGGTCCAGCCCTCGGTCGGGCCCACCATTGTCCGCGGCGTGCGCATCTATACTGCCAACGATGCCGAGGCACGCGACCCGGCGGACGTGGTCATTGAGGGTTCCAACGACGGTGTCAGCTGGACGTTGATCAGTTCCAATGCGCTGACCCTGCCTTCCGGGCGGAACACGGTGACCACGGAGACGATCGATCCACTGGTGCATTTCCATCAGGAGGTGCACTTCGCCAACGAGACCGAGTACGCCTACTACCGTGTCCAGTTCTACAACGTGAAAAACAACAGCGCGGCCAACAGCGTCCAGATCGCGGAGATCGAGCTGTTGGGCGTCGTGCCGGGTGCCGAACCGCCCACGCTGACCCTGACCGTGGGCACAGACGGGACCCTGACGCTGACAACGTCGCAACCGGGCACGCTGCAATCCACCACCAGCCTGGCTCCGCCGATCCAATGGGTGGACGAAGGCCCCATCTCGGGCAGCATCACCATCACTCCCTCCACGGAAGTGCCGGTGAAGTTCTATCGGTTGCGCGTTCCCTGATGGGTTCGGCTGAATGCTGAAACACGCCGGCGGGTCGGGTTGAATCCCGGCCCGCCGGTTCGTTTGGAGTCGGGCGGAACCGAACCGGATCGGGCGCGTTGGCGGCCACAGGACAGCAAACCGGACAGGGTTCCCTGGCCGGTCTTTGTGCCCGCGGCTCGGTGGCAGGTGGCGCTGTCCACACGCATGCCGACCGGGCGCCTTTCCGGCGTTGCCAAACGGCCGGCAACGACCCTAAATGGGCACAGGGATGCCGACAGTGGGCGAACAACTCCGAGCACGGCGCGAGGCCGCTGGACTGAGCCTTCAGGAAATGGCGGCCGTGACCAAGCTTCGTGCCGACCTTCTACAGTCCCTGGAAGAGGGTCGGTACGAAAGATTCAGTGCCCCGGTTTACGTGAAGGGTTCGGTTCGCAGCTACGCACTGGCCCTCAAACTCGACCCCGCGCCACTGCTCCGCCAACTGGACCAGGAACTGGCACGCGACGAGCGCCTGTCCGGCCCTCCAGCGCTCAGCCCGCAGGAACCCGGCCTGCTCGACCGGATCCTGTTTCATGTCGCCCGGGTCAGTTGGCCCCAGGTGATCGTGCTGGCGGCCGTGGTCGGGCTGCTGGCGCTCTGGATGGGACGGCGCATCCTGCAGGACCCTGCCCGCGTGGAACGGGCCCTCCAAGATGTGGTGCCCTCCCTCTACGAAGTCCCCGCCCCGCCGAGCCTGCAAACCCTGTCCCTGCCGGACTCCGCGTCAGTCCGGCAAAACCCCTGACCGGAGGCAGGAAAAAGGATTACGGACCCTCGCGCAGCCTGCCCGGGGTCGCGACCCGGAAACCGCCGGCTCCGGAAGATCAGGCAGGAGGTTGAGGCGGGAAGGTCGCCCAGGCTGAGAGCTTGGACTGGGCCTGCCGCGACATGCCTGTGAACACCATCGAGACGTGGTAGCCGGTGTGCCGGTTGCCCGTGCAACTGACGACCACGCCCGTACAGGTCACGCGGCCCTTGTCCATCGGCGACTTCACCGTCAGGGTCATCTCTGTCCAACAAGGCAGGGCCGTGGGACTGAGAAACTCGATGCCATTCCGGCGGAACACCACAGCCTCCGGAGGCAACGCCAGCTGCGTCTCGCGAGCTTCCACGGTGACCTGCGTTGATCCGTCGGGACGCTCGGCTTTCCGCGCACTCATAGATTACTTTCATCCTAGCACACTTGTCGCGCCGGTAAAGGATCAATCCTCGCATTGCATGATGCCCAACGCCACAAACGCCGCGGCGACGGCCGCCGTTCGAGCGGCTCCGCCGGCAACAGCCCGGGTTCCGACCAGCCGTTGGATGTCCCTCCGAGCTTTGCCATTGGCAGCAGCCGCGGACCACGCCAACCTTCGGAGGATGTCGCGCGCATTGTCCATGCGAATCCGGCTCACATGTCACCCTGCCGGTCCGACGATTCACGCGGGCCCGCCAAACCACACGTTTCCTCCACCGGGCCGGAGGCAGTGTCAGGCTTTCCCCCACGTTCATCAGGCAGAAGGACGGCCGTTCGAACGAGTGCTGCATCGGCATGCACGGTCCAGGGCCGGCTTTTTGCGTGGATGGATTTCACTCGCATGAACCCCGCCGTTCCGCCTGTCGGGTCGCCCGCCGGTGCACCGTCCTTGCGCCCGCTGCTCACCGCGGTTTTCCGCACCTGGCGGGAAAGTGGCATCCGGTTCGTTGTCCTGAGGAATTACCAGCAACTGCCCGACTCCACCTCCAACGACGTGGACGTGCTGGTTGCCCCTTATGCGCTCGCAGAGGCCGAAAGACGGTTGATCACAGCCGCATCCCAGGCCGGATACAGGCCGCATCAGCGCGTCTGTTTCGATCCCGTCTCGCTGTTCTTCCACCATCCGCAGACACTCCACCAGGTGCAGATCGACCTGTTCCACCGCCTGGCCTGGCGGGGGGTTCCGCTGCTGGATGCCGAGTCCGTGCTGGACCGGTCCGTGCAACGGGATCTGTTTGCCGTGCCGGATCCGGTGGACGAGGCCGTGCTCAATCTCCTCATCCGGCTCCTTTACCAGGGACGCGTGCGAGAGAAGTACCGGGAATCCATTCGCACCGTCGCCGAGGGACGGTGGGAAGCGTTTTTCGCACGCCTGGCCGAGGCCGTCGGAACCAAAGCAGCCAGGACGCTTGCAGAATGGACGCGCGCGGGAGACTGGGAAGCCATCGAATCCCGCGCCCACCGATGGCGCCGGAATGTCGTTTGCCGGGCCCTGTTTCATGCACCCGGGCGAGTCCTGCGAGCGTGGGCGAGCGACCTGAAACGGTTGTGGGCACGGGCCGGGCGGCCGCCCGGCCTGCTCGTGGTTCTGCTGGGACCTGACGGTTGCGGAAAGTCCACGGTGGCCCGGCTGCTCTTCCCGGCTCTGTCTCCCACGTTCCAGCCTGACAAAAGCCTCCTGGGTCACTGGAAGCCGGAAGTCCTGCCCCTGCCTCATCGGCGGGGACGCCCGCCCACGACCCAACCTCACGGGCGCGCTCCACGTGGCCGGTGGCTCTCGCTGATTGTGTTGTTCCTGCACGCTCTGGAGTACGGCCTGGCGCACTGGTGCGTGATCCAGCCCGTCCGTTTTCGCAACGGCTGGGTGGTCATGGACCGGTATCACCACGATTTCTTTGTGGACCCCAGGCGATATCGCCTGGCTCCGCCCCCCGTGCTGTTCCTGCGCATGTTCCGCATGGTTTCGGACCCTGATCTGGTGTTCGTCCTGGATGCGCCGGTGGAGGTGCTGCGCGGACGCAAAACCGAGGTGCCCGAAGAGGAAACCCGACGACAGCGGCAGGCCTATCTCGAACTGGCCCGCCGGTTGCCCAAGGCGCACGTTCTGGATGCCACCCAGCCGGCGCCTCTTCTGGTGCAACAAATCGTCCGTATTGTCCTCGATCACCTGGCCGGTCGCCGAACCCGCTCCCCACGGACATGAGCGATCCCCTTAACATGCCATGGTCCGACCTGTTGCCTCCGGCGCTTCCCGGGCAGGCGGCCATCGAATTGTCCGGCTGGCTGGTGACGCGCAGGGGGGAACCTCTGTTGTGGCTGCCCAACCGGACCGAGCTGGCCCGGGCCGTGCTGTCGCTTTATCCAGCCCAGACCTTTCCCGCACGGTGCGCTCGGGCCTTGCTGGCACGGACTGTCGGCCGGTTTCGGTTGCCCGGTCTGAGGCGGTGGGAACTGCGGTTCCGGGCCGATGCACCCTTCCTGCAGGTGTTGCGGCATCCTGCGGCCCCTCACCGGGTCCGTCCCTTCGGCCTCTTCTGCGGGAACCCGAATGCAGCCGGGCGCAGGTTGCTGTTCCTGTGCTTTTCACCGGACGGGCGGCCTGACCAGGTCATCAAGGCCGGCAGCGGTCCTGCCGCCGTCCGGCGTCTCCAGGCCGAGGTGAACGTTTTGCAGACCATCGGTGCCGATCGGCTCCACGCGCCCCCCGTGGAGTTCGTCTGGGAAGGGGAACATGCCCTGGCCATGGTCCAGCCCTGGGTACCCGGGCAGGCTCCGCGGGGACTGCCGGTCGAGTGCCTCGGCACCCTGCTCGGCACCTGGCTGGATCGCCAACGGCGGGTGCGTCTGGCCGAACTGCCGCCATGGCAACGGTGTCGGGCCCGTCTGGCACAGACGGGCTTCTCGTGTCCTTGGATGGAGCAGCTGGGCCGGCTGGAGGTGCATCCGACGGTGTTGCACGGCGATTTCGCACCCTGGAACCTTCGCCACGATCCCGTCACGAACCGCTGGTGGGTCCTGGACTGGGAGCGGGGAGAACCGCTGGGTCCGCCCGGGTGGGATTGGGTGTACGGGTTGGTCCAGACCTGGGTGCTCGTGCATCGGTGGCAGCCGGCACGAATCTTGGATGCCCTGGCAGCCAGCGTGGATTCACCGCCGCTGCGCGACCACCTGGCTGCGGCGCATGTCGAATCGGTTCGCCTCCCGTTGGTGGCGGCCGGACTGCTGTTTCACTACCTGGAATGGCCGCCAACGGAGGGCCGATCCGCGTGGGAGGGGATCGTCCACGGCCTGGTCGCGCGCGTCCGGGCGCAGGTCCCATACGGAAGGAGCTGAACCGTCCGGGGGGCGACAGCGCGCGTTGCCTTCGGCACGTTCACACACCAGACTGAAGGCGGCATGGGCCGTGGTGTGAAAGATCAGTGGGACTTCGGCGAGTTGTTTGCGCCGGAGCAGATGCGCCGGGTCTGGACCGTCAGTGAACTGACACTGCAAATCCGGCGACTGCTCGAGCAGCAGATTGGGCAGGTTTGGGTCGGCGGGGAGATCAGCAACCTCCGCATCCAGTCCTCCGGGCACATTTATTTCACGCTCAAGGATGCCGCCGCACAGATCGCCTGCGTGCTGTTCCGGGGGGAAAACATCACGCACCGGGACCTCTTGGCCGATGGACAAAAGGTGGTCGTTTGCGGTGACCTGACCGTCTACGAACCGCGGGGCCAGTACCAGCTGGTCATCCGGGCGCTTGAGTTCCAAGGGTTGGGTGCCCTTCAACTGGCCTTCGAGCAATTGAAAAAAAAGCTGGCTGCCGAGGGGCTCTTTGCCCGGGAACGCAAGCGTCCCCTGCCGCCCTACCCCCGGCGCATCGGCTTGGTCACCTCACCCACGGGCGCCGCCATTCGGGATGTCCTTCACGTGGTCCGGCGGCGGAATCCGATGCTGGAATTCGTGCTGGTCCCGTGCCGCGTTCAGGGCGATGGCGCAGCGGGCGAGATCGCCGCCGCCATCCGGCTGCTCAACGAGTTCGCGTTTGCGCCCGTGCCCGAGCCGCCTCCGTCCCAAGGGGTGCTTCGCGTCCCCCCGCCGCGGCTCGACGTCATTCTGGTCACGCGGGGCGGCGGCAGCCTGGAGGATTTGTGGGCCTTCAACGAGGAGGTGGTCGCCCGGGCCATCGCGGCTTCGGCCCTTCCGGTGGTCTCCGCCGTGGGGCATGAAATTGACTTCACCATCAGCGATTTCGTGGCCGATGTTCGCGCCGCCACGCCAAGTGCCGCCGCCGAAATCCTCACAGAAAACGTCCATGCCAGCCGCGACTTCCTGGCCCAGGTCCCCGGCCTGTTGAAGGACCGGTTGCTCCGGCACCTGGACCGCTCCCGGGAGACGTGGTCCGCCTGGTTGACCCGGCTCCAGCGCGTGCATCCCCGGCGGCGTCTGGAAGAGGCGTGGCAGCGTTGGGACGAATTGATCGCGCGATTGCAGCGAGCCCAATGCGCCGCGCACACCCTGCGGCTGCAGCGGTGGCAGCACCTGGTGCATCGTCTCCACCAGGCGCGGCCGCTTGCACGCCTTCAGCACCAACGTCGGCTCCTCGAAACTGCCTGTGCCCGGCTCCGACAGGCGGTCCGGCATCAGCTCCTGCACCGCAACCAGCGCTGGTCGGCGGCGCGAAGCCGCCTGGCGCTCCTCGGTCCGGAACAGGTCCTGGCCCGGGGTTACTCCCTGACCTTCGACGCCGAATCGGGTCGGCTCATCCGGAGTGCCGGCGAGGTGCAACCGGGCCGCCCCATCCTCACGCGCCTGCACCGGGGCGAAATCCTCAGCCGCGTCGAACATACGCAGCCGCCTGACAACACATCCTCCCGTCCCGGCAGGGAGTCTGAACCCCGGAAAACCTGAGCGGCCAGCGGCGGTCCGGCTCGCCCGGCGGTTCCGATTGTGACCAAGCGGTTGCCTTGTTGCGGCGGGCACCATCTCGGGGGACTACTCGACTACCCCGGCCTGCGCAGTGGGTACTCAGCTGGTCCTCGACGAACCCCTCTGTCGTTCCTTACCCTGCCGACATGCGAGAGGCGTCCCTGGAATTCCTCAAACAACTGGTCAATACCCCCAGTCCGGTGGGGCATGAACTTCGCGGGCTGCAGGTTTGGTTGGACTACGTGCGGCGCTGGGCGGACGAGACGTTTTGGGATGCCTACGGCAACTGTGTGGCGGTTTTGAACAAAGGCGGCTCGCCCCGGCTGATGTTGGCGGCGCATGCGGACGAGATCGCCCTGGCTGTGCACTACATTGATGACCAGGGCTACCTCCATGTGCGGCGTCTGGGCGGAGTGGATCCGGTGGTCTCGGTGGCGCAGCGGGTGATCGTGCACACCCGCCGCGGGCCGGTCAGGGGAGTGATCGGCAGTCTGCCCCCCCACCTGCTGAAGGAGGAAGGGGAACGCAAGCCTCCGAAGATCCACGATCTGTTCATCGACATCGGGGCCACCAGCCGGCGTGAGGCTGAACGCAGGGTCCGCATTGGCGACCCGGTCACCCTGGCCGATGAATTCGAGCTGTTACACGGGGATTTCGCCGTGGCCCGGGCCTTCGACAACCGAATCGGCACTTTCGCCGTGGCCGAGACCCTGCGGCTGTTGCGGGAGTCCGGTGCCCGACTCCAGGCAGAGGTCTGCGCAGTGGCCAACGTGCAGGAGGAGGTCGGCCTCTTCGGTGCACGCCAGATCGCCTACAGCCTGCAGCCGGATCTCGCGCTGGTCGTGGACGTCACCCATGCCACTGATTATCCTCAGGTCAACAAGGCCAAACACGGCGATGTCCGCCTGGGGAAAGGTCCCACCCTCACCCACGGCGGTTGCAATCATCCCGCGCTGGTGGAGCGACTCGAGGCCCTGGCCCGCAAGGCCCGAATCCCGATCCAGCACGAGGCCATGTCCAACACCAGCGGTACGGACACCGACGCGATCTTCTGGACCCGCGGAGGAATTCCCAGCGCCCTCGTCAGTCTGCCCAACCGTTACATGCACTCGCCCGTGGAGGTCATTCACTTGGGCGACCTGGAGGCGATCCCGAAGCTGCTGGCCGAATTCGCACGGTCTCTGAAACGCGGCGAAACGTTCCGGCCCGCCCTGCGTTGAAGCGATTCCCGGACCGCCGCGCCTGCCGGAGCCGTTCGCAGGGCTGCTTGCGTCCGGCGGGTCCCCGCCGTAAGGTGGCGCAGCAAGGGTCATGAGCGCAGGTTACGAAGAGATCCTCGACGGGATGCCCACCCTTCGTGCTCCCCCCGGAGAACGTCACGAGCGGATCTGCCAACGCCTTCACGCGCGCGTGGCCGCATCTCTGGCGGCCTTTCCCGCCGCCCAATTGCTCGCGTGCCGGGCACGCATCCAAATCACACCGGACACGGCCATCCGCCCGGACCTGGCGGTCCTCACCACGGCAAACGCAAAACTCTGGTTGGCTGCCGAGGTGATCAACCCGGCCGATCACCACACCGACACCGTGATCAAAAAGGCCCTCTACGAGGAGATCCGGCCGGCCCGGCTCTGGATGATCGATCCCCGGTACGACAACGTGGAGGTTTACCACGCCACGCCCTACGGACTGGCGCTGCAGACCATCCTGGCCGGGTCGGAGCTGCTCACCGAGGCTCTGTGGCCATCGTTCGAAATCTCCATCCGCGAGCTGTTCGGTCCATGACCCGCGCGGGTCTGCTGGGGTTGACCGTCTGTCTCGTGACAGGAATCGCCGGCTTTCCCTCGGAGGGCACTCCCCCGCGCATCCGGGTCAGCCCAACCGGCCCGATCTTTCTGTGTCCGGAGGGCCAACCCTTTCATCCCTGGGGTTTCAATTACGATCGCGACCATCGGGGCCGCCTCCTGGAGGAGTATTGGGAACGAGAATGGGACACAGTGGCGGCCGACTTTGCCGAGATGAAACGGCTCGGAGCCAACACGGTCCGCATCCATTTGCAAGTGGCCGCGTTCCTCAAAGGGCCCGGGGAACCGGATGCAGCGGCACTGCGCCGGCTTCGCCGGTTGCTCCGGCTGGCGGAACGGACCGGACTGTTTGTGGACCTGACCGGGCTCGCATGCTATCGCAGGACCGCGGTTCCCGGTTGGTACGACGCGTTGTCCGAGTCCGATCGCTGGCGCGCGCAGGCCACCTTCTGGCGGGCCGTGGCCCGCACGGCCCGCTCCAGTTCGGCGGTCTTTTGTTACAACCTCATGAACGAGCCCTTCGTACCGGCACAGCCCCGACCGGCCGGAGACTGGCTGGCCGGCGAATTCGGAGGGTTCAGCTACGTCCAGGCCGTCACACGGGATCCGCGCGGGCGGCCCCGGGCGACCGTGGCGCGGGATTGGGTTCGATTGCTCAAACAATCCATCCGCGCCGAGGATCCGCAAGCCCTGGTCACGGTGGGTCTGCTCCCCGAGCGCCGTCGCACGAACTCGTTTTCCGGTTTCGAACCCGAACTGATGAGTCGGGAACTCGATTTCCTCAGTGTTCACCTTTACCCGGATGAAAAGCGGTTGTCCGAGGCGATGGAAGTCTTGGACGCCTGTCGCTCCGACAAGCCGCTTGTGGTCGAAGAGATCTTCCCCCTTCACATCCGGGCCGAAAACCTGATCCGGTTCATGCAGGAGCACTCCGACCAGGTGGCGGGCTGGCTGACGTTTTACTGGGGGCAACCTCCGGAGGAATTGGCGGCGGAGGGAACTTTCGCCGGTGCGATCCTGCACGACTGGCTGGTCCGCTGGCAGCTCATGAAGCCTCCTTGGCCCCGTTGAACCACGGGGTTCGATCCCGGCCGTTGCAGGTGCAAGGTGCCACCGGCGCGCTATCGTGCGTCTTCACGGCGGTTGGCGCCCTGTCGGGCCAACACGCTGTGCCGCCGGCCATACAGAAAGTAGACGCACAACCCCAGCGCCATCCAGACAAGCAACCGGGCCCAGGTATCAGGCGGCAGCCCGATCATCAACCAGCCGCAGAAAAACACCCCCAGCGGACACACGAGCCAGAACACCGGCACCCGGAAAGGCCGCGGGATCTGCGGATCGGTGAACCGGAGGGCAAAGACGCCCCCGCAAACGATCACAAAGGCCAGCAGCGTGCCAATAGAGACCAGCTCGCCCAGCAGACCGATGGGCAGCAATCCCGCCAACAACATGGCACAGCAGCCGGTAATGATGGTCGCCCAGTAGGGCGTTCGAAACCGTGGATGCACCCGGGCAAATAGCGGCGGCAACAGCCCGTCGCGCGCCATGGCGTAAAAGATCCGGGGTTGTCCCATCATCATGACCAAAATCACGGAGGAAAGTCCCGCCAGGGCACCGACCTTGATCAGTGTCTTCAGCCAGGAAAAGCCCGACCCCAGCGTGTCGATCGCGACCGCCACGGGCGCGCCCACGTCGAGTTGGTCATACTTCACAATGCCGGTGAGGACGCCGGCCACCGCGATGTACAACAGGGTGCAGATGGCCAGTGAACCGAGAATGCCGATGGGCATGTCTCGTTGCGGGTTCCTGGCTTCCTGCGCGGCTGTGGAAACCGCGTCAAACCCGATGTAGGCAAAGAAAATCACGCCGGCTGCACGCAGCACGCCCTCCCAGCCAAACCGGCCCGGACCCTCCGCCGGCGGAACGAACGGCTGCCAGTTCTCCGGGTTCAGATGCGCAATTCCTACGGCAAGGAACATCAGAATGACCCCCACCTTCACCGCCACGATGATGTTGTTGAACGTGGCCGATTCGCGGATGCCCAGAACCAGCAACACGGTGATCACCCCGACAATCAACATCGCAGGGACGTTCAAAATGGCGCCGGTCCGGGTCCAGCCCTCGGTGAACACCCGCCAGAGATTCCAGCCCGCGTCGGGGGGAACCTTGTGATCCCACGGTGCCGCGGTCCATTCCGGCGGAATCACGATTCCGAAGTCCGCCAGAAACGAAACCATGTATTCCGACCAACCCGACGCGACCGTGGAAGCCGCAAAGAGGTATTCCAGAATCAGATCCCACCCGATGATCCAGGCCAGCAGCTCCCCCATCGTGGCGTAGCTGTAGGTATATGCGGAGCCGGAGATGGGGATCATGGAAGCGAACTCGGCATAGCACAATCCGGCAAAGGCACAGGCCAATCCCGCCAGCACGAAGGAGATGACGATCGCGGGTCCGGCGTAATTGGCAGCGGCCTTGCCCGTAAGAACGAAGATGCCCGCCCCGATGATCGCCCCGATGCCCAGCAACACCAAATTCCACGGACCCAGGGCACGGTGCAGGCTCTGGTCGGTCAGGGCCTCCCGCTGCAGATCTTCCACTCGTTTCCGGCGCAACAAGCTCATCTGGTGGTCTCCCTTGTACGGCCCTGCTTAATGCGGGTTTTCGCCCGGTTCAGTCAAGGAAATGGCGCCCGAACCCGCCGGTTCACCCGATCCTTGCCTTGAAGAACACGGCCGGCCCGCCCTCTGCCACCCCTGGCTCACGCTCGAAGTCTCCACGGAGGACATGCAGCGCCCGGCCGTCTGCGTCACGAAGAGTCGTGTCGCGCGTGCACAGGACTCCTCGCGTGACGGGCTGGCGCGGTGCGAGCCGGGTGTGCGTCCCGCCAGGCCCCCTGCTCAGAGGTCGTTCGCTTCGTCACTTGCCAGCGCGGCCGTGGTCGGTCCCCCGCTGGCGGCCAGTTTTCGCAACGCCGCCTGTCCCCGGCGACAGAAGTCGATCGCCTCGGCGAGGATCCGGGCCGCCTCCTCCGGGGCGTGGAAACCGGTCGAGTTCTCAGCCTCGATGAAGTCTATGTAGAACTGCGCTTTGCGATGATAATCCAGCGCCTCCTGCAGTCCGCGTTGATCGTGGCCCGCTTCCCGTGCGGCCCGGATGTCGGCAATCAGGTCCATGAGGGCATCCAGGGCCCGGTCGCGCAGTTGATGGGTCCGGTCCTGGATGGCATGGACACGGGCCTTGAGCTCCTCTTCCGGCCAGGGATGGCAGGTCTGGCAGGCCCGATGCACGTTCAGCATGGGGCTCCGGACGTGGTGGTCGCTCACCTTGAAAGCCCCCACCCTCTGGTACGGCATGTGACAATCCGCACAGGACACGCCCGAACGCGCATGGATACCCTGGCTCCACAGTTCAAACTCCGGATGCTGCGCCTTGAGGACCGGGGCGCCGGTTTCGGCATGGTTCCAATCCTTCACGCCGTGCTCGTCGTAGTAGGCCAGGATCTCCTCGATCTTGATCCCGTGCGTCCAGGGGAAGGTCAGACGCTTGTTCTCTCCCTTGAAGTAGTATTCCACGTGGCACTGTGCGCACACGTAGGTTCGCATCTCCTGGCGCGTGGCCATGCGATTGACGTCGTAATCGGGGACGCCCTCGCGAGCCTTTAACTGGCGGATTCCTTCGATGAAGGCCGGCCGCGTGATGCGCAACTGCATGGTTTCCGGATCATGGCAGTCGATGCAGGCGACCGGGTGTTCCACCAGTTTGCGCGCCTCGGCGAACGGCAGGGCATTGAAGCGTTCGAACCCCTTCATGATGTCGCCGTCGCCGAGTTTCTTGTAGGCGGTGTAAACCGAGGAATGACAGTTCAGGCAGGCACCGGGTTGGGGCCTGGCCTGTCGCCCCGTGAAGGTGGCGTCCTGCAGCATATAGGCGTGCCCGCGGTCTTCCCGGGTGTCGAGGGCAAAGGCGTATCCGGCCCACAAGGTCTTCAGTCGCGGATCGTCCTCCAGTTTGGACTGCGCCACGACGGAGCGCGGGTCGGCTTGCGTCGGCGTCCGCGGCAGGGCCTCGCTGCCTCCGTACCGCGTGCGCACCTGGTCCACCGTGCGTTTGTAACTGTCGTACTGGATCGGGAAATTCTTTCCCCACACGGCCGGGTCAACGGTGTCGTCGGTCAGTTCCACCACGCGGAAGAACGGGTTTTGAGCCTCCCTCTTCCGTTCCAGGATGTTGAGCAACAGCGCCAGCGCACCCACCGTCACCAGCGCCGCCAACCCGGTCACCACACCGTACTTCAACAACTGACCGCCGAACCGACTGCCGCTCTTGCTGATCCACTGGTGCCGCATGTCAGAATCTCCTTTCCTCCCTTTGCTGGTTCAGTGCATGTGCCCCACGTCCCGGTGACAATGTACACAGGAAAGCCTGTCCCTGGCCGGAAACGCGCGTCCAGCGGGAGCCTCGATGGCATGCACGATGTCGGCATGACACTTCCGGCACGCCTCTTCCGTCACCCGCCGGTTGCGCTCAGTGATTCGAATGGGATCGGGATACGTCCCCAAGGTGAAGTAGTACGAATGCCAGAAGCCGTTCTGGGCCTTCGTCCACCACTTGGCCACGAACCCTTCCGGCGTGTGACAATCGTTGCAGGTGGCCACGGCGTGATGGCTCGAGTGACGCCAGGCATCGTACTGCTCCCGCATGATGTGGCAATTCACACAGGCGTCCGGATCGTCCGTCAGGTAGGAGTATCCGCGGGCATAAAGGAAGGTGTAGGCCCCGGTGCCCAAGGCCACACCGATCATCACGCCCACAGCGATCCCTGCCCATGTCTGCACGCGCATGGTAGACATCAACTTAGCAGACTCGCGGCGCCGGACAACGTTCCCCAGTAAGTAACTTGACTGATGTCAAAACGATCAGAGTAGAAGTCAGGCGAATGGACTGAACGATCGTTGCGGCGGCATCCGGCCCAGCAGTGCGCTCGGGAAACGTGACACGGCCAAGGGAAAGGTTGCCGCGCACGGCACGGATTGGCGCTGGTGACCCGTCTCCGTTCCCTGTGTGATTCTGCTGGCCCGGTCAAATCCCCTGTCAGGTGACCGGGCCGGAAAAAAACGACCGGCCCGGAGCATCCTCCGGGCCGGCGCACACATCGTCTGTCGGGCACCCAAAGGCCCGACCGACATCAACGCGGGAAGACCTCCCACTGGAATTTCACTTTCACCTCGTCCCCGGTCTTGATCAGGCCGAAGGCGATCTTCGGCGCGGGCGGCTCGATCTTGAAGTCGGACATTTTGAGTGCCACCTCGCCGCTGACCGTGACGTGATTGTCGGGGTGGACCTGGATCTTCACGGGGAAGGTCACACGATTGGTCACCCCCGCGACGACCAGATCACCGACGGCCTCGGCCTCGTACAGGCCCGACTCTTTGGCGCCGCCCTCCTTGAGGGTGAGCTCCTGCAGAGTGTACAAGATGCGCGGGTGCTCCGTCTTGAGAAGCTTGCCGTGCATGATGTCGTCCATCGCGGTGCTGTACGGTGTGCCGTCATCCTTGACGCTCTTGAGGGAGCTGACCGGGATGAAGACCTGCGCCCGCACGTCGAGCTTGCCCGGTTTGGCCTCGTCGGGTGACTTGGGAAATTTGGGCCCCAGTTCGAGAGAGCCTCCTATGAGAGGGCTTTCGACCTGCCAATCGTGGATGGTGGAGGTGCCCTCGATCCGGACCTTGGAATGGCCGCCCGGCTTGGGCCCCAGGCGGGTCCAGCCCTCGGCAGCCACCGCGCTCAGGGCCGCCACCAGCAGCCCAACCGACGCAATGCGCAACGATCGGCCGGTTGTTCGAGCACCCACGCCTCGCGCACGGGAGGCACCCATTTTGATCGGAGCGAGCAGTGTCATCATAAGATTGGACGGAGAGAGTTCAGCTCAATTCAAACATTTCCGGTGCAAGGGCCACAGGCTGACCGCGGACCACGGCTTCGTTGGCCTTGAGGGCCAGCACCGTGGCCCGGTAACCGTCGAGGGCATCGGCCGCCGGCAGCCGCCGCACCTCTTGGGCCAGATAATCGGCCAGTGCCTGGGGATCGGTGTCGCCGTACAGCGAGGTGAAGTCGCGCACGGCGTTGGTCACCTCCCGGCTGTTGCGCAGGAAGGCCTCCAACGCAAAGTAGACCGGCGGGTCGGCGGCTTCCGTTTGCGCTTCAGCCTCCGCGCCGCGTGTCTTCAGTTTGGAAGCGTCGGCCCGCAGCGAAATGCCCGTCGCCTGGTAAAAGGCATCCTTCCGCGCATACACTTCCCATCCCAGCAGCGGGGCATCGGCCTCCTTGAACATCCAGGCGCTGCTGCCGCGGATCAGCACCGCGGCATCGCTGCCGTAATAGATCTCTGCGTCCGCTTCGTAACTGTTGGCCAGCGTGGCGCTGTATAGCAGGCGCAAGCCTTCCGGATATTCCACGACGGCCTGGACCGTGTCGGGCACTTTTCGGCCGTCCCGCCAGAAGGCGACGGTGCCGAAACCATGCACCGCGGTGGGCCAGTGGTTCAGGAACCAACTGACTTGGTCCAACTGATGGATGCCGACCTCGCCCATCAAACCCGGGGAGATCTCCGGAGACAACCGCCAGTTGATCTCGGCCTCCCGCTCCGGGTTGGGCGAGGTAAAGCGCCAGCTGGTTTTCTTGTGCCATTGGGCACGGGCCATGGCCATGCGCCCCAGCGCGCCCGAGCGGATGAACGGCAGAAGGAAATGCCGCTGCGGATCCGACCGGAGCTGCAGCCCGGACTGGAACACCTGTCGGTTGTGCTTGAGCGCGGCGCGGGCGATTTCCCGTGCCTCGTCCACCGTATGCGCCAGCGGGACTTCGCAATACACATGTTTGCCCGCCTCCAGTGCGGCCAGCACGATCTCCTTGTGCTGGTGGGTGGGGGTGGCCACCACCACGGCGGTGATGTCTTTGTTGTCCAGCACCTCACGGTAGTTTTCGGTGGCCAGGGCATCCGGCGCTTTAGTGCGGCTGCGGCGCACCATGGGGGGGTAATTGTCGCAGATGGCGGCGACCTCGGCGGCGGGCAGCCGCATCAACTGGTCCAGCAATTCGCGACCCCACTGGCCGAGTCCGATCAGCCCCACCTTCACGCGCTCTCCCGTTGGGGGCGGGGGCGTTTCAGCAGCCCGGGCGGCCGGTTGCACCAACCGCACCCCGCCCAGCACCGTGGCCAGCGCCGCCAGGGAACTTCCCCTTAGGAACTCTCTCCGATTCCATTCCATGCCGTGCTTGGTCTCGCTCATAATCCTCTTTCTCCCAAGATGCCCGGCTCAGCTCCCGCCGGTCCGGCTGCCTCTCACGGGCGTTCTGTCGTTTGTCCCACCGAACATTGCCGTCCGCGGCCGGTAGGAAAGACCAGGCATGCCGGGCGTCTCACGCGGCCGTCCGCTTGCCCTCACTGCTCCAAGCCCAGCGCCCAGCGAATGCCACCCAGCAAGTGGCGTTGGAAGGCAACCGCAACCGATGGCGGATTCCGCCGTTGGCCGTTGCCCTCGGTCCAGTTGGGATCCCACACGTCCTCGCGATGGCCGAGGGAGGTGTAGAACACCCGGCCTTTGCCATAGGTCTTGCACCACGCAATGGGGTAGTCCCCGGGCGTTTTTTCGTTCGGATGCTTGTCCAGACCCAGCAGGCCGTGCACGGCCGAGCGCTCGAAGCCGTCCAGAATGTAGATCTCGTCGAACACGGTCCAGGAAGCCGGCAGATGCGCACAGGCCGGGTGTTTCGGATCCTGGTTGAGCACGTCCACCTGGACCTGAGGCCCGTGCGTCTTGAACTCGCCGCCGATCATTCGAACGTACGGGTGAAACGGCCGATGTCCCCGGAAGGTGTCCGTGGCCGCGTGAACACCCACAAACCCCTTGCCACTGCGGATCCACTCGAGGAACGCGTCCGTGTCGGGTATGGGCAGGCCACCCGTGGTGCTATTGAAGATCACCAGGTCGTATTTGGCCAGTGCAGCGGGGCTCATTTTCTCGGCCAACAGGCGCCGGTTAGCCTCGTGCACCCTGGCCCGGTCCGGCTTGCCATCAGGGCCGCGAAACTCGGATGCATTGGGGTTGATGTTGGCCACTTCCACAACGAACTCGCCGGAGTCGTGTGCAAGTTGCGCGATCACCTGGTTGCCGATTTCGATGCTGCTGTGGCGGAAACCCTCCGTCACGCTCACCACCAGCACCTTCCTGGGCTCGGCGGAGGCGCTCATCGCGCCGAGAAAGCCCAGGCCACACACGCCCATCCACGATGCCAGGACCCACTGGTTCCAACCCAACCGATGTTTCATAAGCTTGCCTTTCGTTTCGAGCGCGATGCCCCATTCATGAGACGGTCGCGCCCTCCATGAGATTCATTCGCGGAAGGCACGTCAAGCCCGGCCCGCGCGCCGGCATCCGATGAAAGGCCGGACCAACAAGCTGCCGCAAGCGGGCCACCGGAGCGGCATCGTCGTGACCGCGCGATACTGGCAACCCGTGCTGGACAGGGCCGCCCTCGCCCGCGATCTCGGTTCGATTCCGGCCAACCCGGGCAATCCCTTCGGAATCGGGTCGAAGCTGTTTGTGTGCGGTGGGCGATCTTCAGGAAACCGGCAGGCGTCAGACGGTATTGCCGGTTTCCGAATCCATGCAGTGCACGGGCGGGCAGTTCGTGGCAGATGAGGTGCCGCCTCCGGCCCGATCAGTCTTCGCCGCGCTTTCCTCCCACGTCGCCCACGCCCTCCATCAGCTTGATGAGGGGCAGGAACATGGCGATGACGATGCTGCCCACGATGACGGCCAGGCCGACGATCATGATCGGCTCGAGCAGCGAGGTCATGGCCGCCACGGCGTTGTCCACTTCGTCGTCGTAGTTGTCGGCGATTTTCAGCAGCATCTCGGGCAGGGCACCCGTCTGCTCGCCCACGTCCACCATGCTGATGACCATGGGCGGGAAGATGCCGGAGGCTTCGAGGGGCGCGGTGATGGTTTCCCCTTCCTTGACACTGTCGTGCACGGCCGCGATGGCGTTGGCGATGACCACGTTGCCGGCGGTCTCCTTGACGATGTTCAGGGCCTGGAGGATGGGCACGCCGCTGCTGACCAGGGTGCCAAGCGTCCGGGTGAACCGGGCGATGGCCAGCTTGGAGATCAACTGGCCGATGGCCGGCATCTTCAGCTTGAACTTGTCCCATGCATACCGGCCGAGCTTGGTTTTCGTGGCCAGTTTCAGCAGGATGAAGAACCCGACAATACAGAGAAAGGTCATCAACAGGTTTTCCCGGATGGTGCGGCTGATGTCCAGGACCAGCCGGGTGAATGCGGGCAGTGCCTCGCCCTCCAGCAGTCCTTGGAAGACCTCTTCGAATTTGGGGATGACGTAAACGGTGAGGACGGTGATGATGGCGCAGGCCACGATGAGGACGGCGATCGGGTAGAACATGGCCGCGACCACCTTCCCCTTGATCTTCTGGGCCTTTTCCTGGAACTGCGCCAGGCGGTTCAGCACGACCTCGAGCACGCCGCCCATCTCGCCGGCGCGGACCATGTTGACGTAGAGCCGGTTGAAGACCTTGGGATGCTGGGCCAGGGCCTCCGAGAAGGTGCTGCCTCCCTCGACGGCCAGGGCCAGCTCCCCGATGATGCGGCGGAGAGTGGCGTTCTTCTCCTGTTTCTCCAGTACGCGCAGACCGCGCAGCAACGGCAAACCTGCGTCCACCAGGGTTGCCAGCTGGCGGGTGAAGGTCATCAACACCTTCGGTTTCACCCGGCCGCTGAGGCCGGGGATCTTGATCTCGATGTCGAGCGCCCCCCGCTTCTTGCCACGTGCCCCGGCCGGGCGTCCGGCCCGGGCCGCCTTGGCGGCCTTGGCGGCCTTCCTGGCCTCCTTGGCGCCGTCCACCTCCACGATCTTGGTCGGGAAGAGGTTCATCTCGCGGATCCGACCAATGGCCTCGTTTTGGGAGGCGACCTCGATGACGCCCTTGACCTCCTTGCCCCGGGCGTCCATGGCGACGTAACTGTACTTGGGCATGGCGACTTTCTCCGGTTGGCGCTTGCGGCTGGAGCGTTACGTGTACTTGACGACCTCCTCGATCGTGGTTTCCCCCTCAAAGATGTTCCTCAACCCGTCCTCGCGCAAGGTGGTCATGCCGAGTTCGATTGCCTTTTGGCGGAGCACCACGGTGGGGGCCCGTTCGTTGATGAGGGCCCGGAGGGGTTCGGTGATGACCAGCAGCTCGAAGATGCCCTTGCGGCCCTTGTAACCGGTGTCGTGGCAGTTGGCGCAGCCGCGTCCGTAGTAGAACACCTTTTCCCCGAGGTCATGAGGGGAGAGGTTCAGGAGGGCCAACTGACTTTCCGTGGGTTCGAATGGCGTCCGGCAGTCGCGACAGATCTTTCGGACCAGTCGTTGGGCCAGGACGCAGACCAGCGTGGAGGAAATGAGGAACGGTTCGGTCCCCATGTCAATGAGCCGCGTCACGGCACCCGGGGCATCGTTGGTGTGGAGGGTGCTGAGCACCAGGTGCCCGGTGAGCGAGGATTGGATGGCGATCTGGGCGGTCTCCAAGTCGCGCATTTCCCCGATCATGATGACGTCGGGATCCTGGCGGAGAAAGGCGCGCAGGGCGCGCCCGAAGGTCATGCCCACCGACTCGTTGATGGGCACCTGCATGATGCCCTCGATGTCGTATTCGACCGGGTCCTCGGCCGTCAGGAGCTTGGAGTCAATGGTGTTAATGCGCCGGAGGCACGAGTACAGCGTGGTGGTCTTTCCACAGCCGGTCGGGCCGGTCACGATGATGATCCCGTTGGGTCGCTGGATGACCTCGGTCATGTAGTCGTAGACGAACTTCGGGAAACCGAGATTTTCGAGTTCCAAGTTGACGCTCGACCGGTCCAGAACACGGAGCACGACCGATTCACCGAACTGAGTCGGCAAGGTGGAAACACGCAGGTCCACCACCCGACCGCCAATCCGGTGGGTGATGCGACCGTCCTGGGGCAGGCGGCGCTCGGAGATGTTGAGGTTGGCCATCACCTTGATGCGGGAGATGACCGGCAGCGCCAGGTGCTTGGGCGGCGGGGTCATCTCGTAGAGGGCGCCGTCCACGCGATAGCGGATCTTGAATTCGTCCTCGAAGGGCTCGAAGTGGATGTCGCTGGCGCGGTCCTGGATGGCCTGTTGCAACACCAGGTTGACGAACTTGACGATGGGCGCCTGGTTGGCCAGGTCCTCGGCCACGGAAACGTCCTCGGTGGCCTCGGCGGCCTCGCGCGCCAACTCGGCATCGGCGCCCAGTTCCTTGAGGACCTCGGAAACGTTGGACGCTTCCTCGCCGTAGCAGCGTTCGATGAGTTTCTGGATCTCGGCCGGGTCGGCCACCACGGGCTGGATGTCCCGTTTGACGACAAAGCTGACCTCGTCGATCTGTGCCGGGTTGAGCGGATCAGCAAAGGCCACCTTGAGGGTGGTCCCGTCGTCTTCCACGGGGATGCACTGGTAAAGGCGCGCGGTCTCGGCGGGCAGGAGTTCCAGCAGATCGGCGGGGATCTGCCGGTCGCGCAGCGAGACGACCTCCGTGCCCAGATGATCGGCGATGACCTGGAGGATCGTCTCCAAATCCATCACGCCGTAGTCCTGCAGGACCTGGAGGACCGGGTTGCCGGTCCGCTTGCATTCGCTGACGACCTCCTCGTACTGGAGATCGTCGATGAGACTGCGCTCCTTCAGCAGGGCCAACAACGGGCTGTGAAACTCCTCCGGCATGGCTGCGTGCGCTCAGGTCTTGGGACCCTTGCCGCGGCCTTGTTCGCCCACGGCTCGGGCCAGGTCGAGTTCCTGCAGTTTTTGTTGCACGGTCACGGGGTCCATCGCCTTTGTGATGACTTCTTCCCGTGCAATAATGCCCTGCTGGTACTTTTCCAGCAAGAAGCTGTCGAGGGTGACCATTCCGTACTTGGCTCCGGTCTGGATGTCGGACTGGATGCGGAAGGTCTTGTTGTCGCGGATGAGGGCGGCGATGGAGGGCGTGTTGATCATGATCTCGAACACGGCCACCCGGCCGGGCTTGTCGATCCGCGGGATCAGCAGCTGGGAAATGACCGCCTGCAGCACCGTGGAGAGCTGGATCCGGATTTGTTCCTGCTGGTTGGTGGGGAAGGCGTTGACCAGGCGGTCAATGGTCTTGGCGGCGCCGGTGGTGTGGAGCGTGCCAAAGACCAGGTGCCCCGTCTCTGCCGCAGTGATGGCGGCGTCAATGGTCTCCAGGTCGCGCATCTCGCCCACGAGGATGACGTCGGGGTCCTGGCGCAGGGCCCGCCGCAGGGCCTCAGCGAAGTTCGGGACGTCCACGCCGATCTCGCGCTGGGTGACGATGGCCTTTTTGTGGGTGTGGTAGTACTCGATCGGGTCTTCAATGGTGATGATGTGGACCTCTTCGCGTTCCTCGTTGATCACGTTGATCATCGAGGCCAGCGTGGTGCTCTTGCCGGATCCGGTGGGCCCGGTGACCAGGATCAAACCACGGGGTTTGTAAAGCAGTTCCTTGACCGAGGGCGGGATCCCGATCTGCTCCATGGTCAGGAGCTTGTTGGGGATCTGGCGCAGCACCATGCCGAAGTTCCCCTTCTCCTTGAACACGCTGACGCGGAAGCGGGCCAGGTCGCCAAAGGCAAAGCCGAAGTCGGCCCCCCCGCGCTCGCGCACCTGCTGGATGTGTTCTTCGGAGGTGATGCTGCGCATCAGTTCCTCGGTGTCCTCAGGCTTGCAGGGTGGTCCCTCGACACGGTGCAGGATGCCGTGCACGCGAATGACGGGTGGTGTGCCCACGCGAATGTGCAGGTCGGAGGCGCCTTCCGACACGACCAACTGCAACAGGTCAGACATCGAGTATGACATGGCTGATTCTCACCTCCCTGCCGTCGTGACCGGGGCGCGCGCAGTCGGGCCGGCCCGCATGCGGCGGCCGATGGACCGGGCCCGGTTGTTGCCTGCCTCAGGCTTCATCACCCACCGTCGCCCGGATGACCTCCTCCGGCGTGGTCAGGCCGGCCAGCACCTTGCGCACGCCGTCCTCGCGCAGCGTGCGCATGCCCATTTCGCGCGCCCGATTGCGCAGGACGGACGCGGGCACCTTTTCATAGATGAGTTTGCGCGCCTCGTCGTCCACGACGAAGATCTCGAAAATGCCCATTCGGCCCCGGTAACCCGTGTTGGAACACTCGGCACAGCCCCGGCCGGCCATGAATTTGGCGGTGGCCAGTTGTTCGGGGTCGAGGTTCAGTTGTCGGATTTCGGCCTCGGTGGGCTGCCGGGGCTCGGCGCATTTCTTGCAAATGCGCCGAACCAGCCGCTGCGCCATGATGGCCCGGGTGGACGAGGCCACCAGGAAGGGTTTGACCCCGATGTCAATCAGACGGGTGACGGCACTGGGGGCGTCGTTGGTGTGCAACGTGGAGAAGACCAGGTGACCGGTGAGCGAGGCGTTGATGGCGATGGTGGCGGTCTCCAGGTCACGGATCTCGCCCACCATGATGATGTTGGGGGCCTGGCGGAGAATGGAACGCAGCGCCGTGGCGAAGGTCAGGCCCACGGCCTCGTTTACCTGCACTTGGTTGATGCCGGCCAGGATGTACTCCACGGGGTCCTCCACCGTGATGATCTTCCGATCGGGTCGGTTGATGAAGTGAAGAACCGCGTAGAGGGTGGTCGTCTTGCCGGAGCCGGTGGGGCCGGTGACCAGCAGGATCCCGTCCGGCAGGGTGATCAGTCGTTCGAACGTCTGCTGATCGTCGGTGAAGAACCCGAGCTCGGGCAGACCGAGGCGCAGCCCCTCCTTGTCGAGAATGCGCATGACGATGCTCTCGCCGTGCGTGGTGGGGATGCAGGAAACACGGAGGTCGAGGACCTTGTTGCCGACCTTGGTCTGGATGCGACCGTCCTGGGGGATCCGGTGCTCCGAGATCGACATGTTGGACATGATCTTCAGGCGGCTGATAATCGCCGGCTGGAGGCGCTTGGGCGGGCCCTTGACCTCGTGCAGGATGCCGTCAATGCGGTAACGGACCCGGAACCGCTTCTCCAGCGGTTCGAGGTGAATGTCCGAGGCCCGCATCTTCACGGCGTCGGTGATGATCGAGTTGACCAGCCGGATGATGGGCGCGTCCGCGTCCACGTCGGCCTCGTCGTCCTGTGCCAGCCCGCCGGTGACCTCCACGTGTTCGCGGGTCAGCTCCTCGATCACGCCCTTGAATTTCTCGTCCTCGACGACGCTCCGCTGGCCGCCGTAGTACTTGGCCAGCGCGGCCTCGATCTCGGGTTCCGAGGCCACCATCACCACGATTTCCTTGCCCAGCAGATGGGTCAGGGAGTCAATGGTCGCCAGGTCGGAGGGATCCGACATCGCGACGGTCAGGGTGTTGTCGTGGAGGTAAACCGGAACGACCCGGTACTTTTTGGCGATGTGACGCGGCACCGCGGCGATGACCTCGTCGTCAATGTGCATGCCCGCCAGGTTGACCACCTCCGCGCCGAAATGGGCGGCCTTGGCCTGGGTGACATCCGCAGGGCGCAACATGCCGTTGGCCACCATGTAATCCACCACCCCGACACCGGCGGCCTGCGCCTCCTTGCGGGCCTGCTCCACCTGTTCGCTGGTGACGAACCCCAGGTCAACCAGCAAATCAATCAGATAATCGTCTTTCTCTGCCACAGGCGCGACATCCTTGACTGCCCGATCGTTTCGAGGGCTACAGAGACTAAGCACCCCGGTTTGCGCCTGTCAAACATTCTGCCCTTTTACGCGCACGGGATCTCTGCTGGCGGCGGGCGGTCCTTCCGGCTGCCGGGGCAGGCCGCGTTGTACACGCCCTGCACCCGGCCGCGTGCCGCGCCGGTTTGCAGGGGGCCCTTAGTCCGTGCGCCCGGCTCATGGCACCGAAGCCGAGGCACTGTCCCAAACGCGGTCGCTCACGAGAGCGCGGGAAATGGATCCCGAATGCTTGGCTCCTTTGGACGCCACGCGCATCCTGTTGATGGGGTTCTACTTGGGTGATTTCCAGCCGGACAGCGACTCCCTTTGAGGTTGACGATTTTCGTCCAGGGCTTCTACCTTGGCGGGGCTTGGGCGGCACCCGTGGGGTGCCGCAGCATCAACGGACCATTTCCCATGGCAGAGGGTTATTGCGTCAAGTGCAAGACCAAGAAGGAAATCGCCGAGGCCGTGGAGGAGACCCTCAAAAACGGGCGCAAGGCCATCAAAGGCAAGTGCCCGACCTGCGGCACGGTGATGTTCAAGATGTTGCGGGGCAAGCCGGCTGAGCCGGATGCGCCTCCCCCTCCGCCTTTGGACAGCTCGTCATCCAACCAAAGCCCATGAGTCAAGAACTGGCCTACGCGCTGATCACGCCCTATTCCCTTCTGAAGTCCCGGACCGGCGGCATCCTGAGCCGGCTGATCGCCCGGACGGGTCTGGATTTTGTCGCCGCGCGAATGTTCGCGCCCTCACCGGAACTGCTGGAGGAATACGCGGCGGCACTGCCCTCGCCGGATGATCCCCAGGAGCCTGCCATCCAGCAGCTCCTGCAGGATTACGTCCGCCGGCGCATGGCGCCGGACCCGAAAACCGGCCGCCGCAAACGGGCGATGATGCTTGTTTTCCAAGGTGAAAACGCCGTGGCCAAGCTGCGGGATGTGGTGGGGTTCTTCGCGCGCAACCGGTACGCCGGTCAGACCATTCGGGACACCTACGGCGATCTGGTCTGCGATGACCAGGGCGAGATCCGTTATTTCGAACCGGCTGTCCTGATCCCTGTCAATGCCGCACAGGCCGAGGCGCATCTCAAACTGTGGGCGCGCTACTCGGACACGGACGGCGGGCTGCTGGAAAACGTGATTGAGTACGCCCCGGGCGAGGTGCCTGAGCGGACGTTGGTGCTGCTGAAACCCGACAACTTCCGGTTTCCCGCCGGGCGGCCCGGCAATGTCATTGATTTCTTCTCGCGCACCGGGCTGTACATCGTGGCGATCAAGGTCCATCGAATGAGCGTGGCAGAGGCGGTGGAGTTCTACGGGCCGGTACGGGAGGTGTTGCGAACCAAGCTCAAGGGCATGGTGGGCGGCCGGGCCCGCGTGGTCCTGGAAAAGGAACTGGGATTCACCCTGACTCCGGAGCTGGAATCCGGCTTGGGCGACCTGCTGGGGCCGGTTTACGGAGAGAATCAGTTCGAAAACATCGTCCGGTTCATGTCGGGTCGGGCTCCCTCGGAGTGTCCCAAGGAACAGTGGAACGACCCGGGCACCGAAAAGTGCATCGCCTTGGTGTACGAGGGCGTCAACGCGATCGCCAAGATCCGGGACGTCCTCGGTCCCACCGACCCGGCCAAGGCGCCGCCGGGTTCGATTCGTCGGGAATTCGGTTCCAACGTCATGGTCAATGCGGCGCACGCCAGCGATTCACCCCAGAATGCCGCTCGTGAGATCGGCATCGTGAAGCCGGCAGAGAATCGCTTCCGCCAAGTCATCGAGGCCGTTTACGGCCCGGTGAACTGAAGCCCGTTCGTCGGTGCCGGCGCATCAGACCGGTCCGCACCGCCGGTTCCCGGGTCTGCCCTTGGGGGATCCCGGAACGTTGGGGTCTGCGTTCTCCCGCTGCGGAGTGCGGTCAACATGGGTGCCGTTTGGAACGGCTCCTGAACGAGCCGCATTGCGCACACCGGATGCCTCGGCAGACCAAAGGCCGCTCAAGGGCTTGCCCCGTAACGCGCGCCGTTTGTCCCTGTGGCACCGCCGCCCGGGCGGGCCCGCACCCGTTTTGCCGGAGGTTCGAGTTCTCCACGCTTCCGCAGGCGCTGGCGGCTTCGAACATGCCCGTCCTGCTGAGGAGGTGGCCTGGGTGCCCCACCGCTGCAATGTCCGCCCGCCAATGTGCGCCGCATGGGCCCCCCAGGCACGCGCCCCGAGCAAACCCCGGGGGCAGGTACCATGACGAGGCCGACCAAGCCCGATCCGAGAGCCGGCGGGCCGGGGCCTGGTCTGGTTTCCCTTTCCGCCCGCGCTTGCCGCCGTCCAGCGAGCCGGCAGGAACCGGTTCTTCAAAACCGGCAAAACCCCCGCCCTCCGGACAGGTGGGTGCTCAAGCCTGGCACGTCTTGGACCGATGGTAAGGTCAGCCGGTATGTGGTAGCTGTTAGTCGCGGAGACGATGCCGTACCTTCAGAGGACTGTTTGGGCGGGCACAAAGTGGCCCGCGCGGGCGCTGCGGGTGAGCCGGGCAATCTGGCTTTTGGCGACCCTGTCGGTCGGCGCATGGGCACAGGTCCGTGCAGAAGCAGCCGCAGCGGCGCCACCGGCGGCTTCGCGCGAAATCGTCCCCGGCCGCTGGCAGAGCTGGGAGGAGCTCCCGGACAGTCGGTTCCGGCGGAGCCTGGAGCGTCTTGCTCCCCAGGCCCGTGAACGGGCGGTTGCCTGGCTCAAGAGTTTCCACTTCACCCGGGATGACCTGGAGTCGTTGGAAATCGATTCCGAGGGCGGGGTTTTCTACCGGTGTCGTTGGCCGGTGCCCGAGATTGCTGCTGCGGCATCGGAAACGGGACCCTCGACCGGGGCCGCCCCGCTGCCGGTGACACCATTCCCGGACTCGTTGAAGTTCCACAGCCGGCCGGGTGCACCGAACGTCATTTATCTGAACTTCAGTGGGGAAACGGTCACCAACACCCAGTGGAACACCGACCTCGGCCGCGCCGAGATCCCCGCCCTGCCCTTCAGCATGGACTCCGATTTCAGCACGTTCAGCGACAGTGAACAGGCGGTCATTCGCGCCGTGTGGCAGCGGGTGGCCGAGGACTACGCGCCTTTCGACGTGGACGTCACCACCGAACGACCGGCATCTCTGAACAACCGCACCGCGGTGGTCCTCATCACCCGGAACACCGACGCCAACGGGCTGCCCAACCCGTCCAGCGACTCCGGAGGGGTCAGCTACGTCAACGTGTTCGGCACGCTCTTCTATGCGCGGTACCGTCCCTGCTGGGTCTACGCCAACAACTTGGGGTACTTCGGATCCTACATGGCCGAGGCTGCCTCACACGAGGCGGGCCACAATCTGGGGCTGAGCCACGACGGCCGCACAGACGGTGTGGAATACTACACGGGGCATGGGAGCGGAGACATCTCCTGGGCGCCGTTGATGGGTGCAGGCTACAATCGAAATGTCACGCAATGGAGCAAGGGGGATTATTACCTAGCCAACAACACCCAGGATGACCTGGCGGTCATTGCCTCCAAACTCACCTATCGCACCGACGATCATGGCCAGACACCGGCCACGGCCACGGCCCTTGTTCTCTCCGGCGGGACCAACATCGTGGCCACCACCCCCGATACCGACCCGGCAAACACCAACCGGGCGAACAAGGGGGTGATCGAACGAGCCGGGGACAGTGATTGGTTTTCCTTTGTCACCGGAACGGGGCCGGTGCGATTGACGGTTCAGCCGTGGCGAATGTCCGCCGAAACCCGCGGCGGAAACCTGGACGTGCTGGTGGAACTGTACGACGCAGCCGGAAATCTGTTGCTCACCAACAACCCGACCGAAACCACGTCCGCCACGATCGCCACCCAACTGACGGGTGGCATGTACTTCCTGGCGGTTCGGAACAGCGGCACTGGCGATCCCTTTGCTCCTGCCCCCACCGGTTACACCGCCTACGGAAGCCTGGGCCAGTACTTCATCGAAGGTTGGGTGACGGATCCATCCGGGCTGGTGATTCCGCCCGTGGCCGAACTGACCGCCAGCGACGTCACCGAAACCGGCGTCGGTCTCCACCGGTTCACGGTTCTGTACTCCGACAATGTGGCCATCCAAGTGTCCACCCTGGGCGACGGCGACGTCTGGGTCACCGGCCCCAATGGGTATCAACAATGGGCCCGTTTGGAGAGCGTGAGCCCGGCCACCGACACGACTCCCGTGACCGCCGTTTACAGCGTCACGCCTCCCGATGGCCAGACCTGGTCCGCCCGCGACAACGGCCTTTACGAGGTATGGTTGGCCGGCAACGAGGTGGGTGACACCGAGGGTGGCTGGGCCAGCCCCGGGTTGCTCGGTCGTTTCACCGTGGCGGTACCCGTCGTTTACTACGAGGCGCGCATGGACGAAGACCCCGGATGGTCGCTGGAACCCTTGTGGGAATACGGTGTCCCTGTGCCCGGCACCGGCGGACCCATCGGCGGAGCCACCGGCACGCACGTCATCGCCTACAATCTCTCCGGCGACTACGAGAACAACCTGCCGATGCGGTACGCAACCACCCCACCCTTCTCGACGGCGGGAGCCAGCAGCCTGAGTCTGCGGTTCCAACGCTGGTTGCAGATCCGTCGCGGCGACATCGCGCGAATCGAGGTCTCCACCAACGGCAGCGACTGGCTGGTGGTCTGGGCCAACACCGGTCCGGTGTCCGACAACGGCTGGCGAGAGGTCCGCCTTGACCTGCCCGCCCAGGTGGTGGGTAGTCGCACGCTCCAACTCCGCTGGGGCCTGGGTTCCAATCCGTCCCGCACGGATCTGGGCTGGTACATTGACGATGTCCAGGTGCTGGGCCAGGGCGTGCTCGACCGGCAGCCGCCCCGGGCCGATCTCAGCATGGCCGATCTCACCCTCGCCGGGACCATCGCCCATGCCTGCACGGTTCGCTTCACCGACGAGACGGCCGTCCGCCTGGCCAGTCTCGATTCGGCCGACCTCTGGATCAGCGGTCCGAACGGGTTTGGCGCTTGGGCGGAGTTCGTGAACGCCGACGCACCCACGGACGCGGCCGTCATTACCGCGACCTACTCCATCGCACCCCCCGACGGTTCCTGGGGACCCGAACACAACGGCCTCTACACGGTCACTCTGGCCGAGGGTGCCGTGGAGGATGTGTGGGGCCAGGCGACCACGGAGACGTTGCTCGGCACCTTCGAAGTGCGCATCCAGGAGGTCGAACCGGGGCTGCTGGCCGTCCTGCCCGATGAGACCCTGCAGATCACAGGACCCGAGGGCGGCCCCTTCACCCCTTCCCAAGCCACCTACTTGCTCACCAACCTCGGCCCGGGGAGTCTGCGGTTTGCCGTAAGCACGGACGTCCCTTGGGCGACCGCGGAGCCGACCGAGGGCGAACTCCCAGTCGGAGAAGCCCTCCCCTTGCAGGTGCAATGGAGTGACGCTGTGACCAATCTTTCCGCCGGCGTGTACGCTGCCCTCCTGACCTTCCAGAACCTTTCGGCCAACCAGAGTCCGATCATCCGGACGGTCAGTTTGGAAGTGGTGGAAGTGCCACGGTACAAGGTGGAGGTCGCCGCCGAACCCCCCGAATGGGGCCGCGTCGAGCCTTTCGGTGGATTCTACCCGCGGGGATCCGTTCTCACCCTGCACGCCGTCCCGGAAGTGTGGTTCGCGTTCACCAACTGGACGGGTGACGTCACGGCGACAACCAATCCGCTGACCCTGGTGGTGACGCAGGATCTCTCCCTGGTGGCCCGATTCGTCGAGCTGACCACCACAAATCATCCCACGCCGTTGTGGTGGCTGGCCGCCCACGGTTACACCAACGATTTCGAAACGGTCGTGGAGACCCCGGGCGCCAACGGACTGGCCTTGTGGCAGTCCTATATCGCGGGGCTGAATCCGCTCGACCCGGAAAGCCGACTCGAATTGCGTGTGGACTATGACCCGGCCACGCACACGTTCACCCTCCGTTGGAACCCCGAACCGGCCCGCCTGTACACGATCTGGGAGGCCACGGCGCCGGCAGGGCCCTACACCAACCTGCCGGCAGCCACGGACCTGGACGATTCCATCCGGACGTGGACCATCCCGGTGAACGGCGGGGGTTCCCGCTACTATCGTCTCAGCGTGCGGCTGGATGACCGCAACTGAGCCGGTGTCGGCCGCATTCAGGCGCGGTTGCGCTGGGGGAAAGCACCTGTTCCCAACAGCAAGTGATTCGTTGCTGGTCAATCCCTCTCCGCTCCCCTATGGTGCGTGCATGGTGCCGTTGCCCAAACCGGACGTCATCCTGACACACGAAAGCGATCTCGACGGTCTGCTGGCCGGCGTGCTGCTGCGGCGGCTAGCGGAGGCCGAGTTCGGCGAACGCCCCCGATTGGAAGCCTGGAGCTACCAGGCTCTGCGTCAGCGTCCGATGCACGAAGCTTGCGCATGGGTCACCGACCTGAGCTGGGAAAGTCGCATGGATCGTCCCCACTGGGTGATCATTGATCACCACCCGTATGATGCTCCGCCCCGGCATGCCCGCCTGATTCACGATGCCAACAAATCGGCCGCCCTGCTCTGCTACGAACTCTGCCGGGCCGCCGGCTTGGGCTCGCCGCAACTGGACCGGCTCGTGCATCTCAGCAACGTGGCCGACCTGTTCCTGGACGACGATCCCGATTTCGAACTGGCCAGCGACTACGCCAACCTGGTCAAGATCTATGGGTTCTGGAACCTGATGACCCTGGTCGAGGAACAGATCGAGCGGTTGCTGGACCATCCCCTGCTCGAAGTGATGCGAGTCAAACGGCAGGTGGAAAACCCGATCGGCCTGGCGTGGAGCCGCAACAACATCATCGAAATCACCCCCTCGGTGGGTCTGGTCGAAACGGTCGTTGGCAATCCCAATCTTATTGTCCACGCCCTGCTCGACGATCCTGATGTGCGTTACGCGGTCCTGATGACCGTCGTCCGCCGTGGCAACGGCGCCCTGGCCGTCAGCCTGCGCAGTCGCAACGGGCAGGCGCTGGCCGTGGCCAGCCGCCTGCAGGGCGGCGGCCATCCCAACGCCGCCGCCGCCAGCCTCCCCCGCTCCGTGCGGAGCGCCGCAGAGGCCGCCCAGTATCTCCGCCAGGTCCTCAATCCCCGTCAAGAAGTTCATTTGAATCCCTTGCACGACCTCTTCGCATGAGCACGTCCGGGCCGACCCGGGCACCGGGCGCGGACGGCCTGCCGCGGGACTCCTTTGCTAGGCCTTCCGGCCCCTTCACTCGCACGGGAGTTTGACAACCGGGTCCGGCGGGTTTATGCGGGGGCGTTGAGCATGCGAAACACTGCATCCGTGCGACTGGGCGTCATTCTGGTGGCGGCCGTTCACTCCGCGCGCGCCGCTGATCCCGGTGACACGGTCACGCTGCCGCGCTGGCGTTACGAAGAGCTTCTCCGCAAGGAGGCCGAGTGGGAACGGCTCCGATCCGGCACCAACGGTTTGTCCGTCCCGGCGGCGCAACGAACCAACAGCCCGGCACCAACGGATTCCCGCGCAACCGAGTCACCCCATTCCCCGTCCCTCCCCACGTCGAATGGGCCTGCGCAACCACTCGTCCGCCTCCGGGAGGACGCGCTGATTGCCGCATCGGACTTGGCCCGGCATTTCGTCACCGAGCCTGCGCGGGCTGCACAGGCCCTGGAAGGCCTCCGCATCCGGGTTCGCGGCCGGATCGCGGGGTTCGAAAAACCGTTGCTGACCGAGCGGTTCCATGTGCTGCTGGAAACCGGCCTACCCAACGTGCGGATCCGGTGCATCACCGATCTGCCGGAGGACCTGCGGGGAGTTTACACGGCCGAGGCAGGCACGGTCCTGATGGCGGTTCACCGTTCCGGTTCGAGACGCCCCTTCCTTCGCCTGGGTCAGGAGGTGCTCCTCACGGGAAAAATCCGGGGATTGAAAGGTCAGGTCATTGAACTGACCGGCTGCCGATTGTCGAACGCACCCTGACGCGATCCCCGACCGTGTCACCGATGGCGGGGCGATGGCGACCGCACAAGTCCGCCCTGTTCGATGCGCCAACCACGGCCGGATCTGCCGGTCCGGCCGGCGCTGCGGTTGCACACACCGGCGTTTCCCGAGGTCCGCGCAAAAACAGCCGGGCGGGTGAACTCCCGCCCGGCTTGTGTGTGGGTGTGTGGGTCAGGTGGGAAGGTTTATTTCTCCTCGGGAATCCGCATCGCGTAGAACGAACGCCACACGAAGATCAAGGCGATGAGGAGCAGCGCCACGGCAATGCCGGTTTTCAGCCCGGTCTGACCCTCCTTTTGCATCGCCACGGCGATTTCCACCGCCAGCAGGCCGAACAACGTGGTGAACTTGATGATGGGGTTCATGGACACGGAGCTGGTGTCCTTGAAGGGATCGCCCACGGTGTCGCCCACCACGGTGGCGGCGTGCAGGTCGGTGCCTTTCTGGCGCAGGTCCACCTCCACGATCTTCTTGGCGTTGTCCCACGCGCCGCCCGCGTTGGCCATGAACACGGCTTGGAACAATCCGAAGAAGGCGATCGAGATCAGGTAGCCAATGAAGAAGTAGGCGTTGAAAAACGCCAGCGCCAGTGACAGACAGAAGATCGCCACGAAAATGTTGATCATGCCGCGCTGGGCGTACACGGTGCAGATCCGGACGACCTCCTTGCTGTCCTCCATGGACGCCGCCTTGGCGCTGAGGTCCAGGTTCTCCTTGATGTATACCACGGCCCGGTAGGCCCCGGTCACCACCGCCTGGGTGGAGGCGCCGGTGAACCAGTAAATCACCGCGCCGCCCATCAGGAAGCCCAGCACGATCTCCGGCTGCACCAGCGACAGCTTGCTGATCACGTCGCCGAACTCCTTGTCCAGCAACAGAATGATCCCGAAGATCATGGTGGTGGCCCCGACCACCGCCGTGCCGATCAAAACCGGCTTGGCCGTGGCCTTGAACGTGTTGCCCGCGCCGTCGTTCTTCTCCAGGTTGTGCTTCGCAGCCTGAAAGTCGGGTTTGAACCCGAACTTGCTCTGGATGTCCTGCTCGACGTTGGGCACGGACTCGATCTGGCTCAGCTCATACACCGACTGGGCGTTGTCGGAGACCGGACCGAAACTGTCCACGGCAATGGTGACCGGTCCCATCCCCAGGAACCCGAACGCCACCAGACCGAAGGCAAAGATCGGCGCGGCAAACCCGATTCCCTCCGGCATGACGGACTGCAGCGACTGATGTCCCGCCATCAGCGCCGCCACCAACATGAGGAACAACATGAGCAACCCCTGCCAGAAGGCCGAGAAATTGCCCGCGACGAAACCGGACAGGATGTTCAGCGAGGCCCCGCCCTGCCGGGAGGCCGTCACGATCTCCTGGGTGTGCTTGGCGTTGGTGCTGGTGAAGATCTTGGTGAACTCGGGAATCAACGCACCCGCGGCCGTGCCGCAGGAGATGATCACGGACAACACCCACCACAGATCGGGCTGCGCCCGACCGTGGACGTCCGTAAAATCGCCCAGCATCAACCTGCTCACCAGGAAGGTCAGCGCGATCGAAATGGCGGAGGTCAACCACACCAGCCAGGTCAGAGGTTTTTCCGGATGGAAGTCTTTGGCCGTGCCGTACCTGGCGCTGAAGACCGTCTGGTTCAGCCCGTAGGCCACCAGCGAGGTCACGATCATCATGATCCGCATGACGAAGATCCAGGTGATGAGTTTGGCGCAAATGGCGCCGGTCAGGCCCTCGGCCCCGAGCGTCAGCGCCAGGAAGGAGATCAACGCCACGCCCGTCACGCCGTAGGTCTCGAACCCGTCAGCCGTGGGCCCCACCGAGTCGCCCGCGTTGTCACCCGTGCAGTCGGCGATCACTCCGGGGTTCTTGGGATCGTCCTCGGGCAGCTTGAAGACGATCTTCATCAGGTCCGACCCGATGTCGGCGATCTTGGTGAAAATGCCACCGCAGATACGCAGGGCCGAGGCACCCAGAGACTCCCCGATGGCAAACCCGATGAAGCAGGGCCCGGTCAGCTCCGGCGGGAGGAAAATCAGGATGCAGATCATGAAGAACAGCTCCACGCTGATCAGGAGCAACCCCACGCTCATGCCCGAGCGCATCGGGATGGCCAGCGGCGGCCAGGGCAGCCCTCTCAGCGCGGCGAAGGCCGAGCGGCTGTTGGCCTGGGTGTTGATCCGCATGCCGAACCAGGCCACGCCGTAGCTTCCCAGGATCCCCAGCACCGAGGAAAGCAGGATCACCACCACACTGCCGGCCGGCATGTGTCGCAGCGAACCGAAGTAGTAGATGATGCAGATCCCAATCAGCGCCCACAGCACCGCCAGGAACTTGCCCTGCTGGATGAGGTAGCTCTTGCACGTCTCCCAGATCAACGTGGAGACGTTGCGCATCACCTCGTGCACGGGCAGCGCCTTGGTCTGGAGATACTGTATCAAACCGAACAACGCACCGATCGCGCACACCATGATGCCGATGAGCATCAGGGTGTGGCCGCTGGCCCCGCCCAGGGCCGGGAAATGAACCTCGCGCAACCCGGGCAGTCGCAGCTCCGCTTCACTGGCCATCGCGGAGACCAGACCGCCCCCAAAGAGCATCAACGCTGTAGTGAGTGCCCGCATATGATTCAACCTTTGCATAAACAAATCAGTTATTAGCAGACTGCCTGCGCGGTGGGGAACAGGCCAACACTTTTTTTGTGCCACTGCAACCCAATTTTGCTCCGGCAGGCCACCCTCACGATACCCGGCACCGGCCCGCCGGCCGGGGCGGGTCGGGGCGCGGATTTGCCGTTCCGGCCGGCCGAGATCATAGTTCGCCGTTGACGAACGACCGACGGGCGGCAAACTGGTCGCTCCGTTTGCGACGGGTGGAATGAAGACGATTTTGTTTGTTTGCACCGGCAATGTGTGCCGCAGCCCCATGGCAGAAGGTCTGTTCCGCCAGGCCGTGCAGGGCCGCGGCGACTATCGCGTGCTGTCGGCCGGCCTGGGCGCCGTGGAGGGTCAGCCGGCCAGTGCCCACGCGGTCCAGGCCCTGAAGGAACTGGGGATCGACATCTCCGGCCATCGCAGCCGGATGTTGACGCCCGAGCTGGTGGCCGAGGCCGACTACATCTTTGGCATGACCCACGGGCACGTGGAAGCGATCCTGCTGCTCCACCCCGAGGCCGCGGAAAAGACCTTTCTTCTGCGTGAATTCGACGACTCCGTCGAGGGCTTCGACAAGGACATCAGCGATCCCATCGGAGGTTCCTACGAGGTCTACGTTCGGTGCCGGGACCAGATCCGGGATGCCATTCAGACGCTTCTGCCGGTTCTCGAACGCGATCTGGCCGAGGCCCAGCATTCTGCCTGGCAGGTGGGCCCCGTGGCCGCGGGGGCCGATCACGCCGGTTACGAACTCAAACAGGCAATCGTCCGGGCCTTGGAGGAACGCGGCATGGAGGTGCTGGACCTCGGCACGCACAGTCCGGACTCCACCGACTACCCGGACTACGCCCACGCCGTCGCACGGGCCGTGGCCGATCGGCGCGCCCGTTGGGGCATCCTCTGCTGCAGCACCGGCATCGGCATGAGCATCGCCGCCAACAAGGTCCCGGGCGTCCGGGCCGCCCTGGTTCACGACGTGGAGGAAGCCGCGCTGGCCCGGCGCCACAACGACGCCAATGTCCTCTGTTTTTCGGGCCGCCGTACCTCGCCGGAACAGGCACTGGCCATGATTGAGGCCTTTCTGCAGGCCCGGTTCGAAGGCGGCCGTCACGAACGCCGGGTCCACAAGCTGGAAAGCTGCTGCACCGGGCGCACCAGCCTGCGGCACGTGGATCCCGCGGTGGCCAGCCTCATCGAGCAGGAACGACTCCGGCAACAGGAGAACCTGGAGCTCATTGCGAGCGAGAACTTCGCCAGCCCGGCGGTGCTCGAGGCACAGGGGTCCGTCCTCACCAACAAGTATGCCGAGGGCTACCCGCGCAGGCGCTGGTACGGCGGATGCGAGTTCGTGGACCGGATCGAACAACTGGCCATTGACCGGGCAAAAAAACTCTTCGGCGCCGAGCACGCCAACGTCCAGCCGCACTGCGGCTCGGCCACCAATATGGCTGTTTACTTCGCCTTCCTGAGGCCGGGCGACAAGATCCTCACCATGGACCTCAGCCATGGCGGCCACCTGACCCACGGACACCGCGCCAACTTCTCGGGCAAGTTCTTCGAGGTCGTGCATTACGGCGTGCGGCGGGAGGACGAGCTCATTGACTACGACGAGCTCCTGCGTCTGGCCCGCGAGCACCGGCCGCGCATGATCACCGTGGGCGCCAGTGCCTATCCGAGGATCATTGACTTCGCCCGCATGGCCCAGATTGCCCAGGAGGTCGGCGCCTACCTGCTGGCCGACATCGCGCACATCGCCGGTCTGGTGGCGGCGGGTCTGCATCCCTCACCGGTGCCCTACGCGGATTTCGTCACCACCACCACGCACAAAACCCTGCGCGGTCCCCGGGGTGGTCTCATCCTGTGCAAGGAAAAGTACGCGAAGGAAATTGATGCGATGGTCTTCCCCGGCATCCAGGGCGGGCCGCTCGAACACGTCATCGCTGCGAAGGCGGTCTGTTTCGAGGAGGCCATGCAACCGTCGTTCCGGGCGTACCAGGAGCAGATCGTCAAGAACGCCCGGGCACTGGCCGAGGGACTCAAGCGCAACGGGTTCCGGCTGGTCAGCGGCGGCACCGACAACCATCTCATGCTGGTGGACGTGGGTGCACGCGGCCTAACCGGCAAGGACTGCCAGGCCGCGCTCGATGAAGCCGGGATCACCGTCAACAAGAACACCATCCCGTTCGAAACCCGGTCGCCCTTCCAAGCCAGCGGCATTCGCATCGGCACGCCCGCGGTCACCACGCGCGGCATGAAGGAGCCCGAGATGGCCGCGATTGCCGACATGATCAGCGAAGTCCTGATGGACCTGAACAACCACGAGGCCATCACCAAGGTCCGGCAACGCGTGCGCGAACTGACCTCGCGTTTCCCCCTGCCCTATTGATCCGCCTGGCTCGTCGTGCTCCACGCAGCCCGGGCGCCTGCCCGGGCGGAGGATGCGATTCCGCGCGTTGCCGAACCGGCCGGCCCGTTCTTGCGCTGGTGGCCGGTTCGGAAGATGCTGCCCGCATGAAAGGGTCCGGCCGGAACTCCGCCGCCCGTGATGCAGGTCATGCGGGCGGGCCTGCCCGCGGTTCGAGCTTGAGGGACCGGCCATCCCGCACGGCACGACCGGCGCCCCCTGCACCGTCGCACTTTCCGGCGCTTCGCAACGCGGTCGGGGCCCTGATGCTGATGACGCTGGCAACATGGGCGGTCGCAGAAGAGGTGGACCCCCCGACCCGAGTCGCTTCCAGCCCGTTGCCGGAGGGGCCGGGTCTGGCTGCGTCGTTCCCAGGCGATCAGGGCATCGCCGCTCATCCGGCCGTGCGATTCGCCGACGATTTCGAGTCCGGGCCGCTGGCACTCCGGTGGGACGACGTGCGGAATCCAAACGGCGCGGTCTTGGGCTGGGCCCGGCCCGATGGCCCGGCGTTCCTGGGCCAACGTTGCCTGCGCGTGGAGGCACACCTCGATCGGGACACGGGTGGCGGTCTGACCCGTTGGTTCGAGTCGGCCCACCGGATTTTCGTCCGTTTCTACACCCGGTTCGTCCCGCCCTGTGACGCCATCCATCACTTCGTGACCTTGCGGGCCAACCGTGGCTGGAAGGGGGCGGACCGATGGTCCGGATTCGGCGGCGCTGGTGAAAAACCGGCCGGTGACGAGCGCTTCTCCACCGCCTTGGAACCGTGGACCAACTGGCGTCGCTGGCCTGCACCGGGCAAATGGCACTTCTACAGTTACTGGTACCGGATGCGCCGCGCGCCCGACGGCCGTTACTGGGGCAACACGTTCGAGGTACCGGAGGCCCCGCTCATCCCGCCCGACCGGTGGATCTGCGTGGAATTCATGCTCCAGCACAATACGCCGGCCGAATCCGACGGCGAACAGGCCTTTTGGGTGGACGGCCGTCTCATGGGCCACTGGACCGGGATTGCCTGGCGCCGCACAGAAGTTCTGATGGCCAACGCGCTCACGCTCGAATCGTATGTCACCGATCGGTGGGCCCGACAACTAACGAACATCGTCGAGTTCGACAATGTGGTCGTGGCCACAGGGTACATCGGCCCGGCAGCGCCGTTTCATGGGAAGTCCGGCCCCGCGCGAGTGAACGACCGTGGTCGGTGAAAGTCCGGGGTGCGTTCCACAAGGAGGAGGTTGCCTCCGGGGGTTAGGAGGCGGCTGGTTCGGTCTCCACGAACAACGGTGGCACGGGACAGTCCAGGGCATCAGCCACCGCACGCAGCAACTCGGCTTCCTCCACCTGCAACCAGCCATCTGCGGAAACCGTGGCTGCGCAGGCTTCGAGGATCCGTCGCTTGATCGCGGGGGTCGCGTCCGCCAGTCGTTCCAAGGCGGCGTCCAGGCGGCCCAGGTTGCAAGCCTCGCCCTCGAGCAGGGCAGGTGGTTGAACCCGATCGAACAACGTGGCCCAGCCGACCTGGTAGCTTCGCGCGGCCCCGACCGCATCGGCGTGCCCGGCGCGGGCCAGAAGCGACAGCACCACCTGAATGTCCGGCGCCAGCGGGCGCAGGGCGTAGTACTGGGCCGGTCGCGGTCGGGCCGGTCGGAACTGCGCGGCCAGGTGCCGGTGCATCAGGCGCTGCAGGGTGTATTCGAAAAGGTCCACCTGCCGGTCGCTCTCCATCAGCCAGCGGAGGGCACGGTCGAACTGCAGGAAATCATCGGCGGACATCAAACGCAGGGCGGGCAGTGCCATCTGGACCAGGGGCAGCCGTGCCCCCGGCGGGATCCCCGCCAGCACGGGCTCCAACGCGCAGATGCGGTTGAAGACGGCGGCGGGCACGCGCGTTTGCAGGCCCATCTTTTGTTGATGGCGCAGGTCGCTGTCCGGGCTCAGCAACACGCCCAAAACCACCGCCTGCGCGTCCACCGGATGGTGCACAGCGTCCCAAACTTCGCGTGGCAGGGCCGCCCGCAGGGATTCGGCAAGGCGCACCTGGGCGGGCCCGGGCCGGCCCACCCGTGCGACCACCGTCCCCGCCGGCACCCTGCCACCTCCCCAGAGCGCGCTGGTGGCCGCGGCGGCTGCGGGCTCGAAACCGGCCCGTCCACCAACGTCATCCACCCGGGGCGGTTCGGGCAGTGCCACCGCGGGGAATCTGCCGTCCCAAGAGGGATCCAGGCGGCGGATCCGATCCTCCAACGGCGGATGGGTGGCCCACAGCCGCATGGCCCCGGAGCCGAAGGCGGTACTGAAAAAGAGATGCGCGGCCTCGGAGGCGCGCGGGTGGCGAATCCTGGAGCCATGGATCAGGCCGCCTATCTTTTTGAGGGCGCCCGACAGCCCGCGGGGGTTCCGGGTAAACTGCACCGCCGCGGCATCCGCCAGGTATTCACGTTGCCGGCTGACCGCCGCCTGAATGAGGCGCCCGAAAAAAACGCCCAGAGCGCCCAACACCATCAGCAAAAAACCCAGCAGTGGCAGGGGATTGTTCCGGCCGCGGGTCCGGACCAGGATCCGGCCCACCTCGCTCAGGCAAAAGATACCGAACACCCAGCCGATGAGCCGGAGGTTGAGTCGCATGTCGCCATTGAGGATGTGACTGAACTCGTGGGCGATCACCCCCTGCAGCTCGTCGCGGCTGAGGAGCTGCATGCAGCCGCGCGTGACGCCGATGACCGCATCGGCAGGGGTGTACCCGGCGGCGAATGCGTTGATGCCGGGTTCGTGGTCCAGGACGTAAACCGGAGGCACCGGCAGACCGGAGGCCAACGCCATTTCCTCCACCACATTCAGCAGACGGCGTTCGTGAAAATCGCGCGTATCGGGTCGGATCAACCGCCCGCCGAGGCTTTCCGCGACGCTCCGGCCGCCGGCGCGCAGGGTGGAAATCCGGTACAGGCTTCCCAACCCCACCACGGCCAGCGTGCCCCCGACGGTGTACAAAAAGAGCCGCGGATGCCACCACGTGAACGCGCGTGCCACCTCCCCACGGCCCCGTCCGCGGTCGGCGCCCGCCTGCCACCACCACACCAGTGCCGTGTACACGACCAGCGCGATCCCGAGCACGGCCAATGCGAAATACAGCACCAGCCAACGGGTGCGTTTGCGTGCCAGCTCCTGTGCGGTAAAGAAGTCCATCCGTCAAAAGCCGCATTGGCATGCCCGACAGGCACCAGAGGGAATGCCCCGGCCGGAGGGGCCATCAGCCCGGCAGCGGCGGGCGCCGTCCCGGCCGCCGGTGGGCCGGCGGGTTTCCCTCCCGACCTGCCGGAACCCCTGCCGGCTCAACCGAACGACACCCTGGGAGCCTCGCGTTCCTCCGGTTTTTGGATCTGGAACAACTCCGCCGGGCCGAAGTTGAACATCCCTGCCACGAGGTTGCTGGGAAAACTCTCGCGCTGCGTATTGTAGACCATGACGGCGTCGTTGTAGGCCTGTCGGGCGAAGGCGATCTTGTTTTCCGTGGAGGTCAGCTCCTCCATCAGCTGCGCCATGGTCTGGTTGGCCTTCAGATCCGGATACGCTTCCGCCAGTGCGAACAACCGCCCGAGCGTGCCGGCCAAGGTACCCTCTGCAGCAATGAGGGCCTTCATCGCCTCGGGATCGGCCGGGTTTGCACCCACGCGCCCGCTGGCCTGCACCGCGGCATTGCGGGCCGCGATCACGGCCTCCAACGTGCCCCGCTCGTGTTGCAGGTAGCCCTTGGCTGTCTCCACCAGGTTGGGGATCAGGTCATAACGGCGTTTGAGTTGGACGTCGATCTGTGCCCAGGCGTTCTTGAACCGGTTGCGCAGGGTGACCAACCGGTTGTAGGCGCCGATGAGCCAGAACAGGCCCAACACCACCAGGACAACCAGGACCAACGCCACGACGGTCAGCGTGTTCATCGCCATGCTTCTCCTTCAGGTTTTGGTTGCCCCACAGCTAGGTCAAAACCGTGGCGGCAGCAACCGCAAAAGCGCGCCCGGTATCCGGCGCGCGGAGCGTCCGTCTGCCACACCGCGGCAGAAGGACGCCCGTCCACCCTTCCTGCCTGCCGGCCCGCCAGGGGAACAATCCTCCGGGCGGTCACAACAAGCCCAGCCCGGTCAACCGCCGCCGGCTCGACTCCGGATCGGTGTGGACCCACGCCTGCCAGCCGCGGTCCAGGCCGGCCCGGACATTTTCAGGCCGATCATCCAGATAGGCAATCTGCGGCCCTGTTTTACCGGCCAGCCGTTCCAGCGTTTCATACATGCCCGGCGCGGGTTTCATGGAGCGCACTTCGTAGGAAAGCACCGCGCCGTCGAAGTGGTGGACGAAGGGGAAATGACGGCGGATGTGTTCCATGGCCAGGTCGTTGGTGTTGGAAAACAGCCACGTGGGGATCCGCCGGGCGCGCAGTTGCCGGTGCACTTCCACCATCGGTTCGATGGGCCAGAAAATGTCGGCGAAACAATGACCGAACTCGGCGAGGTCGCCCCGGAAGCCGGTCCGACTGCGGACAGCCTCGAAGAATTCGTGTCGTGCAAGCAGACCGGTCTCGTAGCGGATGAGCAGTTCGGAGGAGTCCAGGACGGCTCGAACCGTGGCTTCGTCGGCCTCGCTCCGTTCGGCGATGCGCCGGGCGGCGATGCCGTAGTCGAAGTCCAACAACACTTTGCCGAGGTCGAAGACGACGATTTCGGGACGAATGGCGTTCATGAGGATGGCATGGGAGACGGGAAAGATCGGGCCTCAGGTGATTTCCCGCCGGCCTTGCAAGGCGTGGCCCAGGGTGAGTTCGTCGGCATACTCGAGGCCGGTTCCGGCCGGCAATCCGTGTGCGATGCGCGTGATGCGCAGTCCGGGCCGGGCCAGGCGTTTGGCCAGGTAATGGCTCGTGGCTTCGCCCTCCACGTCGGTGCCCAGCGCCAGGATCAGTTCACGGACGGGTTCCGTTTGCAGTCGCTCTTCCAGCGGCCCGATGCGGAGGTCCTCGGGTTCCACTCCTTCGAGCGGCGAAATCCGCCCGCCGAGGACGTGGTACCGTCCGTGGTAACTGCCGGAACGTTCGATGCTCAGAACGTCTGTGGGCCGTTCCACCACGCACAGCAGCGAATCGTCCCGCCGGGGGTCGGTGCAGAAATGACAGGGCGAAATCTCGGTCAGCGCGCCGCAGCGGCTACATCCGTGAACGGTGGCGCGGGCACGGCGGATGGCTTCGGCCAGTTCCCCGGCCACGTGCGGATCGCTCTGCACCAGGAAGAGGGCCATGCGCTCGGCCGAGCGTCGGCCCACTCCGGGCAACCGCGTCAGTGCGGTGATCAGGGCATGGAGAGCCTCCGGCCAGCCGCTCATGAAACCTTGATCGGGATCAGCCCGCTCCGGAGCCACACCGGCAACGTGGCCGTCACATCAGCCCCGGCAACTGGAAACCCGAGGTTACCTTGGCCATTTCGGCATTGGCGATTTCCTTGGCCTGGTTGAGCGCCTGGTTGACCGCGCTCAGGATCATGTCCTCCACCAGACCCACATCCGAGGGATCCAGGGCTTGGGGATCGATCTTGAGGCTGACCAGGGTGCCGTCGCACCGGGCCACCACTTTGACAGCCCCACCGCCGCTGGTGGCTTCCACAGTACGCTGGGCCAGTTGGTTCTGAATCTGTTCGATCTGCTGTTGCAGGCGGGCGGCCTGCTTGATCATTTTGCCGAGACTCGACATGCGTGCTGCTCCGTGGCTCACCCGGCCCGGTGCCAGCGCTTTTGCGGTCTGCACCGGGACCGGTTGGTTCAACCCTGTTTGACGATTCGTGCCTTGAACATTTCCAAAGCCTGCCGGATCAAAGGATCGTCCTTGAACGCTTCCGGGTCCAGTTTCAAGGGCGGTGCCGGACTCTGCTCGGAGTCCTTCCGCGCAGCCGAGCCGCGCCGACGGGGCTGGGCCGACCCGGCCTCGGCCGGGGCCGATCCGCCGGATGAGGCCGCCGTTGGGGAAGGAGAAGTCGGTGGGGCCGACGCCGGTTTCCCCGCCGGTGGATCCGCCACGACGAACGCCACCTGGGCGGCCGGCACACCCAGTTCGCGCAATTTGGTTTCGAGGATCTGACGGAACTGAGGCGCGTCTGCCAGATCGCGCTGTCCCTCCCACTCCCGTGGAAACCCGATGACCACGCGGTGATCCTCGCGCCGGACGAGGTGCGCGTGGTCCAGGATGCCGCGCAGGAACGGACTGGCCTGCCCCACACTCTCCAGCAGGCGTTGCCAGAGGGCCTCGTCCGTCTGCGGCGCCGAAGCTTTTTCAGCATGCGGTTCGGCCGGCGATTCCGCCGCAGTGCCGGAGGCATTGGAAGGGCCTGATGCGGCGGAGTCTGCGTGCGCCGGAGCAGGGCGCGAGGTTTCCCGGAGCGTGGCCGCTTCCGCGGCCGGCCGCGGGCCCGCGGACCCGGAAGGGCTTTCGCCGGTCTCCGACGCATCGCGCAGGGATCGCAACTCTTCCAGCACGTACTCCAGGCTGACCGCCTGCCGCGCTTCCACGGCTCGGAGCAGGGCGACTTCCAGGACCACCTGACGCGAGACGGCGTCGGCGAGCCGGTTTTCCGCCTCGGCGAGCACTTCCACGATGCGTGCGGCCCCCTCCCAGGTGGCGCATGCCGCCTGTTCTTTCAGAGCGGTTCGCTCGGCCTCCGAGAGGTCCAGCAGGTCGGGATCGTCTCCGGCCAGGTGCCAGACCATCAGATTGCGGAAGTGCGAAACCAGGTCGGCCAGCAGGCGTCCAGGATCCTTCCCCTGCCCCAACAGGCGGTCCAGCATCCGGATAACCTCGGCCCGGTCGCCCCGTAAGATGGCCGTGCTCAGGGCGAGCAACTGGTCCCGGGCCGTCAAACCGTACATGGAAAGCACGTCGCTTTCCTGAATGCGCTTTCCGCAGAAACTGATCAACTGATCGAGCGTGGACTCGGCGTCGCGGAGCCCGCCGTCAGCCCCGCGGGCGATCGCATAAAGTGCCGGTTCCTCGATTTCCACCCCTTCCAGCCGGGCGATGTGGGCCAGGTGTTTCACGATCAAGGTCGTGGGGATGCGACGCAGATCGAACCGCTGGCACCGCGACAGGATGGTGGCCGGCACCTTCTCCGGTTCGGTGGTGGCGAACATGAACTTCACGTGGTCCGGCGGTTCTTCCAGGGTCTTCAACAGGGCGTTGAAGGCCTCCCGGGTCAGCATGTGGACCTCGTCGATGATGTAGATGCGGAACCGGGACTGTGCCGGCGCGTAGTGGACCGTCTCGCGAAGGCTGCGGATCTCGTCAATGCCCCGGTTGCTGGCCGCATCGATCTCCAGCACGTCCAATGAACGGCCCTCGGCGATCTCGCGGCAGCGGGGGTCGTCGTCCGAGAAATCCACCGTGGGTCCGTTGGTGGCGTTGAGACACTTGGCGAAGATGCGGGCGATGGTGGTCTTGCCGGTGCCGCGCGGTCCGCAGAACAGGTAGGCGTGCGCAATCCGGTTCTGAGCGATGGCGTTGGCCAGGGTGCGTGTCACATGTTCCTGGCCCACCACCTCGCTGAACCGTTGCGGGCGGTACTTGCGCGCAATGACCTGATAGGACATGACCGGGATGCCAATCGCGGCCTCGACGGGTCTTGCACCCGCCGGGCGTTGGAAATCCAAAGGCCAGGGTGACCACGGCAGATGCAGAGCAAACTACCGTTGCTGCCTTCCGGCCCTGGCGGGGTTCGTTTGTCCGCATTCCGTGGGCCCTGGCGCCGTTCACTCTGCGCCAGGAACGCCCCCGCTTCAAGCCAAAGATGGATCCCAGCCACGCGCAGGGACCCGCCAGGTCAGCCGAAGGGCGCCGACCACTCAAGACCCGGGCGCGGGTTCTGGCGCGGCCACGGGATGGTCCACCGCGTCTCTTCGAACCCGGAAACTCCGCCACTTTTCCAGGGGCAACAGGCCCAGGGCGATGACCGCCAGTTGGGTGGCGTAGAACAGCAACAACCACCGGAACGCCGCGTCCATGAATCCGTAGGAATGAAGCCCGATGCCCAACATGTTGGTGCCGAACCAGGAGAAGGCCGTCACCACATTGCCGAAGATGGCCATGTTGGCCAGACCCCGCGCGCGAATCAATCCGCCCCACCGCGCATGCAGCATGGCCGCACACCACAACACGATCATCAGGGCGCCGTTTTCCTTGGGATCCCATCCCCAAAAGCGGCCCCAGGACTGGTCGGCCCAGATTCCCCCCAGGACCGTGCCGGCGAAGCTGAACAGGGTGCCGAAGCAGATCACCGCATAAATCATTTTCGCCAGGGCCGCACCCAGGGTGGTCGCCGCCTTGTCGTCCGGACCGAACGGCCGTTGATTGGGTTCCTCCGCTGCCCTGCCGACCCGCAGCGGGTGCGCCAGCAGGGGTGTAAACACGCCCAGGAGCACGTACAGGATGCCCAGAAACCCGGCGAAGAACATGGCCGCGTAACCGAGCGTGATGGTGATGACATGGGTGGCGAGCCAGAAGTTATTGTCCAGCACGGCCCGCATCATTTCCATGGTATCGCCGCCCAGGGCCAGGTTGTGGGCGATCAGCAGCGTCACGAACCCCACGAGGGAGGACGCCGCCACGCCCAGCCCCATCCGATAGGCGCGTTCGACGCCCACCCCGAGCAACGTGACGGCCCAACCGACGAACACCGCGGAGGAATAAAGATTGGTCACCGGTGGGCGCCGTTCCAGCCAGACGCGGTAGGCCAACCCTGCCGTGTGAACCGCCACGGCCAGCACCGCCAGCAAAAACGCCGACTTGCGCAGACTCTCGCTCCCGGCCGGCCAGGTCTGCACCGTCAGCATGGCCCCGGCCGCCAGCAGAAAGGCGCACAGGTAGATGATCATGGCATGCAGGAAGGCCTGGAGCTGGTTGTACCAGAACTCGGCCCGACCCTTGCGGGCCTCGGCCGGGGCGTTGGCGGCCAACCAGTCCCGATACTCGGCGACGGCACGGTTGAACCGCGCGGCGTCCTGCCGGGCGTAGCCGGCAGCCATCTCTGCCAGCCACCATACCGGTTGCGGCAGTTCACTGCCCGTCAGACCCGCTTCGAAGAGCACCTGGCCGAGGTTTCGCCACTGGTCGCGCGGGGCGTCCGGTCCGGGCGGCGGGACCACCCACGGATAGGCCAGTTGCGACATCTGATCGAACCGCCGCAGGTATTCCACGTACCGGTCCAGCGCCTGCTGATCGTATTCCTTGCCCGCCTGACGTGCCCGGAGCGCCGCCAGGCCGGGCCGCACGGCTTCCTGAAACGCCCGCAATTCCGCCGCCATGTCCTGCGTGCCCTCCGGCTGGAGGGTGAATTTGAGCCGTTGATACAGGGCCACGGCGTTGAAGAGTTTGGCCACCTGGCGCTGGTAGGCCGTGCGGGCCTGCGACTCCACGTTCATGGCCTGCCGGCCCTCGGCTTCGATCCGGCCCAGGACCGGCGCCAGATCGTTGAAGGCGAAATAGTGCAGGCCCGACTTTTCCACCCCTTTGCCCCGGAGGTTGTACTCATCCAGCAACTCCGGATGATGGATGAGAAAAATGGGCCGGGCATCGGCCACCTCCGGCCGGGTCATGACCTCCAGGAGCCATTCGGTGGCCCGCAGTTTGGGCGGGTGTTTCCAGAACTCGTAACTTTTTTTCTCGGCCAAAGGCACGGCAGCCGTGCCGCGGATCTGCATCAGGGAGTTGCGTCCCAGGGAATCGAAGGGCTGGACCCGGCCGTTGGCCAGCACGGGTAACCGGCCGAAGGCCTGCAGGTGGAACTCACCCTCGGGACGGGGCAACAGGATCGCCACGATGTCGGCGGCGAACACCGCCAACAATACCCAGGGCAGAAGCTTCAGCAACCAGGCTTTCATCGGGACAAACGTCTTGAGAATCGGAACAGATGAATTCCAAACTGCAGCACCAGCCCCACGCTGACCATTGTGCAGGCGACGTAGGGGGTTAACCAACTCGGGTTGCGAACCACCTGCAGCACAGTGCCCTGGTCATCCGGGTCGTAACTGGCCTGGTAATAGGTGTAACCGCCGTAACGCAACGGGTTGTTCATGTAGATGAGGATTTCCCGTTCGGTGCCGTTGCGTGGATCGGTCAGGAGAATGCGACTGGAAAAATTCTTCGGAATGTCGGTGCCGGGATAACGATCGTGCCGGAAGTCCAACAGCCGGATGGTCCAAGGGACGTAGATCCGTTGCAGCCGCATGGTGAGGTTGAACGTGCGATTGCCCACGTTGACCGTCTGGGGCTGGCTGATGTACTCGGAGACCACCCAGGTGCCGAGGGACCCCTCCCCCGTGACCAACTCGACGACCGCAGCCGGCACGTCGCGTTTGTTCATCTCCGTGACATGCGGCAGGGGCGTCAGCTCGATTTGCGGGCCGACGCCACGGGTGGCCGGCGGGGGGCTCGTGGAACGGGCCGTGCGCTCCGCCACCATGGCATTCGGATAGAAATGTACGATACGAATGCGGAACGGCAGATCGGGCACGGTTACCTCCTGCTGCCGGGCCAGGATCCGATGGGGGATGGCCACCACGCGTTCCCGCGAGGGATCGGTCACCTCGGTGATGGCCAGTTCCACGTGTCGGTCCATTTCGGAGTAGTTTTTGGCCTCGCCTTCACGCAGATGAAGCGTGCTTTCGACCGACAGCAGGTCGGTGGCGAACTGGCCGATCAACAGCAGAACCAGTCCGGCGTGGATGAGCACGATCCCGCTTTTGCGCCAGTCGGGACGGAAATAGCGCCAGTGGGCCGCCACCAGGTTGATCAACATCAAACTGCCCAGCAGGTAGCCGCCCGGAAACACGGGAACGCGCCATGACGCGCCCGGCGGTCCCCAGTAAACGAAGAAACTGCGGAAGAACTCATTCTGCGCCCGGTACAAACCCATCGAAACCTGGCCCAACGTGCCGATGAACACCAGCACCATGGCCAGGATCAACAGGGCCACCGTCAGCCGCAGCGAGCTGAAAAATCGAAAAAGACGTTCAAGCGGCATGGCCGGGATCAGTAACGGGCCGACCGGACAAACCCGAGGAAAGCCTCCTTTTGGGCCTTCACGGCCTCCGGCGGCCCGGTGAGTTTGTAAAACCACGTTCGATCGCCCAGCGGGACCATGACACCCACGACGTGCGCGGGTGCGCCCTTGCGAACATCCGTCCCTGCCAGTTCGATCTGCATCCCCTGGCCGCCTGCCAGTTGGAGGGAGACCGTCTGCTGTCGAATCTCATCGGCGCCTGCCTCAACAAGGCCGAGCTGTCGCCGCCACCGATTGACATTGGCGATCCAACCGCCGCCTTCACCGGCCGACTGGCTGATGTTGATCTCGACCTGTTGGTCGCCCTCGCCGGCCACGAATTTGGCCGCCAGGAACTGGCCGGGCGGCGCAGGCTGCCAACCCGACGGGACCTCCCACGAGGGCAGTCCGCCGCCGGCCCCTCCTTCCGCAACGGCCCCGGCCTCGCTTTCCGGCACAAACTTCACCGATCCGAGCCAGTTCAGGAATGCCGTCTTCTGGCTGCCGACGAACTCGTCCGGTCCCGTCATCTTGAAGAACCAGGCCACGTCGCCGACGTCCACCATGGCGCCCAGGATGCGGATCTTCCGGCTTTCCCCCGGGGGCGGCTCGGCCGTTGTCAGCTCGAACAGACGGCCCTCGTGACCGTCCACGGTCACGGGCGTGGCGGCGCGGGTCATTTCCTCGGCCGACCCCTCGGGCAGACCGAGCTGCTGGCGCCAGAGGTTCCACATCTCCAGCGTGCGGCCGGTCAGACCGCGCAACGGAATGACGCCGAGATCGGCGTGTTCCGCATGAGGATCGCCGACGATGAAACTGGCCGCCCGCATGGCGCTGGCGGGTTGCTCCGTCCAACCCTCGGGCACCGTGTATTCAATCCGCGGCTTGGGACCGGCCAGATCGCCGTGCGGATGCCCGGCCATGCCTGCGGCGGCGCCCGGAGTCATCCCTCCATGGGGTGAAGCGACCGCTGAAGCGGGACTCTCGGGCGATTTGGTGACCTCGTAGACCTTCACCTCTTCACGCCGGCAGCCGGCGCCCAGGAGCACACCCAATCCCAGAGCCATCCAGGCGAAAGGGATGAGCTGCCGGCCGCCAGCTCCAACTGTGTTCATGGCATGCATCTTCATTGCACCGCGTGAATCAGTAGACCTGAACTGTGGACCGGGCAAGACCTGCCGGTTCCCATTTCGAGTTTTCTTGATCCAGGACAAAAAAGGCCGGGCGAACCGCCCCGGATCGCCCGGCCGAAACGAGCCTCGGACAGGATGACCAACCCAGTGCATCAGCGCACGTCCAGGCTCAGCAGGAACTCCACGTTGGTCTTGTACTGCTTGAGCTTGTTGAGCAGCAGCTCCATGGCCTCCACGGGCGGCACGCCGGTGAGGGCCCGGCGCAGCAGGACGATGCGCGCGTACTCGTCCGGGTGATAGAGGAGCTCTTCCTTGCGCGTGCCGGAGCGTTCGATGTTGATGGAGGGGAAGATCCGCCGGTCCACCAACGCGCGGTCCAGATGGACCTCCATGTTGCCGGTGCCCTTGAACTCCTCGAAGATCACCTCGTCCATGCGGCTGCCGGTGTCAATCAGGGCGGTGGCCATGATGGTGAGCGAACCGCCCTCCTCGATGTTGCGCGCCGCGCCGAAGAACCGCTTGGGTTTGTGGAGGGCGTTGGCGTCCACACCACCGGAGAGGATCTTGCCCGAGTGCGGCTGGATCGTGTTGTAGGCGCGGGCCAGGCGCGTGATCGAGTCCAAAAGAATGACCACGTCCTTTTTCCGCTCCACCATGCGTTTGGCCTTCTCGAGCACCATTTCAGCGACCTGAACGTGCCGCTCCGGCGGCTCATCGAAGGTGGAGCTGATGACCTCGGCCCCCCGGCAGGTCCGTTCCATGTCGGTCACCTCCTCGGGGCGTTCATCAATGAGCAGGATGATGAGATAGACCTCCGGATTGTTCTTGAGGATGGCGTTGGCCAGTTTCTGCATGAGCACCGTTTTCCCGGTGCGCGGCGGGGCGACAATCAGCCCGCGGGTCCCCTTGCCGATGGGGCAGACGAGATCCAGCACCCGCGTGCTCAACTCGTCCGGATCGGTTTCCAGAATGAACCGCTGCGTGGGGAACAGCGGGGTGAGATTGTCGAAATGCGTCCGTTCCTTGGCCTTTTCCGGGTCCTCGCCGTCAATGGCCTCGACCTTCAGCAGGGCGAAGAACCGTTCCTTATCCTTGGGCGGCCGGATCTGGCCGGCCACACGGTTGCCGGTCTGGAGATTGAAACGCCGGATCTGCGAAGGCGAGACGTACACGTCCTCCGGACACGGCAGGTAATTGAAGCTTTGAGAGCGGAGGAAACCGAATCCTTCGGGCAGGATCTCGAGCACGCCCTCGGAAAACATCACGCCGGCCCGTTCGGCGTTTTTCTGCAGGATCTGGAAGATGATCTCGTGCTTCCGCATCGTCCCGTAGTTTTCCACCCCCAGCTCCCGGGCCATTTGATTGAGTTCGTTCATGGACATAGCCTGGAGCTTGGCGATGTTGATGGACTCGGCGATGCGGTCGCGCTGCCGGCCGGTGGCGGGCTCGGATTCCGCGCGCTGGCCGGCCAGGGCCTGCTGCCGCTCCTGTTCGGCCTGTTCACGCGCAGCCGCCTCAGCGGCAGCCTGTTTCACCGCCTCGGCCGTGGGCGTCTCCATGGAGGGCGACCACTCGACCACGCCGGTCTCGGCCGGTTCGGGCCCGACTCCGGCGGGCTCTTCCGGGGCCCCCTCGGCCGGGGCCGCATCCGCCGGGACGGGCGCAGCCTCGCGGTTCTGACGCCGGCGCCGCCCGCGGCGGCGGGACGAACCCTCCGGCTGGTGCTCACCCGCACTTCCGGGCGTCCACTCCCCGCCCTCCGCCCCGGACGCACCCGTGGAACCGGGTGATTCGCCGGCCGAACCCTCCCGGCCTTCCAGAGGCAGTTGACCGGACTCGTGTTCTTCGGTTTTACGCCTGGTAGATCGTTTGCTCGTGACTCGTGGCATAAAAGGTGTTTCAAGTGCCGCTGCGCAATCCTCCTCCCCAGCCCCGCAGACATTCCGGGTTACCCGATTAGACCGACGTTTGATGCTCCGGGTTCAATCTTGGGAGCCATCGGTTACCGGGGCCGGCGTGTTGCTGCAAGAGTTCGGGTTGCTGTTTGCGGCAAGAGGTCTTGCAGTGATTACGCAGGCATTAGGATGACTCAAGACGCGGCTTTGTCAAGCGGGCAAAAGCGAGGAATCCACCGGCGCCCGGGGGCAGCCCAAACCGCAAACCGGTGCCGGCGCCGGCTGCGACAAGCTCAGCCGGTTGAAGAACCGCCGGCGGCCAGGCGTTCGCGCACCCGTTCCATGCGCTTTTCCAGGCCGGGCTGCAAGGGAGGCAGCAGGTCGCGCAACCGCTCATAGATTCGGAGGGCCTGGCGCCATTCTCCCAGCAGCTCGGCCACCCGGGCGGCTTCCAGTCCGGCCCGGCGTGTCCAGAAGGGGTCGGGCGATTCGCCCGGGCGAAGGGGCCGCCCGTACAGCACGTCAACGTACCGGTCCAACGCCGCACGAAGCAGACTGCCGCGCTCCGAATCGGAGGCGACCGCGGCCAGCCGCTCGTTCACCAGGCCCAGGCCCACCCAGGCCTGACAGCGCGTCGGCACATCGGATGCCGGCAGAGAGAGCGCCTGCTGAAACGCGTTGCTGGCCGTGGCGTAGAGGGCCGGATCGCGCGTGGCCAGTTGAAGATAACACTCGCCGATTTCACCCCAGGCGCGTGCGGCGGCGGCGTTGGTGGGGTTGAAGTCCAGCACCTTGGCAAAGATCCGCGCCGCCTCCTCGAAGTTGGCCAGGGGCGCGTTCGTGTCCGCAGGAGGCAGGCGCCGCACCGCGTCACCGTAGGCAAACAGGGCCTGCACCTTCAACGGCTCGGGGCATTGCAGGTCGCTCGTGAGATTGGTGAAATAGCCGATCGCGTCCGACCAAGCCTGCCGGGCCATGGCCACCCGCCCCGCCATCATGCGGGCTTCGTAGGCCAGAGGGTGATTGGTCCAGACGGTGGCCAGGAGCTGGTACTGCCTTTCGGCCTCGACGAACGCTGCCGGTCCGAGGGTGTAGTAATGATCGGCCACCCACCACTGTGCGCGGGCGGCCAATGGTTGGTTGGTGTAGCGGGCCACAAAATTCGTGAAAACCTGAAGGGCCGCGGCATCCTCGCCCAATCGTGCGAGGGCCCAGCCGAGCGCAAATTCGACCTGCGGACGGAGTTCATGCCGGGGGAACTGCTCCAGCCAGCGGCGATGGACTTCCACGGCCGCCTGCCAGTTTCCTTCCAACTCGTAGGTCCGGGCCACGGCAAGCTGGAGATCCGCCTTTTTGGGTGTGTCCGGGAACTTCTCGAGCACGCGGGTGAAGATCTCGCGCGCGGCGCGCGGGTTGCCGTGTCGGGCCAGGCCCTGGCCCTGCAGGGTCAGGGCCGCCTCGGTCAGATAGCTGCCGGGGAACTCGCTCAGGATGCGGCCGACGGCCTGGTCCGCAGCAGCCAGATCGCCCACTTCCACGGCTGAACGGACGATTTGGTAAAGGGCCGGTTCACACAACTGGGTCCGCACCTGGGAATCCTTTTCCGCCAGCGCGGTCACCTCCCGATAGTGCCGGATGGCCTCCTGGTACCGGCCCTGTCTGAAGTTCACGTCGCCCAACTTGAAATGTGCGGCCGCGCGCGCGGGCCCTTCGGGCAGGCCCGCCGCGGCTTTTTCGAAGGCCGCGGCCGCGCCGGCCCAATCGCCGGCCAGCCACAGGCACCAGCCCCGGTCCAGTTCGACCCTGGCGCGATACGGACTGTCCGGGAAACGGCCGAGCACGCTCTCGAAGCGTCCACGTGCCCGGGCCAGCAGGTTGGTGGGAACGCTCCCCTGTCCTTCCTCGGCCGCGCGCAGGCACTGCTCCAGTTCCAGCTCGCCGAGCAGCACCATCACCAGATCGGTGATCGGGCTGTTGGTCTGCACCTGCAGAAAGGTCTCCATGGCCCGGGTCGCCTCGGCGGCCCGACCGGCCACCAACGCCAGCCGGCCGAGCCGGACCGCACTTTCCGACTGCACATCCGGCGGCACGTTGGTGGCCAGGTTCAGCCGGTACAAAGCAAGCGCCCCTTCCGCGTCACCCGCAGCCTCCAGGACGGCCGCATGGGCCAGCCGGGCCCGTCCCTCCCAGATCGGCGCGCCCATGGAGCGGGCCAGTCCGACAAGGTTGGTCGTCAGCGGCAGGGCTTCGCTCACGCGGTTCAAGGACTGCAGGATCTGGATCTCCAGCCAGAGCCGGCGAAAGGCCAGCGGCGCCGACAATTGCACGCGACTGGCGTCTCGCAGGATCACCAGCGCCGCTTCGCCCCTGCCGATGCGCCACAAGGCCTCGGCCCGGAGCAAATGCCCGCGCACGGCGGCGTCGCTGTCCGGTCTTTCCCGCACGAGCTTTTGGAACACGCCGTTCTCGTCGCCCAAAAGTTCGGCCACACGCTCCCACCGGCCCTGTGCAGCCAGGGCCGCCGCCTCGTTCACCGAGGCTTCCAAGCGCAGGGCCGAATCGGGGAATCGCTCCAGCAATTCCCGGAACCGGGCGGCGGCGGCCTCGGGCCGGCCCCGCCGCTGTTCGGCCTCGCCCAGCCAGAACACGAACGCGTCGGCCATCGAGCCGGCGCGAGGTTGTTCGGTTTCCAGCAGCTCCACAGCCTCCCCTGCCCGCCCCAACTGCAGCAACGCCTGGGCGCGCAGCAGCACGGCCAGCGGGCGGCGGTTCGAGTCCGGGTAGCTCTGAATGAACCGACCCAGCTCCTTCTCAGCCCGTGCCCACAGCTCGTCTTCGAAGGCCCGTGCCGCGGCGTTGTAGTCTGCATCCTCGTTCTGCGCCGCCGGTAGCGCCGGGCAAAAGGCCAGCAACAGCGCCGGCAGCCACCACAATCTGCGTGTGACACCCACGAGCGCATTCTGGAGGGCTCTCGGCCGGGTTCAAAGTGCGAACTGCCGAACGGAGCAGTCGGATGCCGATTTCAGGACGGCACCGAACCCGGCACCCACACCAGGTGCGGCCCGGCGGTTCGAGGCGCTCCGGTGCCGGCTCCCGACGGCGCGAAGGCCGGGCCGGCGATCATGGTCCCACCGGCTCCCAAGTGCCTTCGCCCGGCATGCATGGCAAGCCTCTCCGGCGATCCGCTCCTGTCCGCAGGGATGCTGTGAATAACCCGTGAACAACTCTTAACATCTTCGGCTTTTCCCTGTTCGCCCGCTGCGCTAGAAGGGGCGTCGCTTGCGTGGCTGGGGTGGCGTCGCTCGGACGGGCGATCTCCACCGGTGGCAGGCCGCGGGGCGGGATTTCCCAAGTTGTTGAAAGGCAGCAGGTTGAATTGCTGGGGCCGGTGTTTCCTGCGCAAAACGGGCCCCGGCAACTTTCTGTTGCCCCGGACAGGATTTGGTGATAAGTGCCGGGTCGGCAGGGAGTCGGACCGGCCCGGCAGGCAAGGCTGGCGTGAATAACATGCTCACCCAAAAACAGATCGAACGGGGGCAGCGGCCCGGGGAAACCGAAGCACAACGGATTTGGTCGGCAGCGCGGCAGCATCTACAAACGCTGTTGGCGCCGGACATTTACCGGCTTTGGTTTGCCCCGGTGCGTCCCCTGCAGCAGCTCGACGACACGCTGGTATTGGGCGTGGCGAACGATTTTTCGGGACTCTGGCTCCAGGAGAACTACCGGTCGGTCCTCGAGGACGCGGTGGCGTTGGCTTCCGGCCGTCGGATGGAGATCCGGTTCGAGGTCACCGGCGAGGCACCCGAGCCGCCCGGGGACGCGCCGGAGGCCGGGCCGCCTGCAGTCTCCGAGCCCCCGAAACCGGCCACGACGGCTGCTGCGGCCAAACCTGCTCAGGAACCGCAGTTCAACCCGAAATACACGTTCGAGACCTTCGTCGTGGGGAGCAACAACAACTTCGCCTACGCGAGCGCGCAGGCGGTGGCCCAGGCGCCGGGAAAGTCCTACAACCCGCTCTTCCTCTATGGCGGGGTGGGACTGGGCAAGACGCACCTGCTCCATGCCATTGGCCAGTACGTGTTGGCCCACAAACCGCGGGCGCGGGTGGCGTACCTCTCGTGCGAACGGTTCACCAACGAATTCATCGACGCGCTGCAAAACAGCAGCCTGGTACAGTTTCGCAAGCGCTACCGGCAGACGGACGTCCTGCTGATTGACGACGTCCAGTTCCTGGCCGGCAAGGAACGTATCCAGGAGGAGTTCTTTCACACCTTCAACACGCTGCACGAGGCACGCAAGCAGATCGTGCTCAGTTGTGACCGGCCGGCCAACGAGATCCAGGGACTGGAACAACGCCTGGTCTCCCGTTTCGAATGGGGCTTGGTGGCCGATTTGCAGCCCCCGGACGTCGAGATGCGCCTGGCCATCCTGCGCAAAAAGGCCGAGCTCATGAACGCCCGGCTGCCCGAGGAGATTTTCGAGTTCCTGGCCAAGCACATCCGCAGCAACATCCGGCGTCTGGAGGGAGCCCTGATCCGCGTGGCCTCCTACGCCTCGCTGACCGGGAAACCGCTGACCATCCCCACCGTGGAAGGCCTGCTGCGCGAAATCCTGCACGAGGAGGGCCGTTCGATGGTCACCATCGAGGCCATCCAGAAGAAAGTGGCCGAGCACTTCGACATCCGGCTTTCCGACATGACCAGCCGGCGCCGTCCGGAAAACATCGCGTTCCCGCGCCAAATCGCCATGTTCCTGGCGCGCCGTTTGACCGATCAATCCCTCAGCGCCATCGGCGAGGCCTTTGGCGGGCGGGATCACGGCACCGTCTTGCACGCCTGCCGGCTGGTCAAAGACCGGATGGACGTGGACCCGAACGTGCGAAAGACGGTCCACTACCTGGAGCAGCAGCTCCTGCGCTGAAGCACACGAACCGTTCCGACCCGGGCCGGCACCGGGCCGGCAGACTCCGCGGATGCGGCTCCTCCAGCCGTGGCGGAGGGACGTTTGCTCGGGCCCTCCCATCCGCCGGGCGAAGCCGGACCGGAGCTTCGTTCATCCACGGCACGGAACGGATCACCCCGGGATCCCCCTGCCCTTCGAGCGCCCACCCGGGGGCCGGCGCCCGGCCCTACGCAGCTGAACGGTTTCATCGCGCTTCTCGCCCCGCTGGCGCGGCGCTACACTGCCGGGCGCATGACCGATTGGATCGAAAAGTACCTGGCCGCGCAGGCTGCCGCTCATGCCGCCCTGCCTGCCGACACCGTCGTTCGGTTCGTGGAGCTCTTGAAAACAGCCCTGCGGGAGGATCGGCAGATCTTCGTCTTCGGCAACGGTGGAAGTGCCGCCAACGCGGCCCACTTCGCCACGGACCTGGGCAAGGGCGCGTCAGATCGGCTCCCCCGGCGCTTCCGTGTTTGGGCCCTGACGGACAACCTGAGCTGGCTGACGGCGCTGGCGAACGATTACAGCTACGAGGAGGTTTTCGTGCGGCCGTTGCAGAACCTGGCCCGCACGGGCGACGTGGCCATCGGAATCAGCGTCAGTGGCAACTCACCCAATTGCGTGCGTGCGTTGGAGTGGGCACGCAACAACGGCTTGCGAACGGTGGCCCTGGTGGGAGGTGCGCCCTGCCGCATGGCCGAGCTGGCAGAACTGGTCCTGGCCGTTCCGGACACCCATTACGGGAGGGTCGAAGACGTCCACATGACGTTTCTGCACCTGGCCTGTTACGTGTTCATCGAACATCCCGAGTGGGCCGGCCCGTTGCCGTCGCACTGACCGGGCTCCATCAGGTCCGCAGACGACCGCCCTTTGGTCGCGCAAGGGCGCGCAAGGGTGGTTTGCCGCCGGTGGGTCACTCCCCGGCGGGTTTCCGGGCGGTGATCGTCAGGCTGACCAGGTAGTCGGCCATCCGGGTCCCGGGCGGCAGATGCTCGGCCACCTTGCGGTAGAGCGGATCCTCGAACTGGTCCAGCGCTTCCACGTAGTCGGTGCGGGGGATGAGCCGGACGTCGGCAAGCCCGGCGGCCCGGACCATCTGCTCCACTTCCTCGACCGGCACGGCCCCGGCCACGCAACCCACCCAGGCCTCCAACATCTGCACCACCGCGGGCGGCAGCGGCCGGCGAAGGGCCAGATCCGAAATGGCCACCCGGCCACCCGGTTTGAGGACACGTGCAATCTCGCGCCAGACCTGCGGTTTGTCGGGCGACAGGTTGATCACACAGTTGGAAATCACCACGTCCACACTGGCATCGGCCACGGGCAGGTGCTCGATCTCGCCCAATCGAAACTCGACGTTGTCCCAGCCGGTGCGTTTGCGGTATTCGGGCACGGCCTGCCGGGCCCGCTGGATCATTTCCGGCGTCATGTCCACCCCGATGGCCCGACCTTGCGGCCCGACCTTGCGGCCGGCCAGAAAGACGTCGAAACCTGCGCCCGACCCCAGGTCCAGGACCACTTCGCCCTCCCGGAGTTCCGCCAGCGCCTGGGGATTGCCGCAAGAGAGGCCCAGGTTCGCCCCCTCGGGCAGGGACGCCAGTTCCTCCTGAGAGTAACCCACACTCTGCGCCAGGGCATCCGGTGCAAGGCCGCTCGAGCATCCGCACGCCGAAGCCGGCCCGCAGCAGGAACCGCCGGTTTGAGCCACCCGGGCGTAGGCCGCGCGGACCTGATCGCGGACGGCCTCCGCGCCGGCCGGGGGCTCGTTTCGGAGGGCTTCGGAAGCCTGTCTTTCGTCCCGCCGGCCATCTGCATAGGCCTCGAACACCCGCCGGATTTCGTCCCGCACCCTGCGAAAGACGGCGCGGATCTCGTCCTCCGTGCCGGTGGCATGAGCCGGATCGTCAAACGGCCAGTGATGGCGATTCACCTTGCCGGGAAAACTCGGGCACGCCTGGTCGGCATTGCCGCAAACGGTGATCACCGTCTCAACGGGCCGGTTCAAAAACTCCCGGACCGACTTGGAGCGCTGCGCGCTGATGTCGATGCCGATCTCCCGCATGACCTCCACGGCCATCGGATGCACGTACCCGGAGGGCTGGGAACCGGCACTGGCAACCTCGAGAAGGTCCCCCGCGGCCGCACGCAACACCCCTTCGGCCATCTGGCTGCGGCACGAGTTTCCCGTACAGAGAATCAGAACTAGAGGTTTCATTTCCACTCCTGTCGCGGCATAAGATGGTGCATGGCGTTCCCCACGGCCAGTCATCTTTCATTCGTCCAGAGCCGCCATCCCGGCCCGGCGAAAGTGCCCAGGTGCATTCCCCCCCGCGCAACCCGTCGCGTTTTGCTTGCATCCGGCTTTCTGAGCGATAAGCTTGGAAACCTGACTATGCTTCTAGGCCGTCGCCGTCCATGTGAAGCCGGTGGCGGGGCCGCAGTCGCCAATCGGAAAGGGTGGATTGTGTGATGAACGGGCTGGTTTGGGACCTGCCGACGGTTTGGTACGTGCTGATCGGAGTGCTCTTCACCGGATACGCCATGTTGGACGGGTTCGATCTCGGCATCGGTGGCATCCACCTGTTTGCCCGGAAAGACGAGGAGCGACGATTGCTGTTGAATGCGATCGGACCGGTCTGGGACGGCAACGAAGTCTGGTTGGTCACCGGCGGTGGCGCCCTCTTTGCCGCCTTTCCCCAGGTCTATGCCAGTGTGTTTTCGGGGCTGTACCTGCCGTTCATTCTGCTGTTGGTGGCGCTGATCTTTCGGGCCGTGGCCATCGAGTTCCGCAGCAAGCAGCCGATGCGCTGGTGGCGCCAGATGTGGGACGTGGGGTTTGCCGTCGGAAGTGTCGGTTCGGCCTTCCTGCTGGGTGTGGTCATGGGCAACATCGCCTGGGGCCTGCCTCTGAACGAACAGGGGCATTACGTCGGCGGTTTCTGGAATCTGTTCCATCCCTATGCGCTGTTGCTCGGGGTCACCACCGTGGCGCTTTTCATGATGCACGGGTGCATCTACGCCCTGCTGAAGATTGACGGCCCGTTTCATGACACGCTCCGCCAATGGGTCCCGCGCTGCATCATCTTCTTCATCATGTGCTACGCCATCACCACCATGGCCACCCTGCTGTACGTGCCGCACATGGCCGCCCGCGTGCGGGCCCATCCGTGGTTGTTCGGCGTGGCGCTGTTGAACATGCTGGCCATTGCCAACATCCCCCGGGAGATCCATCACGGTCGGGATTTTCGGGCTTTCCTCTCCTCCTGTGCGGCGATGGTGGCCTTGATGACCTTGTTCGGTCTGGAGATGTATCCCCACCTGGTCCTGAGCCGGCCTGATCCGGCCAACAGCCTCACCATCTACAACTCGGCTTCTTCGCCCAAGACCCTGGGCATCATGCTGGTGATTGCCGGCCTGGGCATCCCGGTGGTCCTGGCCTACACGCTCAGCATCTACTGGATTTTCCGGGGCAAGGTGCGGCTGGATCGGATGAGCTACTGAGGCGGCGGGCCGGGAAGGTGTAGGACGCCGGTTGCTTTCGCGCTTGTCGAGGAACGCCGGCCGGGCACAGATTCTCTCGACGAGGGGCCCATAGCTCAGGGGTTAGAGCAGGCGACTCATAATCGCTTGGTCGCAGGTTCGAATCCTGCTGGGCCCACCAAACCGTTTTCAGATCGGCTCGGGCAGCCCCAGCAGCCGCGCAATGCCGTCGAAATCCTCCATCACGTGGTCGGCGTCCCGGAGGTCATCCGCTGGATGCGTGTGCGGCACGGCCACCACCCGCATGCCTGCGGCCCGCGCAGCCGCGATGCCGGGCAGCGAATCTTCGATCACCCAACAGGCCCGGGGCGGCACTTCCAGCAGCGCGGCCGTACGCAGGAAAATGTCGGGCGCGGGCTTTCCCCGGGGCACCTCCGCGCCGCTGACGACCGCCCGGAAGCATGTGCGCAGGCCGGTGCCCTCCAACACGGCTTCAATCACCGGTCGTTCCGAGCCGGATGCCAGACCCAGCGGCACCCGCCCGCAAAGGGCCCGGACCAGCCGCACCGCACCCGGGAACCAGGGACGCCGCTGCTCCAGCAGCCGGAGCACCCGCGCCCGCTTGCGTGCCAGCAGTTCCTCCAACGAAATCGAGGGACGATGCAGTCGCACGAAATCCTGCCAGAGTTCATGGTCCGAACGTCCGACGTAATCCCGGAAACTCAGTCCGGCCCCGTCGGCGTAGCCGAGCTCGGCCAGCGTCTCGCGGAAGGCCCGCTCATGCAGGGGCTCGCTGTCCACGAGGACGCCATCCATGTCGAAGATGACCGCACCGGTGTGCATTGGTTGGTCAGAGGCGGGTCTGGCCCCGTTCCAGGATCCGTTTCCACTGGGACGGGCTCACCGGCATGACCGAAAGTCGCGGCTGCCGGATCAACGCCATTTGTCGCAGCTCCGGGTCCGCCTTGATTTCTGCCAGTGGAACGGGCCGGGCCAGGGCCCGTACCGGCTCGAGATCCACCGCCACCCAGTCCGGCTCCGACGCTGTCGGGTCGGGGTACGCCTCCCTCCGGACGCGCGCGATGCCCACCACCGCCCGTTGCCGGCCGCTGTGGTAGAAGAGCACGCCGTCACCGCGGCGCATCGCGCGGAGATGGTTGCGCGCCTGGTAATTGCGGACGCCCGTCCACCCGGTGCCGCCCTCGGCGACCAACCTCTCCCACGAATATTCTTCCGGCTCTTGTTTCACCAACCAGTACTGCATGGGCGCAGCATTCTGGCTTGGAAGGGCGCGGGTTGTCATTTCCGAAACGAAAGCATGGAAAACCCGGCATTCGGGCTTGCCGCCAGAAACTTGGCTTTGTTAAGAAAGTGGGCGGATGCAAGGATGTCAAGGGAGCGACGGCCCCAGAGTCCCGGACCGCGCACCCGTTCAGCCGTGCAATGTTCGCATTCAGTTGTACGGCGGCACGGGCCGGCAGCCCGGCGATCCATCCTGATGAGCAGACCATGATCGTGGTGCCGTCCCATATGGGCCGCATGAACAAGCTGGCCCTGTTGCGCCGACTGCGGCAGCTCGGCACGGCCTCGCGCGCGGAGTTGGCCAAGTCTCTGGGACTGAGCCAGCCCACCTGCGGGAAGATCGTGCAGGAACTGTTGCGTTCCGGCGTGTTGGAAGAGCTGCGCCGCACACGGCCGGCCCCCACGCCCTGGCTCGCACAACTGCCCAAACGGAAGCTCGGCCGACCCGGCGTGTTGCTCCGTCTGGACTGCTCCCGACCGCGCTTTCTGGGGATCCAGCTCGATGTCAGTCGCACCAGCCTGGCCCGCCTGGCGCTGGGCTTTACCGGGCCGGACGCGTGGGAAATGGAGGTCCCCACAGGACGTTCAGCCGCCCAGTGGTTGCGTCACGTGGGCGAGGCCGCGCGCGCCCTGCCGGTCGGCGAGCTGTGGGGTGTGCTGGTGAGCGTGCCCGGGCTGCTGGACTCGGCCCGGGGACGGGTCCTTTTCTCGCCCAACCTGCATTGGACCGAAACGGTGGACCTTCGGGCCCTGCTGGGCCGGATCTGGCCGGCTCCCGTGGTGCTCATGCAGGAGGAACAGGCCCTGGCGTTGGGGCATTACCAGGTTCATCCCGGTTCGGAGAGTTTTCTATTGGTGGACTTTGGCGAGGGCGTCGGCGGGGCGGTGGTGGTCAACGGGCGTCTCCAGGCCAATCCCCTGCCTGTTTCCGGGGAATTGGGGCACACACCCGTGCCGGGCAACCGCCGGAAGTGCGGCTGCGGAGCGGTGGGTTGCCTGGAAACGCTGGTCTCCCTGCGCGGACTGCTGGAAAGTTTCGCCGAAGCAGTGCCACGGGCCCATCCCTCGTGGGAATCGCTCTGCCAACACGTCGCCCGGCGGGGACTCGAACCCTGGCTGGCCGCGACGTTGGATGCCACGGCGGTGGCCATTGCCGGCGCGCTCAATGTCATCGGGCTGCGTCACGTGGTGATCACGGGCCTGCTGACGCAACTGCCCTCCGTGGTTCTCGAACATTTGACCGCCCGCATCCGCGAAGGCGCGCTCTGGGCGCGCTTTGGCGAGGTGCAGGTGCAGACCGCGCCGCGTCACCGGGCCGCGGGCCTGGTGGCAGCCGGCATCGAAAAGCTTGTCCTCAACCGACTCCATGATGGCGTGCCGGGAACGACCCGGCCGGCCGCCTCGGCTCACGCAACAACCCAGGACCCTTGAACACTGCGACACCATGATTGACTTGAAAGAACTTGAAGTCTGGTTTCTGACGGGCAGCCAGCACCTGTACGGCCCGGCGGCCCTCGAACAGGTGGCGGCCAACGCGCAAAAGGTGGTGGCCGCGCTGGATCAATCGCCGGCCATCCCGGTGCGCGTGCGATTCCAACCCGTGGTCAAGTCGCCCGAGGAAGCCACGGCCCTTTGCCAGGCCGCCAACCAGGAAGCCCGCTGCATCGGCCTGATCACCTGGTGCCACACCTTCTCGCCCTCCAAAATGTGGATCAACGGGCTGAAAGCGCTGCGCAAGCCGGTGGCCCACCTGCACACGCAGTTCAACCGCGACCTGCCCTGGTCCACCATTGACATGGATTTCATGAACCTCAATCAGGCTGCCCACGGCGACCGCGAGCACGGCTTCATCATGAGCCGGATGCGGCTGAACCGGAAGGTGGTCGTGGGCCACTGGTCGGAACCGGAGGTCCAGCAGCGCCTGGGCGCCTGGTGCCGGGCCGCCGCCGCCTGGCACGACTGGCAGGGCGCCCGATTCTGCCGCTTCGGCGACAACATGCGCGAGGTGGCCGTCACCGAGGGCGACAAGGTGGCCGCCCAGATGCAGTTCGGTTACTCGGTCAATGGTTACGGCGTCGGCGACCTGGTCGCACGCGTGCGCGCCGCCTCCGACAAAGAGGTGGATGAACTGCTGGCCGATTACGAGCGCCAGTACGACGTCGCACCCGAACTGCGCAAGGGCGGAGCCCGACACGATTCCCTTCGCGAGGCGGCCCGGATCGAAGCCGGCCTCCGCCGTTTTCTCACCGAGGGGAAGTTCAAGGGTTTCACCGACACCTTCGAAGACCTCCACGGCCTGGCCCAGTTGCCGGGTATCGCCGTCCAACGGCTCATGGCCGAAGGCTACGGTTTCGGGGCCGAGGGCGACTGGAAGACCTGTGCCCTGGTCCGCGCCATGAAGGTCATGTCCGCCGGCCTGCCGGGGGGCACCTCGTTCATGGAGGATTACACCTATCACCTCGACCCGGCCCGCCCGGCCGTGCTCGGCGCGCACATGCTGGAAATCTGCCCCAGCATCGCCAAGGGCCGGCCCCGCTGCGAGATCCACCCGCTCAGCATCGGCGGCAAGGCCGATCCGGTCCGGCTGGTCTTCGACACGCCGCCCGGACCCGGGTTGAACGCCTCGATCATCGACCTCGGCAACCGGTTCCGCCTGCTGGTCAACGAGGTGGAGGTGATCGAACCACCCGAACCTCTGCCTCGTCTCCCGGTGGCTCGTGCCCTCTGGCAGCCCAAGCCCAGCCTGACCGTCGCCGCCGCGGCTTGGATCTATGCCGGCGGCGCCCATCACACCGGCTTCAGTCAGGCGGTCACCACCGAGATGCTGGAAGACTTCGCCACCATGGCCGGGGTGGAACTGGTGGTCATTGACGAACACACCCGTTTGCGCGAGTTCCGGCGCGAGCTCGAGTGGAACGAGGTGGCTTACGGCCTGAAACACGGTTTCCTGGCCTGAACCTGCAACCCTGATCCCCGTTGCGACCATGAGTGCGACCTACACGATCGGTCTCGACTACGGCACCAACTCCGTCCGGGCCCTCATTGTCAACACGGCCAACGGCCGCGAAGTCGGCACCGCCGTCTGGGAGTATGAACACGGCACCCACGGCGTCATCCTCTCCAAGGACCCGAACCTGGCCCGTCAACATCCGGCCGACTACCTGAAGGGGGCCGAAGTCACCATCCGGCGGGCTCTGGCCCAGGCCAGACGCAACGTGCGCGGGTTCAAGCCCGATCAGGTGGTGGGCATCGGCGTGGATACCACCGGCAGCACCCCGCTGCCCGTGGACGCCGAAGGTCAGCCCCTGGCCTTCAAAAAGAAGTTCGCCAACAACCTGGCGGCCATGGCCTGGTTGTGGAAGGACCACACCAGTGTGGCCGAGGCGGCCGAGATCACCGCGCTGGCACGTGAGATCCGTCCCCATTACCTGGCCAAATGCGGCGGGACCTACTCCAGCGAATGGTTCTTCAGCAAGATCCTGCACTGCCTGCGCACGGCACCTGAAGTGTTCGAAGCCGCCCACACGTGGGTCGAGCTGGCCGACTACGTCCCGGCCGCCCTCACCGGAACGGAACATCCCGACCGTCTGACTGTGGGCATCTGCGCCGCCGGACACAAGGCGATGTACAACGACGCCTGGGGCGGCTATCCGGATGAGGAGTTTCTCGGGCGGTTGGACCCCGCCCTGGCCGAGCTCCGGAAACGCCTCCGGCCCAAGGCCTACACCATTGACCGTTCCGTCGGTACGCTCACGCCCCAATGGGCCAAACGCACGGGCCTGCGCCCGGGCATCCCGGTCGCCGTGGGCGCCTTCGACGCACACCTGGGCGCCGTCGGCAGCGGCATCACCCCCGGCACCCTGGTCAAGATCATCGGCACCAGCACCTGCGACATGATGATCTGGCCGCTGGATCAACCGCTGGCCGACATCCCCGGGCTTTGCGGCATCGTGCCCGAGTCCATCCTGCCCGGTTACTACGGACTGGAAGCCGGTCAGTCCGCCGTGGGCGACATCTTCAACTGGTTCGTCAACTACATCCAACCGGGCGGCCCGAAGAACGGCTCGCACGAGGCCCTGACACGTGCGGCAGCCAAACTGAAACCGGGCGAGTCCGGATTGCTGGCCCTCGACTGGAACAACGGCAACCGCACCATCCTGGTGGACCAGCGGCTCACGGGCCTGTTGCTGGGCCAGACCCTCTACACCACCCCGGGCGAGATTTACCGCGCCCTGATCGAGGCGACGGCCTTCGGCGCCCTGACCATCATCAACCGGTTCGAAGAGTACGGCGTCAAGGTCGAGCAAATCGTCAACTGCGGGGGCATCGCCGAAAAGAACCCGCTGGTGATGCAGATCTACGCCGACGTCACCGGCCGGCCCATGAAGATCAGTCGCTCGGCGCAGACCTGCGCCCTGGGCGCCGCCATCGCCGGTGCCGTGGTCGCCGGCGTGCACAAGGACTACGCCTCGGCTCAAAAGGCAATGACGGGACTCAAGCCCCGGGTGTTCAAGCCCAACCCGGCAGCCCACGAGGTCTACCGGCAGCTCTATCCTCTGTATCGCACCCTCCACGATGCCTTTGGCACCAAGGAGTGGACCGGCAATCTCTACGACGTGATGAAGACCCTCCTGGAAATCCGCAACCGCGCCCGCGGCGTCGCCGATTGATGTTGCGGCTTCCGGCGCGTCGGGAAAACCGGAGAATCCATCGAACCCAACGACGGTAACGCTTATGAAGACTTCTCTCGCCCTCTTGACCTCGGCACTGATCGTGCCGGCGCTCATTCCCGCACCGGCCCCTGCCCAGGAAAGTACCAACCGACTGGTCATCCATGCCGACCAAGGCCGCCACACCATCAGCAGAATGATCTACGGGCACTTCGCCGAACACCTGGGACGCTGCATCTACGAAGGTATCTGGGTGGGCGAAGACAGTCCCATCCCCAACACCCGCGGCATCCGCAAGGACGTGGTGGAGGCGCTCCGGCGGATCAAGGTGCCGGTGCTGCGCTGGCCGGGTGGTTGCTTCGCCGACGAATACCATTGGAAGGATGGCGTGGGACCCCGTGACCAGCGCCCCGCCCGCATCAACACCCACTGGGGTGGCGTCATTGAGAACAATCACTTCGGCACCCACGAGTTCTTCGATCTGTGCGAACAGCTCGGCGCCGAGCCCTACATCGCCGTCAACGTCGGCAGCGGCACGGTGCTGGAGATGATGGAATGGATCGAGTACATCACCAGCGACTCCGATTCGGCCATGGCCAACTGGCGGCGCAGGAACGGCCGGCAGGCGCCATGGCGCTTGCCCTACGTCGGCATTGGCAACGAAAGCTGGGGCTGCGGCGGGAACATGACGCCCGAGTACTACAGCGACCTGTACCGTCAGTTCAGCACGTTTGTGAAAAACTTCAGCGGCAACCGCATCTATCGCATCGCCTGCGGCGCCAACGGCGGCGATTATCGCTGGACCGAAGTCGTCATGCAGCGGGTCGGCCGCCGCATGGATGGCATCTCCCTGCACCACTACACCATCCCCACCGGCAACTGGGGCCGGAAAGGCTCGGCCACTCAGTTTGGTGAGGACCAGTACCACGGGGCGCTCCGCCATGCGCTCGAAATGGAAACCCTGGTCCGGCGCCACAGCGAGATCATGGACCGTTACGACCCCGACAAGCGCGTGGGCCTCATCGTGGACGAATGGGGGATCTGGACCGATGTGGAACCCGGCACCAATCCCGGCTTCCTCTACCAGCAGAACTCCATGCGCGACGCCCTCATCGCCGGTCTGACCCTGAACATCTTCAACCGGCACTGCGACCGCGTCCGCATGGCCAACATCGCCCAGACCGTCAACGTCCTCCAGGCCATGATCCTGACCGACAAGGAAAAGATGATCCTCACCCCCACGTATCACGTGTTCGAGATGTACACCGTCCACCACGACGCCACGATGCTGCCCACGGACCTGGAATGCGCGGATTACGTCTTTGACAACCGCAGCATCCCGGGGCTCAGTGTGTCGGCCTCGCGCAATCGTGAGGGGGTGATTCACGTGAGTCTGTGCAATCTGCATCCCGACCGCCCGGCCCGCCTGCAGGCCCAACTTCAGGGTGCCCGCGTGCAACGGATCGAAGGCCGCTTATTGACCGCCGACAGCGTTCAAGCGCACAACACGTTCGACCGGCCCGACCGCGTCCGGCCGGTGCCGTTCAACGGCGCCCAGCCCACCGCGGAAGGATTCGAGGTCACCCTGCCACCCCGCTCGGTGGTGGTTCTGGCCCTTCACTAACCCGAGAAGGTTTCCTGGTCATCATGAGTCTGAAAGCGCTCAAACAGGCTGTCTGGGAAGCCAACCTGCGGCTGGTCCGGGAAGGTTTGGTGATCGAAACCTGGGGCAACGCCAGTGCCGTGGACCGGCAACAGGGTCTAATCGTGATCAAGCCCTCGGGCGTCCCTTACGACCAGATGAAGCCCGAACACATGGTGGTGGTCCGGCTAGACACGGGGGAGACCGTCGAGGGCCGGCTCCGGCCCAGCTCGGACACGCCCACCCACCTGGTCCTCTACCGGGCATTCCCGCAGATCGGCGGCGTGGTCCACACTCACAGTTTGTACGCCACTGCCTGGGCCCAGGCGTGCCGTCCCCTCCCCTGCTACGGCACCACCCAGGCCGATTACTGGTTCGGCGAGGTCCCGTGTACCCGGGCGATGAAACCCTCTGAAATCCGGAAGGATTACGAGGCCAACACCGGGCACGTCATCGTCGAGACCTTCCGGGAACGGGATCCGCTGGAGCACCCGGCGGTGCTGGTGGCCAGTCACGGCCCGTTCACCTGGGGTCGGGACGTGCATGAGGCCGTCCACAATGCGGTCGTGCTGGAGTTCATCGCCCGGCTGGCGTCCGAAACGCTGCGCATCAATCCCAGGGTCCGCCCGCTGACGCGTCCCCTGCTGGAAAAACATTTCCTGCGCAAACACGGTCCAAACGCCTACTACGGTCAGCAAACAGCCGGCGCGGCGGCGAAACCCGGGCGCCGGAAAACGTGAAACCATCAAGTCCGAAACCCTGGCAAACCATGAAAACACAAGTCATCATCGTCGGTTCGGCACTGGCCCTGGCTCTGTGCCTCGGAAGCGGTTGCGCGACGGGTCCCACCACACGCGCTTCCATCACCCGGGCGCCCTACGGGGTCACCCGCGACGGTCAACCGGTCGAAGTCTTCACCCTGCGCAACGCCAACGGGGTCGAGGCCCGCATCATCAATTACGGCGGAACCGTCCTCTCGTTGAAGGTCCCCGATCGCGACGGCCGCTTCGGCGACGTCGTGCTCGGGTTCGACACCCTTGCAGACTACGAGACCAAATCCCCCTACTTCGGATGTCTCATCGGCCGTTACGGGAACCGAATTGCCAGGGGCCGGTTCACCCTCAACGGAGTCACCTACCAGCTCGCCACCAACGACGGGCCCAATCACCTGCACGGCGGCATCAAGGGCTTCGACAAGCGTGTTTGGAAGGTCGAACGCGCCGAAGTCACGCCCCAGGGACCCCAGCTCGAGCTCAGTTACCTCAGCCCGGACGGTGAGGAGGGTTATCCCGGAAACCTCTACGTCACCGCCACCTACACCCTAACCCGAGACAACGGCTTGCGACTGGACTACCGGGCGACCACGGACAAGGACACCATCGTCAATCTCACTCAGCACTCCTACTTCAACCTCGCCGGCCACGGCGACATCCTCGGGCACATCGTTTATCTGAATGCCGACCGGTTCACGCCCGTGGACGCCACGCTCATCCCCACCGGCGAACTCCGGCCCGTGGACGGCACGCCCTTCGACTTCCGCAAGCCCACGGCCATCGGGGCACGCATCCAGCAGGACGACGAACAGCTCCGGTACGGCCGCGGCTATGACCACAACTGGGTCATCAACAAGAAACCGGGTGAACTGGCCCTGCACGCCCGGGTGCTGGAGCCCACCACCGGCCGCGTCCTGGAGGTCCTCTCCACCGAGCCCGGCCTGCAATTTTACTCGGGCAACTTCCTGGACGGCACCCTCAGAGGGAAGTACGGCCAGGTGTACGAGCACCGCAGCGGGTTCTGCATGGAACCGCAGCATTTCCCGGACTCGCCCAACAAGCCCCACTTCCCCTCGGTGGTGCTCGAACCGGGCCAGGAATACCGGAACACCATCATCTACCGGTTCTCGGTGCAGAAGTAAGTTCTCGATCGGAACACCAACCGGCGGTCGCCGCGAGACGCGGCCGCCGGTTTCTTGGTTTCGCCGGTCCGAATCCCGTTCCGGTTGCGCCCTCCGTCGTCCGGCCGGGTACCGTTCGGCTTTTCCTCCCGCCCGGCTTTTCCCCATGATGTGACCGCCGCCGGTCCGGGCGCGGGAAAACCGGCCGGCGCCGGCAGCCCAAGTCCCATGAAAGACCGACTCGATCGCTGGTTTGAAATCCGTGCGCGCGGGTCCACCGTCCGGCGCGAACTCTGGGCCGGCCTGACCACCTTCATGACCATGGCCTACATCATCGTGGTCCAACCGGCGGTGCTGTCGGGACGCATGTTCGGCCAGTCAACCGGCATGGACTTCGGCGCGGTCATGGCGGCGACCTGTCTGGCCTCGGCCCTTGCCACCCTGTTGATGGCCCTGTACGGGCGGTACCCGATCGCCCAGGCGCCGGGCATGGGGCAGAACATGTTCTTCGTTTTCAGTGTGCTACCGGTCGCCGCGGCAGCCGGGCTGGGCGAGCCCTGGCGGGTGGCGCTGGGGGCGGTCTTATGGTCAGGCGTGCTGTTCCTGCTGCTGTCGCTGGCGGGCTTGCGCGAGTTGATCTTCAACGCCCTCAGCCCGAGTCTCAAACACGCTCTGACGGCGGGCATCGGCCTGTTCCTTGCCTTCATCGGCCTGCAAAACACCGGCCTGATCGTGAAAGATCCCGGAACGATGGTGAAACTCTCGCACCGGTTGCTTTCCCCGGACGTGCTGGTCTTCGTGGCCGGCTTCTGGCTGACGGCCGTCCTCACAGCGCGGGGTGTGCCGGGGGCGGTGTTGTGGGGCATGGGAGCCGCCACCGCCCTGGCTTGGGGCATCCATGCGATCCTGCCCTGGCTGCCGGCCGCATGGCGGGAGGCGCCGGCCGTGGCCGAGTCCCTCCTGGTCACGCGCTTCCACCCGCCCACAGCATGGGTCGCACCACCCCCCTCGCTGGCTCCCACCTTTCTCCAGCTTGATTGGAAGGCGGCCCTTTCCCCGGCCATGCTGCCCATGATTGCCGTGCTGCTGTTCATGTTCGTTTTCGACGCCATCGGCACCTTGATCGCCGTCTGCGAACAGGCCGGGCTGATGCAGGGAGACCGCCTGCCCCGCGCCCGCCAGGCCATGATCTCGGATGCCGTCGGCACCGTGGCCGGTGCGCTGCTGGGGACCAGCACGGTGACCAGTTACGTCGAAAGCGCGGCCGGCGTGGCCCAGGGCGGTCGAACCGGCCTGGTGGGAGTCGTGGTGGCGGCGCTCTTTCTGGCGGCCCTGGTCTTCGAACCGGTCGTGGCCACCATCGGTGGTTACCCACCCATCACCGCGCCCGCCTTGGTTTACGTGGGAGCGTTGATGCTCCGGCAGGTCACACGCGTCGCATGGGACGACCCCACCGAGTCCATCCCGGCCTTCCTCGTCGTCCTGGGCATCCCGCTCTGTTTTTCGATTGCCGACGGTCTGGCGCTGGGTCTGGTGACCCATCCGGTGTTGAAGCTCTTGAGCGGCCGCGGCCGGGACGTGAGCCTCACCGGGTACGTGCTGGGAGGACTGCTTTTGTTGTACCTGGCTGGACTTCGCGGTGGGGCGGGCTGGGCGGGAGGTGCGTGACCCCCCCCTTTCACCGGCCGACAAGCCGGGCACACCCGGGAATGGACAGTGATCAATCGCAGAGCGCAGTATCGAGCAGGACGGCCAGTTCCACCGCCCGCCGCGCGCACCGCAGACAGCGCTCCCGATGCTCGTGCGCCGATGCGTCCGGACCGAGCGCGTACGCTTCCTCCCGGCACACCTCCGCGGACACCGACAAACGCGTCAGCAGGCCGGCCAGCGCAAGCTCGATCCACGGACGGTTTGCCCGTCGGAAGGCCTGCAGCCAGGCAACGGAGACGGGCTGGCGCGGCACGAGGCTTCGCGGCAACCTGCCTCGCTGCAGGGCGTACTCGACGTCCTCGCTCGCGTATACACCGGTGGCGTAGCAAAAGGTCAGCAGCGCCAGCGCACGTGCCGGCGCCGGTTCATCCCGCGTAACTGCGCGAAGGCGCAGAACGGCCGCGACCACCTGACGTACGGCCGCCCACGTCTGCCGCTCCAACCAGCGGTCTCCATAAAGCGCCCGCAAATCCACCGATCCCTCGAGGATGCGTTCCCCGACCGGGTTCCCCGTTTGACCAACGTCGGCCGGGCTCATTCTCCGGTCCTTCTCGGCTGTCGTTTTCATCCACACCCACCATCGCTTCCCGGCGTGACGAACAGCCAACGCGCAAGTGACGGTTGAGTGACGGATTTGGAATGGACAGAGGCCCTGAAAATCGGGTATTGCCCAGATGACGGTTTCTCAAGCCGTCCCCACGGGAAGGTCGCAACCATGCACGACAGCTCGACAGGTTCGGAGAACCAACCGTCGCGCCGGCTCTGGGACGCGCGACTGCAACAGGACATTGAGGAAATCCAGTCCCGGGTCCGGGCCATGGGCGAACAGGTTGAACGTGCGCTGAAGACCAGCCTGGAAGCCGTCCTGGAACGCAGCCGCCCCAAAGCCTACTCGGTCATCGTGCGAGATCAGCGGATTGACCGGCTGGAAAAGGAGATTGACCACCTTTGTCTGGAATTCCTGGTGCGGCAGCAACCGGCGGGTCGTCATCTCCGCTTTGCCTATGCCACCATCAAGATCAATGCGGAGTTGGAACGGATCGGCGACTACGCCGAAAGCATCGCGCGGCAGGTCCTGAAGGTGGCCGATCAGGCGGAGCTTCCGGCCCCGGAAAAGTTCCGCGAGATCGGGCAGGTGGCCATCTCCATGCTCCGATCGGCCCTGGACGCCTTCCTGCAACAGGACGCGGAACGGGCCCGGCGCACCATGATCATCGAAGACCACGTGGATCGGTTGCGTAGCGAGTTGAACGCCGTCCTGCTCGGGGCCGAACGCGAGGGCCGGCTCCCGCTGCCGGCCCTGACCCCCATGCTCACGATCGCCCGCCGCTACGAGCGCGTGTCCGATCAGGCCAAGAACATCTGCGAGGAAACGCTCTACCTGTGCACCGGTGAGTACTGGAAACATCAGGGCCCCGGGGGGGTCGTACGCATCCTGTTCGTGGACGCCGACCACGGCGTTCGAAGTCGCATGGCGGCGGCCATCGGCCGGAATCTGGAGACCGAGGGCCTGCAATTCCTCAGCGCCGGGCTGCAGCCCCGGCCGCTGGCCGAACCCTGGCTCTCGTGGATGGACGCCCGTGGCATGGCAGAAGCCGGTTGCCCGCCCCGATCGGCCACCGAGCTGCTTCAGCAGGAAACCATCGCCGTCGTGGTGGCACTGGAGCCGGCCGCCAGAACCGTTTTCCCCACCCCACCCACACCCACCGTGGCCATGGAATGGACCGTGCCGGATCCGGAACGGTTGCTCGGCCAGGGGCTTCCCCCCGAGGCCGCCGCCGAACAGCTCTTCCAAACCCTCCGCCTGCAGGTGCAGGACCTCGCGCAGGCCCTGGCCGGCGATTGATCGCAAGAGGACCAACCATGCGACCGCGCCCACGGTTGAAGGCCTTGCTCCCTTCGGTGGCAGCCGCGCTGGTCCTGGGCGGGCTGGCCGCCGGCTGTGGTCCCCGCCCACAGACACCGGCCGGGGCGCCTCTGAAGGTCATCCAAAACAAGGGCTCGGACACGATGGTCAACCTTGCCCAGGCCTGGGCGGAAGCCTATCGAAAGGTCCGTCCCGACGTGAGCGTGGAAGTGTCCGGCGGAGGCTCGGGCGTGGGGATCGCCGCCCTCATGCGCGGGGCGGTGGACATCGCCAACAGCAGCCGGGACCTCAAGCCGCGCGAGCTCGAGGAAGCACGCGCCGTCACGGGCAAGGAGGTCCACTGCTACATCGTCGGGTTCGACGCCCTTGCGGTGTACGTGCACCCCTCCAATCCCCTAGAGGAAATCACCCTCGAACAACTGGAGGAGATCTACGCCGAAGGCGGGCGGATCACCCGCTGGAGCGATCTCGGCGTCCAGATGCCCGAACCGCGGTTCGACCGGATCATCCGCATCAGCCGGCAGTCCAGCTCCGGCACCTACGAGTTCTTCCGCGAACACGTCCTGCGCAACCGGGATTTCAAACTGGGCTCCAATGACATGAACGGCTCCAAGGAGGTGGTGGAACTGGTGGCCACCACGCCGGGTGCCATCGGCTACAGCGGCATGGGCTATGCCACGCCGCGCGTGAAAATGCTCCGCGTGGCCCGGAAAAAGGGCGAACCCGCCTACGCGCCCACCATGGAAAACACCGTCACACGACGGTACCCCATCGCCCGCAGCCTGCTGATGTGTGTCCTGGGCGAACCCGAAGGAGAGATCAAAGCCTATCTGGACTGGGTGCGAAGCGACGCCGGGCAGCAACTGGTCGAGGACAACGGCTTCGTACCCATCCCACCCACGGAACGGACCCGGCCCGAAACGGTCGCACCTGTGCCCTAAGACCATGCATCCCCAGGGCTCCGGATCTCAAACCTCCATGGGTCAACCGGCCGAAGGCCGGCCGCTCTGGGCTCGAGCGGTCGAAAAGCTGATCGAGCTCCTCATCCGCTTGTGCGGGGTCAGCGCCGTGGTGTTCGTCCTGGCCATCTTTCTCTTCGTGTTCCGGGAGGCGGCCCCCGTGGTGTGGAGCGGCAAGGTGAACCTGGCGGAGTTCCTCGGCAGCATCGAGTGGTACCCCACATCGGCGGTCAAGGTGCGATACGGCGCCCTGGCTCTGATCGTGGGCAGCATCAGCGTCACACTGGTGGCCATGGCTCTCGCCGTGCCGTTCGGCCTGGGCGCGGCAGTGTTCGTCTCCGAGTTCTGCGGGCCCAGGATCCGTGAAACCCTGAAAATCGTCATCGAGTTGCTCGCGGCCATCCCGAGCGTCGTCTGGGGATTCGTCGGGATGACGGTGATCAGCCCGTTGCTGGTCCGCTACGCCGGTGCCCCGATCGGCGTCAACCTGCTCAACGGCGGCCTCATTCTGGCGCTCATGAGCGTGCCGATCATCGTCTCCATCGGCGAAGACGCGCTGAAGGCCTTGCCGGATTCCTATCGCGAAGCCGCCCTCGCACTGGGTGCCACCCGATGGCAGGTCGTCTGGCGGGTCCTCCTGCCGGCCGCCCGGAACGGCCTGCTCGCAGCGGTGCTCCTCGGCGTGGGCCGGGCCATCGGGGAAACCATGGCGGTGCTGATGGCCACGGGTCACGCGGTCCAGATCCCGCACGGGTTGCTGGACTCCGTCCGCACGCTCACGGCCAACATCGCCGCCGAGCTGGGCGAGGCACCCGTCGGCTCCGATCATTACCGGGTGCTGTTCCTGATGGGTGTCCTGCTGTTCCTCATCACCTTCGTGGTCAACTTGGCGGCGGACGTCGTGGTCCGCGGCATCCGGAAACGATGAATCCCACACCCCAGACCGGCACGGTTTCAGGACATTTCGCCCGCACGCCCTACGGGGCGCGCAAGGAGGCGTTCGAACGACTCGCACGCGCCGTGCTGGGGCTCATGGCCGTGTGCATGGTAGCGCCTCTGCTGGCCATCGTGCTGCATCTGTTCATCCATGCCTGGCCCTCCCTCAACCTCGAGTTCCTCCTGGACGTTCCCCGCGACCATATGCGGGCCGGTGGTATCTGGCCGGCGTTCGTGGGGACTCTGTATCTGGTGGGGATCTCGCTGGCCGTAGCCGCGCCCATCGGTGTGCTGGCGGCCGTGTACCTCAACGAGTACGCACGGGACAACTGGTTCAACCGCCTGGTCCAACTGGCGGTGATCAACCTGGCTGGCGTGCCCAGCATCGTCCACGCACTCTTTGGCCTGGGCGCATTCGTGTACGGCGCGCGCCTCGGCTACTCGGTGCTGGCAGCCTCGCTGACGCTGGCCATCATGACCCTGCCCGTGATCATCGCCAGCACGCGAGAGGCCCTGGCAGCGGTGCCCATGGCCTTCCGCGAAGCCTGCTGGAATGTGGGGGCCACCCGCTGGCAGACCATTCGTGCCGTCGTCCTGCCCAATGCGCTCAGTGGCATCCTCACCGGGGTGATCCTGCAGGTCAGCCGTGCTGCGGGTGAGACGGCGCCCATCATGTTCACCGGAGCCGTCTTCTACAAGGCCGTCCAGCGCGGCGACCTGTTCCCCTACCACCTCAAGGAGCAGTGCATGGCCCTGGCCATGCACCTCTACACCCTGGCCACCCAGGTGCCCAACGTCCCCGAATCCATGACCTACGCCACGGCGGTGGTCCTGTTGCTGACAGTCCTGCTGGTCAACGCCGCGGCCATCGCCATCCGCGTCTGGATGCGCAACCGCAAACGCTGGTGAACCGGAACGATCGGCGCGCCATGCCCAAACGACCCAAAATCGAAGTCGAAAACCTGCGGTTGTGGTACGGCACCCAGCCCGTCCTGCGCGGATTGACCTTCGACGTCCACCCGGGAGAAATCCTGGCCGTCATCGGCCCGGCACAATCCGGCAAAAGTTCGCTGCTCAAGTGTCTCAACCGGACCATTGAACTGATCCCGGCCGCCCGCGTCGAAGGTTCCATCCGCATTGACGGGCAGGACATCCGGCAGATCCGCGACGTCCACGCCCTGCGCCGCCGCATCGGCATGGTCACACCCCTGCCCGTCGGCCTGCCCATGAGCATCTACGACAACGTGGCCTTCGCACCCCGCTGCGCCGGCATCCGCGATCGCAGGGAATTGGACGCGCGCGTGGAGGAATGCCTTCGGCAGGCCGCCCTCTGGGACGAGGTCAAGGACCGCCTCCACATGCTCGGTACCAAGCTCTCCGGCGGCCAGCAACAACGCCTCACCATCGCCCGCGCGCTCTCTCACCGGCCCGAGATCCTCTGTCTGGACGAGTTCTCCATCGCCATCGACCCCGTCACCACCATGCGCATCGAGGAGGTCCTCCGCCAGCTTCGCACCCGCATGACCATCATCCTGGTCACCAACCTCACCCAGCAGGCGCGGCGCCTGGCGGATCGCACCCTTTTCCTTTGGAAAGGTGAACTGGTCGAGCTAGACCGGAACGAGGTGATCTTTTCCGAGCACCCGCGCGACCGGCGCACCTACGAATACATTCGCGGCCTGTTCGGATGAGCGATCCCTTGTACAGTCTCGAAACCCGCAACCTGAACCTCTGGTACGGCCGGTTCCAGGCCCTCACCGACGTCAGCGTCCGCATCCGCCAGGGCCTCATCACCGCCCTCATCGGGCCCTCCGGTTGCGGCAAGACCACCCTTCTGCGCTGTTTCAACCGCATCAACGAACGCTACGGCGACGTCACGATCACCGGCGAAATCCGCGTCCAAGGGCGCAACATCTACGACCCCGACGTTTCCCTCATCGAACTGCGCCGCCACGTGGGCATGGTCTTCCAACGCCCCAATCCCCTGCCCCTCTCGGTTTACGAAAACATCGTCTTCGGCCTCCGCATCCACACGCCACGAGCAGAACTGAACCGGTCCATCCTCGACGAGGCGGTCGAATCCGCCCTCCGCGAGGTTGGTCTCTGGGACCAGCTCAAGGACCGCCTGCACCGGCCCGCCACCGAGCTCCAGCTCGAGCAGCAACAGAAACTTTGTCTGGCGCGGCTCCTGCCGCTCAAACCCGAGGTCATCCTCCTGGACGAGCCGTGCTCGGCCCTCGACGTGGACGGCACACGCGCCATCGAGGAACTCATGCTCAGCCTTCGCGGCCGGTACACCTTCCTCATCGTCACCCACAACATGTCCCAGGCCCGGCGCATCAGCGACGAATGCATCTTCATGCTCATGGGCCGCGTCATCGAACACGCCCGCACCGAAGACCTGTTCCTCAAACCCGCCGATCCACGCACAGCCGACTACATCGAAGGCCGCTACGGTTGAGCACCGGCCCTCGCATCCACCCGGACGGCCCGCCCGGTGCGTCTGCTGCTCCGGCCCCTCCCGAACGAGTCGGGCTTCACTCAAAACAACCGAATCCGCGCAACACGCGCGCTTCGAACCCGAAACCCATGCTTGACGCACAAAAGGCCTTCCCAATCCTTGGGGCGTCGCACCCGGCGGCCGAAAGCTCAACCGGAACCAAAACCGGTCCGCACAGCCACGGCAAATCTGCCGGGGCCGGCGGCGGACCCATGGCGGCCGGGGCAATGGCAATCAGCAAACGATTGTTCCGATGAACAACACACAAGGTCCCATTTCCGCCTTCATCGAAAGGCATTACCGACACTTCAACGCCGCAGCGCTGCGCGACGCCGCGCGGGCCTACCGTGCCCACCTCGAGGCCGGCGGCCAGATGTTCCTCACACTGGCCGGCGCCATGAGCACCGCCGAGCTCGGAATCTCCCTGGCCGAAATGATCCGGGCCGACAAGGTTCACGCCATCTGCTGCACAGGCGCCAACCTCGAGGAGGACGTCTTCAACCTCGTGGCCCACAAGCACTACGTTCGCGTCCCTCATTACCGGGAGCTCAGCGCCGCAGACGAGGAAGCCCTGCTCCAGCGCCACCTTAACCGGGTCACCGACACCTGCATCCCTGAGATGGAAGCCATGCGCCGGATCGAAGAGGCCATGCTCCAGCTCTGGCGGGACTGTGACCAGCGCGGCGAACGTCTTTTCCCCCACGAATTCTTCTACCGCCTGCTGCGTTCCGGCCGGCTCAAGGACAGCTACGAGATCGACCCCCGCGATTCCTGGCTGATCGCCGCGGCCGAAAAGGATCTGCCCCTGTTCGTCCCGGGGTGGGAAGACTCGACCCTGGGCAACATGTACGCGGCAGCCGTCATCCGCGGCGACGTCCGCAACCCGGGAACCGTCCGCAGCGGCATCGAGTACATGGTCCGCCTCGCTGAATGGTACACCGCACAGGCCCGGACCCTCGCCAACGGGCTGGGAAGCATCGGCTTCTTCCAGATCGGTGGCGGCATCGCAGGCGATTTCCCCATCTGCGTCGTGCCCATGCTGCACCAGGATCTCCGCCGCGAAAACGTCCCTCTCTGGGGTTACTTCTGCCAGATCAGCGACTCCACCACCAGCTACGGCGGTTACTCCGGCGCGGTCCCCAACGAGAAGATCACCTGGGGCAAACTGGCGAAAGAAACCCCGAAGTTCATGATCGAAAGCGACGCCACCATCGTGGCCCCGCTGATCTTCGCCTACGTCCTGGGGTGGTGACGCGGGCAATTCACGCGCTCAGCGGCCGGCGCTTCGGACACGACAACTGAACGCGCCCCTCCCACTCCGCGCACCCGCCCGGCTGCCCCGGAGGTTCATGACCGGCAGCCGGGGCGCCCGGTTCTGGAGATAGGGTGCCCGCTGCCTGCACGCGGGCACCTTGCCCACGCTCACGGGCGGGCGGTCAGCACGGGCAGCCGCGCCTTCAATACCGGATCGAAATCGTTCGGATCCTGCCAGAAGTAGCACACCCGGGACGACACGTTCCAGGTCGTCAGAAAATACATCTGCTCGAACTTGATCCATCGGGCCGATCCGTCGGCAAAGACCTGGTTGCCACCGACCGGGACGGCCGATTTGGCCGAGCGATGTTGGGGCATGTTCGCGTACACGAACTCCCGTCCCGGCTCCTGCCCGCCCCAACGGCCGTTGATCTTGCCCACCGCATCCGCCGCCAGGGTCCACGTGCCCTTGGCCAGACTGAGCTTCACCGGGCTGCGCGAGGGAAAGTTGCCCGCCGGATTCAGCCAGTTGGTGAGCCCCCCGAAATATTGGTACCCGAGCACCCCCGCGGATACTGCGGCTCGTAAACGGGCAGACCGGGCCGGTTCGGACACGTCCAGACCGACACCGTGTTCGAACGCACGGCCAGCCCCACCATGGCCGCGGCGGAGGCCTCCGGGGGGTTCAGACAGTTCTGAACGAAATAACCGCCAGCCCACCGCGCCTGCAAAACCCGATCATTGTTGTCCACCGCATAAATGTTCACCCCCACTGCCAGCTGCCGCAGGTTGTTCAGGCAGGAGGCGCGCTTACCCTTCTCTTTTGCCGCCGAAAGGGCCGGCAACAACATCGCCGCCAGAATGGCAATGATGGCAATGACCACCAGAAGCTCGATTAATGTAAAGGCGGAACCCGAACCGTCGCGTCGAACCGGTTTCATGGTCGTCTCATGAGTTGGGCGCCCCGAGGTCCCGTCGCCACCGCCTGCCGGCCGCAGCGCCGCTTGAGGCTTCGATACACAACTACGCCACCACCGCGGGGCAGTCAATGACCGTAATTGCCTGGTTCTATGCCGTATCAATTGCTCATTTGCCACGGACGGGTGCTCTCTCACAGCCCGCCAGGCTCGATCCGATCCCTCCTCCGCTCCACCGGCCCACCCGGATCCGGCACGCCCGAAACGGCCCCGTCCCAACCCCCGCCAAACCCGGCACCGGCACATTCCTGCGGCCCGCATGGGATCACCGGTCTGCGGCTGATCCGACCAGCCTCTCGCGAGTCATCATCCCGCCGGACAGTCAACAGACCCATCCTGGGGCGTCTATCAGACCCGCTCGACCGCCCGGAAGGACACCTTGCCCGGAAACGGTCCTCCGTGCCACCCCGCCCACGGCACCGGCGCCCGCCACCCGGGCAGCGCACCACAGTGCCCGGCGGGGCCGGAAATGCCCGCCACGGAATCACCCGAAGCCGTCCCGGGTCTCGTGTCCCGGTCCACATCCCCGCCAGCCCCACGGAGATCCCCAGACCCGCAAACCATGCCACCGCGCCGACTGCCCAAGCCGGCCGTTCGACCGACCCACTTGGACAGGCCGGCGACATGGCCTGAATACAACTCCCTGCGCCACCGGTTGACAAACCGCGCCATTCAAGCTTGAGCAGCAACGTGCCTGGTTCGCGTATGGTCTCTCGAGCGAACCGGTGCCTGTCACGGGGCTGGTTTCCGCAGCACGTGGCCCCGAAGCATGGCGCCCCGTGGATCATGGCTCCTGTCATCGACAAATCCCACGCGTTGCAATCATGAACAAGCCCTTGTCACCGTGCCACCGGCCCTGGCTTTGGGCGGCTCGCCAGGTCTCGATCATTGTCGCGCTTGGTCTCCTGGCTTGGACCATGAACAAGTTGTTGCCGTCCTCCACCTGGATGATGGTTGCGAGCCTGGTCGTCGCGGCCATGGCAGCCCTGCTCGGCCTCAAGTTTATCGTGGACGTTCTGGTTGCCGCCTTCAGTTCATGGTTCGCCGAGCTGGGCAGTGGCATAGGGTACCTGGTTGCCTCGATCCGCAGCCGCAGCGGGCGCAAGGCGTCGTGACACGGCGGGACCTGTCCAAGCTCCGCGCCTATTCCCTCCAGGTCGCCCGGGCAATTCGGTTGGACTCCTCCAACCTCCAGTTGGCACGACACACGCCAGAGTGTCGGGAAACACCGCCAAAGCGGCATCTCGTTTACTCGAAAAAAAGCCACGGAAAAGCCTGCTCCGCCGGTGCTTCGACCGGGTGCGCTGCGACCGGGTGAATCCCGCCGCGTTAGGCTCTCCCTCGCAACCAACGTCGCGACCTTGACCAGCCACCGGCCAAATCTGCTCTTTTCAACGCCACCTGGCCTCCCGCCACTGATTCGATGCTCACCTGCCCAGACGGGTATCTTTTTCATCCCAGGGTGGTTCACCCGGAGCGCGCCGCCGCCAGATCTCCATGCGCTCCGTGACTTCCAATGGAACGCAATGCTGCACCAACCAGCCCGAAAACGCCGGACCCGCCTTCTCCACCTCCCCGCGGATCACCAGCAGGTCAACTTGATTGCTCTCCAGGCAAACCACGACGTCCTGCCAGGAAATCTGTCCACTCAAGAATCGCTTCCTGGGCAGGACCAACAACCCTGGCGGTGGAAAAACTCCTGAGTGGCACATCTCCACACAGTAATCCACCGGGGCATAGCACCAGACGTTCGAGCGCGCCGTGGCCCGCATCTGCTCCAGCACGATCGGGTCCGGTCCGCCCCGGGTGAGGAGCATGTTCACGTTGCCCACCAGCCTGCCGGCACCAAAACCGGCCCAAATCGCCGCCACCGTGGACAACGTCAGCACGGCAAACGCCACCGCCTTCGGCGATGGTGGTGTCTGGTCTGCTCGGTCCGGCGCCGGCCCTTTTGTCGCGTCCGACCAGTGCGCCTGCAACACCCCTATGGCATGAACCAAAGCCAGGCCCCCCGAGAATGGAAAGAGGCAGAACGAATTGGAATTCGTAATACCACCACCACAGGGTGGCGATGGCTCTGAATGCCATTGCTCCCAACAGCGTTCCCACGGCAAACATGCCCACAGCCGGCCACTGCAATGCCCGCAACGTCAGCAGCCCGAATCCGCCGGCAACCACAACCACCAAAACGTTCGGGCTCAAAAAGCCCCTGACGTACTCCATGCTCGCGGGATCCGTGGAGGCATGTTGGTTTGCCATCCAGTGGGAACCGAGCAGCCAATCCCACCGGAAGTTCGGCGACAACCTTGCCCAGAGACCGAAACTTGCGGCCCAACCGGCCAACCATGGCAACAACAACCGCAGCGATTCGCGAAATCCCCACCTGCGCCAACTGTACGGCACCAAACCCGGCACCGTGATGACTGCCGTGAGCTTTACGTGCATTGCCCCCATCACCGCGCCGGAAAGAAACGGCTGCCAGGGTCGAAGCCGTGGGCCCGCCCCGGTTAGCAGACCTGCCGCCACCACGGCCCACGCCCAGGCCGCCGGCTCCATCATGATGCTGAAGATCAGCAGCAGATCCCTGGGCACGGACGCCATCAGCAACGCCGCACCGACGATTCCCACCGCACCGAGTGTCCCCCGGCCCATCCATGCAATGGCGGCCCACATCGCCGCCATGGATACAACCGTGAACAGTCGCGGCATGTGCGGCCCTTCTCCGAACCACTGACAAAGCCGTGCGTTCAAGAGCGTGTGCAGCCATGGTTGGTCGTTCCACACCCGGGGCAATTGGTCGGCATGACGAACCGCAAAGTGAATCTTGAGAAGTTCCCAAGAGTCATCAGGGCCCACGCTCGGCAGATTCCGCGTCGTCAGGTACCCGGCCGCCAGGCACAGGACGACCACCAGCCACCCCCACCATTCACTCCGCTTGCCCACGCCGGTCATCCCTCCTTTCTCCATGCCGAGCGCCAACTCAGTGCACCCACGAGAAAGAACCAGGTGGCCAGAGTCATGCGCCATTCGGCCTTGTAATCGCGTATCCACGCCGCCCACGTTTCGACGCCTGCCAGACAGGGGCAGGGTCCCGAGGATGAAGGCCACAGGATCTGGCCGACGAGAAAGCCCGCCCCTGCAACCGTCAGGGTCACACTGTTCCAGGGCGCGGGCAGGAGGACGATTGCCAGCCCCACGATCGTTTCACCAACCCCCTGCACCAGCATCCGGTTCTGCAATTGACCTGCCCGGGCCTCGGTCACCCCCGGTGCTCCGGACCCGCCATGTATGGCCGTTGCCAGTTTGGCCAGGCCCAGCCCCGTCAACAGGCATCCGGCCAGCAGGACAAGTGCACCGACGCCGGTCCATCGTCGTGTCCAACGACTGCTTCTGAGCATGGATTGCAAGAGTGCGAAGAGGCCCACAGCTACGTTCCGACCGCGACAATCTAACGGATGCGAGTACGGCGCCGGTACCACCAGACCCATCCCCAAAGCAGAACCCCGGCGAGGAACCCGGCCACGAGCACCCTGCGGTAGACCTGCGACTGTCCCGTCAGCTTCACCAGTTCGGCGAATGTGTGCTGCGGCGGCTCCTCCACAGGCCGCCATTGCCCCCCGATGCCCACCTGATACGACACTTCGTTCGAAATGACGGTGAACGTGGTCAGGGGTTCGTTCACCCGCCTGAACATTTCAGGGAAATACCCATCGGCTGCAGCGGGATCCACACCGAACTCGGTATCGTCCAGATAATTCGTGTGTCGCAGCAGGCCTTCCCGCGGATCCATCTCCTCCACGATGTACTGCCACGGCGGAAAGGGACGCTCCGGCAGATACGTGTAAATCACGTGATAAGAACGCCCCGGCTTGTGCTGTGCATGGGTTTCATAAACGATCTCTGCAGGCCGGCCCTGGGCGTCGTACCGAACAATCTCGCCCAGTCCACCGGGATAAGGCCGCACCACAGTGTTGGGCTCTACTTCGAACACGGCGTCGCTGATCCAGCGCAGCTCACCGGGGCCCAATCATCGAGTCCCAGCCGCAAATCACACTTCAACATGGCATCGCGCATGGCTCGGGATGCATGGAATTCTCCTTTGCCCCCCCCGCCGTGTTGGTTCGAAAAATCACTCCCAGGCTCATGTGGCCGGGATACAGCGTCCAATAATCGTACCGGTTGCTGCCCGCGACGCGCTCCAAGCCCCTGGGGATCGGGTGAAAAGTGGGGGTGCCGTCCGTCTTGAACAGCACCTCGCCCTTCTCGGTGCCCAAAGCACGTTGATACCACCCTTGGGGCTGCCAGCCCGCTTCGAATCGCTCAAGCAGCGACATGAGCGGGCGACGCGGGACCAGCTTCTCCGAGGCACCCGGAGATTCCGCCACGGACATCATGAGCCGCGAGAGCGCCCGCCGGTAGGCCATGTACCGGATCCAAGGGGTCCGGGCCAGGTACTCCCTGAAGAGCACGGCCGGTTCCCGGTCGAGGGGAAACTCCTCGTGTTTTTCGGGCACCTGTTGGCCGCTTGCGCCGATGACGGCAATCGCGAGGACGAGGCAGACCCATGCTCTCCAGCACGCCCGGCGGGCCGCCGGCGGCGGACCCAAACATCTGTTCTCCGCCGGGCCAGCCGGCAGGCTTGCTTGATTGCACGCGGTCGAATCTTTTCTCCTATCCATCAGAACCTGGCGGCCCTGGCGACCCGCATTTCCTAACCTGCAGAGAGATTCCCCCGCCGCGAGCCGCCCTTTCTCCCGGCCGTCCTGAACGCCGTCACGTCCCGGTGATGGGTGCCCTTTGAATGCCGTCCGAAGCCGCGCTCGCCACGCTTATTGGCTCGCCACCGTCCCGGCCTCACTATGGACCCGGCCAACATCGTTCTCACCATAAAAGCCGGCACGAAGTATTTCCTCGCAAACGGCTCCTGGTCGCACACGTAAAGGCATCTGGGGTTGCCGTCTGTCCAAACGGTTGTCCATCCCTGACTGTTCGGGGGAGGCGGCGCCTCCCATGGATACCGTTGGCCGTCCTCGACCAGACGGCACGGACCGCCGCCCGGGTAAACGACTTTCAGGCACTCTCGCTCTGTCGGGAACCCACACGCCACCGCAGCAGTGGTCCAGGTGACAATCGCCAGAACCATGGCAGTCGGCGACGAGCGAAGAGAGGAGATCCACGATGCGAGCACCGGAGTGCATGGCTTTGTTTTCATGCCGACAGAAAAGCAGAAAAAAAGTTGTCAAGCCCTGGAGCGCGCGGGAGTGCGGCACGGGCCCGTCGTTCGAGCGTCGTGCAGTCGCATGTCCTTTTTACAAGTCCGATGATTCGTCTTTTGCGAATCCGCCCGGGACTGTGGCCGGCCCGCTGCGGAATTGACCTTCCGGCAATCTGCCGGTGCTTGGAGCGAGCGTGCATGCCCTGCATCGTTTGAACGGTCACCTGCCTCGCGCAACAACGGTCCGGGATCGTCAAAGGGCCGTGTTGTTGGAGCTCGACCTGACCAGGCCGGACCCGCATTCTGTGGGCCGACGTGCGCGAGGTTGCCATGAGAACACCTGGCATTCGCTTCATCGGGCTGGCCGTGTGGATCGGCGCAGCGCCGCTCCTCCCGGCTTCCGCAAGCCCGGGGGTGCCCCCTCCGGTGGTTTTCAGCACCGAACAGGATCACCGGAACATGATGGAACAGTTGGGCATCACCCGACTGCGACCGGTGCGAAGCCCGGGTGCGGATGCACCGAACGCCGCCAACTACGACGAGGCAAGAGCAAATCCGTACCCGGAGCTGCCCGAGCTCTTACGCAGTCCCGACGGCACGGCCATCTGCACGCCCGAGCTCTGGTGGCTCAAGCGGCGGCCCGAGATCCTGGAACTGCTCGAGCGCGAGGTTTACGGGCGGATCCCCGCCGGCGTCCCTCCCGTCCGCTGGGAAGTGACCGACACGCGCGAGATCGAACTGGCCGGCAAACCCGCCATTGAACGGGAACTGGTCGGTATCGTGGACAACTCCATCTACCCAGAGATCGAGGTCCGCATCTCCCTGTCCCTGACCCTGCCCCGGGAGGCGCAACGGCCGGTGCCGGTCATGCTGAGTTTCGGGTTTACCCCACGACAGTTGGAAGAGTTTCGCAAACGCCTCGGCCGCGAGGCGGATGGTCCGCATCAGCCTGACAAACGCACAAAACTCATCGCCGCCGGTTGGGGATGCGCGATGCTCAATCCGATGACGATTCAGGACGACGCCGGCGGCTGGCGACCCCGCCGGTCGGGCGGTTCCGAGTCCGCCCGCGCCGAAGCGACCGGGGCCGGGCTAACCCGTGGCATCATCGGCCTGGTCAACCGCGGCCAACCGCGAAAGCCGGATCAGTGGGGGGCGCTGCGCGCCTGGGCCTGGGGGGCGTCGCGGGCACTGGATTACCTGGAAACCGTGCCCGAGGTGGACGCGCGCCACGTAGCCATCGCCGGGGTTTCCCGGTTCGGCAAGGCGGCCCTTGTGGCGATGGCTTTCGACCAACGATTCGCCGCGGGGTTGATCGCCTCCTCGGGCAGGGGCGGCACCGCACTCTTTCGCCGCAACTTCGGCGAGAGCCTCGAAAACCTGGCCGGGCCGGCCGCCTACCACTGGATGGCAGGCAATTTCATGAAATACGCCGCCGAGGAGTCGCGCTTCGGCCGGCTCACCGCCGCCGACCTGCCCGTGGACGCCCACATGACGCTGGCGCTCTGCGCGCCTCGACTCGTGTTCATCAGCCACGGTGTCCCCGAGAAAGGCGACGCCCTTTGGCTGGACCACCGTGGCAGTTTCATGGCGGCCGTCGCCGCCCAGAAGGTCTGGCGCCTGCTCGGCGAGCGTGACCTCGGCCGCAGCGACGATTACCTCAAGGAACACCCGCCCCCCGTGCTCGAGGGTCTGCTGCACGGCGCGCTGGCCTGGCGCCAGCACGACGGCGGTCACACCGACGAACCCAACGTGGAACCTTTCATCCGATGGGCCGGGGAGCAATGGCGGCGAAAGGCGCAGTGGGAGGCGCGGGAGCAACGCGATCTGCGCTCCCTGAAGGCCGTGGTCAACGGCCGGTACAAGATCGGCGTGGGCGTGGACCTCGACGTCCTTCACGACCCGCGGGACGCCGCCCTGATCCTCCGGCATTTCGAGATCCTCACGCCCGAGAACTGCATGAAGCCCCAGGCCCTGCATCCGGCCGAAAATGTCTGGCGGTTCGAACAGGCCGATGCCTATGCCGACTTCGCCCGGTCCAACGGCCTCGAGCTGGTTGGTCACTGCCTGGTGTGGGCCAAGGACGATCGCACCGACCGCTGGATGATGGAAGAACCCGACGGCCGTCCCGTGACGCGTGAGACCCTCCTGCGCCGCATCGAAACGCACGTCCGCACCGTGGTGCAGCGTTATGCCGACGTGGTCACCATGTGGGACGTGGTCAACGAGGCCGTCGCCGACACCGGAGAGGAAATCCTGCGCGATTCGGTCTATTCGCGCACCACCGGCCCGGACTTCCTGGTCACCGCGTTTCGAGCCGCGCGGGCAGCCGATCCCGATGCCATCCTCATCTACAACGACTACAACTGTCACCTGCCCGACAAACGTCGCAGGATCCTGGCGCTCCTGCGCGAGTTGAAGGCTCGCGGTGCGCCGGTGGATGCCTACGGCATGCAGGGCCACCTCGAGCTGGACGACCATGCCCTGCCCCAGCTGCGCGAAATGCTCGAAGAGCTGCGGAAACTGGGTCTCAAGGCGGTGGTATCCGAACTGGACCTCGACATCGTCAACCGGAGCCGCTGGTGGGCCGAGGGTGGCAAATACCGCGAGGAACTTTCCCGCTGGGACCCCTACCGCCACGGGCTGCCACTGGAGGTGGAACAGAAGGCACTGCGCCGATGGCTTGAGGTGTTCCAACTCTTCGAGGACCACCGCGACAGGATTCTGCGGGTCTCGTTCTGGAACCTTCACGACGGCCAGAGCTGGCTCAATTACTTTCCCTGGCGGCGGACCAACCACCCCCTCTTGTTCGATCGCCGGCGCCGGCCCAAACCGGCCTTCGACGCAGTCTACCGGCTGCTTCAGGGCCCCGCCCCGGCTCATGAAGCCGTGGAGCGCACCGATCCCAACTCCCGCCTGGCCCATCAGCAGCTCGTCGCAAAGACGCGCCAGGGCCGGATAGACGTCTACTTCGTGGGCGACTCGATCACCCGTCGCTGGGGCGCGACCGATTATCCCCACCTGCTGGAGCACTGGCGCAAAAGCTTTCACGGCTGGCACGCGGCCAACTTCGGCTGGGGCGGCGACACCACCCACAACATCCTGTGGCGGATCCGCAACGGCGAGTTCGAGGGCCTGTCACCCAAGATCATCGTGCTGCAGGCCGGCGCCAACAATCTGCCCTGGCACGGCCCCGCCGACGAGACACACATCCGGGACGTGGTCAACGGCATTCGCGCGCTCATTGCCGAGTTCCAACAACGCGCCCCCGCCGCGGTCATCGTGTTGACAGCCATGTTCCCCCGCTCGCAAAATCCGCAGCTCCAACCGGCCATCGAGGCCATCAATCGGCAGCTCGCCATGCTGGCGGACGGGCAACGCATCCGCTGGGTTGACATCAACGACCAGCTCGCCGACGAGTCCGGCGGTTTGCGGCCCGGGATGTCCGCCGACGGCCTCCATCTGGAGCTGCCCGCCTACGAAATCTGGGCAGCCGCGCTCAGGCCGATCTTTGAAGAGGTCCTCGGCCCGCCCGCAGCAGAAGACCTTGCGCCTCCGCCCACGGGCAATCCCGCAGCCGCCACCTCCGACCCGGCCGCCGGGCCTTGAAAAGTCCGCCCGAAGCCGCGGCGGCACCTGCACTAATATCCGATTCGATCGCAGGACCGCACCTCCGCGGCCACCCGGTCAGATCCGCTCATCTCTTCCGCACGAAGGACGGCGTGTGGGCCATGGGCAGCTTCTCAATCACCGCATCCTGACCACGGAAGAACTCGTCAAATGGCCCGCATTCGCCGGCCACGATCCCGAACTCGTCGAAGAGAACCCGTCCACTCCGCACGATGCGATCGTACAGATGACCGAGGATGACCGCCGTGGGCCGGTACACGTCCACGTCAATGTGCAGCAGTGCGATCTTGAAGGCCGGATGTTCCGCAAGGTACCGTGGGACCGTCTCGCAAATGTCACCCGCGTCCAGTTCACAGTTCGGGAAGGACTTGTAACTCAGGACCGCCTCCACGTCGGCCACGGACATGCCCGGTCCGCCTTCCTGCTCGAATGGTTCGATGAAACGCTGGTCGTCGGCGTCAGGCTGTGGCGGAAACGCACCGAACGCATCGAACGCGACGATCTTTCGCGACCAAGGGCTCTCCAACAGGTGCCGGAACGTGGCAAAACGGATCAGGGATGCCGCCTTGTACACGCCGCACTCCACCACGTGCCCCGGCAGGTGGAGGATCGTCTTTGTACAGCTCGTAGTGGGCCAGGACCTTTCCCAGGCGACTGGGATGGCTGGTCCCGTGGTCCTCGTTCTCGTACTCCCAGGAACGGTCCGGGTCGAATCCGAACAGCAACTTGCCCATCGGCAGCGCACCCTTTTCTGCGATCCCACCGGATCCCCGCCGGCGCCCGCGAACGGTTTACCGTTCGAAGCCCCGCCGCCGCGGAAACCCGACGCACGACCGGAGTCGGTCAGGACCTCACGCTCCCGTCAAGCCCCAAGGCCGGACATCGCCCGCTGCTGAACAGCCGGCATCCGGTTGTTCCCCAGACTCCGCAGGGCGACCCCGGAACCGTGCGTCTCCCGCGACAAAACTCACATGGCAGCGGTTCCTTTCCCCCACCGGGCCAGCGCTTTTCCCCTTCCAAGCGCCGGGCCCGGTTGCTACAAGAGCGGCATGCCGGCAGGATTGACCCTTGGATTCATCGGCACTGGACAAATGGCCACCGCACTGGCACGCGGTTTCATCCAAGCCAAGCGCGTGGCCGCCCGCCAGGTGGTGGGCAGCGACCCCGACCCGGTGGCGCGGGCGCGCTTTGGCAAGGAAACGGGCGCCCGCACGGTATCGCGGAACGCCGAGGTCCTCGATCAGGCCAACGTTCTCCTGCTGGCCGTCAAGCCCGCCCAAGTGGATGAAGTCCTGGCCGAACTGCGCCCCGCCTTCACCTCCGCCCATCTGTTGGTCTCGATTGCCGCCGGCGTGCCCCTGAGCCGACTGGAATCCGCTCTGCCGCCGGGAGCGCGCGTGGTCCGCGTCATGCCCAATACCGCGGCGTTGGTCGGTGCCTCGGCCACGGCGTTTGCCCCGGGCCAACACGCCACCCGGGCGGACACCGCCCTGGTGCAAAGGCTTTTCTCCGCAGTGGGTTTGGCCCTGCCGATCCAGGAAGCCCTCCTGGACGCCGTGACGGGGCTGAGCGGCAGCGGCCCTGCCTACGTCTGTGCGTTCCTGGAGGCCCTGGTGGACGGCGGCGTGGCATGCGGCCTGCCGCGGTCCACGGCGCATCAGCTGGCGCTGCAGACCCTGCTGGGCACCGCGAAGTTGCTGAAGGAACGGGACCTTCACCCAGCAATGCTCCGGGAAATGGTGACCAGCCCCGGCGGCACCACCATCGAAGGGTTGCACGCACTGGCGGATGGGGCTTTTCATGGCGTCGTGATGAACGCCGTGCGCCGGGCGACTGAGAAGGCCGCCCGCCTGGGTCAAGGTTGACACAGCGAGCTCGAGGCTGATCCGAGGAAAGGCGATGAGTTTTCCACCGCCTACAAAGGGACAGGCCAGGCTGATCTGGGCAGCGCTGACGGGCTTGGCCGTGGCCACGCTGGCTTTCTTGGTGGGGGCCTTGGTTTGGGCGCTGGGGCGTGTGCTGGACGTGCTCTCGCCGGTGCTCTGGCCGCTGGCGGTCGCGGGTGTGCTGGCGTACCTGCTGGATCCGCTGGTGGACCGGCTCGAGCAGCGGGGAGTGGCCCGCGTGCGGGCCGTGTTGCTGGTGTTCCTGCTGGCGATCCTGATCGTGACCGGATTGGTCGCCAGCGTGGTCCCACAACTGGTCGTGCAAACGCGCCAGTTGGTTGAAAACATCCCGACGTTCGTGGCCCGGCTGGAAGCGCGGGTGGAACGTTGGGCCACTCACCCGCCGGCCCTGCTCGACCAGACGTTGCGACGGCTTGGCCTGCCCTGGCTGCGCACCCCTGCGGAGACCAACTCACCCGCAACGCCGCCGGAGCCCGGGTCCACGACCGGCCCCGCCGCAGCCCCCCAACCCGCTGCACCCCACGGCCCGGGCTGGCTGGACCAGCTCGATCCGGAAACGGTGCAGAAGGTGGCCGCCTGGTCGGGCCGGGCACTGCGCACCGCCGGCAACTGGTTGGCCGATCAATTGTCCAAGGTCACGGGACTCTTCGGCGTGGTCGCCGGCCTGGCGCTCATCCCCATCTACCTTTTCTATCTACTGGTGGAAAAGCGGGCCATCACCGACTCCTGGACGCGTTACCTGCCGCTGCGGGACTCACGTCTGAAAGAGGAGTTGGTCTTCGTGCTCCGCTCGGTGAACGACCACCTGATCGCCTTCTTCCGCGGTCAGGTGCTGGTGGCCATGTGCGACGGCGTGCTGTACGGAATCGGTTTCGCCCTGATCGGCCTGCCCTACGCGGCGGTGATCGGCGCCCTGGCGATGGTCCTGACGATCATTCCCTTTCTGGGAGCCATCGTCACCTGTGTGACGGCGTTGATCATCGCCGTGGTGACATACGGGGACTGGCAGCACCCGCTGCTGGTGCTGGTGGTGGTGGCGGCTGTCCAGGCCATCGAAGGTTACGTCCTGCAGCCACGCATCCTGGGGTCGCGGGTGGGGCTGCACCCGATGGCGATCATCGTCGCCATCATGATCGGGACCACACTGCTGGGCGGTTTGCTGGGTGGGATCCTGGCCATCCCGATGGCGGCGGTGCTCCGGGTGCTGTTGGCCCGCTACATCTGGCGTTCGACCTCCGCGGAGGTCTCCCCGGCAAACGCTCAGGCAGGCGGCGGCTGAGGGAAGATCTGGTAAAGCAGCAGGTAGATCAGGACGCCGGTCACCGAAACGTACAACCAGGCCGGCCAGGTCCAGCGCGCCCAACGGCGGTGTGCTTCCCACCGTTTTCGCAGGGCCAGGGTCACCGTGGTCAGCACCATCGGGACGATCACCCCGGCCAGCACGGTGTGCGTCAGCAGAATCACGAGGTAAATGGGCCGGAACCACTCCGGCTCGCGAAAAACCGTGCGCCCGGCATGGGCGTGGTAGTAGAGGTAGCTCACCAGGAACAGGGCCGAGAGCACCACAGCGCCCAGCATGCACCACCGGTGCGCCTCACGCCGGCCGCGGCGGATTTGAACGAGACCCACAGTCACCAGCGTGGCACTGGTACCGTTCAACAGGGCGTTGATCCAGGGAAGATCCTGAAGCTCCATGTGCGTCGGTCCTCCGGGCGTCACGAACGGGGTCCCGCCGGCTGGCGTTCCAGGCGACGGATCGCCCGCAGGATCCGCCGCTGCACCGTCTGGAAGTCCACATCCTCGCCCACGGTCTCAAAACTGGCCCGCAGCCGTCCCTGGCCGTCCACCAGCACGAACGTGGTACTGTGGATGAAGAGCTCAGCCGGATGGGAACGTTGCTCCTCCGGGATCTCCAGTGCGGTGAGTTTGAGGCCGTCGACGGCCAGCCGGGCGATCTGCTCCGGCGCACCGGTCAGAAACCACCACCGCCGGAAGTCGGCGCCGAACTTTTCCCCGTACCGCCGCAGAATTTCGGGCGTGTCGTAGGCGGGATCGGTGGTGAGTGTGACCAGCCGCACGGGACTGTCTGCAGGCAGCGCATCCTGGAGCGTTTTCATGCGTCGGGTCAGGATCGGACACGGCCCGGCGCAGCGGGTGAAGATGATGTCGGCCACCCAGGCATGTCCCCGCAGATCCGCCAGGGTGATGGCGATGCCGTTCTGATTGGTCAGCACGAAATCGGGCACAGTGCCCAGCACCGGCAGGGGCGGTTCCGGATTCCTCCTCACCGCCACCAACGCCAATGCCAGCAAAACCGCCAATGTGAGGCCCAGCAGAACCAGTCCCACCCCCACAGTGCTCAACGAACCCGCCACACTGCGAGGGGCTCCACCCGCGAACACGCCGCCCCCCGGGCGAAGGGTTTCCCGTCCCGCTCTGCCGGCTGATTCACTACCGGACTTCGTACGCCTCCTGACGAACATGACGCCTCGTTAGACCGAAACCTTGCACCGTGCAAGACCCGTTGCTGCCCGGTTCATCCCTGTCGGCTTTTGGAAAAGCGATGCCCGTCCCGAGCATGCACACGCCTCGAGACACAGTCCGGCCACCGTCCCGCAGGCGTCACCGACTGCGCTGCCGCTCCCCGCCGGCTCATCACCGGCCTCCACCCCGGTGCCCCTCCCTGGGGCGCTGGAGTTGGTTGAGCATTCGGTTCAGCCGGTCCAGTTCCCGGCTCATCTCCTCCTTTTGCTCGGCCGCCATGTCCAGGAGCTCGGCCGCTTCTTCGAGCTCCTCCAACACCTCTTTCAGCCCGGTGAGCACCTCGTGCATCCGTTGCAGGGCTTCTTCGATGGCGCGGGGGCGCGTACGCGGAGAGGTGTTCGCCGAGCCCGGCACAGACGTCACGGTGGCGCTTGCTCCGGGCGGCTTCCCCGGCAGGTGCGGCGCTCCAGAGGCGCCAGCCGGTTCCGGCGTTCCTGACGAATCAGTGTCCTCCACGGCGTGTGCCGGTCGGCACGCTGCCTGGACCTCTTCAGAACCCGTGTCAGACCGGGGCTGGGACTCCAAGCCGGATTCCGGCGCGGCGTCGTCCTGTCGGGCCTCGCCCCCGCCGCCATGCCGGCGCCGGCCGCCCCGGCCGCGCCCGCCCCGCCGCCGTCCACGAGACGGCCGGTCGGCTCGCTCGCCACCACCCTGGCTCACCGGTGCAGGTCCGTGTTCAAACGCATCTCCCGTTACCATTGACATCCGCACCATCAAGCGGGCGGAGACCCGCAAAAAGCAACTGCAATCTCGAATCCACAACCCGTCGCTTTGGGAACGCACGGGAGAACGACCGGCGCGAGCCGGTCTCACCGCAACTCCTCGCCGCAACTGGTGTTTTGCGGATGGACGGCTAGATTGGGTCTGCCATGCGAACGAAAGCCCGGTCCCAAACGGCTCGGTGGTGCATCGCCGCAGGTGTGCTTGCGGCAGGTGCCGGGCTGCTTGCCGCTGCACCGGCCGGTTCGGCTGAGAATCCCTACCTGGTGGTGGTCGAACGCAATATGTTCGATCTGAAACCCATGCCGCGGCCTGAGGACACCGCACCCGCGCCGCCGCCACCTCCCCCCACCAAGATCACCCTTCAGGGCATCACGGTTCTCTTCGGCCGCAAAGAGGTCCTTCTGAAGATCCCGGAAGCACCCGCACCGGGGCAACCGCCGCAGGAACGCTCCCTGATCCTGGGCGAGGGCGAACGCCACGGCCCCATCGAAGTGGTCCGCATCGATCCGGTGGCGCGCGAGGTGGAGTTTCGTGACTCGGGCAACCCGGTGACCTTGAAGCTGACAGATTTCATCGTCAAGACGCCGATTGCGCCCTCTCCCACACCCGCCGCCGGGGTGGTCAAACCTGCCGCGCCGGGCACTTCTCGTCCCGCACCGCCGCCTACCGTCAATCTCCCCCGGCCCGGTACTGCCGTCGGTTCCACAGCTCAAACGGCCCTCACGCCCACCCCAGTTGTAAACCAAGCGGCTCCGAGTTTCCCCTCCCGCCCGGTTCGGACGCTCCCCGCAAATACCGTGCCCTCAACCGCACAGGTCCCGCAACCCCAGCAGCCGCCGCTCTCCCTGGAAGAACAGATCGTTTTGATCGAACTGCAGCGGCAGGCCACGCAGGACAAGGTCATGAGAGGCGAGATGCCGCCACTCCCGCCCACGGAACTCACTCCCACGCCACCGGTCCCGACGCCCACTCCACCCACCCCCACCGTCCCGCCGCTGCCGGGGAACTGAACCCGGGGCGATCCCGGACAGGCTGACTCCCGCAAAGCCGGGCGGCTTCGATCCGCGCAGCGCCGCAACTGGCCGCGTAAAGGTTCCCTGGACAAGGGAACGCACTTGTCATGGCAGAGGCTTCCATTCCACTTGGATTGGCCCGACCGCCGCGCTGCAGGGCTGCGCTGGCAGTAACTGGGAGCGCCGACCGACGCCACCGCCATTCCCCGGCTCCGAACAAGCCAGGCGGCAGCCCTTGGAGATCTTTGCCCGGCACAGATTCACGAATGGTTACGGGGACGGACGGTTCCGCCCCGACGGGACCACGGTAAGAGGCAATGCACGGGCCGTCCCGTGGTTGTAACGCTCACTGCAGGTGAGTCCCGGGAATGGCGAAGCGATCGCGATCCGCCGCGCCGGTGGTTCCGGACGATCGCGCTCGTTTCGGATCTCTCTAGGTCCGGATCGGAACCGGCGGCACCGGTACCGGCGGCAGCGAAGGCGCAGTTTCGGATGCGGTTTCCACCTGCACCGGTTCGGCGGCCGGGGCGGGCACCGCCACACCACGGTTGAGCGCGATGCTGAACCCGACCAAGCCCGTGAAATAATAGAACTCCGCGTAAAACGCGCCGAATACCACGATGAAATGCACCACACGCGCGCAGAACAACGCCAGGAGAAAGGTGTTGAGCGTCTTGAGCTCGGGCGGTCCGTACCGGTAATTCCGCACCAGCACACGCCACGCCGCATACCAAAACCACAACACGCCGATTGCGCCCCAGACGCCCAGAGGGATGATGACCGACAGCGGGCCGTTGTGATAGTCCCCGGCCAGCTCGGCCAGCTCGCCCGGCGTCAGCTCCCCCTGCCCGCGCAACCGGTCATAACGCCGGAACTGAGCCATTTCCAGATCCCGCACGTTGATCGCGTAGCCCTTGCCAAGCCAGAAATACTTCGGCACGTCCACCACCACGCGCTGCCACAAGTCCAGGCGCCATTGCGTGGAAAGCCGCGCGTCTTCGCGAACCTGCTCGATCCCCAACCAGGGGATCCACGAAAGCGAGCGTTGGACCTGATAGGGCAGCCGGTGGGAAATGGGCAGCAACGAGACAAACAACCCGAAGAGAGCCACCCACAGCGGCAGGTACCGGACCTTGAGATATCCCTCCAAGTAGAACTGGAAGGTCAGGATCAACGCCGCCAGCACCACGAAGCTGCGGTACCCCCCGTAGGCGATACCGATGCTGAACAGGAGGACGATCGCCAGCCGCCACGGACGGCGCATGTCGAAAATGCCGCGCAACCCGTAGCGGGCCGTCATGTACCAGAGACCGCACAACGAGGCCGTCGCCACGCCGTACATGCGTCCCACGCTGAGCCCCGTGGGTGACGGCATGTACAATGCAGTCCGCTCCACCGGGAAGAAATAGTAGATGTACCGGAGCCACTCGGGCACCCACTGAACCACGCTGCTCAGCGCCAGCGTCAGCCCGCCCAGGAAGAACAGGCCGGTGTACCGAATCGCCTTCTCCGGAGGGATGGGCCGCGCACTGAGGGCGAAATAACCGAGAATGGCACCCGCCAGCGAGACATACCGACTGCCCCCACCAACCTCCGACCCCGTGAACCCGAATCCCGCACCACCCGTCAGGGCAAAGGTCACGGCCAGCACACCACTGAGGTAAACCAACGGCCAGGTCACCGACGGGACCACGATCGGTTTCTGGCGCCGGTCCAGGGCATACATCAAGAGGATGATGACAATGCTGACGCCGGTCAGAACCAGTCGCAGCGGCGGCCGGCCCGGCAGAAACGGCACCACGGCCAGAGTGTGCCAGGAAAGAATGAGCAACGGATGATGCCAGTTCAGCAGGATGGGAATCATCAGCACCAGGAACACCACCCCCAGCACGATAAACGAGCTGTAGTCCAAGGGCGTGGCCAGGAAGTAGCCCAGGACCACCGCCAGTGGCAGACAGATGGTGTACACCAGTGCCGAGCGTACGACTTGTCGCGGATCGCTCATGAGTCAGCCGTTTGCAGGCAAATGTCGGAAGCGAGGTTATCGCGGGACGCGGCCGCTTTCCAGTCCCCGATTTGGCTTTTTTTCAGCCCGCACCGGATGGTTGAACGCACCAGACCGCGGGGGCGCCGGTCTCCACCGCCCGGGCGAGGGTTGGCAACCTGACGGGCTGTGGTACAAATGACGCCGTGCACAGCACAGGCAGCCTGGTCACGTTGGGAGAACCAAGGGCGGAGTCGGACCCGGAACATCCGCGACCCTGGGCGGTCGAATGCCGCGGGCTCGTCCGGCGTTTCGGCGGCGTTCCCGCACTGGACGGGGTTTCGCTCGAGGTCGCCCGGGGCGAGTTCTTTTCCCTCCTCGGACCCTCCGGATGCGGCAAGACCACCCTGCTGCGCATCCTGGCCGGTCTGGATCGTCCCAACGCAGGCACCGTGTGGCTGGCCGGACGGGACGTGACCGACGTGCCGCCGCAGCAGCGGCCGCTCAACATGGTGTTCCAATCGTACGCGCTCTTTCCGCACCTGAGCGTGTACGAGAACGTGGCCTTCGGCCTGCGCATGAAACGGCTGCCGGAAACGACCATCGCGCGGAAGGTGGCCGAGATCCTGGCGCTCGCACGAATCGAGGAGCTCGCTCCGCGCCGGCCCGCCCAGCTCTCCGGCGGCCAGCAACAACGGGTGGCACTGGCGCGTGCCCTGGTGAATGAACCCGAAGTCCTGCTCCTGGACGAACCTCTGGGGGCGCTGGACCTTCAACTCCGGCGCCAGCTCCAGACCGAATTGCGCCAGATGCAGCGCCGACTCGGCCTGACCTTCCTCCACGTCACCCACGACCAGGAGGAAGCACTGGCCCTCAGCGACCGGATCGCCGTGATGAACCGCGGCCGAATCGAACAAGTGGGCCGGCCCCGCGAGGTCTACGACCGGCCGCGCACGCGTTTCGTGGCTCAATTCCTGGGCCTCTGCAACCTCATCGCAGGCCGTGCAGAAGGCGGCGACGGCCTGTGGATGCGCGTGACGACCGCAGCGGGCCCGTTGCGCGCGGCGGTGCCCGAAGGACCGCACCCTTCTGCCGCCGGACAAGAGGTGACCCTGGCCATCCGGCCGGAACGGGTGAAGTTGTATCCGGCGACTCGGCCTCCGCCCGGTGCCAATGGCTGGCACGGCCGGGTCGATGAGGTGATCTTTCGCGGGGCGGCGCTCGAATGTCGCATCCAGTGCGGCCCGGAACGTCTCTGGGCCATTTCATCCCCCGGCGACGGCGCTCAGCCGGTGCCGACAGTCGGCGAACCGGTCTTCTGTCACTTTCCTCCCGAGGCCCTGAACCTCCTCCATGAATGAGTCCTGGCTGCATGCCGACCCGGCGCCCGCCTTCCAAACGAACGGGCGCGCCCGGAAGACCCTCGACCGGTCCACTCGATGGACCGCGTGGTTCTTGTGCGGCCCCGCCGCACTCTGGATGGTGCTGTTCTGGCTGCTGCCGTTGCTGGGGCTGTTGGTGGTGGGGTTTCTCAGCCGCGGACCGGATGGCGAGATCACCGGACCCGTGACACTGGAGAACTACCGCCGGCTCCTCGGCTTTGGCGTATTCGGATTCGACCCGGTCTATCCACGGGTGCTGGTTCGGAGCCTCGTACTGGGTGCGGGAACGACCGCACTTTGTCTGTTGCTGGCCCTCCCCTTTGCGCTGTGGCTGGTCCGGCTGCCCGAACGGTGGCGTAACGTCGCCCTGACCTTGGTGGTGATCCCCTTCTGGACGAACCTCTTGGTCCGGACCTACGCCTGGCAAATGTTGCTGGGCCCGGACACCGCACTGTCGCGCCTGCTCCAAGCCGCAGGTTTGCTGGCGCCGGATCAGGGATTGTACCCGGGTTGGGGCGCGGTCTGGATCGGCATGGTGTGTGACTTCCTACCGTTCATGGTCCTGCCCGTTTACGCCTGCGCCGAGCGAATGGATTGGCGTCTGGTCGAAGCCGCGCAAGACCTTGGAGCGGGGCGATGGCAAACCTTTCGTCACGGCATCTGGCCGCAAATCCGCCCCGGCGCAGGCGCAGGCGCGGTCCTGGTGTTCTTGCCTGCGCTCGGACAGTTCGTGGTTCCCGATCTTCTGGGTGGGGCCCGACTCATGTTCCTGGGCAACCTCCTCCAGCAGCAATTCGGCGTCAGCCGCGACTGGCCTTTCGGTGCGGCGGTGGCCACCGTGGCCCTGGTGTTGGTCGCACTGGGCCTCTGGGCGTGGGAAAGGCGAGCATCCGCACGCGAACCTCTCACATGAGCACCGGCATGCATGCTTCCCGCCGCCGATCCGGCCGTTGGATGCACGGCCTGGCCGTATTTGTGTACCTTTTCCTCTACGCGCCGTTGGTCATGGTCACGGTGCAATCTTTCAACGCCGGCCGGTTCGGCACCCGTTGGGAGGGATTTACCACCGCATGGTACCGCGCCCTCCCACACAATCAGACGGCCTGGGAAGCCTGCCGGAACACCCTGGTCCTGGCGCTGACGAGCACCACCCTGGCCACGGTGCTGGGGACCACGCTCGCCTGCGGACTGAGCCGGGGTCGCTTCCCGGGCAGCCAGGCTCTCCAACGGGCAACGTCGCTCTCGGTCTTTCTGCCCGACATCCTTCTGGCGGCCGCTCTGCTGCTGGCAATGGCGGTCGTACAGACCTGGTGCTCATGGGTGCGCCCCGGGCTGCCCGCGATGATCGCCGCGCACGTGACCTTCCAACTCCCGTTCGTGGCCCTCGTGGTCCGTGCCCGGCTGGCCCGGCTCGATCCGGCCCTAGAAGAGGCTGCCCGTGATCTGGGCGCCTCCGGCTGGCGGCTCTTTTATCAGGTCACCCTGCCGCTGCTGCGGCCGGGCATCCTGGCAGGCTCGCTCCTGGCCTTCACGCTCAGTCTGGACGATTTCATCGTGAGCTTTTTCACCACCGGCCCGGGCGCCACCACCTTGCCGATCTGGATCTACGCCTCGGCCAAACGCGGGCTCTCCCCGGAGGTTCACGCCCTGTCCACGCTGCTGATCCTGGCCTCGCTCATCCTCACTGTTTCCCTCAACCTCGTGGAAAGGAAACCATGGACACCCGGTTGATCCTCTGCTTCGGCTTCCGAAGTCCGGGCCGCCTTCTGTCCTGGCTTCTCGCCCTGTGGATGGGACCGGCATCGCTCGCCGCAGCCGCGGAAGCCCGACTGAACCTTTTCATCTGGTCGGAGTACATTGACCCGGCGGTGGTGGCCGATTTCGAAAAGGCCCACAACTGCCGGGTGACCGTGGACCTCTATGAGGACAGCGAAAGCATGCTGGCCCGGCTGGCCAACGGCGGGGATGCCCTTTACGACGTGGCTGTGCCAAGCGACAACATGGTGCCGGTCCTCATCCGGCGCGGATTGCTGGCACCCCTGCGGCACGAGACCCTGACCAACCTCCGCCACCTGGACGAGCCGTTCCGCAATCCCGATTATGACCCCGGCCACCGTTACAGCGTCCCCTATCAGTGGGGGACCATGGGCATCCTGCTGCGGCCGCCGCCGGGCACTTCTCCCGAGGCCACCTGGGGCTTACTGTTCGACCCGGCACGGCAACCGGGCCCGTTTGTGCTCATTGACTCGCCTCGCGACCTTTTCGCCGCCGCCTTTCGCTACCTGGGCAGAAGCGTCAACACCACCAACCTGGCCGACCTCCGCCGGGCACTGGACCTCCTGTCCGCAGCCCGGCAAAGGGCCCTCGGGTTCGACGGCAGCGTGGGCGGAATGAACAAGGTCCTCTCCGGCGTGGCACGCGCGGCGATTGTGTACAGCGGCGAGGCCGCCCGAGCCATCCGCGCCGACACCAACCTCGTCTATCTCCTGCCGCGGGAAGGGACCATTCTCTGGGTGGACAACCTCGCCATCCCGGCCCGGGCGCCCCGTCGCGAGCTGGCCGAACGTTTTATCAACTTCGTCTTGGAACCCCGCAACGCCGCCCGCATCGCCCGGTACACCCGCTTTGCCACCTGCAACCGGGAGGCCCGGTCCCAACTCGGCCCCCGGGAAGCAAGCCACCCCGCCATTTATCCCGACGAGGAAACCCTCTCGCGGCTGGAGTACCTGAAAGACGTGGGCCCTGCGTCGCGCTGGTTCGACGAGGCGTGGACCCGTCTCAAGGCACGATAACTCCCACCTTCGAGTCAGGACCCTGGCGCAAGTGGGAACGGCACCAGGCCGTTGACCGGCCCGGACACGCACGTAGTGGCGGAAAAGAAAAATGGTGGAGGCGGGGGGAGTCGAACCCCCGTCCCTGACCGCGGTAGCCAGCGGCGCCTACATGCTTAGTCCGCAGAGGATGACGGCGACCGGATCACCTGCGGACGCGAATCCGACCGCCCTGACGGCATGGGATTTTCTCGGGCAGGCCCGCGCCGTCTCCGGACCCGACCCCAGCCTGCTGTGGCGTTCGTCCGGCCTAGCAGGCGTCAGCCGGCGAACGTCGCGGCGCATCAGGCCGCGAGAGCCAACTCTTCGTTAGCAGTTTTCTTTTGATGCGATGATTAACGAGGCCCACGCATCATCCTCGGCATGCCGCCTCTGGCGTCCGGGCCAGGTCGAAACCGGATCGCCCCCACGAGGCTGACTGCCTCTACCATGCTGCGCGTCGCCGGTCCCGTCAAGGCCCTCCGGCCGCTCCTTGGCGGGGTTCCGCTCCACCCCCTCCCTGCCCCCGGCCGCTTTTTCCCCAAACGCGCTTCCGCCTTGCAATGGGACGCCCCACCAGTAAAAGGAGCGTATGAACAGCTCGCGGCTCTGGCCCGCAATGGTGCGCGGAACCCGGACACTCGTGGTGGCGCTTCTCCTGGTTGCCTGCACACCCATCGGATGCGTCGGTCCGCGCAGCCAGATCACCCTCAGCCAGACCCAGTTGAACCGCGTGGCCGAACAGGTCCGGCCCTCCCTGGTGCGCCTCCGCGTCGTCAGCACCGATTACTACGACGGGCGCGAGGTCAAGAGCCAGTCCGTGGGCAGCGGGGTCATCATCACCGAGGACGGCTATCTGATCACCAACCACCACGTAGCCGGTTGGGCCACCCGGATCTTCTGCACATTGTGGAATCTCGAGGAGGTGGAGGGCGAACTGGTCGGAACCGACGCATTGACGGACATTGCCGTCGTGAAGTTGAAACCGGATCGTCCGATGCGGTTCGTGCCGGCGCGTCTGGGCGATTCGTCCCGGCTGAGCGTGGGTGATCCGGTCCTGGCCATGGGCAGTCCAATGGCCCTCTCCCAATCCGTCACGCTGGGCATCGTCAGCAACACCAACATGATCATGCCCCGCTTCATGGGCCCGTCAGCCCAGCTCCGGTTGGACGGTGAAAACGTCGGCTCCCTGGTGAAGTGGATTGGACACGATGCACCCATCTTCGGAGGCAATTCCGGTGGCCCCCTGGTCAACCTCCGTGGCGAGGTGGTGGGGATCAACGAGATCCGATTCGGCCTCAGCGGTGCCATCCCGATCAACCTGGCCCGCCGCGTGGCCGAGGCCCTGATCGCCGAGGGCCGCGTGCGCCGGAGTTGGCTCGGCCTGGATGTGCAGCCCCGGTTCAAAGGGAGCGACCGCGGCCGCGGGATCCTCATCTCCGGCGTTCTCCCGGGATCGCCGGCCGCCCGGGCGGGCTTGCAACCGGGCGATCTACTCGTCTCGCTCAATGGCACGGCCGTGGACGTGCGGTTTGACGAGCAAATGCCCGAATTCATGCGTCTGGCCACCGCCCTCCCCATTGGCCAACCCGTTCCCTGCGTGGTCGAGCGCGAAGGCCGCGAAATCCAGGTGACCCTCGTGCCGGTGGAACGGGGGGATTTCCTGGCCCGGCCCAGGGAGGTCCGTCCATGGGGCATGACCGCACGGAATCTGACCCCGCTGTCCGCCTTGGAAATGAAACGGCCGGATACCAACGGCGTCGTGGTCACCTCCGTCCGGGCCGGCGGACCCGCGGGAGAAGCGCGGCCCCCGCTCGCCGGCGGCGACGTGCTCGTGGCCGTCAACGAACAACCCGTGCGATCCCTGGCCGACCTGGAGCAGATCACCCACGAGCTGACCCGCGGCAAAAACGACCCGGTGCCGGTCCTGGCCACGTTCGAACGGGCCGACAAGCGGCTCATGACGGTCGTGCGCATCGGCACCCGCGAATTCGAAGATCCGGGCCGGGAAGTCACCAAGGCCTGGCTACCCGTGGAACTGCAGGTCATCACCCGACCACTCGCGCGCGGGCTTGGTCAGCCCGACCTGCGTGGTTTCTACATCACCCGCGTTTACCCGCGCACGTCGGCCGAGCGCGCGGGCCTGCAGGTGGGTGACCTGATCGTGGCCCTGGACGGCGAGCCGTTGACCGCCACCAGCGTCGAGCACGCCGACGAGTTGCCCGCCCGCATCAGACAGTACGACATCGGTGCCACCGTCACCCTGACCGTCCGCCGGAACGGCAAGACCCTTCAGATCCCCGTCGAACTCGCCCCCTCGCCGCGCCTGCCGCGCGAGATGAAGACCTACCGGAACGAGGCGTTCGAGTTCACCGCCCGCGACCTCTCGTTCTTCGACCGTGCCGAGGAACAGTGGCCGGAAGACCTCCAAGGCGCACGCGTCACCGAAGTGCGCCAGGGCGGTTGGGCGGACCTGGGAATGCTCTTGGCAGGCGACGTGATCCTGGAGGTGGACGGCCAGCCCGTGACAGACGTGGACAGCCTGCGCCGGCTGATGGACCGCGTGGCCGCCGAGCAAAAGAGCCCGGTCATCTTCAAAGTGCTCCGGGGCATCCACACCCGTTACCTCGAGCTCGAACCGCGATGGAACGATTCCACTCGATCGCCATGAAAACCCCACTCAACTCCCTGAAGATGCAGGCCTATGCCCTGGCGGGCTTCCTGTGCCTTGCTCCCGGCTCCGCCCAGGCGGACGATCTGGCCAGCCGGGGACGGGCCGTCTTTCAACAACACCATGCCGCCGTGGTCACCGTCCAGCTCGCCATGAAGACCCAGCTTTCCTTCGGCGGCCGGGGGGAATCGGGCAGCGAGAACCGTTCCGAGGCCACCGCCACGGTCATCCGGCCCGACGGACTGACCGTCACCTCGCTCTCCTCGGTGGATCCCTCGGTCATGTTCAACCGGTTCTCCTCGTTGATGGGCGATGCAGGCGAACGGTTCCGCATGGAATCGGAGATCACCGATCTGAAGATCCTGCTCCCGGACGGAACCGACTTGCCGGCCGAGATCGTCTTGCGCGATCGCGACCTGGACCTGGTCTTTCTCCGCCCGAAGGATCCGCCGTCGCAACCCATGCCCTGCGTGGACCTCGAAAAGGCCGCCACGGCGGACGTGCTGGATCCGGTGATCACCATCACCCGGCTCGGCCGGGCCGCCGGGCGCGCACATGCCGCCTCTTTCGAGCGCATCGCTGCCGTTGTGCGCAGGCCCCGACTGTTCTATGTGCCGGACGACACCATCACGACCACGACGCTCGGCTCGCCCGCCTTTGCCATGGACGGCCGCGTGCTGGGCCTGTGCGTGATGCGGACCTCCGCAGGCGCTCCGGGTGCCCTCTCCATCATGAGCGTGCAGGCCGACACCCAGGCGGCCGTCATCCTGCCGGCGGCCGACGTGCTCAAGGTGGCCCAACAGGTCCCGGCCCGAACGGAAAAGACCGGGACGGAAACCCATGCGGACAAGCCTTCCCCACCCTGAGAGCGCAGCCGTTCCGCTGCCGCCGGCCCGGTGACACACCGCCCGCCGGCCCGGTCATCCCTCCAGTCCCCGTTCAACCGCCATGACTCTCGAGCAAGCACGCAAACGTCACGCCGAGCTGGTCCGCGAGATCCGGATGCACGACCACGCATACTACGTGGAGGCGCGTCCGAAGATCAGCGACCGGGAATACGACCGTTTGTTCCAGGAGCTGCTTGACCTGGAACGGCAGTTCCCCGATCTGGTCACACCGGACTCGCCCTCCCAACGGGTGGGCGGCCAACCGCTGGAGGGGTTCCGCCGGATCCGCCACCGCGTCCCCATGCTCTCGCTGGAAAAGGTGCGGCCGGCCGACCATCCCACGAGGGCCGAAGAACCGGATGACGCCCTCCGTAAACAGCGCCAGGACCAAAACACCCTGAACGAGCTCCGCTCCTGGGATCTGAACCTGCGCAAGCAACTGCGGGTGGACCGTCTCGAGTACGTCATGGAACCCAAGGTGGACGGCGTCTCCATCAGCGTGCATTACGAAAAGGGGAAATTCGTACTGGGGGTGACCCGCGGCGACGGCACCACCGGCGACGACATCACCGCCAACCTCCGCACCATCCGCTCCATCCCTCTGGCCCTGCAAATCCAGGATCCGCCGGCCCATCTGGAGGTTCGCGGCGAGGCCTACATGGCCCTGAAAGATTTCGAAGCCCTCAACCGGCAGCTCGAAAGCGCCGGTGAGGAACCGTTCCCCAACGCCCGCAACGCCACGGCCGGCACACTGAAGTTGCTGGACCCGCGCCTGGTGGCGCAACGACCGCTCCGCGCCGTCTTCTACGGAATCGGCTACTGCGAGGGGATCGAGTTTCGTACGCATGCCGAGGTGTTGCAGTCTCTGCGGCGCTTCGGCCTGCCGACCCAGCCGGAATGGTGGCTGTGCCGGGACATGGACCACCTGCTGGAGATCTACCGTCGCGAAGTGGTCGCCGACTATCAGGAAGAAAAAGACCTGCGCACCCGCCTGCCCTACGAGATTGACGGCATCGTCATCAAGGTCAACGACATGACGCTCTGGCCCCGCATCCCGGCCAAGGCACGTGCCCCGGGGTACGCCATCGTGCACAAACCGATCCACTGGATCGAACCGGCCGAAACCGTCCTGAAGGCCATCACCGTCCAGGTGGGCCGGACGGGCGTGCTCACCCCGGTGGCGGAGCTCGAGCCGGTGTTCGTCCAGGGCTCCACCATCTCCCGGGCGACGCTCCACAACGAGGACGAAATCCGGCGCAAAGACATCCGCGTCGGCGACACAGTGGTCATCCGCAAGGCGGGCATGGTGATCCCCGAAGTTGTGGAAGTGGTCAAAAGCAAACGGCCGCCCGGCACGCGACCGTTCGACCTGTTCGAACACGTGGGCGGACGTTGCCCGGCCTGCGGCGGGCCCATTGCCAAGGAACCCGTCTCCACCGGCGAAGGCCAGGAGGTGGCTTGGCGCTGTCAGAACGTGGCCGGTTGTCCCGCGCAGAAGGTCCGGCGCCTGGAGTTCTTCACCCAGCGCAAGGCGCTGGACATTGAGGGCATCGGAGGCATCGTGGCAGAGAAACTCATCGAAAGCGGCCTGGTGGACGAGCCGCTCGACCTCTTTGAGCTGAAACTCGAGGCTCTGGCGCGGTTGAACCTAGGTACCGAGGAAGCCCCGCGGGTGTTCGGGGAGAAAAACGCCCGCAAGGTGCGCGAGGCCTTGGAACGGGCCCGCACGCTCCCGCTGGGCCGCTGGCTGTTTGCCCTCGGCATCCCCAATGTGGGCGAGGTCACCGCCCACGACATCGCCTCCTTTCACGAGGATCTCGAAAGCGTGGCTCGGTCGCCCCTCCTGCAGGGTGTGGTCCGCCTGGATGAGATCTCCCGGGAAGCCGAGGCCGTCAACCCCCACTCGCGCAAGAACCCGCCGCGGACGGAGGCCGAACGTCGGCGGCGCGCCGAACAGTACGAAGCCCTTCGACAGGAAGCCGAACGCATCGGCCGGGGGCTGGTCGAGGCCGGTTTCGCCCGGCCTGCCGCCCGCAGCGGCGAGGGCGGATTCCCGGCCTATGTGACCAAAGTCGGCCCGGTGGCTGCCCGCAGTGTGCTGGAGTTTTTCGTCTCGCCGGCGGGCAAACGCGTATTGCAGCGGCTCAAGGCACTGAAGATTCACCCGCGCGGCGCCCGGGCCGCCGTCTCCGGCGGGCCGCTGGCGGGCAAGACGTTCGTCCTCACAGGGACCCTCTCGAGCTGGACACGCGAGGAGGCATCGGAGCTGATCCGCCAAGCCGGCGGACACGTGGCCGGATCCGTCAGCAAAAACACCGACTATGTCGTTGCCGGCGAAAGTCCGGGTTCCAAGCTCGACAAGGCCCGCGCCCTGGGCGTGCCCGTGCTGGACGAGACGTCCTTCCGGAAGCTGCTGGTGGAAGCCGGCGTTCTGAAGGACTCCGGCCAAACAACCGGCCGCCGTTCCGGCGGCGGATCCGCCCAACCGGAGCTCTTTTGACCGCCGCCGGGGCTCGCAGAACGGTCCCCCCTCGGCGCCCCATCCCGCTGGCTCCGAGCGCCGCCCGGCCGCGGCGAACCGGGGCTCAGCCCATCGCACGGTTCACCGCACTGAGCACCGCACGCACACCGGCCAGTTCGATGTTGGTGTCCACGCCCGCCCCCCAACGGGTCCGGCCGTCATGGAACCGAACCTGGATGTAGGCGATGGCGCTGGCTTCCTCGCCGGCGCTGAGGGCGTGTTCGCTGTAGTGGACGATCTCGAACTTCGGCACACCATGGCCCACCAGGCCATGAACCAGCGCGGCCAGCGGGCCGTTGCCCTCGCCGCGCACTTCCACCGGCTCGCCGTTGCGTTTCAAACGAGCCACGCACTCGACCCGTCCATCCCGACTCCGCGTTTCGAAGCCCACCAGCTCCCACGGTTGGGTGCGTTCCACGTATTCGCGCCAGAAAATGGCCTTCAGTTCCGCGCCGCTGACCTCGCGTCCCAACCGATCCACCTCGTCGTTGGCAATCGGACCGAACTCGCGCTGCAGCTCCTTCGGCAGCTCGATGCCGTACTCGTTCTCGAGCAGGTAGGCCACGCCACCCTTGCCGGACTGGCTGTTGACCCGGATGACCTCCCGGTATTGCCGCCCGATGTCGCGAGGATCAATGGGCAGGTAGGGCACATCCCAGTACTGCCGTTTGCCCTCGTTCCACTCCCGCAGTCCCTTCCGGATGGCGTCCTGGTGCGACCCGCTGAATGCCGTGAAAACCAGCTCGCCCGCGTATGGATGCCGCGGCGGCACCGTCATGCCCGTGCAACGTTCGTACACCTCCCGCAACCGGTTGATGTCGCTGAAGTCCAGCCCAGGATCAATCCCGTGCATGTACATGTTCAGCGCCACGGTGACGATGTCGAGGTTGCCGGTCCGTTCCCCGTTGCCGAAGAGCGTGCCCTCCACCCGCTCCGCGCCGGCCAGCAACGCCAGTTCGGTCTTGGCCGTGCCCGTCCCCCGGTCATTGTGCGTGTGCACGCTGATGATCAGGGAGTCGCGGTTGCGAATGTTGCGGCAGATCCATTCCACCTGGTCCGCGTACACGTTGGGCATCGCCACCTCCACCGTGTCCGGCAGATTCAGGATCATCTTGTTCTCGGGTGTCGGCTGCCAGACCTCCATCACCGCCTCGGCCACTTCCTTGGCGAACTCCACCTCGGTCGCCGAAAAGCTCTCCGGCGAGTACTGCAGGCGCACCTCCGTGCCCCGGAGCCGCGGCAGGCGGTCCTTGATCATTTGTGCCCCACGCACCGCCACCTGGATGATCTGGTCCTTGGTCATGTTGAACACCACCCGCCGCTGGGCCGGAGAGGTGGAATTGTACATGTGGATGATCACCCGGCGCGCCCCCACCAGCGACTCGATCGTCCGCTCGATCAGATCCTCCCGCGCCTGCACCAACACCTGGATCCACACATCGTCCGGAATCCGGCCCTCCTCGATCAGACGCCGGTTGAAGGTGAACTCGGTGTTGGAAGCCGAGGGGAAACCGACCTCGATCTCCTTGAACCCGCACTTCACCAGGGTCTGGAACATCTCCAGTTTCTGGCTGACGTTCATGGGGATGGCCAGCGCCTGGTTGCCGTCGCGCAAGTCCACACTGCACCAGATCGGGGCGCGCGTGAGCACGCGGTTGGGCCACTGACGATCCGGCAGGTGCACCGGAGGAAACGGCTGATACTTGGTCCAAGGTTCTTTCAACATAATCCTCGCCTGTTGTTCGGCTGCCGGCCGGCACGGCGGGAAACGGAAACCCCGCTGCCGGGCGGCAGCGGGGTTCCAACCAAAATTCAACATTACGAACACTTAAAACCCTGCCGCCGCGCCGCGCCCACGCAGCGCTCCCGACAACAGCAGCAGGTCTAGCCAACCGTTCATGACGCGCCCAACGTAGACCGCGCCCGGTCCTCCGGTCAAACAGTTTTTCACACCACGCCCCATGTGCCCCGCGGCCCCAAGCCATCGCTGCAGCTCTCACAAGGAACCGGCCCGCCACCCCGGCGCGGGCGGCGGGCCGGCTCGCAAGAAGGATTGCCAACGCTCAAACCTTCTTGGGCAGGGCCGTCCAGGCGCCCTTGTTCTTGCTGCTCTTCACGCAGGTTTCGATGAAGGCGATCCCCATCCAGCCGTCCTCGACGTTCGCGTACTTCGAGCCGTCGCATTGGAAGGGCTTGCCCTCTTTCCAAGCCCGGACGTCCGCCTCGAAACAGCGGTGCAGGCGGGCAAAGGCATCGTGGAATCCCTCCGGATGGCCGCTGGGGATGGTGACCTCGGCCAGCAGATCGGCTGGCATGTCTTTGGGCAGGAACCCGTCACCCGGAGCCACCGCCCCACGCCAGTAAACCCGGTCCGGCTGGCCGTTCAAATACACCACCACCTTCTCTGGTTCTTCTTGCCGCCACTCCAGCGTACCCTTGGTCCCAGCAATGACGATCCCCAGATCATTCTTGTGACCGATACAGATCTGCGAGGCGCGGACCAAGGCCTTGCCACCGTTGTTGAGCCGGCAGTAGATGGTGAAGTGATCGTCCAACGGCCGGCCTTCCACGAAGGTCTCCAGATGGGCGCTTACATGGGTGACTTCCAGGCCCGTTACATAGCGGAGTTGCATCAACGCATGGGTTCCGATGTCCCCACCACAGCCCGACAGGCCCGCCCGTTTCGGGTCTACCCGCCAGGCGGCCTGTTGCTGGCCGGTGGCCTCTAGTTTGGTGGCCAGCCATCCCTGCAGGTAGTAGCTGTCCACCCAGCGCACCTCGCCGATCAAACCGCTCCGAACAATGTAGCGCGACAACCGGCTGGTCCAGTGCCCCAAATACGTGTGCGCCACACCGAACGGAATGTTTCGCTTGCGCACCTCGCGCACCAATGCGTTGGCCTCCTTGAGGTTCAGGCACAGTGGCTTTTCACAAAACACCGGAATGCCGGCCTTTAGGGCCTTCATCGCCGGGTCAAAATGCACATGGTTGGGCGTGACAATGAGTATGTAATCGAGCTTTTCCTCCTCGGGCAGCGTGGCGTTGGCGGCGATCATCTCGTCATAGGAACCGTACCCCCGGATGGGATACGCCCAGTTCGCCGCCTCTTCCAATGCGATCTTGGGATCTGGGAACAGCGCCCCCGCGGTCACACGCCGGGTGCCGTCCATGTTGATCGCTCGTTGATGGGGATGGACGATGAACGCGCCGCGTCCACCGCCGACCAGGCCGACATTGAGAGGTCGCTTTGACATAGGCTGCTGGTTCGTCTTGCTCGTGATTGGTTTGGCTCGGGACAGCCGCGGGCCGGCGCTCTCTCCGACCGCGCGCCCCGGCGGCAGAGTAAACCGCCCCCGCCGGCAACTGCCAAGCTTTTTCCCCCAACCGTGGAGGAGCCTGCATGCAGGTTCGCCAGAATCGGACCGATCCTCAGCGGGCCATCCCTTTCACGCACAGCCCTTGCCCGATCGTAGAAAAAGAACTCAAGCCGCCGCCGGTTCACTCCGATACGATGGTGACCGGGACCTTGCATCGAATACGCGCAAGCACGCATGCGCCGATGAAAAGATGCTGGTGGATCGTTCTGGCGCCGGCCTTAAGCGCTTGGCTGGGGGGGCGGCTCCTCTGCCCATCTCTATGGAGCGCATCCTCGGAAGTACCCATTACCTCGGTCGCGCAGTTTTGGTCGGTCCCGACAACCGACTTTGCCCGGGGCCTGCCGGTGCAATTGGAAGGCGTGGTGTTGTACGAAGATCCGGAGTGGCATCTCTTTTTCTTCCAGGACGACACAGGTGTCTCCTACTTCACGCCTCCGGACGACTTGGGCGGATGCAAAGCAGGTGACCGTGTGCGAATCACAGGAACCACCGCCCTGGTAGGCACGGACCGCCGGATCACCGGTATGCAGGTGGAGGTGCTGGGAACCGCCAGCCTGGGTGCCGCCCCCACCCTGCCCCTACATGAGTTCACCAATGCCAGTCCGCAAGCTCTACGCGTGTCACTCCTGGGCGTGGTTCGCGCGGTCGAGCCTCTCGACGGGAACCGAGCCCGTCTGATCCTCGACATCGGCGCCGGGCGGCTGCAGGTTTTCGTGCGCCGCGCCGCACCCGAACAGCTCCGCCCGCTCCTCTACGATGTCGTTCGCGTGGTCGGATTGCGCGTGCCCGCTCGCCAGACAAGTCCGGAACGGTTACCCGTGGAGTTGCTGGCAAAGGACCTCGAGGACGTGCAGCTCCTCCGGGCAACCCCGGACGACCCGTTCCAAGCCCCGTTGACCACCGTCGCCAATCTGCTGGCGAGTGCGAACGTCCAGCCGCCCCTCTCCCTTCACAGGATCCGCGGTCGGGCGCACGATCACGTGGTGGGGCGGTCTTTCATGCTGGACGATGGTACCGGCCGGATCGAGGTATACAGTCCCCAGACCCTGGTGCTGACCAACGGCAGTCCGGTCGAGGTTGCCGGATTCCCCACCCGGGTGGGGACCAATCGTCTGGTGCTCGATGAGGCGGTGTTTCGTTACACCGTACCCGGATGGGCCGGGGATGCAGCGGTGACCAATCGATTGTTCGACTCCATCCCGGACATCCGAGCCCTGACACCCGAGCAAGCCGCCGTCCGGAGCCCGGTTTCCCTGGAAGCCGCCGTCACCTACCACGACCCCAACTGGGGCGTCCTGTTCGTTCAGCAAGGGGACAGTGGCATCTATGTCCAGTGTGCCCAACCCCCTCCGCCCTTGCGGCCGGGAGACTGGGTTCGCATCGAAGGTGTCACTGGACCAGGCGGCTACGCGCCCATCATCGAACAGGCCAAGGTCACCTTGCTCGGGCAGGGTGAACCACCCCCTCCGGTGCCCGCCCGCGAATCGGTGCTGTTCTCAGGGTTGTTGGATTCCGTTTGGACGGAGGTGCGTGCCCAGGTTCACACCGCCCGCAAGGTTGGGCCCAATCTGGAACTGGAACTCCGCACGCCCCGGGGCGGCATTCAGGCATGGCTTCAGGGCTGGGGCGACCGTCCAGTACCGGAAGAATGGATCGGACTGCCGGTCAAGGTCCAGGGCGTGGTGGGTTCCCGGTTCAACGCCCTGCGCCAGTTCACGGGCGTGACCTTGCACATCCCGGGGGAGTCGTTCCTCGAATTCCTCGAGCCGGTCCCGGACGATCCGTGGGACCGGCCGGTGACGCCCATCCGGGATCTGCTCACCTCCCGCACGACCGCCCAGGATCTGCCCCGGACAAAGATCCGGGCGGTCGTCACCCACGTCCAAACCAATGGCTGGACCGCCGTGGAAGACGCCACGGGCGGCCTTTGGCTGCACCTGCCGGATTCGGGTCTCGAGCCCGGGCAGGAGGTCGAGATCCTGGGGTTTGCCACCACCCGCGGCGCCTTCCCCACCTTGGAACACGCGGTCGTTCGCGTCGTCGGCCGCATGCCGCTGCCCCGGCCGGTTCGCGCCACGGCTGCCGCCCTCTTTACGCCGGAGCTGGAAGGCCGGCGTGTCCAGGTGGAAGGAACCCTGGTGGAAAACCAGGCCGACCTGACGCGGCCCTACCTGTTGCTGGATGAAAGCGGCAGTCTGCTTCACGTCTATCTCCCTGCGGATGGTTCAGCCCGACGCGTGCGCCATTGGAAGCCGGGCAGTCGCGTGGCAGTGACCGGCACCTGCCAGCTCCAAGCAGATGAGTGGGGACGACTCCGTGCCGTGCGACTCCTGACCACCTCGCCCGCCGACCTGCGCCTGCTGGCCGGTCCACCGGTCATCACGCGAAGGCACCTGGCATGGATCGGCGCGGGCACGGGTCTGGCCGCCCTGTTGGCCCTGCTTTGGAGCTTCACCCTCCGACGGAAAGTTCAAGCCCAGACGCGTTTGCTGGAGGAACAGTTCAAGCGGGAACTCGACCTGAAACAGCGTTACGAAGACCTCTTCGAAAACGCCGGAGACGCGGTCCTCTTCCTGGATCCGGAAGGCCGCCTCAGTGCCGTCAACCGGGCCGCCGAGAATGTGCTGGGAGCAGCCAGGGATCAACTGCGTGGCCGGCTGTTGACCGACCTCCTGCACCCCGAAGACCGCCCGAAGGCGCTGGAGGCCCTCAAAACGATTCGAGAGGGTGGCTCCTGTGCGCCGTTCGAAACCCGTCTGCTCCCGCGCAACCGGAAGGAACCCGTGCTGGAGCTGCACCTCCAACCCGTCAAACGCGACGGGCAGCTCATCGGCCTGGAATGCATCGGGCGCGACCTCTCCGAACGGCGTCAGCTCGAGGTCCAGCTCCGCCAGATGCAGCGGCTGGAGTCGGTGGGACAAATGGCCGCCGGCGTCGCGCACGATTACAACAACATCCTCACCGTGATCCTCGGCCATACCGGCATGTTGTTGCACGAGGAAACCCTGCCGACGCAGTTCCGCGACTCGATCAAGGAAATCCAGGACGCCGCCGCGCGTGCCGCAAATCTCACCCGCCAACTGCTGGCCTTCAGTCGCAAACAAGTGATGAAAGCCCAGCCGACCAACCTCAACGAGGTGGTCAGTGACATGGCCAAAATGCTGCGCCGTCTGCTCGGCGAACACATCGAGCTGGTCCTCCAGCTCGATCCCTCGCTCTCGCCCATCCACGCCGATGTGGCCATGCTCGAACAGGTGATCGTCAACCTGGCGGTCAACGCCCGCGACGCCATGCCCGACGGCGGCACCCTGACCGTCCGTACCGAGACCGTCGAAGTGACCCGAGAGCAGATGGAACACTGGCCCGACGCCATACCCGGACGGCACGTCCGGCTCACCGTCACCGACACCGGCATCGGTATGGACGCCGAGACGCTGCAACACATCTTCGAACCGTTTTTCACCACCAAACCGTTCGGGAAAGGTTCGGGCCTGGGCCTGAGCACCGTGTACGGCATCGTTAAACAACACAACGGCTGGATCGAAGTGGAAAGCCAGCCGGGCCAGGGCAGCAGCTTCCGCGTTTATTTCCCCGCTCTGAAGGCCCCGGCCCGCATGGCCGCCACATTGGGAGACCCGGCCGGCCGCGCACCACGCGGCAAGGAAACCATCCTGGCCGTGGAGGACGAGCCGGCCCTCCGTCTGATGCTGGCCAACGGGCTGCGCCGTCTCGGCTACCAGGTGTTCGCCGCCGCCAACGGCCAGGAAGCGCTTCAAATCTGGGAAAAACACCGCGACCAGATTGACCTGGTCATCACGGACATGGTCATGCCCGGCGGCATGAACGGCACCGACCTGGTCAACCGGCTGCGCGCGGACCGTCCTCGTCTGCGCGTGATTTTCTCCAGCGGGTACAGCCAGGAATTGTTTGGAGCGGATCTGAACCAACTGCCCGGCACCTTCCTGCCGAAGCCTTACACGCCCACCAAACTGGCCACCGCCGTTCGAGCCTGTCTGGACGCACCACCCCCGCCGGACGCTCCCACAGCCCGAGCCGAAACCGCCACCGTCTGAGCCCGCCGGGCCCGTGCCGCCTCACCAGCCGTCCGCATCCGGATGGCACTCGCCGCGCAACCCGGCCGAACCCGACCTTTCCCCAGCCCGGCCGGCATCCTGCCGGGCACGGTGGATTCGAACCGGATACACGGCCGCGCGCCCGGGTCCTTGGGCCACAGAGGGTTCATGCGACCGGCTGTCCACGCGATCCGCCGAAGTTGCGCACGCCGGCGGCCGCACCCGCTCTCGATCCCCTTACGGCCCGGGATCAGCGCCGGCGCGTGGCCCGGTTGGCGCCCTCTCCCACCGACCAAATGATTTCCTCCACCTGGCCGTCCGACCCGGGTTTGAACTCGATCTGCAGGTCGGTGGATTTACCGAAAAACTTCGTCTCGGACTCCGCGTACAAGGTCACGCTTTCACCCCCGATCCGGGCCACCAAATAATCGCCGTCCCGCGTGATAGTGATCTGGTCGTAGCGACCCGTGTACCGGTCCAGGAGGCTTCGCGGTAGCAGATACTCCGGCTTCGTGGGAGGCCCCAGTTCGCGCACCCAGATGTTGCGGAATCGTACCGGATTGCCATGGTCCTGCAGACTGATGGGCAGCTTCTGCGGATGTGCCCGGTACGGCGGGCGATTGATCCACTGCGTCGGACCCGTCAGGGGCACGTGATACTGCACCAACACGCCATTGTGAAACACGGTCAGCCGCGCCGGTTCCACCAGGCGCCCTTCCGCATCGAATCGCGGGGCCAGGTATACCACGTCATAGGTTTGCCACTGGCCCGGCGGCCGCGACGCGTTTACCAAAGGGGGATACTGTCCATATACCGCCGCGGCCTGGCCATCTGCATAGGTCTCGTTCTCGTACGAATCGAGGATCTGCACCTCGTACCGGTCCAGGCCGAAAAAGAGCCCGCTGTTGCCCCGGCCCTGGCCGGCCCCCTCGGGTTTGGCCGGCGCCGCCCATTCGAGGTGAAGCTGGACATCTCCGAAACACCGTCGGGTCCGGATGTACCCGCTGCCGGGCGTGCATTCCATGATGCCATCACGCACCACCCATTTGGAGGGTGAACCGTCCATGGCACACCAGGCGGACAAATCCCTGCCGTCGAACAGAACCACGGCATCCGACGGCGGCCGGCCGGGCTCGGCCTGGGTACTGGGCGCCGGCGGCACGATCACCGGCGGGCGCGGACGCGTCCGATCATGCGGAATCCAACGCGGATCCGGTTCAGACGGGGGAAATCCTGCATGAATCGTTACCAGACCACTCAGCAGTACGAGGCCCGGAGTGCACAGCAAAAGAAACGATCGTGACGCTTTCATGGCATTGTCGGTTGAGTGTTTCCGGGGCCCGAGGGACCCGGGCCCACGCGCGCGCAGCCTATGCCGGATGAGCCAGCCACACAAGCCACGGCTGCACCCGACCGTCGGAGGCCCCGCACTCCGGATGGCTCAGGCTGCCCCGGCCCGGCCGAGTCCCGGTCACACCACGCTCACCGCAGGGCCGGCCAGGCTTGACCGCACCCGTCAACCCGGGCCTTCATGGGCCCATGCAACACGGTGGGACACGATTCTTCCGACTCCTCAGCCCGATTCTAGCAGCCTGCTGGTGCCTGGCCGCCGCAGGCCTCGCCGCCTCCCCAACCCCGCGCGATGCTCTGCCCTCCCTCCGGCCCTGGCAGGCCCAATGGATCTGGGGCCAGGACAGCGACCTGCACGGTTACAACCAGGCAGTCCTGGCGCGGAAGTCGTTCCGGATGGACGAATGTCGCCGGGCCACCCTTCGCATCACCGCCGACACCTGTTACCGACTCTGGATCAACGGGACCTGGGTCAACGACGGCCCGTGCCGAAGCTGGCCGACTCATTTTCAATACGACGTGCTCGACGTGACGCCCTACCTGCAACCCGGGCGCAACGAGGTGCGGATACTGGCGCGCTACTTCGGCGTGGGCGATTTCCATCACATTCCCCAACAGGCCGGCCTGCTGGCCCAGCTGGACATCGAGACGCCATCGGGGCGCGTCCTCACCGTGGCCACCGACCGTTCATGGGAGGTGGCCGCCTACCCGGCACTCCTTTCGCGCACGCCCAAGATCAGCATCCAGATGGGACCCTGCGAATGGTTCGACGCACGCGCGGCCGACACCCTCCGCTTCCGCCCGGCCCGGGTCCTCTTCCCCGCCGAAGAGGGCCCCTGGCAGGATCTGCGCCCGCGCGACGTGGCGCTCTTGACCCGTGCGCCGGCCTCGTTCAAGTCCCTGCTCCACACGCGGGCGGTCCGGGCAGAAGGATGGAACTTCTGCGTGCCGGCTGCGCGGTTGGTCAATCCCGGTCTGATCGAGGCAAACAATCACGCCAGTTGCGGCTTCGGCATGGCCACCGTCGTGGAGGTGCCTGCGCGCACCCGACTGCACATCCGCAATGACGGGATGAAGCTGGCCCTTGACGGACAACCGGTGCAGCGGGAGATGGAACTATCCCCCGGCCGGCATTTGCTGCTGGGTTTCTCCCTCCGACTCTTCGGCCACGACAAGGAAAAGGCCGTCCGATTTCTCGAACCGGAGGGCTATCGCCTGGTCAACCCCCTGGATCCGGATGCAGAGAATCCCTGGGTCTTCCTCTCTCTGCCCGAGTTCGCCGTCGCCACCAACGACCTGGTTTGGGTGCAGTTCCGGGACCTGGACCCGCGTCTGGGAGGTCTGGCCCGTGCTTATGAAGAACAGACCGACACCTGGCTGCGGTCCGTCACCAATCTCACACTCCTGAAAGAGCGGCTGGGAACGCGCTGCAAGGTTTTGCCCGCGGAAAAGATGTTCGTCGAGGACGTCTTCTGGCGCTTCACCCACTGCCAGGTGCTCGAAAACACGCCCATGCGAGTGGACAACCCGTCCGGCATGCTCCACGACAATGCCGAAGTCACGGTGGTCCATCCGCCACCCCGGGGCGACGTCGAGCTGTTGCTCGACCTGGGTGAACAACGCGTCGGCTACTGGACCTTCGACCTGGAAGCCGACGCGGACACGATCGTGGACATGGCCGCCGTGGAATACATCGCACCCGACGGCCGCATCCAGTGGCCGTGGGTCAACCGCAATGCCATGCGCTACATCACCCGCGCCGGACGCAACGCCTATGTCTCCGTCCAACGACGCTCCGGACGCTACGTCTTCCTCACCCTGCGCAACTTCCGCACACCCGTCCGCATCCGGCACGTCGGCGTCATCGAGTCCACCTACCCGGTCGAGTACCAGGGAGCCTTCCGGTGCAGCGACGCGCGCCTGACCGAGATCTGGAACATCTCCGCGCGCACCCTGAAGTTGTGCATGGAGGACACCTTCACCGACTGCCCGCTCTACGAACAAACCCACTGGGTGGGCGACGCCCGGAACGAAGCCCTGTTCGCCTACGGTTTGTTCGGTGCTCACGACCTCGCCCGTCGTTGCATCCGGCTCACGGCAGAGTCGCTGGACCGCTTCCCCATCGCCGGTTGTCAGACGCCCTCCTCCTGGGACGTGCTCATCCCGGCCTGGAGCTTCCTCTGGGGGATCTCCATCTGGGACCACTACTGGGAAACGGGCGACCGCGACTGGCTGCGAGAGGTTTACCCGGCCATGATCCGCAACCTCGAAGGTGCCGCCCGCTACGTCAACGAACGCGACCTCTTCTCCGCGCCGTTCTGGAACTTCTTCGACTGGGTCAACCTTGACCAGGGCCGGCAAACCGTGCTGCACAACTCCTTGCTCCTGATCGGGGCCATTGACGCCGCCCTCCGGGCGGCTGAAGTCCTCGGAGATGCCCGGCACACGCCGGGCCTGCGCCGTCTTCGGGAACGCCTCACACGCGGCGTGCAGCAGCTCTGGCTCCCGGACCGGGGCGCCTATGCCGACGCCGTCCGCGAAGATGGTTCGCTCAGCCCCGTGATCAGCCAGCACACTAGTTTTCTGGCCTTGCTTTTCGACGTCGTGCCCGGGGAATACCAGGCAGCAGCCCTGCGGAATCTCACCAATCCACCTCCCGACATGGTACAGGTGGGCTCCCCGTTTGCGGCGCTTTACCTTTATGAAGCGCTGGAAAAATACGGACTGGAAGAACGAATCGTGGGCGAGATCTACCGGCATTACCTGCCGATGCTCGAGGCGGGCGCCACCACCGTCTGGGAAAGTTTCCCCACCGGCACCACCGGCGGAGGCCGGTTCCCCACCCGCAGCCACTGCCACGCATGGTCTTCGGCCCCGGTGTACTACCTGAACCGGATCATCCTCGGCATCGTCCCCACCGCGCCCGGGGCGGCGGAAGTCCGCATCAGCCCGCGCCTATTCGACCTGAGTTGGGCCCGGGGCCGCACCGCCACGGTGCGCGGCCCCGTGGAAGTCGCCTGGCGCCGCGAGGACCACGTGCTCCACGTCACCTACAGCGTCCCGCCGGGCGTAAAGGCCCGCTTCGAACCGAACCCGTCCCACGCAGGGCTCCAGATCATCGTCAACGGCCGGCCCTGGACTGACAGCGCGCCCTGAACGCCGCCTCCAACCCCTTCCGACTGCAAAAGCCGCCATCATCGCACCTTCGCGCCGGCTGCCGCCCGTGCAAAAAACCGCGAGTGCCGCGCACAAAATCGTGATTTTTTCGTTCACGCCCCCGGACTATCCTGACGGGCATTCGACAAAAGGGAACACCGAGATGCTGTACTGCGAAACAGGTTCCGCCACGGCGCAACTCACGGAGGCCGATCTCCGCAAGGCATTGTTTGCCGCTTTGGACCGGCTCGGCCCGCGGCAACGAGTGCTGGTGGTGCCGCCGGATTTCACGCGGTTTCATTCCCAGGCCGGTCTGCTGACCCGGCTGGTGTACGAGTACTACGGTTCCCGGCTGGTTGACGTCCTCCCCGCACTGGGGACCCACAGCCCCATGACGCCCGAACAGATCGCCGAGATGTACGCCGGCGTGCCCCCCGGGCTGTTCCGCGTCCACAACTGGCGCACCGGCGTGGTCACGCTGGGCGAGGTCCCGGCCGAGTTCGTCCGTGAAGTGTCCGAAGGCACGGTGGACTTCCCCTGGCCCGCCCAACTGGCACGGCTGATTTGGGAAGGCAACCACGACCTGGTGCTCTCCATCGGTCAGGTGGTGCCGCACGAGGTCATCGGCATGGCCAGTTACAACAAGAACCTCTTCGTGGGCACCGGCGGCGCCGAAGGAATCAACAAGAGCCACTTCATCGGCGCAGCCTACGGCATGGAACGGATGATGGGCCGCGCCGACACGCCGGTGCGGCGCATCCTCGACTACGCATCCGACCGATTCCTCAAAAACCTGCCCGTGGTCTACATCCACACCGTCGTCAGCCGGGGCGAGGACGGACGGCTGCATGTCCGGGGGCTGTTCATCAGCGACGACCGGTCCGGCTTCGAAAAGGCCGCCGCCCTCTCCCTGCAGGTCAATTTCGAGATGGTGGACGAGCCTCTTCGCAAGGTGGTCGTGTACCTCGACCCGGGCGAGTTCAAGAGCACCTGGCTCGGCAACAAGAGCATCTACCGCACCCGCATGGCCATGGCCGACGGAGGCGAACTCATCGTCCTGGCACCGGGTCTGCGAGAGTTCGGTGAGGACCCGGAGATTGACCGGCTCATCCGCAAATACGGCTACCGCGGCACACCCGCCACCCTGCAGGCCGTGCGGGAACAACCGGAATTGCAGGCCAACCTCAGCGCCGCCGCCCATCTCATCCACGGCAGTTCGGAAGGTCGCTTCCGCATCATTTACTGCCCCGGTCACCTTACGCGCGAGGAGATCGAAGGGGTCGGATTCATATACGCCGATCTGGCAACCATGCTGCGGCGGTATCCGCCCGACCGGCTCCGCGACGGCTGGAACACGCTGCCGGATGGGGAACAGGTTTTCTTCATCTCGAATCCCGCCCTGGGCCTGTGGGCCTGGCGCGGGCGCTTCGTCTGAACGGATTATGGCAACGATGCAACTCCCGTTTCGGGTCAATCTGGAAGGCCGGGTGGCTCTGGTCACCGGCGGCGGCGGCGTGCTGTGCAGCGTGATGGCGCGGGCCCTGGCCGCCTGCGGCGCGCGCGTGGCCGTGGCCGACCTCAAACAGGAAGCCGCCGAGGCCGTCGCCAAGGTCATCCGCGAGGAAGGGGGCACCGCCCTGGCCGTGCCCTGCGACGTCCTGCAGCGTGACAGCCTCGCCGCGGCCAACGAAACTGTCAAACGCGAGATCGGCCCGGTGGACATCCTGATCAACGGCGCAGGTGGCAACCACCCCAAGGGCACCACCACCCATGAACACCTCCGGCCGGAAGACCTCCAGGCCGCCCAGAAGGAGGTGGTCACCTTTTACGACCTGGACCCGAAGGGCATCGAATTCGTGTTCAACCTGAATTTTTTGGGCACCCTGTTGCCCACCCAGGCTTTCACGCGGGAAATGGCCGCCAAGGGACGGGGCGTGGTCATCAACATCTCCTCCATGAACGCCTTCCGCCCCCTGACCAAGATACCCGCCTACAGCGCCGCCAAGGCCGCCGTGAGCAACTTCACCCAGTGGTTGGCGGTCCACTTCTCCAAGGTCGGCATCCGCGTCAATGCCATCGCGCCCGGATTCTTCGTCACCGAACAAAACCGCTCGTTGCTCCTCCGGTCGGACGGCACCTGGACCCCGCGGGCCCAGACCATCCTGGCGCACACGCCCATGGGACGATTCGGTGAACCCCCGGACTTGATCGGCACCCTCCTCTGGCTGGTCAGCGATGAAGCGGCCGGGTTCGTCACCGGCGTGGTGGTCCCCGTGGACGGTGGCTTCGCCGCTTTCAGCGGAGTCTAAGCCGGCCCAGCCGGGCCTTGCCGGAATGTCCCGGCACGCGCACATTACCGCACGAGCGGAATCGGCCCCGGGCGGGCGCCGGGACCCTGCCGCTCCCCGACCCGGCTGCCGGCCCGTCCCAACCGGGCCCGCTCGCTCGCGGGACCCGTTCGGCGTGTCGCCTGCGGCGGCATCAGCAGCCATGAAGAAAGGGAGCAAACGAGAGAAAAAATCGCGGCGCGTCCTGGTGGCACTCGGCTGGTACGACTACCGACTTCACCGGGGCATCGAACGTTATGCCGAGGAGCACGGTTGGTCCCTGTCCGCCAACCTCGCCCGTGAAAAGGTCCTCCCCTGGGGATGGGAGGGGGACGGCATCCTGGCCTGGCTCGGTGCCTGGGACGAACTGGCCGAGTTCGTCGAACGCCAGAACAAGCCCACCGTGGATTTCAGCTACCGCCGCCCGCACCTCCAATTCCCGCGCGTCCTCGAGGACCACGCCCACGCCGCCCGGCTGGTCGCCGAACATTTCCTCTCACGCGGGTTCAAGAACTTCATCTTCTACAGCGACTCGCCCAACTGGTCCTACGAAGAACGAGGGCAGGGCTTCCAAGCCGCGCTGGCCGAGGCCGGCCACTCCTGCCTCTGGCTCAAATGGTACGAGTCGTCCTGGTTCCGCCAGGATCGCGAACAATGGTCCCGCAAACGTCTCTGGCTGGCCACGAAACTCCGGCGCGCCCCCAAGCCCGTGGCCGTCTTCGCCGCCAACGATCAACACGCCCTCGATGTCCTGGAAGCCTGCGAGTTCGCCGGCCTGAAGGTGCCCGACGAAGTCGCCATCTGCGGTGCCGAGAACTACCTGCTGGCCCCCGATGCCATGCAGACGCCCATCTCCAGCGTGGACACCAACCTCGAACTGCTCGGTTATCGCGGGGCCGAACTGCTCGACCAGCTCATGAACGGCCGGAAACCGCCTGCCAAACCCATCCGCATCCCCGCCGCCGGCGTCGTGGTCCGCAAGAGCAGCGATCTGCTGGCCGTGCCCCATCCCGGCGTGGCCCGCAGCCTTCGTTTCATCTGGGAACACAGCCACGAACCCATTTCCGTAAAAGACCTCGTCGGCGTGGCCGCCATGTCGCGGCGCGCCCTGCACAAGGCGTTCGTCGAACACCTCGGACGCACACCGGGACAGGAACTCCACCGAGTCCGCATCGAGCGGGCGCGAAAGCTCCTGGCCGAAACCGATGACAAGCTGGATGTCATCGCCCGCGCCTGCGGCTATCAGAGTACCAACAGCTTCTGCGTCGCCTTCAAGCATGCCGTCGGCATGTCACCCAGGCAGTTCCGTGAAAGCCTGGCCAAGTAATCCTCACAACGAAATGGTCTCCATCCACCTCCCGTCCCTGAACATGAAACCCGGAACCTTGCCCCCATCCCTCCGCACCATTCCACCGCACTTCCGACCCTCCGCCCCGTGGCCGGTGCTCCTGATGGCCCTGACGCTGGCTTGTGCCGCCTTTGCCGGCGACAACCAGCGGGAATGGAACGTGCGGGACTTCGGCGCCAAGGGGGACGGCCGGACGGTGGATACCCGCGCCATCCAGGAAGCCTTGGACGCCTGTAGCCGGGCCGGCGGAGGAACCGTTCGAATCCCGCCCGGCACCTACCTCACCCAACCCCTGCGGCTCCACAGCAACCTGACCCTCCTGCTGGAAGCAGGCGCCGTCCTTCAGGCCACGCGCGAACCCCGCGACTTCATGAAGGAACCGGGCGACTGGCTCCAAGCCCGCAGCAGCAGCGATTTCCTTCCCCTCCTCTCCGGCAGCCGGCTCACCAACGTCACGATCACCGGCGCCGGCGTCGTTGACGGCGCCGGCGAGGTCTGGTGGCCGGCCGCGGAGGAAGCCCGCCGGAAAAGACCCGGTTACACCCTGCCGCGCCCGCGCATGATCATCCTCTCCCGCTGCCGCAACGTGCGCCTCTCCGGTGTCACCCTCCGCAATTCGCCGACCTTCCATTTCGTGCCCACCGACTGCGAGGACGTCTGGATCGAAAACGTCAAAGTGCTGGCACCCGATCACGCGGCCAACACCGACGGCATTGACCCCAGCCGCAGCCGCCGCGTGGTCATCACCAACTGCGTGTTCGACGTGGGCGACGACAACATCGCCATCAAGTCTGGCAGCCTCGTGCCCGACCACCCCTTCGCCTGCGAGGACCTCACGGTGGTCCATTGCCGGTTCTTCCACGGCCACGGCCTGTCCATCGGCAGCGAGACCGTGGGTGGCGTCCGCAGCCTGCGCGTGCGGGGCTGCGTGTTCGAAGGCACTGAAAACGGCATCCGCATCAAGTCGTACCGCGGTCGCGGCGGTATCGTTCAGGACCTGGTCTACGAAGACATCCGCATGAACAACGTGGAACGCGCCATCACCTTCACAGCCTACTACCCGCGCATCCCGGCCGAGGACGAACCGCGGCCCTTCACGCCCGAAACGCCGCGGTACCGAAACATTGTCGTCCGCAACCTCACGGCCACCTGCTACGAGAACGCAGGGGTGATCGTCGGCCTGCCCGAGGCCCCCATCGAGAACGTCCAACTCCAAAACGTCGAGATCACCGCGGAGCGAACCGGGCTGGAACTTCGTCATGTCCGGAATGCCCACTTGGAGAACGTGGTGATCCGGCCCAAACGCGGAGATCCACTGATCGTCCGCGACGCCACCGGCACGGGTCTGCCCTGAACCGGACCCGCTCCCCCGCGGTGCCGTTTTTTCAAGGTTCGATGCAAATCTTCGACAATGACGAACCGCGCCGGTCCCCTAAAATGGGTTCGAAAGAAACACAAACCAAAGAACCGGCAACCATGAATCCGCGAGCCTCTTTGCTCCTAGCCACCGCTGGGTTGGCGTTGGCGGCGGCAAGCCCCACCGTCCGGGGCGTTCCCCTGCCCTTTGCGGACGGCTTCGATTACCCCGAGGGTGAAAGACTCGGCACGACCGGCAGCAGCGGCGACACATGGTCGGTCGGAAACAGCACCGGGACCGGTTCGGCCACCATCAGCAGCAGCGCCGCTCTCACCTACCCGGGGCTGCCCTCCCTGGGAGGGTTGGGCGTCTTGTCCTCCGGTGTCCCCGGGTCGAATCGCGACCGCGGGGTGTTGATTGGAGCGGACACCAACAATCTGGCCAACTGGGCCGACCTCGGATCGCTCTACGTCTCGTACCTCCTCCGCGTGGACAACGGCCCCTCCGGCACGCCCCGCCTCCTGAGCGCCTATCGCGACAGCATCAGCACCGGCGGCGGGTTCACCCCGTCCGGTGGGCTCTTCGTCGGCACCGACCTCAAGGTCGGCATCGCCAAACAGGCGAACACCGATATCGCATGGAGCGCCGACCCCATCAACACGGGTGAAACCTACCTCCTGGTGTGGCGCTACAAGTACGTGGACGGCACCGACAACGATGAACTGGCCCTCTGGATCAATCCCCCCGCCGGTTCGTTCGGCGCCTCCGAGGATGCCGTGCCCGCTCCCACCGTGGTGACCACCACCGGACCGGACGACACCGGCATCTTCGCCTTCCATTTCACGTTGCGGTCCACCGGACAGTCTCAGTACAACGGCGGAGGAGACTACGCACTGGACGACCTCCGCATCGGCAACACTTGGGCCTCGGTGGTGGTGCCCGAACCCACCGCGGCGGTCCTCATCGGATTCGGCTTTCTGGCGCTCTGGCAAGGGCGCCGGATTCGTCAGGGTTGAGGTTGGTTGAGGCATGGTCGGTAACGCCCCTCTGCGGGTTCGCCCGTGGAGGGGCGTTCCCATTCTCATCCCCGTCTCCAAAGCCCGGAAAACCTCAACGTTCCGGACCGCTCCTCCGCGCGACCGGCCCGGCGACCCTTCAGCGTCCTGGTGAATTCGGCCGGAAAAAGCCCGGCAGGCAGGCGATCGCCGGTGTGGCGTTGCCCGGTCACCACATTCCCGTTGTTCACCGGCAAATCGCTTCGCCGAAGGCCTGCCCTACAGATCGGCCACGGATCAACGGTGCCGGCCGGCCCTTCGCAAGTCTCAGGACCGGCGCGAGGTTTCCCCGCGCCCGCCCACCAACAACCTCAAGCTGTTCATCACCACCACGACGGTGCTGCCCTCGTGCCCCACCACCCCCACCGGCAGCGGGATCTTGCCCAAGAGCGCAAAGCATACCAGGACCACCACCGTCCCCAGCGAGACCGCGAGGTTTTGGCGGATGATCCGACGCGCCCGCCGACTCAGTTCGTAAGCGGCCAGGAAATTCTCGATCCGATCGTGCATCAGGACCACGTCGGCCTGCTCCAACGCAGCGTCCGCACCGCGCGCCCCCATGGCCACCCCCACGTGGGCCGACGCCAGACTGGGCGCATCATTCACGCCGTCGCCCACCATGGCCACCCGTTCGCCCGCCTCGCTCCAGGCACGAATCGCCGTTACCTTGTCCTCCGGCTTCAATTCCGCGCGAACCTCTTCCAGTCCCAGCAGACGCCGCAGATGCTCGGCCGCACTGCGGCGGTCGCCCGTCAACACCACCGGGCGCAACCCCGCCCGCTTCAGCCGGCTCACCAGCTCGGCCGCCTCCGGCCGCACCTCGTCACGCAACAGAATCCGACCCCACAGACCTTCCCGGTAAAACCACACCCACACCTCGCCCGGCTGACCGGCTGCCTCCCACTCCGCAGGCGGGGCCGGCCGAAGACCGGGTTCGGCCTCGATCCATTCGCGCCGTCCCACCCAAACAGGGGTCCCGTTCACCCAAGCCTTCACTCCCTGGCCGGTCACGGATTCGAACCGCTTCACCTCCGGCAGCTCCAGTCCGTGCTGTTTCCCGTAACGGGTCAGTGCCCGCGCCAGCGGGTGGTTCGACCACCGCTCCACCGCACAGGCCAGCGCCGCCACCTCGCTTTCCCGGCCGGGCGGGTGACTCTCCACGCGCTCGACCCGCAGCTCGCCGGTCGTCAGCGTGCCGGTCTTGTCCAACGCCACCAGGGTGACCTCCGCCAGCTTTTCCACCGCTGCGCCCCCGCGAAACAGGATGCCATGCCGCGCGCCCCATGCGATGGCAGCCAGAATCGCCGACGGGATCGAAAGCACCAGGGCACAAGGCGACGACACCACCAGTAGCGTCATCGTCCGATAAAAAGCGCTCAACCCCGGATCGGAAGGGTCGGGCGATCGGAACGGCGCCAGTCCGAGGCCCCACCACCAGACGAAGTACATCACGGCCGTCAACCCCAGGACTGCGTAGGTGTAAACCGCACTGAACCGCTCCGTGAACCGCTGGGCGGGAGCCTTCTGCCGCTGGGCCTCCCGGATCAGCCGGATGATCTTCTGCAGGGCACTTTCGGAAGCCGGCCGCAGGGCCCGCACCTCCAGCGCCCCCCACAGGTTCAGCGTCCCCGCCAGCACCAGGTCGCCCTCCCGTTTGTCCACCGGCACGGCTTCGCCCGTCAGGTTGGACTCGTCCGCCGCGCTCTGGCCCCGCACCACCTCGGCGTCCACCGGAAACTGCGCGCCCGGCCGCACCAACAACCGCATCCCTCCCCGGATCTCTTCCACGGGCACCTCCCGTTCATTGCCCTCCTCGTCCAACAACGTGGCCGTCTTGGGCGCACTGCGAAAAAGCGACCGCACCTCCCGCTGGGTCCGTTCCAGGGCGTAATGTTCCAGCGCCCCCGCAAGCGAAAAGAGGAACAGCAGCACCGCGCCCTCCGTCCACTGCCCCACGGCGGCGCTCCCGGCCGCCACCGCCAGCATCAGGAAGTGAACGTCCAGTCCGCGGTAACGCCGCAACCGTTCCCAGGCCTCCTCCACCGCAAACCAGGCACCCGCCACATACGCCAGGCCGTGAAACAGCCGGACCCACAGAGGTTCCCAACCCCGCAGCCCGCCGATCACCCCCGCCAGCGTAAACAACCCGCACACAATCGAAGCCGCCAGTTGCCAGCGCCATTCCCCCTCGTGCGCCTCCATCTCCTCCACGTCCACGTCACGTTGGACGAGCCGCGGCAGCGGCCAGCGGCGCCACCGCCACAGCGTGGGCGCGGTGGGACAGGTCAGGCGGCACACCATCGTCACGCCGTTCTCATGATGGAACCGGAACCGCCGCAGATCCTCCTCCGGCAGGGGCATGCCGCAGGTTCGACAATCCCGGCGGCCACCGATCAACCCGCACTCCTCCCGGGCCTGCAAACTCGGCACCCTCCGCAGCGTCGCCTCCACGCGATACCGGAGCCGGGCCACGTCCGCCCGCCCCAACGTGGCCACCTCCACCAGATTCCGCCGGGGATCCACCGACACCGCCTCAAGGGTCGGCTCCTCGCCGAACACCCGCAACAGCGACCGGGCCAGGCACTCCGGCCGGTCACCGGCGGTGGCCTCGCTCCGGTTCCCGGTTTCCTTCTGTTCCATGCTCCATCCATAGCACAACAGCCCGGAGCCTCACCACCGCGAAGCACGGGTGCTTCACCCGGGCATGCTTGACATTCATCCGCCGGGGCGCCGGCGGCGGGGATGCGGCTTGACACAGCCGGCCGCCTCCCTAATCTATCTAACGATCGTTAGGTTCGTACGAGCATCGTCATGGCCCGAGCATCCGCAGAGGTTACCCGGCAGCGCATCCTCGATGCGGCGGAACGAACCTTCGCCGACCAGGGGTTCGAACCCGCCTCCATCCGCACCATCGCCGCACGCGCCCGGGTGACCCTGCCGGTGCTCTACTACCACTTCGATTCGAAGAACGGATTGATCCGGGCGGTTCTGCTGCGCCGGCTCGAACCGCTCCGCCAGGCTCATGAGGTCACGCTTGCCCGGTTTGCCTCGGCATACCCTCCGCCGCGCACCCCCCCGCTGCAGCTCGTACTCGAGGCCATGATCCGGCCGGCCCTGGAACTGGGCCGCGCCGACGCCCGAAAAGGCTCGGTGGTCATGCGCCTCATCGGCCGGGTCATCACGGATCCGGCCGCACCCCAGCAGGACCTCTTCCAAGAGGTCTTCCGCGGAGTTCGCCAGGGTTTTCTGGATCTGTTGGGCCGGTGCCTGCCGCATCTGTCACCCGCGGCGCTCCAATGGCGTCACGAGTTCATCTGGGGCGCCCTGGCCCTGATGTTGTGCAATCCGGCGCGCATCCTCCGCAAGACGGACGGCCTCTGCAACCCGCTCGAAACGGAGGTGTTGCTCCCGCATTTCCTGGCTTTCTGTGTCGCGGGGTTGGAAGCGCCGCTTCCGGGCGTCGCCCGGGCACCCGCTCGCACCCGCAAAAGCCGATGATTCCAGCCATGCATGCCCACGACCCACTACTGTCGCCAAAGAAACGCCACCGCCCATCGTACCACCCGGATCACCGGGAGGGATCGCCGTGTGTGACATCAGCTGCAAACCGACGGGGCCGGTCCCGGAGCGGAGGACGGTTCCTGGCGGTCCTGATGGGCTTGGGGGTGTGCGTTTCCTGCACCCGCCAGCCGTCGGCGCCTCCGCCGCGCGTCCCCCAGGTGACCGTCACGCATCCGGTGGTGGCCACGATCACCAACTGGGACGAGTATCCGGCGCACTTGGAAGCGGTGGATACGGTTGAGATCCGCTCCCGGGTAGCCGGTTACCTGGAGTCCATTCATTTCCGGGACGGTTCGGACGTCCGGGCGGGGCAGCTGCTTTTCGTGATCGATCCCAAGCCCTACGAGGCCGAGTTGGAGCGCACCCGCGCGGAACGCCGGCGGGCGGAGACGCAGCTCGAACTGGCCCGGAACGACTTCGAGCGCGCCCAGCGCCTGCGCGAATCCCGCGCGATCGCAGAGGAGGAATATGATGCACGGGCCAAGGCCGTCCGGACAGCCGAGGATGCCCTGGCCGCCGCGCGTGCGGCCGAGACCGCGGCCGAACTGAATCTCACTTACACCCGGATCACCGCTCCTTTGGACGGCCGGATCGGTCGCCGGTTGGTGGCCGTGGGCAACATGATCCAGGGCAGCACCACCTTCCCGGGCACGCTCCTGGCCACCTTGGTTTCTCTTGACCCCATCCATGCCTACTTCGAGATCCCCGAAGATACGTTTCAGCGCTATCGGGCCGTGCTGCCAGGGCTGGGCCAACCCGGGGCCGATCCCGTGCCGTGCGAGCTGGGCCCGGGCGGCGAAGCCGGGTTCCCGCATCGCGGCCATGTGGATTTTGTGGACAACCAGGCCGATCCCCGGACGGGCACCGTCCGGCTGAGGGCCGTTTTCCCCAACCCCGACCGCGGTCTCTTGCCGGGCATGTTTGCACGGATCCGGCTTCCGGTGGAGCGGCTGGAGGATGCGCTGCTGATCCCCGAGGCCGCCATCTTGTCGGAGCAGACGCGCAAGTTCGTCTACGTCGTGAACGCCGACGGTGTGGTGGAGCCCCGCCCGGTGGAACTCGGCCGGGCCCACGGGCGGCAGCGGATCGTCCGGTCCGGTCTTCGCCCCGGCGACGCCGTGGTGGTCACCGGTCTGCTGATGTTGCGGCCCGGAGTGAAGGTTCAGGTGGTCCAGCCCGGCTCCGGCACGCCGGAGGGCCGGTCCTGAGGCACGGGGATCTCATCCCGTTTGGAGGATGCAACCATGAGGTTTTCCCACTTCTTCATTCGCCGGCCCATCTTTGCGGCGGTTCTTTCCATCTTCATCACGCTGGTGGGCCTGCTGGCCCTGCTGGAGCTGCCGGTCGCGTCCTTTCCCGAGGTCGCTCCACCGACGATTTTCGTCCGTGCGCGGTTTCCCGGCGCCAGTCCGGAGACTGTGGCCGCCACGGTGGCCACGCCACTGGAGCAGGAGATCAACGGCGTGGAAAACATGCTCTACATGTCCTCGGCGTCCTCGGCGGACGGTTCGTTGGTCATCCAGGTCACGTTCAAGGTGGGAACCGACATAGACCTTGCCCAGGTCCACGTGCAGAACCGCGTGGCCCTGGCCCTGCCCCGCCTGCCCGAGGAGGTCCGGCGCCTGGGCATCGAGGTGCGGAAACGTTCCCCCAGTCTCACCGCCGTCGTCACGCTGTTCTCGCCCGACGGTTCCCTGGACGACGTGTTCATCAGCAATTACGCCTATCTGCAGGTCAAGGACGTGTTGGCGCGGCTGCCGGGTGTGGGCGATGTGATGGTCTTTGCCGCCCGCGACTACTCGATGCGGCTCTGGCTGGATCCTGACAAACTCTCCGCCCGGGGGCTGACCGTGGGCGACGTGGTGGCGGCCGTGCGTGAGCAGAACGTGGAGGTGGCCGGAGGCGTGTTCGGCCAGCCACCGGCCCCCTCCGACACACAGTTGCAGTTGGTCGCGCTCGTCAGAGGCCGGCTCGCGACCGAGGAGGAATTCGGCAACATCGTGCTCCGCACCGGGCCGGACGGGCAACTGACGCGATTGCGCGACGTTGCACGCGTCGAGCTGGGCGCCCGCGACTACAGCGTCAATGCCTGGTTGGACGGCAAGCCGGCCATCGCCATCGGCATCTTCCAGCAGCCCGGCTCCAACACGATCGAAACCGCCGACGCCGTGCGCCGGGCCATGGAAGAGTTGCGCCGACGCTTCCCCGCCGGGCTGGACTACCGGATTGTCCGGGACGATTCGCTCTACATCCGCGCCTCCATCCGGGAGGTGATCAAGACCCTGTTGGAGGCCATGGTGCTGGTGACGGGGGTGGTGATCCTGTTCCTGCAAACCTGGCGCGCGTCCGTCATCCCCCTGATCGCCGTGCCGGTCTCCCTCATCGGCACCTTCGCCGCCATGGCCGCTCTCGGGTTCTCAATCAACAATCTCACCCTGTTCGGCCTGGTCCTGGCCATCGGCATCGTGGTGGACGACGCCATCGTGGTGGTGGAAAACGTGGAACGGCACCTGGCCGAAGGGAAGACGCCCATCGAAGCCACCCGCCAGGCTATGGACGAAATCAGCGGGGCCGTCGTGGCCATCGCCCTCGTGCTCAGTTCGGTCTTTCTGCCCACGGCCTTTCTGCCGGGTATCCAGGGCAAATTCTATCAACAGTTTGCCCTGACCATCTCGGTTTCGACCCTCATTTCGGCTTTCGTGGCGCTGACGCTCAGTCCCGCCCTGTGCGCGTTGCTCCTGCGCCCGCACGGCGAAAAACACGACCTCATCAGCCGCCTGATCCACGGCACCGTCGGACGCCTGTTCCAGGGGTTCAACCGCGGCTTCGAAGCGTGTCGGTCCGGCTATCTCAGGGCCCTGCGCCTGGTGATCCGGCACGGTGCGCTGGTGATGCTCCTCTACGCGGCGATGCTGGGGCTCACCGCGTTGGGATTCGTAACCGTGCCCACCGGGTTCATTCCCGTGCAGGACAAGGGCACCCTGTTCTGCTATCTGCAACTGCCCGACGGCGCCTCGTTGAACCGCACCGCCGAGGTGAGCACCCGCGTCTACGAGATGATCCGGGAGACTCCGGGGGTCGAGACCGTGCTGAAGCTCGACGGATTCTCCATCCTTTCGTTCGGCAGTCAGCCCAACGCGTCCACCCTCATCGTGCGGCTGGAACCGTTCGAAAAGCGGCGGAAGACCGGCCTCACCAGCACGCGGGTCCTGGGCATGCTCCAGCCGAAGTTCGCCTCCGTGACCGAGGGCGTGGTCGTCGGTTTCAACCTGCCGCCGGTGGACGGGCTCGGTTCGATCGGTGGATTCAAACTGCAGCTGCAGGATCGGGCCAACCTCGGACCGCAGGTCCTGCAGACGGCCGCTTTCTCTCTCATGGCCGCAGCCAACCAGGACCCGCGCCTTCAGAACGTCATCACCACCTACCGCGGCAGCGTCCCGCAGGTCATGATGGAAGTGGACCGGGAAAAGGCCAAACGCATGCAGGTGCCCCTCAGCGGGGTGTGGGAGGCGCTGTCGGTTTACTTGGGCGGCCTCTATGTGAACGATTTCAACCTGTTCGGCCGTCCCTTCCAAGTTGTCGCCCAGGCGGACGCACCCTTCCGCGCGCAGCCCCGGGATGCGTTGGACCTGCGGACCCGCAACGCCGCCGGCGAGATGGTGCCGCTGGGAACGTTGGTTCGCATCCGGGACGTCACCGGGCCGACCACGGTCTATCACTACAACCTCTATCCCAGCGCCGACCTGAGCGGTGTGCCCGCCCCGGGTGTCAGCTCGGGCCAGGCGGTCCGGATCCTCGAGGGACTGGCCCGGCAGCTCCTGCCCCCGGGCATGGGTTTTGAATGGACGGAACTGACACTCTTGGAACAGCAGGCCGGCCGCACCGGTGTCTGGATCTTCCTGTTGTGCGTGATCATGGTCTTCCTCGTCCTGGCCGCGCAGTACGAGAGCTGGCTGCTGCCGCTGGCCATCATCCTCATCACACCCATGAGCCTCCTGTTTGCCGTGCTGGGTCTCTGGGCCCGCGGCATGGACAACAATCTGTTTGCGCAGATCGGATTCGTGGTCCTCATCGGCCTGGCCTGTAAGAACGCGGTCTTGGTGGTCGAATTTGCCCGCCAGCTACAGGTGCAGGGACGAGACCGGTTCGCCGCCGTGCTCGAAGCAGCCCGGCTCCGGTTGCGTCCCATCCTGATGACCTCCCTGGCCTTCACCGTCGGCGTCCTCCCCCTCATGATCGCCACGGGCGCCGGCAGTGAACTCCGGCGGGCCATCGGCACGGCCACGTTCTGGGGCATGCTGGGCGTCACCGCATTCGGGGTGTTTCTCACGCCGGTCTTCTACGTCGTGCTGCGGCGTCTGGCCGGCGAACGATCCCGACCCGGGCCGGACACTCGCACCTCCGGCACCGTGTCCGGTGCCGCTGCCGGCGCCCCGCTTCTGGCCCTGGCACTGCTGGGTTCGCTCGGCCTGACCGGTTGCACCGTGGGCCCTGATTACGTCCAGCCCGGCACCCCGGTCCCCGCAGCCTTCGTTCATGCGGATGCGGAGATCTTTTCCTCCGAGACCCCGGACGTGCGTTGGTGGCGGCAGTTCCAGGATCCGCTTCTGGAGGCACTCATCGGCCAGGCGCTGGCTGCCAATCATGACCTGCGGATCGCCAGCGCCCGGCTGGAGCAGGCCCGGGCCCTCCGCCATCTGCAGGCACTGGACGTCACCCCTGGCATTCAGGCCCGGGGCGGATTCACGCGCACCGCGTACCCGGCCCAGGGGTTCTCCGGCATTCCCCGAGACGCGCGAGAAGCCCAATGGTTCGAAACCGGCTTCGACGCGACCTGGGAGCTCGACCTCTTCGGCCGCGTACGTCGCTCGATCGAGGCGGCTCGGGCAGAGGAACAAACTGCGGCAGCCCGCCGGCGGGCTGTGCTGATCAGCCTCATGGCCGAGGTGGCGCGGAATTACTGCGAACTCCGCGGACTCCAGTACCAACTTGCCGTGGCCCGGACCAACGCACAGGTGCAGGAGGAAACCCTGCGAATCGTGGAGGCCAAACTGCGCGGAGGCAGGGCCACCGAATTGGACGTGGCCCGCGCACGCGCCCAGTACGAGAGCACCCTGGCGCTCATCCCTTCTCTGGAAAGCGCCATCCAGCAAACCATCCACCGCCTCGGCGTCCTGAGCGGCCGGGAACCCGCCGCCCTGGCACCACAACTCGAGCCAGCCAGGCCGCTTCCAAGGTTGCCGGAGCGCATCCCGGTGGGCAATCCGGCCGATCTGCTGCGTCGGCGACCGGACGTGCAGGAAGCCGAGCGGGCCTTGGCTGCCGCAACGGCACGAATCGGTGTGGCCACCGCCGACCTGTTCCCGCGCGTCACGCTCCTCGGCACCCTCGGCTGGCAGGCTGACACGCTATCCCGCCTGGGAGGCGCCGGTTCCGACGCCTGGTCGTTCGGACCGCGCATCCAATGGGCCGCGCTCGATCTGGTCCGCGTCCGCGACCGCATCGCAGCCGCGCGCGCGAACGCCGACGCAGAACTGGCTAACTACGAAAAGACCGTCCTGCTGGCCCTCGAGGATGCGGAGAACGCACTGGTGAACCTCGGCCGGATCCGGGTCGAAACCGCCCATCTCCACTCGGCGGTTGCCTCGGCGCGCCGGGCGGCAGAGCTGGCCGAAGAACGTTATAAGGCAGGGGTGGCCGAGTACCTGACCGTGCTGGATGCGAACCGTACGCTGCTGGAGCTGGAGAGGCAGCTGGCCCTGGCTGAAACGCGCCTCCTCACGGCTCATGTGGCGGTGTACAAGGCGCTGGGCGGGGGTTGGGAAATCGAACGGCAACCCGGAGGTTTTGCCGGACCCCGGGCCGGGCAGTCGGATGTTCCCCCGTCTTGGTCCGGCACGGGCGCTAAATCGGTGGCGGGACATTGAACCGCGCGGAGAGTCCGTCCCGCCGGCAGCCTCCGGCCCGGGAAAACGATTCAAAAGTTTTGTCAGCCGGGCTTGACGTTGGCAGGGCTCGGAGGTAATGTCGGCCCGAAGATGGTGCGGCTGGTTCGACAAGTGGTCGCAGGGCTGGTGGTCGTCGTCCTGGGCGACGGCGCCGCCGTAGGCTCTTGTCGAACGTGAGCGCGAGTTTGGACAAGAACCCACGGCTGGCAACGGTCGTGGGTTTTTTGTTTGTCCCACGACGCCGGCCGGCAACCTGAAAAACAACCTGTATGAGCAGTCAGTCGATCGAATCGCAAACGGTGCAGACCAAACGGGGCGAACTCGGCCCCATGATGACCGGCAGTGAGATCCTGGTGGCCGCCCTGGAACGGGAGGGTGTGGACACCATTTTCGCCTACCCCGGCGGGGCCAGCATGGAGGTGCACCAGGCCCTGACGCGCTCCAAGAAAATCCGGGTCTACCTGCCGCGGCACGAACAGGGCGGCGGTTTCGCCGCCGAAGGTTACGCACGGGCCACCGGCCGCGCCGGCGTGGTCATGGCCACCAGTGGCCCCGGGGCCACCAACCTGGTCACCGCCATCGCGGACGCCTACATGGATTCCGTGCCGTTGGTGGCCATCACCGGGCAGGTGCCCACCACCATGATCGGCCGCAGCGCTTTTCAAGAGACCGACATCTTCGGCATCACCCTGCCGATCGTGAAACACAGCTACCTGGTGACCGACGTCAACGACATCGCCCGGGTGGTCAAGGAAGCCTTTTATCTGGCCCAGACCGGCCGGCCGGGACCGGTGGTCATTGACCTGCCCAAGAACGTGCAACAGGCCCGGACCCAACCGTTCTTCCCGGCCGAGGTCAAGTTCCGCGGCTACAATCCCTGCCCCAAGGCGTCGGATCTGGAACTGAACGAGATCATCGGCCTGATCGAGCAGTCCAACCGACCGGTGTTGTACGTCGGCGGCGGCATCATCAGCGCCAACGCCGCGGCCGAACTGCGGGAGTTTGTGGAGCTCACGGGCATCCCCGTCACCACCACGTTGATGGGCATCGGCGCGTTCCCGGAGGATCATCCGCTGTCGCTCCGCTGGCTGGGCATGCACGGCGCCGCCTACGCCAACTGGGCCGTCAACGGCGAATACCTCCCGCGCAAGAACCCCAACGATCCCATGGTCAAGGTCAAGGACGGCGCCGACCTGCTGCTTGCCTTCGGCGTGCGTTTCGACGACCGCGTGACCGGCAAATTCGATGAGTTCTGCAAGAACGGAACCATCGTTCACATCGACATTGATGCCTCCGAGCACAACAAGAACAAACGCGCCCATCTGCCGGTGCACAGCGACGTCGGCTACGCGCTGCGGCGGCTCAATGCCATGCTGCGGGAACGGCCCCTCCAGAAACGATTCGACGCCTGGCACGCCCAGATCGCCGAGTGGAAACAACGGGCACCGTTCCGCTACCGGATCACCGAGGAGGTGCTCAAATCCCAGCACATGCGCGAGCATCTCCGCGGCATGGAAAGCGAGGTCATCCTCCCGCAGATGGTCATCGAGATGCTCTACGAGCTGACCCGCGGCGAGGCCATCATCACCACCGGCGTCGGCCAGCACCAGATGTGGGCCGCGCAGTTCTACAAGTACAAGGAACCGCGCCAGTTCATCACCAGCGGCGGGCTGGGGGCCATGGGCTTCGGCTGGCCGGCAGCCATCGGTATCAAGGTGGCCCGGCCCGATCGCCAGGTCATTGACATTGACGGGGACGGCTCCTTCCTCATGAACGTTCAGGAACTGGCCCTGGCACACATTGATCACATCGCCGCCAAGGCCGTCATCCTGAACAATCAGCACCTCGGCATGGTCGTGCAGTGGGAGGACAAGTTCTACGGGGGCAACCGCGGGCACACCTACCTCGGTGACCCCGAGAACCGGCACCAGATCTATCCCGATTACGTCCGCATGTGCGCCAGTTTCAACGTCAAGTGCGAGCGGGTCATGTACAAACGTGACCTCCGCGCCGCGCTCCAGCGCATGCTGGACGCCGACGAACCCTATGTGCTCGACGTGGTGGTCCCCTACACCGAGCACGTGCTGCCGTTCATCCCGGCCGGCCGCACCGTGGCCGACATGATCTGGGAAGACTGACGGGCTTCCTCCGCCCAAAATACCGCACCAACCACCCCAAGACCGGGCCCACCATCCCACGGGCCCGGTCTTCTTTTCGCCCCAAAAAGGCTGTCAGCGATGTGCGACGAGGGGTCGGACGAAGAATTCCGGCGCGGGGTAAGCCTCTTTGCACAGGCCGGCTCTGCCCCGGGGCCTCGAGCTGTGGAAACCGACCGCCCGCCAACAGGTGCCTCAGTCCACCTCCAGCGCCCGGGCCAGGCACTGCGCCAGGTGGTGCGTCAATGCGGCATCCTGCACGACCAACGTCACCCCGGCCTGCTGCGCGCGTTCGGCCAGGTCAGCCGCCGAAGAGCCGTGAAAACCCAGGACCGGCACATGCGCCGTGGCCGGATCAGCCCGGACCTGGCGCACCGCCTCGAGCACATCTCCCCTGGTGCCCTCCAGATCCGCCACGATGATCAGGGGCGTCCACGCGGCCGCCACCGCCGGCAGGTCCTGGAGCGCCCCGACGGTGCGCACCTCGTAACCCAGGTCCTGCAGCCGGTTGACCAACTGCGTACCCGGTAAAAGTCGCTCGTAATACAAAAGCAGACGAGGCTTCGTCACATCCCCAGCTTGAAAGGTCCCCCATCAATTGCAACGGCTTTCTTCCAAGGCGGAACTTACGAACCCCGGGACGGCTTTCGGTCCGCCGCAGCCGTTCTGTGTCTCCGGTCAGCCGGCGGGCCCCGCCTGTTACCCCGGAGCTGTGCCATTCGAACCGCAAACCGCACCGCTGCCTGCCGTGCGTCGGGCGCGCCCCGAACCCGTGCGGTTGCTGAGGGCGCCGGGCGACGCCACCGGGGCACGTCGCGCCACCGCTGGTCACGCACGCGCGCCAGCACTCGCGGCCCCGATCCGTGCCCGGCGCTGGAGGCGATCGAGCAGTTTCTCATGAATGCCGCCGAAACCGCCGTTGCTGAGAATGACAACCACGTCGCCGCCCTCGGTCTCCCGGGCCAGGTGAGCCACGATGGATTCGACTTCGGGCAGATGGAGCGCCTGTTTGCCGGCCGCCCGCAGGTCGGCCACCAGCTTTTCAGGGTCCAGCCGTTCCTCGGCCGGCAACTGTTCGAGGCGGGCCACCTGGGCGATCAACACGCAATCGGCTGCGCCGAAGGCCGCCGGAAGATCGTTTTGGAAGACCCGCCGCCGGGTGGTGTTGCTGCGGGGTTCGAACACCGCCCAGAGCCGCTGCCGCGGATACTTCAGGCGCAGCGCCTCCAGTGTCACCCTGATGGCGGTGGGGTGATGCGCGAAATCATCAATCACGGTCACCCCGTCGGCCACCCCGCGCACCTCCAGACGGCGCCGGACACCCAGGAACGTGTCGAAGGCGGATTGGATCTGGCGGTTGGACAACCCGTAATGCTTGGCGCAGGCCACCACCGCCAGGGCGTTCCGGACGTTGAACTCGCCGGGGAGGTTGATGTGAAACCTGTAGCTGGGGATTTCGAACTGGCTGGCGCCCGCTCCCAGCTGGAGATTGAACGCCCGCACGGCATTGTGGTCGCCGAAGCCGAACTGGCGGACCGGACAGAACCGGACGTCCAGCAGCGGCCGCACATGCGGATCGTCGCCGTTGGCCAGGAGCAGACCGTTTCGCGGGATGAGCCGGATGAGCTGTTCGAACGACCGCTGGATGGCCGCCAGGTCGGGAAAAATGTCGGCGTGATCGAACTCGAGGTTGTTGAGGATGACGCACTCGGGCAGGTAGTGCACGAACTTGCTGCGCTTGTCGAAGAAGGCGGTGTCGTACTCGTCACCCTCGATGATGAACCATTCACTGTCGGTGAACCGGGCGCCTCCCTCGAAGTTCAGCGGCAGGCCGCCGATGAGAAACCCGGGGCGCAATCCGTTGTATTCAAAAACCCAGGCCAGCAGCGCGGCCGTGGTGGTCTTGCCGTGCGTGCCAGTGACCACAATGCAGCGTTTGCCGCGCAGAAACGTTTCCCTGACCAGCTCGGGCAAGGAACAGTACCGGAGTTTTTGTTCCAGGCAGTATTCGGCCTCGGGATTTCCGCGGGAGATGGCGTTGCCGATGACCACCAGATCGGGCCGATGAGCCAGGTGATCCTCGCTGTAGCCGGGCAGCACATCGATCCCGTGCTCGGCCAGGAAGGTGGACATGGGCGGATAGGGATTCAAATCCGAACCGGTCACCATGAACCCGCGGTTTTTCAGCGCGACGGCCGTGGAGGCCATGGCTGTGCCACAAATACCCACGAAATGGACCGATCGAATCTCACCCCACATACGACCCGCCACTGTAGGCAAAGCGGCGCGCGGGAAAAGCGTGAACTGTATCGGGACGGTTTTCTGGTGCCTTCCGCCTGCCCGTGGAAAGACCCCGCCCGGCCGCGCAGCCCGGCCCTCTGTCCCAGCCAGCCAACGGCGGGCCCACCGCGGGTGCCGACGGCATCCGGCTGGCGTTTGGAGGGGCGGAAACGAAGGGAAAACGGCGGGCCGGTGCCAGCCCGGAGAGCATGAGGCGGACCAACCGTGCAGGTTGAGCCCCGGCAGCCCGGTCAATTGAACGTTAATGCTCTTGACCGGGGCCAAACGGGCCCCCTACGTTGAGCGACGACAGGCAACATTTCATGTTTGCGCAACTGAAAAGTCTGTTCTCCAACGACATCGGAATCGACTTGGGCACTGCCAACTCCCTCGTGTACGTACGGGATCGTGGCATCGTGTTGCGCGAGCCTTCGGTGGTGGCCATCGAGGCCGGGACGACCAACGTGCTGGCCGTGGGTGAAAAGGCCAAGCGGATGCTGGGTCGCACCCCGGGCAACATCGTGGCCATTCGCCCCATGAAGGACGGGGTGATTGCCGATTTTGAAATCACCGAGGCCATGTTGCGGCATTTCATCCAGCAGGTGCACCACCGGAAACTGATTGCGCCGCGGGTGGTGGTGGCAGTGCCCTCGGGGATCACCGAAGTGGAGAAACGGGCGGTGAAGGACTCGGCCATGCACGCCGGGGCCCGCGAGGTGTACCTGATCGAACAACCCATGGCCTCGGCCATCGGGGTGGGCCTGCCGGTGGACGAACCGGCCGGCAACATGATCGTGGACATCGGCGGGGGCACCTGCGAGATCGCCATCATCTCATTGGCCGGCATCGTGTTCAGCCGGAGCCTCCGGGTCGGCGGCGACGAAATGGACGAGGCCATCATTGCGCACATGAAACGCGCCTACAACCTGTTGATCGGCGAGCGCACAGCGGAGGAGATCAAGATCCGGATCGGCTCGGCCTATCCGCTGGAGCAGGAACTGACCATGGAAGTAAAGGGGCGCGATCTGAGCACCGGTTTGCCCAAGACACTGACGATCCGTTCGGAAGAAATCCGCGAAGCCTTGCGCGAGCCGCTGTCGGCCATTCTCGAATCCATTCGGTTGACCCTGGAACGCTGTCCGCCGGAGTTGGCGGGCGACTTGGTGGACCGAGGGATCGTGATGGCCGGGGGCGGATCGTTGATCCGGGGGATTGACCGTCTGGTGGCCGAGGAAACCGGCCTGCCGGTGCACATCGCCGAGGATCCCCTCAGCGCCGTGGCCGAAGGGACCGGCCGGGTGCTGCAGCATTTGGAATTCCTCAAACGCGTGACCCACTCCGGTTAGTTCCTCGCGCTCGGTAATCAAACCGCGCGATGAAGGAACGGCATGTGGAAGCGATCGCATTCGGTCGCCCTGGGTCTGTTGGCCGGCATCAGCCTGCTGTTGCTGAGCCTGCCCGATGAGGTGGCCACCCGGGTCAAACTGGCACTCAGCACGTTGTATCTGCCGCTGCTGGGCCTCGCAGGGGCATCCCAGCAGGCGTGGAATCATGCCGCCGACACCCTGTTGTCCCGCCGCGAGTTGCTCCGTCAGATTGAGCAGCTGCGCCGCGAAAACCAGCGCCTGCGCATCGAGGCCATGCAGGCGGCCGAGTGGGCCCGGGAAAACGCCCGGCTGCGGCGCCACTTGGGCTGGCAGGAGAGTTCGCCCTGGCGGGACCGGCTCCGGCTGGCGCGGGTGACGTTGCGTGACCCCACTCCCTGGTGGCGAACCCTTCAGGTGGACCTGGGCAGTCGCCAGGGTGTCCGTCCCGGTCTGCCGGTGCTCATCCCGGAAGGATTGGTCGGTCGCACCCGCGAGGTCGGCCCCTTCCACGCCCGTGTGGTGGTGGTGGGCGACCCGGACTGCAAGGTCTCCGCGCGCGTCCTCAACGAAACGGGCGACGTGGGCATCGTCCAACCTGCCGATCCCATCCAGCGGGACCTGGTCCTGCTCAGCTACCTGCCCCGTGCCGCGCGGGTCCTGCCCGGACACACCGTGGTCACCAGCGGACTGGGCGGGCTTTTTCCCGCGGGCATCCCGGTGGGGACCGTGGTGGATGTCCGCCCCGTCGAAAACGGACTTTACCAGGAGGCCCGTGTCCTGCTGGCCGCACCCATCCATGCCGTTCAAGAGGTCTGGATCCTATGGCCCTGACCCCGTTTGGCTCAATCTGGCAGAGTCCGGCCGGTCCGGCCGCGGCGGTCCGGCTTCGGCCGGAACGGCCCGCACAACTGCCGGTGTGCCGTGAGGAGACACCATGGTAGGTCCCTTCCAAATCGTGGCTACTCTGGCGCTGGCGTGGCTGGCCGTTTTTCTGGAGGCGGCCCTGCCGGGCACACGCCCCTGGCTGGGGGCTCAACCCGATGTTTTGCCCGCCCTGATGGTGCACGCAGCCCTGCGCACGCCGCTGCCGAACGTGTTCCTGTTGGCCCTCTGGGGCGGCCTGGCTCTGGACACCGTGTCGGCAAACCCCCTGGGCGTGAGTTGCATGCCCCTGCTCACGGTGGGGTTGCTGCTGCACCTCCGGCGCGATCTGCTGTTGCGAGAGCAACCGTTCGCCCAGTTCATGCTGGGACTGCTGGCAGGCGCGGCGGTGCCGGCCATGACAGCGGTGCTGCTTTTGACCCTGGGCCGCCAGCCGTTGCTCGGCTGGGGAACGCTGGTCCCTTGGGCGTGGCTGGCACTGAGCAGCGGTTTGCTGACCCCGCTGTTGTTCCGGCTGTTTGTCCGCGCGGAAGGATGGTTCACCTACCGGCGCAGAGGTCCGCTGGCTTTTCGGCCGGACCGTGAAATCCGCAGAGGACGCTACTGATGGCCATCCGATTTCTGGATCCTGCCCAACACGACGCGCCGGCCCTGCGGGGCCTGACCCGGGCGGTGTGGGCCGGACTGGCGGTGCTCCTGGCTGCGTTGTGGTGGATCCAGGTGGCCTCCCGGCGCACCTACCAGAACCAGCTGGAAATCCAGGCCGTGCGAACCGTGCGGATCCCGGCGGTGCGCGGCCGGATTCTGGATCGTACGGGGGCGGTGCTGGCCGACAGCCGGCCGTCCTTCAACCTGGGACTCTACCTCGAAGAACTGAGCCCCGAATTCCGGGCCGAATACAGCCGGATCCGCCCGGTCCGGGTGGTGCCGCGTTCCGGTCTGGGCCGCTTTCTCCGCGGTTCACTCGTCGTGACCCAGTCGATTCGCCTGACCCGGGCCCAACTGAATCAGCTCCAGTGGACCGCGCGCACGCGGGTGGTCAGCAACGCGATCCGTCAACTCAGCGAGGTGCTGGATCATCCCCTGCCCTTTGATGCCGAACGATTCCGGCGGCATTACCTGGAACAGCTCGCCCTTCCCTTCCCCGTGGCGGTCAACCTCCGGCCGGAGCACGTGGCCCGGTTCGCCGAGGCAGCCGATCTGCCGCCGGGCGCAGATTTGGAAGTGCTGCCGCTCCGTGTCTATCCGCAACACGCAACGGCCAGTCACCTGCTGGGTTACCTGGTTCGTGATGACCGCTCGGTCGAGGGCGAAGAAGCCTATTACTCCTATCGGCTGCCCGATTACCGCGGCGCCGTGGGAATCGAGGCAGGTTTCGACCGCGAACTCCGCGGCCGCGCCGGTGCCAAGTCGGTCCTGGTCAATCACCTCGGATACAAACAGGCCGAACAGATCTGGAACCCGGCCGTGCCCGGTTGGGACGTGGTCCTGACTCTGGACCTCCGCGTGCAACTGACGGCCGAGCAGGCCCTGCTGCGTGTGGGCGCCAACGTTCGCGGGGCGGTGGTCGCACTGGACCTCGTTAACGGTGATGTCCTGGCCCTGGTTTCCCTGCCCGCCTACAATCCCAACCACTTCATCCTCGGCTTCCCGCCGGGTGAATACGAACGCCTGATGGACCAGGACCTGCGCCCGCAGATCAACCGGGCCACCCAGGAACACTACGCGCCGGGCTCCATCCTCAAACCGTTTGTCGCCCTGGCCGCGCTCCAGAGCGGGCTCGATCCCCGGGCACCCTTCACCGTGCAACCGGATCCGGCGCGTCCCGACCGCGGCTGTATCTACGTGGGACGGCGAAAGATCCGGGACACTGCACCGCCGGGGGCGTACGATCTGCGGCGTGCCCTGCTGCGGTCCAGCAACAGTTATTTCGTGCACTGGGGTCTGCAACCGGGGGTGCTGGAACGACTGGTCCTGCTGGGCCACCAGCTCGGGTTGGGAGAACGAATCGGCCTGCCCACCCGACAGGAGGCACCGGGGGTTTTCCCGACACTCGAAGAGGTGCACTCCCCCGCCTGGCGCGATGGTGACACAGCCAACCTCTGCATCGGGCAGGGGCCGGTGGCGGTCACTCCCATGCAGATGGCCCTGGCGTTCGCCGCCCTGGCCAACGGGGGGCGGTTGTTGGAGCCGCGGCTGGTGGATCGCCTGGAAAGGCAGGACGGCCAAATGCCGCGACTGGCACGCCGATTCCCCGACGGCCGCGTGCGGCGGACCGTGCCCTTGCGGCAGGAACACCTTCGGGCACTGCACGAGGCCTTGCTGGCCGACACCGAAGACCCGGAAGGCACCGGCCGCGCGGCCGCGGTGCCCGGCTTCCGTGTATGCGGCAAGACCGGCACGGCCCAAGTCATGGACGCACGCGGTCGGCTCCGCGGTTACACCACCTGGTTCGTCGGCTTCGCCCCGTACGAGCAGCCCCGGTACGCCGTGGCGGTCATGGTGGAGGACGGGGGCAGCGGCGGGGCCACCTGCGCGCCGGTGGCCCGCGAGGTCTTCCGTGCCCTCCAGCGGTACGGAACGCGTCCGCACCACGAACTGGCATGGAACCTGGCACGATGAACGACACCAGTCTCCAACCAAAAACGCCCCGGGCGGACCTGACCCTGTGGATCGCCGTGGCAGGTCTGATGGCCCTGGGCCTGGCATTCGTGGCCAGTTCCACCCTGGCAGCCGAGGAGATGAACCGGGTGCCGTTCTGGCAACAGAGCTGGGTCCGCCAGGGAATCTGGTACCTGATCGGCGGTGCGGCAGCGGCGGCAGTGTGCATGGTGGACTATAGAATCCTGGCCCGTTGGGCGCCCGTGGCATACGTCGGCACGGCCACCGTGCTGGCGCTGATCCTGATTCCGGGCATCGGAGCGGTCCGGTTCGGTGCCCGGCGATGGATTGACCTGGGCCCGGTCCAGATCCAGCCCTCCGAATTCGCCAAGCTGGCCCTGATCCTCATGTTGGCGCATTTCCTCAGCCGGCCGCGCGAGGAACTGCGGCGGCCGCTCACCTTCTGGCAGGCACTCGGGCTGGCCGCCCTGCCCTTCGTGTTGATCCTGAAGGAGCCGGACCTCGGAACGGCGCTGCTGTTGTGGCCCACGGCGCTGGCCATGTTGTGGGCCGCCGAGGTGCCGGAAACCTACCTTCGACGGCTGGTGGTGGGTTGTGCCCTTGGCGGCGCCCTGCTGGTGGCCAATCTGCTGTTTGCCCCGCCGCAGTGGCAGATCCCCTTGGAAGAGTATCAGCGCCAGCGGCTGCTGGTGTACTTCGGCCGCGATTTCGCGCCGCCGGACGCATCGCCGGAGGAACGGCAACGGGCGCGCGCCCTGCAGGAGGCCCGATCCTATCAGGTGCGCCAGGCATTGATTGCGGTGGGATCGGGCGGGCTGTGGGGCAAGGGCTGGGGCCAGGGCACCCAGATCGCGCTGGGTTTTCTGCCGCGCACGGCGGCACACAATGATTTCATCTTCTCCGTCATTGCCGAGGAGAAGGGTTTCGTGGGCAGCGTGACGGTTCTCACGCTGTACGGGGCGATTCTGCTTCGCGGTCTGCAGATCGCCCGCCAGGCACGCGATCGCCTGGGTCGGCTGATCGTTGTGGGCGTGGTCACGCTCCTGTTCAGCCAGGTCTTCATCAATATCGGCATGAACATTCGCCTCATGCCCGTGACGGGCGTGCCACTGCCGCTGTTGTCGTACGGCGGATCGTCGGTGGTCGCTTCGTTGATCGCGGCGGGCCTGATGCAAAACGTGTCCACACACGGCAGAGGATATCCACCATGAGCGAGCGTAGCTTTTCGCGTCGGCGCCGGAGCCTGCGATTCCGGCCGGCCGGAGGTCTGGGAGCCGTGAGTCCCAAGGCACAGGCGGAAGCCCGGGAGGCCCGGGAGGCTGCCACCGCTCCCGCGGCGGAACCGGAGCGCGTCTTCGACAAACGCCACGAACAGGAGATCGAACGGGCTCAAAACGTTGCCTACGGGTTGCCGCCGGAGGGGGAACCCGCGGAGCCTCCCGTCCCTGCCAAGGGGGATTTCCGCGAACCCCATCCCGAGGTGCCCGAGCGGGTGGAGGAAACCGAATACGAGCCCATCCCGGTGGAAGCCCCGCCGCAGGGGTTTGTGGAATCCCTCCGGGCCATGGCCGGCAAGATCGTGCAGAAGGTCCAGCGCCTGCTCAAACCCGCCCCCAAGGTTCACAAGGAAATCATCATCAACGTGGAGGCCCTGGAGACACGGGTCGCCCTTCTCGAGAACGGTCAACTCGAGGAATTCAACATCGAACGCAACACCCAGGACCGGCTGGTCGGCAGCATCTTCAAGGGCCGGGTGCGCAACCTCGAGGACGGTCTGAAGGCCGCGTTCGTGGACATCGGATTCGAAAAGAACGCGTTCCTGCATTACTGGGACATCATCCCCAATCCGTTCGACAGCGGGGTGGAAATCGTGGAACGCGGCGGTCGCAAACGCGAACGCCCCCGGATCACGCAAAAGGACGTGCCCCGGCTCTACCCGCCCGGCAGCGAGATCATCGTGCAGGTCACCAAGGGCCCCATCGGCAACAAGGGACCGCGCGTGACCACCAACCTCGTCCTGCCGGGGCGTTTCCTGGTGCTGCTGCCCTACGCCGACCAGTGCGGCATCTCGCGCAAGATCGAGAATCCGCAGGAACGGCAGCGCCTGAAGAAGATCCTGCGCGAACTCAACATCCCGGAGGGCATGGGCGTCATCATGCGGACCGCCGGCGAGGGCCAGCAGAAACGCTACTTCGTCCGCGACCTGGCCTGGTTGCTCGAGGAGTGGCGGCAGATCGAGGAGCGCTGCCGCACCCTGCCCACCCCCGCCTGCGTCTTCCAGGAACCCGATCTGATCGAGCGCACCGTCCGCGATTTCCTCACCGACGACGTCGAGCGCATCGTGGTGGACGATCCCAAGGCCGAACAACGCATCCGCGAATTGATCGGCCGCATCTCCCGGCGCTCGGTCAGCAAGGTCAAATTGTACACCGATCCAGTCCCCATTTTCGACCGGTTCGGCATCACCAAACAGTTGGAGAGCGCCTTTGCCCGGGTGGTCCACCTCAAGAGCGGCGGTTACATCGTGGTGGACGAAACGGAGGCGCTGGTGGCCATTGACGTCAACACCGGCCGCCACAAGCTGGGTGGCAAGGACCAGGAATCCACCATCCTCCGCACCAACCTGGAGGCGGCCGACGAAATCGTGCGCCAACTCCGCCTGCGCAACATGGGCGGCATCATCGTGCTGGATTTCATCGACATGAAATCCCGGCGCGATCAACAGGCCGTCTACCAGCGCATCAAGGAGGGGTTGAAACGCGACCGCGCCAAGACCCACGTCCTGCCCATCTCCCAGCTCGGTCTGATGGAAATGACCCGCCAGCGCCACACCGAGAGCGTCCAGGCGGCCATCTACGACGACTGCCCCTACTGCCGCGGCCGCGGCAAGGTGAAGAGCGCCCTCAGCATGAGCGTGGAAATCCAGCGCAAGCTCACCGAAATCCTCCGGCGGCGCCCGCGCGACGAGTCGGACTTTCAGTTGCGGGTCCTGGTCCATCCCCAGGTGCTCGAGCGCCTGCGCACCGAGGATGAAAAGCTGCTCATCGAGTTGGAAAAGCGTTACTTCGGCAAACTGACCTTCCGCGCCGATCCCTCGCTCCACATCGAGGAGTTCCGCGTCTTCAACGCGCTGACCAACGAGGAACTGGCCCATATCAAGCCGCCCCAGAACACCTGAGCAGGCGGTTCCATCCGGGGTGCGGCGGCCCGGTGCGGGACCGGGCCGCCGCACCGGCTGGCGGCGGGGTGCCCCCGGCGGAGGAAATTTTTCTGTGGGCACCACGCCTCGCCGGTCCTACATTGTGGACGCGGCCCCCGGCGAACCGGGCCGGCCCGGTCAGACATCAAGCATCATGCATACTCGGGAGTAACGACCATGATCCAGTCCACGGGCACCATCGCCGATGTCCTGAAGCACAAGGGCCACCAGGTATGGAGCGTCTCTCCGGATGTCACCGTCTTCGAAGCGATCCAGAAACTGGCCGAGAAGAACGTGGGCGCGCTCCTGGTCATGGACGGTGACCGCTTGGTGGGGATCTTTTCCGAGCGGGATTACACGCGCAAGGTCGCCCTGCGCGGTCGGTCGTCGAAGGAAACCAAGGTTCGGGAGATTCTCTCCGAACGGGTGATCTGCGCCACCCCGCAGCATTCCGTGGAGGACGGCTTGCGGCTGATGACCGAACACCGCATCCGGCACCTGCCCGTGGTGGAGAATCACAAGGTGGTGGGAATCGTCTCCATCGGTGACCTGGTCAACTGGGTCATCAACCAGCAGAGCCAGACCATCAAGCAGTTGGAAAGCTACATCACGGGCGGTTATCCCTCCTGAGGCGCCGCCTGCGGGAGGGTCCGCCGCAGCCGCACCGCCACATAGCGCGCGTCCGGCAGCACAAACTTTTTGATCTCCACCGTGACCGCCGCCGGGCGGTACCGCTGCAGCAGTTGCCCGGCCAGGTCGGCAGCCAGTTTTTCCAACAACGACCAGCTCCGGCCCTCGCCGAAGCCTGCCAACTCCCGGGAAACGGCATGGTAGTCCACGGTGTGGGCCAGATCGTCGGTGACCGTGGCCCGCAGATCGGCCGGTTCCATCTCCACACTCAGCAACAACCGCTGCGGATGGGCCCGTTCAGCCTCGGTCACCCCCACGCGGTAGAACACCTCTTGGTCCACGATCGAAATCGTCAACATGGCTCCCCCTTTCAACCCTGAACCGTGACAGCCCGAGCGGCAGAAAGCACCCCCACCCCGGCATCGCCTTCCTGCAGCACCTGCTCGATCAGCCGGCGGGTGGGCACGTTGAGATCTTCGCCGAGCGCCGCCGCCAGCGGTATCCACTGCCAGCCGCAGCCCTCCTCGTTGAGCCGGACCTCCGCACGGCCCTTCACCCGGCAGAGATACGTTATCAACACAAAATGAGCCGGCCGATAGAACTCCGGCGGGTTCACCCACTCCTGTATCCCGACCTGCCGCACCGCGACCACGTCGAGGCCGGTTTCCTCCCGCAGTTCCCGCCGCAGCGCAGCCTCGCAGCTTTCGCCCTGCCGCACCTTGCCGCCGGGCATGCCCCAGCGATGCGACCATTTGGGTGTCCGCACCAGCAGGACCTCGTTGCGCTCGTTCAGAATGAGCGCACCCACCGTGACCACCGGCCCTGCGACAGTGTCCGGCCCCGGCGGCCACGTGAAACGCGCAGCCTCCAAGCGCGCCTGCAGCTCGCCCAGGTGTTCCACGATCAGGTCCGGCCCGGCCTGCCGAAGCTGCGGGAATGTGTTGTACCCAGTCAGCACGGCGCAGGATCCCACGCCGCCGTGCCGCGCCGTTTCGATGTCGTGTTGCATGTCGCCCACGAAGATCGTCTCCCCCGGCGCCAACCCCTGCTCGCGCAGCAGCCGGCCGATCCATTCGCGCTTGTCCCACGCCTCCACATAGGCCGGCCCCAGCAGCGGCGCCAGCCCGGTCCGGTCCGCCTGCCGCTGGTAATAATCGCGCCTGACCGTGCTCAGGACGAAGGTGCGCAGGCCGTGTTCCCGGCAGAACTCCAAAAAGGCCCGCGCCTGGGGCAGCGCCGCCACCGAATCCTGCGCAGCCGCAAAGTGCTCGTGAAACCAGCGCTCCAGAGTCGACAGCGGAACCTCCGGCACGTGCCGTTCGTAGAACCGGAGAAACGGGAGGCAGAACTCTTCGCGGAACCGGTCCAGGCTCAGCGGCGGCCGACCGGCCCGCTCAAGGACGTGATTGGTGGCCCGCCACACCGCCGGCAGATCGTCCACGAGCGTTCCGGACCAGTCGAAAATGATGTTGCGGATCACGGCAGGCAGTGTAGTCCTCGGCCCGCGACCGAGACAACCTTGGTCGCAGTGGGTCCGCGCGCGCGTGGACCCGGTGGCCGATCGGCGGCCCTGATCCCCGCGCCCGCAGGTCAATCGAGACGCACATGCCGGAACCCAAGGTTGCGGCTCCGCCTGAGACGTCGCACCGGCGGCCCTGGCTGCCGTGGCCGAACCTTTTGTTGGCAGGGGCCGCGACGGCGGTGGTCGGCATGGTGCTGGAGGAGTGGAACCGGCAACTGGGCTGGCCCCTGGGTCGCAAGAGGTTTCCGGCCCATGCCCCGGGCGGCGGCGTGTGGCTCGCCTCCACGGGTCTCGTGTGGGCGCTGAGCCTGTTGAGTGCACGAGCAGCGGCCCTGTGGTGGCTGGCACGCGGACGACCGGGCCGGGCGCCGGGGATCCGCCGCCTGGTCCTCACGGCGACCCTTTCCCTGATCCCCCAACTCGGCGCAGATCTGTGCATGCGGCATCGGTTCGGATGGTACACCTGGGCGGATCCACGCTGGCAGGTGCAGGGTCTGGTGCTCGATCCATTGCCGGGATGGTGGATCGGCCACGGGCTCGCCCTCGCTGCGGCGCTCCCGGCGTTGCTGGACAAACACCCGCACCCGCGTCTGCCGCCCCTGCGGGCTTTTCTGGGCTGGGTGGCCTGGAACGGCGTGCTGTTGCTGGCGTGTTTCGGCCGGGCCGACGAGGCCACGTGGGCATTGTTGCTGGCGCCTTTTGCGGTCACAACCGTTTGCGCCTTTCACGCGGGGTATGCGCTCGCCATCCAACGCGCGCCAACCGCTACCAGTCCTTCAGCTCCGGATGAAGCGGCTCGAGATCCGGGTCCTGAAGGGCCATCCGCCTGACGTGCTCCCGATCGCCGAGCTCCAAGGCCTGCCGCAACCAGTGCCGGGCCTCGTCCAGTCGGCCCATCTGGCAGGCGTAACAGGAAAGGTTGTAGGCCACCAGCAACTCCCGGGGAAAATGCGCCGCCGCGGGCAGCAGGGCCGCCCAAGCCCGTTCCAAGCCGCCATGCGGCGCCCGGCGCAGCGCGTAGGCCCGGTGCAGCCAGCCGCTGGGCCGGTCGGGCACAATCCGGATCAATGCCTCGGCCACTTCCACCGCCTCCGTCCAACGTTGCTGGGCCGCCAGCACGGCCCACTGCAGCTCCAGCACGTCGGGATGCGGTCGCGGCCTCCGGAGCAGGGGTGTCAGTTCCTGTTCTGCTTCCTCCGGCCGGCCCAGTTCCATCCATCCCAACGCGGCCACCAGCCGGTGACGATCCGGATAGTCCAGCGTGTCCATGCTGATCGCAGCCACCCGGCCGGGCCCGCCAACGCCGGAGCGCGCACCCGGTTGCCGGCGCGTTCTCAGTTCAGGAGGCGGTACCAGTTGTCCCGCTGGTGCGGCTCGTACCCCAGGTCGCGGATCAACCGGTGCATCTCCGCCACCGTCATGCGGAAGGCGGCACCCGCCTGCCGGACCACGTTTTCCTCGATCATGATGCTGCCCAGGTCGTTTGCGCCGAACTGCAGCGCCAGCTGCCCGATCTCCGGCCCCTGGGTCACCCACGAGCTCTGCACGTTCTCGAAGTTGTCCAGGTAAATGCGGGCCAGCGCCTGCGTGCGGAGGTATTCGGTCCCTCCGGCGCGCGGAAGGCGCAGTCGGGTGTTGTCGGGCTGGAAGGTCCAGCCGATGAACGCTGTGAAGTAACCGCCGCTGGTGGCCCCGGGGCCCTCCGCGCGCTGTGCTCCCGCCCGGGCCAGGGACCGATCCTGCAATTGACGGAGCCGTTCCCAGTGTTCGATCCGGTCCTCCACCGTCTCCACGTGGCCGAACATCATCGTGGCCGTGGAACACAACCCCAGGCGATGGGCCGTCTCCATCACGTGCAACCACTCATCCGTGGTGGCCTTCAAGGGGGCGATCTGTTTCCGAACGCGATCCACCAGAATCTCGGCACCGCCGCCGGGAATCGAACCCAGGCCGGCCGCGCGGAAGTCCCTCAGGATCTGCTCCACCGGTTCGTCAAACACCCTTTGAAAATGTATGAATTCCGGCGGGCTGAACCCGTGAATGTTCACTTGGGGAAACCGGCTGTGGATGTGGTGGAGCATGTCGAGATACCACTGCTTCGGCAGCCCGGGATGGTGCCCGCCCTGCAGCAGGATCTGTGTCCCGCCCAACGCCACGGTCTCCTCGATCTTCCGATCCAGCTCTTCGAAGGAAAGGACATAGGCGTCCGGGGCCCTTTCCGTCCGGTAGAAGGCGCAGAACTTGCAGTAGACATTGCAGACGTTCGTGTAATTGATGTTGCGGTCCACGATGTAGGTGACGATCCGGGCGCCGCGTCCGCCGTAGGCGGCGGCCTTGGCCAGTTGACGGCGCCGGTCCGCCAGCGCACCCAGCTCGTGCAGCGGCAGGTCGTAGAGTAGGCGCGCCTCCCCGGGCGTGATCCGGCCGCCGTCCCAGACCTTCTGCATGACATCCTCCAATGGGATCACCTCGGTCACACCCCGAATGTAGCCGCGGGCCGGCCCGAGGCAAAGGCCGTTCCCGCCAAGCCGGCCGGCTCCCTCAGTCCGGCTCGATCCATGCGGCGAAGGGCCCACGGCGCTTTCGGACTTTGGACTTTGAAGCCGGGAAGGCCCACCGTATAAGGACGCCGTGGTACCGATCATCCTGAAGCAAGGCGGGCCGGTGGCGATCCTGCTGGTGGTGCTGGCGGTGGTGGCCCTGGCCGTCTTTCTCGAGCGGGCCCTGCATCTACACCGGGCCCAGATCAACGTGGCGGAGTTCCTGAACGGGATCCGTACCGTCCTTAAAAAGGCCAGCGTCATGGAGGCCATCGCCATCTGCGACGCCACTCCCGGGCCCGTGCCGCGGGTGGTCAAGGCCGCCATCCTGACCCGTGATCAGGGCCGGGACCGTGTGCGGGAGGCCGTGGAGGAGGCCGGCCTGGCAGAGGTTCCCCCGCTGGAACGCCGGCTCAACCTGCTGGCCACACTGTGTCACCTGGCGCCGTTGCTAGGTCTGCTGGGAACGGTGCTGGGCTTGATGGATGTGTTTGCCGAGCTGGAACGACAGGGGCTCTATGCCCATGTGACGCAGGTCTCCGGCGGGGTCTGGCGCGCGCTGGTCAACATGGCACTCGGCGTGGGGATCTCCATCCCCGCATACGCGGCCTACAACTACCTGGTCAGCCGCGTGCACGCGCTGGTGGTGGACATGGAACGCGCCGCGGCGGAGATCGTGCACATCGTCGCCGACGGCAACGGCGAGACCCGGCCCTCATGAGATTCCCGGTCACCGTCAAACCCTTCACCGGCCAGTGGGACGTGGCGGCCTGGACCGGCACGCTGATGCTGGTGATGTTGTTCATTCTGCTTCTGCCGCTGGTCCCCACGCCGGGTGTGCGCCTCGAACTGCCCGCAGCCGCCGACCTGCCGGGACTCGATGAGCCGGCGCTGGCGGTCGCGGTGGATCGGGACAGCCGGTTTTACTTTCACCATGAGGTGGTGGATGAGGCGGTTCTGTTGCAGCGCCTGAAGGAGGAAGCCGGTCGCTTCCGTTCGCCACCGGCTCTGCTGGTGCATGCCGATCGGCGCACCCCGTACGAAACGCTCATCCGGCTGTCCGTCCTGGCACGGCAGGCAGGGCTGACCCGCGCACTCCTGGTTACTCAACCTCTGCCAGAGGCAGCCTCCACCCCCGCCCAACCCCCGTCCGACGGGTCATGAACCACTCCGCTCCGGTTCGAACCGAATGGCCGGCCCGCCGTTGGGCCATGCTCGTGGGGACGCTGCTGGTGCTGCACTTCGCGGGCTTGTGGTGGTTCGGCGCACGCGAACCCTCGCCGGCCCGTGTGCCCGAACGGGTCCCGTATTGGATCCTGGGGGGCCCGGCTACGGCCCGGCTTTGGCCGCTCCTCGATCCCACGCTGTTCGTGCACGGACATTCCAACAGCTTTTCCGGTCCCGCCTGGATGGAGCCGCCGGTGGTTGCCTACCAGCCTTCGATTCCCCTGGAACCTCCGCGTTTCCTCATCCCCACGGCCGCCCGCATGGCCCGATCCTTTCAGAACGCCTGGACCCCGCGTGGCTGGGACCCCTCGCCGTTGGCCCTGCGTGTCGAGCCCTTGCCGTACACCCGGGCCCTCGTGCCGCGATCGCCGTTGACCGACCGGCCTTCCCGTCTCGTGCTGGGCGAATGGAGTCGGCCGGTCCAATTGCGCACACTGCCCCCTTCGCTTCCGGGCTGGTCAGCCCCCGACCTGCTCACCAACACGGTTGTGCGGGTCCTGGTGGAACCAACCGGCCGGGTGGTGTCGGCGGTCGTCCTGGTGTCCAGCGGGTGGGAACCGGCCGATCGCCAGGCACTGTCCCTCGCCCGCCAGCTGGAATTCGAGTTCCCCGACGCCAAGGGGTCGACTCCGGGAGACGCCGGCGAGCTCGTTCGTGGCGTGCTCATTTTCCAGTGGCAAACCCTGCCGCCCCAACCCCAGGCAACCGGACCCGGCTGAGCTTTTGTCCGCCATGCCCGCACAGGAACTGATCCTCGGCTATGTCCTGCTCTTGTTGGGCGCGCTGGCACTGCTCACGGTATTCACCGAAATGCGCCGTCGCAGGTTCGAACCGCCCGCCGCCCAGGACCGGATCTTCCGGTGCAGCGCGTGCAAACGCGTTTACACGGACGACCCGGACGTGGACCTCTCGCGTTGTCCAGATTGCGGCAGGTTCAATCCGCCCTACGAGTTCTGACCAACCCGCGGCCGGGAACCGATCAGGGCCACCACACCGCCCGGAAGAACCTCATCCCCTCCTGCGCGGGCAGATCGTTCGTGTAGTCCCAACGTCCCGACCACGCGGTGTTGGTCAGGAACGGCTGCCAGGCCGACAAATCGGCCGACCGCTCCAGCACCACGTTTCCGCCGCCGGGTCCCTCCAGGGTGAACCACGGTCGGCCGCCGGCGGCCCGGCCCACGGCAGTCCACCGCAGGGCCGACCCACCCACCTGTACATCCCAAGTCCGCGTCGCCCGGAGCCGCTGCTCCGGATCCGTGCGCACCCAGGGAGTGGGATCGGCCACGCGCAACTCCACCTGGTGCCGACCGTCCCCCAAGGACGCCGGGTCGAGCAGCAGCACCGGGCCGCTGCTTCCCAACACCGGCACCCCGTTGGTCAGCCACGTCACCACAAGCGCACCGGACACCGGCTCGACCAGGTCCACCTCGAATCTCAGTGTGTCCCCCGCCTTCGCATGCAGCAAATCCCCGGCAGGACGCACGTCGTCCCACGGCCGCACCTTGTCATAGATCGCGCGCACGATCTGCTCCCGGCAGACTTCGCAAAAGGGCATGCCCAAGGTGCGCATCTTGCAATCCAACTTGGGCCTGTACCAGCCCGTTGCTTGGTATTGTGCCCCTTCGAACAACCCCACCACGTGCGCCCACTGCCAATCGTTCGGCGTCGGCACCGGCGTTTCAGGTTCGATCCAGGCGTTCCACGGGATCTGGTTCCGCTCGGTTTGCCGGGTGGCGTTGGGCGCCTCCACGGGGACGTACCCGGGATAGGCGTTGGTGTACTCATCAACCAAGCCGGCAAAGAAATGACCCGACTCGTGTACCACGATGTCCGAGTAAGGCGGGAACGGATTCAGGGCCGTGATGATCGGCAGGCGGTTGCTCCGCCCGGTCGGCCCGCCCACACCCGAGGATCCGCCCGGCTGAATGTCGTTGACGAGCAGCACCACGATGTCCGCTTCCGGCAACCACTGCTCCACCAATTGCTCCACCTTGCCCACCCCGTGTGCAGGATCCGGATCCAGGCCATTGGGCGGAATGGTGATCACGTAGTCGTAGAACTCGTACGCGCTGTTGAAGTAGGTGTTCCGATAAGGGCCGCCGGTGGTGGGATGGTCCGACCCCGGTTCGGCGGAGGCCACGAACAGCGCGTAGGTGTTGAAATGTCCCCGATAGGCCGCATACGGCTCCGCGGCGAAAAAGTTCGCCATCAGATTGGTGGCGTCCTGCAGAAACTGCCCCTGCTGTGCCGCGGTGTACCCTTCGGCCAGCACGACCACGTTCACGCGGTTGGTCACCGGGCCGTTCACTTCCAACGGAACGAGCACCTGAGCCCGCAGGGCCATCGCCAAGCCCACGAGCAAACTGCACGCCCAGCGGCAGCAGTTCTCCATGCGACAACCGGGGCGCATCCGGATGCGAACTCGGCGGTCAAAAGGGTGGAATTCCATGTCTGCCTGGCTCCCCTCCTGGTGGCCGCCCTAGGTACCGGGTGCGGGCTGCGGAACGGATGGCTGAGCTGGCGGCGACGTCGCACGCGCCGGAGGTGCGGACGTTTGGACGGGCCACTCCGGCGAGTCCACCCGCGCCTCGGCCAGAAGCTTTTCGATCTCTTTCACCACGTCGGGATGTTCCCCGGCCACGTTGTGCCTTTCGGCGGTGTCGGTGCTCAGGTTGTAAAGCTCCAACGGCTCGCCGTAACCGGGTCGCACCGCCTTCCAGTCGCGCCAGCGCAGCGCCTGCTGGAATCCCCGCTCGTGAAACTCCCAATAGAGATACTCATGCCGGTTGGTCTGCTCCCGGCCGACCCACAACGGGAAAACGGAGATGCCGTCCAGACCCGCCGGCGCGTTGGTCCCGGCCGCTTCGGCCAGTGTGGGGAACAAATCCCAGTGCGCCCAGACGAAGTCGCTGACCTGTCCCGGCCGGATCTGAAGCGGCCAGCGCACGATCATCGGCACGCGGATCCCGCCCTCGTAAAGGTCCCGTTTGATCCCGCGGAAGGGACCCGAGCTGCCCAGGAAGGCAGGATCCACCCCGCCTTCACGGTGCGGGCCGTTGTCGCTGGTGAAAATCACGATCGTGTTATCCTCCTGGCCGGTGGCTTTCAGCAGGTCCAGGATCCGGCCGATGTCGGCGTCCATGCGGGTGATCATGGCCGCCTTGTTTTTCTCCGGCTGGGGCCAGGGACGATCGGAATAGGGCGCGTCCGATGGCACCTGCATGCCGTTGCCCGTACGCGCGCCCTCCTCGTTGTTGGCATGCGGGATGGTGTAGCAGAGCATCAGGAAAAACGGCCGGTGCCCGTTGTACCATTCCGGCTTGTTGATACGGATGAAATTCGTGGCCGCACGGGTGCAAAGATCCGGGACATAAAGCCGGCGCGCCCCGGCGAAGTTCTCGATCAAGGTCACTTTCCCCTCGTAACCGCTCCTGGGATCGTAGCGCCACAGGTAGGTCGGGTAATAATCGTGCGCATGACGGTTGTCCAAATACCCCACGAACTCGTCGAATCCCTTCCGCCAGGGTACTCCGGGGGAGTTTTCGACCGCCAAACCCCATTTGCCGATCAGGCCGGTGTGATACCCGGCTGCACGCAGCCACTCCGCCAAGGTGAGCTCGTCCGCTTGCAGGGTCAGGCCGCGGCGATTGCCCCGAATGCGGAGATGCCCGGTGTGTTTTCCCAACATCAACGCCGCGCGCGCCGGCGCGCAAACCGTGCTGCCCGCGTAGAACTGCGTGAACCGGATGCCCTCCGATGCGAGGCGATCCAGGTTCGGCGTCCGGATCTTGGTGGATCCGTAACAGCCGAGGTCCCCGTAGCCCAGATCATCGGCCACGATCAGCAAGATGTTCGGCCTCCGGACCTTTGGCGGCCGGACTGGTTGGTTGGTTTCGCCCCGCGGTGGTGCGGCCGATTCCGCCGCCTGTGCGAGCGCCGTCGCGACGCCCAGCACCACCACGCAAGCCAGCGTCCACACCCTCGGACTCAGCCTCCGCATGGACTTGGAGTCTGCCCCTCGCGTCGGTCGCAAAGCAAGCCCGGGAGGCCGGCCGCGGCCCGAAAAGCCCGTCCTTCAGCGCGACCCACGTGCATAACCGAGTCCGTAACCCCGCGGGAACAACGGATCCGCCTCGGCCTCCGGGGTGCTCAAGTGCTGGTTGTCACGCGGCCAGACCCGGGGCAGCCGACCCACCGGTTCGGCCCTGCCCAGCAACACGTCCGCCAAGCCGTCGCCCTCGGTCCCGGGCAGCCAGGCCGCCACCAAGGCGTGGCTGTCCTCCAGCACCTGCCCGAGGATCAGGGGCCGGCCCGAGTACAACACCGTGACCACCGGTTTGCCCGAGGCGCGTGCCCGGCGCACGAGGGCCCGGTCCTCTTCCGGCACGTTCAGCTCCTTACGATCGCCCATCATTTCGGCGTACGGTTTTTCCGCCACCACCACCAAGATCACGTCCGCAGCCGCGGCTGCTGCTTCGTCGGTGCCATCGGCGCTGTAGGTTACCTCGGTCCCGGCCGGCACGCCTTTGCGCAATGCCGCGAGGAGCGTGGTCCCGCCCGGCGTGACCGCGCCGGTGCCGCCCTGCCAGGAGATCGTCCACCCGCCGCATTGCATCCCCAGGTCGTCGGCCGCCGGGCCCACCACATGCAGGCGTCGGACCTTGGAAGACAGAGGCAACACGCGTCCCTCGTTCTTCAGTAGCACCAGCGATTCGCGCACACAGCGGCGCGCCACCGCCCGGTGCTCGGCGCTGCCCAGACGCCCCAGCAGGGTTTCATCCGTGTACGGTTTCTCGAACAAGCCCAGCCGCATCTTCACCCGCAGGATGCGCCGGACCGCATCGTCAATCCGCGACTCGGGCACGCGCCCTTCCCGCACCAGTTCACCCAGGTACTGCAGGTAATCCCGATAAGAGTTCGCCTGGCCCGGCCCGTTCGGGATCATGGCCATGTCCACCCCGGCGTTGATCGCGCGGGCGATCGCCTCCTTGTAGTTCGGATGCAACTGATCAATCGCCGCCCAATCGGACACCACGAACCCGTCGAAACCCAGCTCGCCCTTCAGGACCTCCGTCAGCAGGTACCGGTGCCCGTGAAGTTTCACACCGTTCCAACTGCTGTAAGAGGCCATGATCGAACCCACGCCCGCGCGAATGGCCGCGCGATAGGGGGCCAGATGGACCCTCCGGAAGGTGGCTTCGTCACATTCGGTATTGCCCTGGTCCACGCCCCATGTGGTGCCGCCGTCACCAGCATAGTGCTTGGCACAAGCCAGGGATCCATACCTGCCCTGACCTGCGTTCCCCTGCAGTCCGCGTACCGCCGCCGCGCCCAGCTCGGCCACCAGCGCCGGATCGTCACTGTAGCTCTCATACGTCCGACCCCAGCGCGGATCCCGGGCCACGGCCACACACGGCGCAAACGCCCAGTGGATGCCCGTGGCCAGCATCTCCTCGGCCGTCACACGCGCAGCCGACTCTACCAAACGCGCGTTCCGTGTGGCACCCAAACCGATGTTGTGCGGAAAAATCACCGCACCCAGCACATTGTTGTGGCCGTGCACAGCATCCACGCCGAACAGCAACGGGATCCGCAACCGGTTCTGCAGCGTCAAACGCTGGCACTCCAGCACCGTGCGCCGCCAGGTCGCCGGTTGGTTGTCCTCCGGATCCGTGTTCCCCCCGCACAATACCGAGCCCAGCCCCAACCGCCACAAATCGTCCCGATCCTTCAGCGCACCCAGATCCACCTGGGTCATCTGACCCAGTTTCTCTTCCAGCGTCATCTGCCGGAGCAGTGCGTCCACACGCGCTTCGATCCGTTCGGAGTCGCGGTCCGCGGCCCGGGCCGATGGGCACAGGCCTTCAGCGGCCAGGGCCCAGGCCAGGCCACAGCCACCCAGTAAAAGCCAGACCCCACCCGTGCGGAAGCGAGGACGGAAACGGCGAGCATCTCGGAGTTTCATGGTCAGGACCGACTGCATAACCCATGTTGCAAAGCCAAGACGCACAGCGTCAACCCGTTTCGCCGACGCCCGGCTCGGGCGGAGCTTGGCTCACAGCCCGCTCGGAAGCCGGTCAGGGCCCGTTTCGAACCAGCCGGAACCATTCACCTCCGGCCTCCAACGGCGTCACCACCTCCCAACGTCCCTGCTTCAAGTCCGGCTGGATCGGGTGCTCCGCCCAGGGCGCCTCACCCGCTTCCACCGGCCGATGTTCCAACCGATAGTTTGCAAACGTACCCGCCCACGAAAGCCGGACTTTACCGTCCGGCAGAAGCTCGATCCCGAGTCGCGGCAACGCCTCTACGACTACACTCCACGACAACCGGGCATCCCCGGGCGTGGGATCGCCGTGCTGACTGATCAGGCCGATCCGGTTGGTCGAAAGACCCGCCCCGTGGGCCGACCACACCCATGCAAGCTCCACACTCGTCCCGGCCGCTAGCAACGGCCACCGTACCGTGGCCCGACCCGGCTCCTTTTCGACCGTGCCCCCATCCACATCGGCGTTCTCCAGCCGCAACACCTCCTCCGACCAGGTCACCTCCATCACCACGTTCATGGCCGGATCCGGGCCCAGGTTCAACAACCTGAACGGCACTGTCATGAGCCGGCCCTCGTATGTCTGCAGTTCCCCGGATGGCCCCTCCAACTTCAAATCACTCGACCGCTCGACCACGAACGGCCCCTCCCACACGGCCACGCCTCCCGGCGTGACCACCTCGACCGGTCCGGTCTCGGCCCCGGCCGGCACCGTGACCCGCAGCAAGGCATGGTTGGTGGGACTCTCAAAGGCGGCCGCCACTCCCGAAAACCGCACCGCCGTGACGCCGAGGAAGTTCCGTCCTGTGAGGACCACCTCGGCCCCGGCCACCCCCCTGCCCGGTGTCACAGTTTCGATGCGCGGCGGCCCGTAAAACCACAGCTCCCCGCTGTCGGCCGAACCGCCCGGCGTGGTCACCTCCAACGGCCCCGTGAGCACGTCCTCCGGCACGAAAGCCACCAGATTGGTGTTCGATTCGGCCGGCAAGAACATGGCCGGCACCCCTCCGAAACTCACCGCAGTGGTGCCGAGCAGATTCCGTCCTGCCACCGTCACCATCGTCCCCGGCGGACCCGACTGCGGAAACATCCCTGTCACCTCGGGAGGCAAATGGAACAAAGCAGCACCGGTGTCACTACCGTCACGCGTGACCACGGTAAAGGGAGCGGTCACCGCCCCGGAGGGCACTTCCACCACCAGCCGGTCGAAGGCCAGCGATCGAACCGTGACCGGAACCCCGCCCAACCACACCTCCACCGGGGCAGCGTTCAAGTTGGCCCCGCGCAACACCACCTCCGTGCCCGGCGGTCCACCCGGCGGCTCGAAATCCATCAACGTGGGTGGCACGACGAACTGCCAGGCTGTCACAAACGTGCCACCGGGGGTGGTCACCCGGATCGGCCCTGTCACCGCCCCCGTGGGTACCAGGACCTGTAACACCTGGTTGGTCTGCGGCGGCTCAAATGCAGCCGGCACCCCGCTGAATTCTACACCCGTGGCCCCCAAAAAGTTTTGCCCCCGCAGCGTTACCAGCGTGCCCGGGCGGCCGTTGGTGGGCCCCGCACTTTCGATCACCGGCGGCAGATAAAACCAATCGGCACTCTCATGGGCACCCACCCCGGCCCGTTCGACCCGGATCGGACCGGTCACCGCACCGGTCGGCACGTTGACCCGGATGCTCGTTTCGCTTTCCACGAAAAAGCCCGGTGCCGGCACCCCGCCGAACCACACGCCCGTCACGCCCACGAACTGGAGGCCCTCGATCCGGACCGGAGTCCCCGCACTGCCATGAGTGGGTGAAAAGCCCAGGATGTAGGGACCGGGCCCGATCACCGTGAAGACCTGCGGACTGTACACCCAGTCCCGACCCGCCTTGGCCACGCGGATGAAATCCGTCGAAGCCCCCTCGGGCACCACCGCCACCAACTGATTGTCCGCCGTCACCTGGAAGTTGGCCGGCCGGCTGCCGAACTGCACCGCCACCACCGGATCCACCAACGTGCCACTGTAGTATAAGCCGCTCCCCTGAACAGTCACCCAGGTCCCCGGCTGCCCGTGCGTCGGTGCGAAGCCCGTGAGGATCTGACCCCACGCGCCGGCTGCCCACCAGCCCAGCACCCACAAGCACGTCGTCCACCTGCCACCCATGGCGTTGTTCCTCCTCATCCGAAAACCTTGCTGCACCCAGCCGGCGCTCCGGAGCGTCCCGGGATCGGGACACCGCCCTCATTCTCGGAGAACCCTGCCGGGCGAGCAACCCCGCGGGCCAACCGTCGCAACGGTTCTTTCGAGGTTGCCAATCTCGGCGGAGCCGGCTAGGACAGGAGCCGTATGAAAACGATTTCCCGGAGGCTGCTGCCGCTCGGGCTCGTGGTGCTGAGCCTCTCCTTCGTCGCACCGGTCCTGCGCGCCCAGACCAACGATCTGACCGATCCGCCGCGCGAGCCGGACGTGATCTACGTGCCCACGCCCATGCCGGTCGTGGAAAAAATGCTCGAACTGGCCGAGATCAAGCCCGGCGACGTCGTGTACGATCTCGGCTGCGGCGACGGCCGCATCGTGGTCACCGCCGCCAAGAAGTACGGCGTGAAGGCCGTCGGGTTCGACATCGATCCCCAGCGCGTCCGCGAGGCCCGTGAAAACGTCCGCTCCAACAAGGTCGAGCACCTTGTCACCATCAAACAGGCGGACATCTTCACACTCGACCTCAGCGAGGCCACGGTCGTCACCCTCTATCTGCTGCCCGAACTCAACGTCCGGCTCATGCCCCAACTGGCCAAGATGAAGCCAGGCTCGCGAATCGTCTCGCACGACTTCGACATGCGGGGTGCCAAGCCGGTTCTGGTCTATCGCATGAACATTGACCCGCCCAGCGGCAAGGAGATCAACGACCGCGAAAGCCGGTTCGTTTACGGGTCCCACACCATCTACAAGTGGGTGGTGCCGTGGGAACCGGAAACACCCACCGGCTCCCGGACCGAAAACCGTTGATACTACGCGAACCCTGCACGGCATCTGCCCGGTCCTCCTGCCGGGCACCCGACGGCTGCTGGAGCCGGGCGCAACCTCCCGACCCGGCCGGGTGGGCTTTGTCCCCGGATGCCCCACCAGCCCTCCCGGCCCCGGCCAAACGCTTGCCCCGCGGGCCGCTCCTTCTCAACAATCCCCTGCCATGGCGGACAGCAAAGGTCTGACTCCCATGATGGCGCAGTATCGCCGGATCAAAGGCGAGCTGCCCCGGGACGCCCTGTTGCTGTTCCGATTGGGCGATTTCTACGAGATGTTCTTCGAGGATGCCAAGGTGGGCGCACGGATCCTCGGCCTGGCGCTCACCCGCCGCAACGGCGTTCCCATGTGCGGCCTGCCCTACCACGCCGCCTCCAGCTACGTCGGACGCCTCCTCCGCGCCGGATACAAGGTCGCCCTCTGCGATCAACTCGAGGAGGCCAAACCCGGCAAACTCGTCAAACGCGAAGTCACCGCCATCCTCACGCCCGGCACCCACTGGGACGAACGCCTGCTGCCCCAGGAACAAAACAACTTCCTGGCCGCCGTCCATCCTGGCACCCAAGGCTACGGCCTGGCCGTCGTGGACCTCAGCACCGGCGAGTTCCGCGCAACCGAGCTGCAGGACCTGCCGGCCCTGCAATGCGAACTCGAACGGCTTCGCCCCGCCGAGATCATCCACCCGACCGAGGCCGTTACCCTGCATGCGCAGCTGGCTGACGGACCGGCAGCCGCCACGACCGGGCCTGTCTCCCCATCCCATCCCTCACCGGCGGAGATCCTCCCCCGCCGTTCGGCCCGCTTCGGCTGGGTGGTCAATCCATACGAAGACTGGGCATTCAGCCCCGACACCGCCCAATATACCCTGCGCGAACACTTCCGGGTGGCCACCCTGGACGGGTTCGGCCTCAAAGGTCGCCCCTTGGCCACGGGGGCCGCTGGCGCCGTGATTCACTACCTCACCCATCATCTGCGGCGCGACCTGCGGAACCTCACCCACCTCTCCTTCTACCAGCGGAGAGATTACCTCGCCCTGGACGCCACCACGCTGCGGCATCTGGAGGTCCTCGAACCCCTCCACAAGGACGCACCCCGCAACGCCTCTCTCTACGGTGCCCTCAACCGCACCGTCACGCCCATGGGCGCACGGCGCCTGCGCGACTGGCTTTCCCAACCGCTGGCCACGCTGGACCCCATCCACCGCAGACAGGACGCCATCCAGGCCTTCGTAGACCAGCCATCCCTGCTGGAACGGTTCCGGCAACAACTGGCCGAGGTCCGCGACCTGGAACGCACCCTCGGCCGGCTCAGCTCCGGCAGCGCCAACGCGCGCGACCTGCTCGCCCTCCGACTGGCCCTGGAACAACTGCCCGCGCTGCGCGCTCTCCTGGAGCAGATCGCCAACGGCCCGCGCAGCGACTCCACCCTCCCCGCGTTCGAGGAAACGTCCGCCCCCCGCGCCGTCCTGCTTCAGGACCTGGCGGCCCACCTGGAACCGTTCCCCGACCTGGCGGAGCTCATCCAACGCGCCATCGTGGACGATCCGCCCCTCTCCGTCAAAGACGGCGGTCTCATCCGCGACGGATACGATCCCACCCTCGACGAACTCCGCCGGGCCATGCGCGAGGGCAAGGATTGGATCGCCCGCTACCAGGCCGACGAAATCGAGCGCACGGGCATTGCCTCACTGAAGGTCCGCTACAATTCGGTCTTCGGTTACTACATCGAGGTCACACGCGCCAACCTCGATCGCGTCCCGGCCCACTACCAGCGCAAGCAAACCATCGCCAACGGCGAACGCTTCATCACGCCCGAACTCAAGGAGATCGAAACCAAAATCCTCGGCGCCGAGGAACGAAGCCTCAAACTCGAGTACGAAATCTTCCAACAGATCCGCGAGCAGGTCCTGGCCCGGTTGGCTCCCCTCCAGCGGGCCGCCGCCGCGCTGGCCCAGGCCGATGCCCTGGCGGCACTGGCCGAAACCGCCCGGCTCTTCCAGTACTGCCGCCCCGTCGTCCGCGACGAAGGCCTTCTGGAGATCCGCGACGGCCGGCACCCGGTCCTCGAACAAACCCTCCTGGAGGAACGGTTCGTCCCCAACGACACCTGGCTGGCCAGCGGCCCCAGCGCAGCAACGTCCGAAGCCGGACCCGAACCCTCTGCCGACCCGCATCCACGCCCCCCGCAAATCGCCCTCATCACCGGCCCCAACATGGCCGGCAAAAGCACCTACATCCGGCAGGTGGCCCTGCTGGTCCTCCTGGCCCATGTGGGGTCCTTCGTCCCGGCCCGTTCCGCCCGCATCGATCTGGTGGACCGGCTCTTCACCCGCATCGGCGCCTCCGACGACCTCGCCCGCGGCCAGAGCACCTTCATGGTCGAGATGACCGAAACGGCGCACATCCTCCACCACGCCACCGCCCGCAGCCTGATCGTGCTGGACGAGGTCGGCCGAGGCACCAGCACCTTCGACGGACTCAGCCTGGCCTGGAGCATCGTCGAGTACATCCACAACCAGATCGGCGCCAAGACGCTCTTCGCCACCCACTATCATGAGCTGACTGAACTGGCCGCCCGGCTGCCACGCCTGAAGAACTACAACGTCGCCGTCCGCGAGTGGCGCGACCAGATCGTTTTCCTCCACAAAATCGTCGAGGGCGCCACCGACAAAAGCTACGGCATCCACGTCGCCCGACTGGCCGGTGTGCCCGGGCCGGTCATCGAACGCGCACGCGTCATCCTCGCCAACTTGGAAGAGGCCGAACTCACTCCCGACGGTACTCCCAAGGCCACCACCCGGCCGCGCCGCGAACGGGACAAACTTCGCCAGCTCGCTCCCTCAGCCCAGCTGGACCTGTTCAGCCACACCTGAACTGCCCCCGACGCCGCGGCCGGACGGACGAGGCTCATTCGCCTCCCACCGCGCCCGCTGCTCCACCGGCACCGCCGCCTGCAACAGCACCGGACGCAACCGCGCCCCGCCCCAGAACCGAACCGGACCAAACAACCACAGGCCCTTGATCCGAAACCGGTAAGCCGGTTGCACCTGGCGCAGGTACGCCCAAATCTCTCGCGCGTGGCTCTCCACGTGATAGGTCGTCACCGCCACCTGAGGGGCGCCCTCGCGCAGAAGCCGTTCCGCTCCCCTCAACACATCCAGATCCGCCCCCTCCGCATCAATCTTGATCAGATCCCACGGACCCAACCGAACCCCCCGCTCCTCACAGTAGACGTCCAGACTCACCCCCTCCACCATGGAAGCCGCCACGTCCCCGGAAACCGCGCCGATGCGGTTCGCCTCCGGCGCCTCCCCCTCCACCCAAGGGACCGAACCCGGAGAGGCGGTCACCGCCTTCACTTCCACGGCCAGCCGCCCCGCCAGGCCGTTCTCCTCCGCCGCCCGCCGCAACCAGGCCGCCGTACGGGCCGAAGGTTCAAACGCAATCACCCGCGCCGCCAGCCCCTGCTTCAACACCCGACAGGCAAACAGCCCCTCGCACGCCCCCACGTCCACCACCACACTCCGGCCATCGAGCTCGATCGGCGGTGTGGTGTAATGATGCGGATGCGCCGGATCACACTCCTGCGCCAGCGCATGGTACACATTCGTGCTCCAGTGCCCCGGCCAGTAAACCGTCACACCCAGCGGTTCCACCCGCACGCGGTGCACGCCCTCCTCCAACTCCTCCGCACGAGCCAACATGGGCAGTTCACGGGCCGCCTTCCGCACCATCCACCGGCCGGGCCACAACCAGTGCCGCCAGTTCATCCAGGCATCCCCCCAGCAAAAGGCGCCGGTATCCCGCAGCGACCACCAGCACCGTAGCGCTTGACCCAGCAGCCGCACCGGGTTTTTCTTGCCGGCCAGTATCATGTGGTCCTTCTATTCCACAGACCCAACCCCGGCAAGGAAAACGCTGCCCGTCCACCCGGCCACCGGCAGGACTGATCGTCCCGGGTTGCGCCTCTCGTCCTCCCCATGCCCGCGCGCCCGTTGAAAGTCGCTTGGATCACCTACTTCCCGGTGGAGTGGTTGCCGGAAGCCCCGCCGGAGTTCCAAAGCATGCCCCGGCATCACCCGGCCTCCTGGCAACGCGTGCTGTTCCGTGCCTGGCAGGAACAGAACCCGGGGCTCCAACTCCACATCATCGCCCTCCGCAAACAATTTCCCCGCACCTGCTCCTTCCGGATCGGTTCCGCCACTTTCCACTGCCTCCGAACCTGGGGCGGCCTGCGTGCCCCCTCCCTCTTCTGGTACGACACCTGGCTGGTCCGAAAACGCCTCCGCCAGATCCGGCCCGACCTGGTCCATGCCTGGGGAACCGAAAACGGAGCTGCCTTGATCGCCGGTCGCCTGCCGTACCCGTATCTGGTCACCGTTCAGGGCCTCATGACATGGTACTGCCAGGTGGTGCCCCGGCCGCCACTTTACAATCGCGTCGCCGCCTGGCTCGAACGGCACAGCCTCCCGCGTGCACCGCTCGTCACCACCGAATCCCGGTTCGCTGTCGAGTTCGTCCGGCGCCACTTCGCCCCGCGCAGGGTCATGCAGATCGAACACGCACCCGACCCGGTCTTCCACCGCTTGGACCGTCGCCCACCCGCACGCCCCGTGCGCTTCGTTGTCAACGGCCGCTTCCACTACGCCAAGGGCACCGACCTCCTGTTTCACGCGCTCGACCGGCTCCCGGCGGAACTCCCATGGGAACTCATCCACATCGGCGCCCCCGCCGGTCCTTGGGCCGACCAGCTCCGGGCAAGGTTCCCGCACCGCTTCTGGCAACGGGTCAGGTTCCCTTCCCACCTCAACCTGCAGCAAGTGGCGGCCGAGCTCGCGCAAGCCACCCTGCTGATCTGCCCCACACGCGTGGACGTCAGCCCCAACTCGGTCAAGGAAGCCGTGGTGGCCGGTGTGCCCGTGGTGGGCGCCCGGGTCGGCGGCATACCGGATTACGTCGTGCCCGGCCAAAACGGCGTCTTGTTCGAGCCGGGTGACCTGGAGGACCTGGTGCGCGCGTTGCATCATGCACTGGCCCACCCGCTCTTCTCCAAGGGCAAGGTTGACCCGGACACGCTCCGCCGCATGCGGGACTATCTCGCGCCGGCCACCATGGCACGCAGATTCTTCGAAGCCTACCAACTCCTCCTCGCGGCCAACTGAGTGCTTCCGCTCCGACAGGCCGCCCGGGCGCTCTGCAACAGGGCCACGGCTTTCGGCCTCTGGCCACGCGCGTGAGGCATGAGTATCCTGCCGCCATGGTTCATCAGGAGGAAATCCGCCTGCACACCACCCGCGTCGGACAAATGCACGATTTGACGGATCAGGTGGCCGACATCGTTGCCCGGTCCGGAGTCCAAACCGGCCTCGTCCACATCTTCAACGTCGGCAGCACCGCGGCCGTCGGCACCATCGAATTCGAACCCGGCCTGCAGGCCGACCTGCCACGTGAACTCAACCGCCTGCTGCCACCCGGCCGCCACTACGGCCACGAACAGACCTGGCACGACGGCAACGCCCATTCACACCTGCAAGCCACGTTGCTCGGGCCCTCCCTCACGGTGCCGGTCCGGAATGGCCGCCCCGTCCTGGGCACCTGGCAGCAAATCTTCCACCTGGAATGCGACATCAAACCCCGTGAGCGCCGCGTCGTCGTGACGGTCATGGGCGAACCCGGGCCCGCCAAACCGTAAACACCCAGCCTCCCCCGTGTCTCCCCGCTTCCCGCGGGACGGCTTGTCTCGAGGCTCCGCGCGGGGGGCAGCCGCGGATCCGCCCCGTCCCGGCAGACGGCTCTCCACAACCGGTCCGCCTATCCGCGCCGGCCCGGAGCAGGGTTGCGCCGGATGCCCATCCGCACCGGCGGCCGCTCCGCCACGAACACAAATGCATTCCGCGTGATCCCTTCCCACAAGCCATTGACATAGGCCCGCCACGTGCCCCCGCTCCAGGAAGGTTTCTCCAGCAAACGCAGTCCCGCGGCACGGAAAAACGCCTCGTACTCGGCACGAGTATAAGGTCTCAACCGGCGTGCCACACCACCGGATGAGGACCAATCCAACCTTCCACGGGACCACCGGCCCGGACGCGGCTCGCGCACCGCCACCAGCCGCCCGCCGGGCTTGAGGACCCGCCGCACCTCGCGCAACACCCCCACAAGGTCCACCGCCTCGTGCAGCGTGGCGGAGCATACGACAAAATCGAACGATTCATCGGGGAACCCGAGCCGGTGATAGTCGGCAGTCACACGCACGATCTTGTCCGCCCGGGCGCCCAGCCCGGCAAAGACGCGCGGCGCCAGCTCCTCCAGCAAGCGGCGGGACACATCCGTGGCCACCACTTCCACCACCTGCGGCAGCTTCGACAGTTCTGCGCTGAACGCGCACGCACCCGCGCCGATCTCCAGGACCCGGCCGCGAAACTCCACTCCCCGGTGCTTCCGCAGGTACGCAACGATGCGCGGAAATTCCGTGCGCAACTTCTCCAGCCACGCCTGCTCATCCCCGGTGGCCTCCGCCAGCATGCGCACCGCCCGTGCCTCGGCCAGTTGGTGGCGCAACCGGCCGGCCGGGGTATCGTCCGGCGGTCGCAGCTCTACCGGTCTGGCGGGCCCGTTCAGCATGGCACCGCCGGCACCATAAGCCCCCTCCATCCACCGCGCAATGCCCGATGCTCGGATGTTTCGCAACTGCAACCTCACCGCCACCTGCCCGCCGCCCATGCCCCGCGAGCCCCTCCCCGGCACCCCGCCCGCCGGCAAAACGGGCCCCGCCTCACAACCGGCGGCGAAAGTCCGCAATGGTCCGCCTGAGCCCCTCCTCCAGTGGAACCTGCGGGCTCCAGCCCAGCAACTCCCGCGCCCGGGTGATGTCGGGCCGGCGCTGGCGCGGATCGTCCTGCGGCAAGGGCTTGAAAACGATGCGGCTCTTGGACCCCGTCAGACGCAGAATCTCCCGCGCGAACTCGAGAACCGTCAGTTCGGTGGGATTGCCAATGTTCACCGGCAACCCGTAATCGCTCATCATCAGGCGGTACACACCCTCGATGAGATCCGATACATAGCAGAAACTGCGGGTCTGGGATCCGTCTCCGTACACCGTCAACGGCCGGCCTTTCAGTGCCTGGGCGATGAAATTGGGCACCACCCGACCGTCGTTGAGCCGCATGCGCGGCCCGTAGGTGTTGAAGATCCGCACGATGCGCGTTTCCAAACCATGTTCGCGCTGGTAGGCCATCGTCAGGGCCTCCGCAAACCGCTTGGACTCGTCATAACAACCGCGGGGGCCGATCGGATTGACGTGTCCCCAGTAATCTTCCGACTGCGGATGGACCTCCGGATCGCCGTACACCTCCGAGGTGGACGCCAGCAAAAAGCGCGCCCCTTTGTGTCGCGCCAGGCCCAGGGCCTTGTGCGTGCCCAACGAGCCCACCTTCAACGTCTGGATCGGATAGTTCAAGTAGTCGGCCGGACTGGCGGGCGACGCGAAGTGCCAGACGTAATCCACCGGCCCGTCCAGGAAGAGATACTCCGTGACGTCCTGCCGGATGAACCGAAAACGCGGCTCGCCCGCCAGATGCTCGATGTTGGCCACGTTGCCGGTGATGAGGTTGTCAATCCCGATCACCCGGTGACCCCGGGCCAGCAGATAATCCGTCAGATGCGACCCCAGAAAACCCGCCGCACCGGTCACCACCGACACCGGTTCCCTGCCGGCCCGGCGCCTCCCACGGGCGGAGGCTTCCACCCGGCCGGCGCGTATCGTTTCCGTTTCACCCTTCTTCATGTCCGCGGTCTGCCAGGATGCCGTTCCACTGGTCGCCTTTGCTTCGTGCCCGCCACGCATCCGTCATTTGGCCCCCTTGGCCGTCAGAACCACCGGAATCGTGCGCAGGAGGATTTTGAAATCCAGCCAGAGCGACCAGTGATCGATGTATTCCAAGTCGAGCCGGACCCACTCCTTGAAATCGCGCAGTTCGCTCCGCCCGCTGATCTGCCACAGACAGGTCAGCCCCGGTTTGACACTCAGCCGGCGCCGATGCGCCACATCGTCGAACCGCGCCACCTCGTCCACCGGCAGCGGCCGCGGCCCCACCAGACTCATCTCGCCGCGCAGCACGTTGATCAGTTGCGGCAGCTCGTCAATGCTGTAGCGCCGCAGAAACCGGCCGATCGGCGTCACGCGCGGGTCATTGCTCAACTTGAAAACCGGACCGGACATCTCGTTGAGCTGCTCCAGCTCGTGTTTGAGCTGCTCGGCGTTGGTCACCATCGTGCGGAATTTGTACATGGTGAACGGCCGGCCGTTCAGACCCGCCCGTTGCTGGCGGAACAGCACCGGCCCCGGCGAGGTCAACCGGATCAACAGCGCCACCACCAGCATCGGAATCGCCAGCACGACCAGCAACACCACCGAACCCACCACGTCCACCGCACGCTTGATCATCAACTGAACCGGCTTGTCCGGCGTGGCTCGGAACACCAGCACCGGCCGGCCGTAAAAATCGTCCAGCGTCGTCCGCGAAATCTCCGTGCGGAAGAACTCCGCCATCAGCCATGCCTCCACCCCCTCGGTTTCACACGCCCGGATCACCCGTTGCACATGACCAAAGTGCGTGTGCTCGGCACTGATCAACACCCCGTTGACCGAGTGCTCGTGCAGCAGGTCGGTGATCCGGCCCGGGTCTTCCCGCGTCAGATCCAACTCCGCCACCACGTCCATCCCTTCGTCCGGATGCGACTCCACCTGGCGGCGCAGCCGTTCCAACTCGGAGGGCACCCCGACCAGCACCACCCGGCGCCGGAACTGCGGCTGGGTCAGCCGCCGCCGGTACATCCAGCGCAGCACCTCCTGCCGCGCATACACCAAACCAAAGGCCAGCGCGCCGAACCACACCACCATCCAGCGGGGCGTCACCAACTGCGTGAAAAACAGCAGCAGCGTCAGCCCCATGCACAGCAGCACCACGCCCCGCAGCAAACAAAGCGTGCTCTGCCAGCGCGGGCCCAGCACCGGCCGCCGGTAAAACCCGCTCGCCTCCAACGTCAGCGGCCCCGCCGGGATCAACAGCAGGTAAACCCACAGATAGGCATCGAACGGAACCGGGAAAGGCGGCAGATCCAGCCACTCGCACACACGGGGATGGGTCCGAAGCGCGTAAGCCAGCCAGAAAGCCAAGCCGAACAGGCACGCGTCCACCCACTGGTTCAGCAGCAACCGGATCTGTCGCTCGCGCGTCGCCATACGGTCAGCCCTTCACTAGATGTTCCCGACCCGGCAACCGATCCGATTGTCGATGCCCCGGCGCCTCATTGCGCCCCTTCCTGATTCCCCACCGGAACCGGCGCAGGCGGGCCCGGCACCGTCTGGAACTCGGGCACCGCCTCCGCCAGAAAGGCCTTCATCCGTTCGTAGGTCGCCTCCTCGCGCCCCGGCGCACAAACCGCAAAACAGGTCACATAAGCCCATCGCTGCAACACCCCACGCGCCACCAATTCCCGCGCCATCCACCACATCCGTTCCCAGCCGGTCGGTTCCCCGCTCAGCCCGTCCCCGCACACAAACCAGTACACATACACCCCGCGCACCGGCACCGCCCGGCCCTGAACCGTCATCTCCCGGCTCGTCAACAGCTTCACCACCGGCAGATCATACGGATGCGGCCGCGGAATCCGTATCCGATCCGTCACCGTCTCGTCAATCCGCCAGCCCGCCCCCACCAGGCAAAACTGCGGCTTGTGAATGCTGGTCCGGTCCGTCCCCATCAAAACCACGTTCAACAAAAGTTCGAAACCGTCCTCCCCACGGTAGATCCGCTGGCCGAAACTGGTGTCGGGAGGCAACGCCTCCACCACCTCCTGCTGCACCGCCACCGGCTCGGATCGGTACCCCGGCACCACCTCCGGCAATTCCACCTCCACACGAAGGGTTTCCCCGGGAATCGGCCGTGTCCGAACCCCGGGCTCACCCAATCGCTGGCGCCCCCTCAACTCCGCCAACAAAAAGGCCGTGCCCGCCATCAGCAGGCCCGTCACGACCGACCAGATCCAAACCCTCCGGTTCATCTCTCCGCCCCTTTCCCGGCCGGGGCCGCCCGAACCGCCTCCGGCTCGCGCAACCACTGCTCCAGCAACAACAGACAACCGATCGCCACCGCAAACGTCACGAAACCGAACCGCTGTTCCACGCTCACGCCGTACGACTGACCGAACACCTCCGTCACCAGAATCGTGAAGGTGATCCGCGCCACGTTGCCCAACACCGCCAGCGGCACCGCCGCCAGCACCATCACCCACCGGCGCCACGCCGTCCGAAAGGCCGTCATGCCGAAAATCACCGTCAGCGCCAGCAGACTCATCAAACTGCGGATCCCGCTGCAGGCCGGGGCCACGTCATACCGGTAGGTCCGTTGCGCATCGTAAATCAGCGACCCCTCCCGCAACACGTCGAACCCCAGCGCCTGCGCAATGCCCACCGAGATGTACGTCACCACCATCCGCAAGGGGAACGTCACGATCTCCGCCAGCGAACCCAGCGGGACGCAAAACACCAGCAGCACATACGGAAACCAACAAGCACGCAAAAACCGCGGCCCCCATGCCAGTCCCATGAGGCCGTAAAGGCCCAGAAACATCGCCACGATCGAGATCCGCGGCTGCTGAATCAGATACCCCAGCACGTGCAATCCCGCCGCCACCCCCACGACTCCCAATGCAGGCGGCCAAAGCTCCAGCGGCCCGCCCCACAGCTCCTTTCGCTTCCACCACATCAGCCCCGCCACGATCAGCGGCACCACCAGCCCGTGCCCCTCGTCCCAATCATTGGCCCGGTAGGCATTGACCATCCATTCCAGCAACGAGGCGGTCTTGACGTAGCCGAAGGTCGAATTGCCCAGGAAATGAAACAACATCAACCAGAGCGCGCACAGCCCGAACAACATCCCCTTGTTCGGCACCCGCGGCCAGATCGCCTGGAACTCGAGCCGAAACTCCTCCAGGATCCCGAGCTGTTTGACTTCGTTCATGGGCTCCGCAGCAGGATCCACCCGATACCCCATCCCAACCGCCGGCTCAAACACAAATCTGACCGGCCGCACCCCCGCCGCACCCGCTCCGGCCGCCGGCGGCGGGCCGCCCCAAGCCCGCGCTCCCGCAGTTTCACCCGCACCCGGCCCCGCCCTGCCTGGACGGGACACAAAGGCCGCGGGGCAACCGGCACCGGTTGCCCCGAACGTTCGCCGCGCCCGAAAGGTTCAATGCCGACTGTCGGCACGTCGGCGTCCGCCGGCCCGCCTATCGAGCCCGTTCCACCTCGCAGTCCACCAACCGGACGTCCCCGCCGTCCACGCGATCCGGCTGCGTCACGCCGCCAACCCGACACCGGATCAGCCGCACGTCCGTGATCTCGGCCCCCTCAAAGGTCCGGATATCCAGCACCCGCCGGGCTCGCGCCACCTCCACATTCTCCATGCGCACGTGCCGCAACACCGGCCGGTGCGGCCCGTTGGCACCTTCCTCGTACAGAAAGTCAATCTGCAAAACCGCATCGGCCACCCGTCCCACCTTCACGTTCCGCATCCGGACATTCTCGATGTGCCCGCCCCGGACGGCGTTGGACTTGAACCGCAGCACACGGTCCAGGTTCGGACTGTCCATCTGACAATCCTCCACGAACACGTTCCGGCATCCCCCGGAAATCTCGCTCCCCATCACCACGCCGCCGTGCCCGTCCCGCATCACACAACGACGCACCACAATGTTGGCCGACGGCACGCCAATCCGGCGTCCGTCATCGTTCCGGCCCGACTTGATCGCAATGCAATCATCCCCCGTGTCGAAGACGCAGTCCTCGATCACCACGTCGGTGCACGACTCCGGATTGCACCCGTCATTGTTGGGACCGTGCGAGATCACCTCCACCCCCTGCACCAGCACGTTGGTGCACAGCACCGGATGAATGTTCCACATCGGAGATCGCCGGATCCGAACCCCCTGGACCCACACGTTCCGGCAGCGATAGAACTGGATGAAGCTCGGCCGCAGGTAACCGCCGGATCCGTAGCGTCGCTCCTCCACCGGCACCCCGGCCGCCACCTGCGCCACCAACCGATTGCGCGCCGCCACCTGGTTCGGCCCCCCCACCGGCTGGTTGCGCCCACCCTTCCAGGCCCACCAATTGTCATCACCGGCCTGCCCGTCCAGCACACCCCGCCCCGTCACCGCGACGTTCTGCTGATCCAGCGCATAAATCAGGGGCGAATAGTTGTAGCACTCCATACCCTCGAACCGCGTCCGCACCAGCGGCAGATACGCATCCGGATCGGTCTTGAACCGCAGAACCGCCCCCTCCGCCACATGCAGGTTCACCCCGCTCCGCAGATGAATCGGCCCGGTCAGGTACTCGCCCGCCGGAACCAGCACCCGACCGCCGCCTGCGGCCGCACAGGCTTCCACCGCCCGGCGAATCGCCTCCGTCGCATCCGACCGCCCGTCCGCCACCGCCCCATAGTCCGTGATGTCAAACGTCCGATCCGGAAACCGCGGCGGCCGCACCCGCTCCACAATCGCCGCAGCCTCCCGCCACGGTCCCGCCGACTCCCCGACAGCCGGCACCGCCAACGGCCGCTGGCAGCCGCTCCACACACACACCCATCCCAGCCCGACCGCCAGTCGGACCGCCGCTGCAACCAATCGCTTCGACACGTTGCCTCCCGGATCGTTCCTTGCTTGGGTTTCGTTCACCGGCCATCCGATCCCCCGGCGCCCTGCCGGCCGAATGCCGGATACGGCAAACCGGGAAGACCGGAGCGGATCCACACCCCAACCTAGCATGACCCGCCCCCGGTCGCGCCCCCGGGCTTCTGCAATTCGCTTTGAAATTTTGGCATCGGACCCGATACCCTCGGGCCGTGCAATTTTCTCAGGCTGCCATGCACAAATTCGCACGCCCTGGCACGGCGAGAATCCGGTAGTCTGAGCCTGTGCTTGGTCCCGCCAGGCACCTCGGGAGGTACGGACGTCACGAACGAATGCAAAACACACTGCAACTTGCCAAGTACTCGGTCGGAGTGGGCGATCGCTTCGCCCACGAAGCCGGCGCCCAACTGGCTGCCTGCCAGAAACTCCTCCAGGCAGGCCGGCAGGTCATCCCTGTCTGGAACAAATCCCATCGTGAACATCAGATCATCGGGTCCTCACCCGAAAGCGTCCGCACCGCCGCCGAGGCCGCCGTGCGTGCCGCGGGTTGGACCCTCCCCTGGCACGTGGACGCCGACCACGTCCGGCGTGACATCCTCGGACCCTACCTGTCCTGCTGCGACTATTTCACCCTCGACGTCGCCGAAGCCATCGGTCAACCCGCACCACCCGCCCGGGTGGAGGCCTTTCTCCAAAAACACCCGGAACTCCTCGGCCGCCTCGACCTGCCCGACCTCGCCGAGCCCATCCAAACCGACCACGCCACGCTCAGCCGCGCGGCCGGTCAGTACCTCAAGGCCGTGGACGAGGCCGCCGCAGCCTACCAGACCATCGCCGCCGCCAGGAAACCCGGCACCTTCATCGTCGAGGTTTCCATGGACGAGACCGATCACCCCCAGTCGCCCCTGGAACTGCTGGTCATCCTCGCCGCACTGGCCGATGCGGGCGTGCCCGTCCAAACCATCGCACCTCGGTTCGTCGGCCGGTTCAACAAGGGCGTGGACTACGTCGGAGATTTGGAGGCTTTCGAACGACAGTTGCTCGACTTCCTGACCGTGCTTCGCTTTGCCCGGCAGCAATACGCTCTGCCGGCCAATCTGAAACTCAGCATCCACTCGGGCAGCGACAAGTTTTCGCTCTACCCCATCCTCCACCGCACCCTGCGCCGGACCGGCGAGGGACTTCACATCAAAACCGCCGGAACCACCTGGCTGGAAGAATTGCTCGGACTCGTCGAATCCGGCGGAGCCGGCCTCCGGTTCGCCCAAGACCTCTACGGCGAGGCCCTCGAACACATGGACGAACTGTGTGCCCCCTACGCCACCGTCATCGACATTGACCGCCGCCGGCTGCCCTCGCCCGACGAGGTCCGTCGTTGGAGTCCCGAACGATTCGCCGCCGCCCTCCGGCACGACCCCGCCTGTCCCGACTTCAACCCCCACCTCCGCCAGCTTTTCCACGTGGCCTACAAACTGGCCGCTCGACGCGGAGCGGAATTCCTGGGCCTGCTCGAACAGGCCCACGACATCATCGCCCGCCTCGTGACCCACAACCTGTACGAACGCCATCTCCGGCCCGTTTTCCTGGGCAACGGCAACCTCTGATCCCGGATTTATGAGCAACTACGGACTGAACATTCCCTCGCAAGGTTCACTGGACTTACTGGCCTTGGGCGCGCTGGTCCACCGACTGGACCCCGGCGTGGTGCCCTTCCGCAAGGCCACCGAATGCCGCATCCACGTCAGCGGCGGGGAATACAACGTCGCTGCCAACCTCGCCGACTGCTTCCGCCTCCAGACCGGTATCGCCACCGCCCTGGTCGAGTACCCCATCGGCGATCTGATCGCCGAGCGGGTCCGCGCCATGGGCGTCAAACCCTTCTACAAACGATTCAAACACGACGGCGTCCGCGGGCCCAACCACGCCATCGTTTACAGCGACCGCGGCTTCGGTGTCCGCCCGCCCGTCGTCTTCTACAACCGCAGCAACGAGGCCGGCGCCCTGCTCAAACCGGGCGACTTCGATTGGAAAGCCATCTTCAGCCAGGGCGTCCGCTGGTTCCACAGCGGCGGCATCTTCGCCGCGCTCTCCGAAACCACCGGCCCCCTCATCATCGAGGCCATGCAGGCCGCAAAGGCCGCCGGCGCCGTGACCTCGTTCGACCTGAACTTCCGCCAGAAACTCTGGGACGTCTGGGGCGGTCAGGACCGCGCCGTCGCCGTCATGCGCCAGATCGTCCAGCACGTGGACGTGCTCGTCGGCAACGAGGAAGACCTCCAAAAAGGCCTGGGCCTCAAAGGACCCGACGTCCACGCCACCTCCAAACTCGACCCGACCGCCTTCGTCGGCATGATGGACACGGTGGTCAAGACCTACCCCCAAATCCGGGTCGTCGCCACCACCCTCCGCGAGGTCCTCTCCACCAACCGCCATCGCTGGAGCGCCGTCGCTTGGATCAACGGCCAGGTCTACCAGGCCCCCACCTGCGAACTGGACGTCTACGATCGCGTCGGAGGCGGCGACGGGTTCGCCGCCGGCCTGTTCTACGGCATGCTGACCGGTCGCCCGCCCGAGGACTGTGTCCGGCTCGGTTGGGCACACGGCGCCCTGCTCACCACCACGCCGGGCGACACCACCATGGTCACCGTCGAACAGGTCGAAGCCTTCGCCCGCGGAGGCTCCGCACGCATCCAACGTTGAGATCCCCGACCGGACAACCCAACCCACGCAAACCCTTGTTGCCTTCCCATGGAACCGAAAGCTGACATCGCCGTCATCGGTCTGGCCGTCATGGGCCAGAACCTCATCCTCAACATGAACGACCACGGCTTCACCGTCGTGGCCTACAACCGCACCACCTCCAAGGTGGACGAGTTCCTCGCCAACGAAGCCAGGGGCACGCGCGTCATCGGCGCCCACTCCCTCCAGGAAATGGCCGCCCTCCTCAAGAAACCGCGCCGCGTCATGCTCATGGTCAAGGCCGGCCCGCCCGTGGACGAGTTCATCGAACAGCTCCTGACCGTGCTCGAGCCCGGCGACATCATCATTGACGGGGGCAACTCGAACTTCGAAGACACCATCCGCCGCACCAAATACGTGGAAAGCAAGGGCCTCCTCTACATCGGCACCGGCGTCAGCGGCGGCGAGGAGGGCGCCCGCCACGGCCCCTCCATCATGCCCGGCGGCAGCCCCGCCGCCTGGCCCCACGTCAAACCCATCTTCCAAGCCATCGCCGCCAAGGTCACCGACCCCACCACCGGTCGCACCGAGCCCTGCTGCGAGTGGGTGGGAGAAAACGGCGCCGGCCACTACGTCAAGATGGTCCACAACGGCATCGAATACGGCGACATGCAGCTCATCGCCGAGACCTACCACATCATGAAAGACGCCCTGGGCATGACCCCGGACGAAATGAGCCGCGTCTTCGGCGAATGGAACGAGGCTGAACTCAAATCCTACCTCATCGAAATCACCCGCGACATCCTCGCCTTCAAGGACGAAGACGGCCAGCCCCTGGTCGACAAAATCCTCGACACCGCCGGCCAGAAGGGCACCGGCAAATGGACGGTCATCTCCTCGGCCGAACTCGGCATCCCCGTCACCCTCATCGCCGAGGCCGTCTATGCCCGCTGCGTTTCCGCCTTCAAGGAACAGCGCGTCGAGGCCGCGAAGGTCTTCCCGGCGCCCGAACCCCGGTTCGAAGGCGACCGTAACCAATGGCTCCAGGACCTCCGCCGCGCCCTCTATGCCTCCAAAATCGTCAGCTACGCCCAGGGCTTCATGCTCATGCGCGCCGCCGCCCAACAATACGGCTGGAACCTGAACTATGGCAGCATCGCCCTGCTCTGGCGCGGGGGCTGCATCATCCGCAGCGTCTTCCTCGGCGAAATCAAAAAGGCCTTCGACAAAAATCCCAATCTCGAAAACCTCCTGCTGGACCCGTTCTTCGCCAACGCCATCCGCGAGGCCACACCCTCCTGGCGGCGCGTCGTGGCCCACGCCGCCCGGCACGGCATCCCCGTGCCCGCCTTCGCCACCGCCCTGGCCTTCTTCGACGGCATCCGCAGTGAACGACTCCCGGCCAACCTCATCCAGGCCCAGCGCGATTACTTCGGCGCCCACACCTACGAGCGGGTGGACCGGCCCCGCGGCCAGTTCTTCCACACCAACTGGACCGGCCACGGCGGCCGCGTGGCCAGCGGCTCCTATACCGTTTGACCCGCACAACACCGCAACACCACCCACACAAAAGCGCCCACCCGGTTCCCGCCCATCCTCGACCGGGTGGGCGCTCCGTTTTCCACCGGTCCAAGCCTCCACCAACCACCCCCTGCCCATGCGACACCCGCCGCACCCGGGATGGCCCCGGGACGGCTTGTCGGGCGAAATACGGAGGTGCTCCAGATATTCTCCGGGATCACAACTAGGCGCCCCCCGGATTGTCTGTTCCCGCAATTCCGGTAGCGTGGTGCCCAGCTTCCGAGCCAACCGGGCGGGACCGCATCATGCAACCGTACATCGCCAATCCGGTAGCCAACAGGCCAAGGCGGCAAATGCCGGCTGAAAGCGAACCGGCCGCGCCCATCCCGGTCCAAAAACCGGCCGGACCCCAACCTCCACCACACAATGACGGGCCTCGTCAGCAACCTCCTCCCAAAGGCAACCAACCATGACGCGCCTCCCCCCACCTGCGAACGCCCTCACCCGCCGGATCACCCGCCGGCAACCGGAGCGCTGTCGGCAGACCACCCGCACACAGAACCGGCTCAACCCACTTCCCCGCTCATGACGCCCGCCCCCATACGCGTGCTGTTGGTGGATGACCACCCCGTGGTCCGCCGGGGGATCCGGGCCTGGTTGCAAAGGAACCCCTCCATCGAGGTGGTCGGAGAAGCCGCCGACGGCATCGAGGCTCTCGACCTCTGCCGGACCCTTCACCCGGATGTCGTGCTGACCGACCTCGACATGCCGCGCATGGATGGACTGGCCCTGACCGAGGCCATTCGGCGGGAGCTGCCCGACGTCAAGGTCCTCATCCTCTCCATGCACGCCAATACCGACTACATCCTCCGCATCCTCCAGGCGGGTGCCCAGGGTTACGTCTCCAAAGAGGCCGATCCAGGCATGCTCGTTCAAGCCGTGGAAGCCGTCTCCCGCGGCGAGTCCTTCTTCAGCGCAGACGTGGCCCGCGTGGTCCTCAACCAACTCGTCCTGGCCGAACAGGCGCCCTCACCCCAGACACCCGAACTCACCCCCCGCGAACGTCAGGTCCTCATCGGAATCGCCGAAGGCCTGACCAACAAGGAAATCGCCGACCGCCTCGGCGTCAGCATCCGCACCGTCGAAACGCATCGCGAACATCTGATGCAGAAGCTCGGCATCCACACCGTGGCCGGCCTCACGCGGTACGCCGTCGCCAGGGGTCTGGTCTCCCCGGACCGCCCGCCCGGGCAACAACCCTGACGGGTGGCGGCAAACCGGCCGGCCGGCCAGAGCGAAGGCCCTTCGCCACCGCCAAGGGTCAGGAGGTCCGTGCCCCCTCCCACCACCGGCGCAGCACGTCCAGGCTCCGTCCCACGGCGGTTTCCAATTCCGATCGCGTCCGCCTGCCCTCGCGACCCCAGTCATATTCGATGTGCAACGAGAACGGGCCATCGTAGCCCAGCCGTCGCAGGCGATCGAAAAACCCCATCCGACCCAGCTCACCCTCACCGAACGGAACGAAGCGGCGCCGGCGGTCCGTGTCCTTCACGTACACCACGCCCAGATGCTCGCGCAGCCGCTCGAATCCCTCCAGCCAGCCCTCCCCGTGCACCAGCAGCGCGTGCCCGGGGTCGAACGCCACCGCCACCTCGGTTGGTGAGAACCCCTCCACCAACGCCGCCAGCTCACCCAGGTCCCCTCCGAGGTACCGGGTCCGCCCGGTCGGCGAATGATTCTGCACCAGCGCACACAGCCCCAGCTCCCGATTCCACTCGGCCAGCCGGGCCAGGGATTCACGGACGCGCCGGAGCTGCTCGTCCACCGCCGCATCCGGCCCCACCCGCAAGAAGCCCACCCGATAGAATCTCACCCCAAGCTCGCGTACTGTTTCCAGGATCGCCCGCGCATGCGGGCTGTCCGTGTCCAGAATCGCCGTGGTCACCAGGCCCACCCGCGCGCCACGATCGCGCAACAACCGGTCATACCGCACCAGGTCCTCACGCACGCGGGCCGGCTCGATCCGATCACCGGGTCGAACCGCACAATCCACGCCCTCCAGACCCGTGGCCTCCACCAGGGCAGCGGTTTCTTCGAGGCTCAGCCCGGCCTGCACACAGACCTTGTCGAACAGGTACACCGGGGCCTTTTCCGATCTGCCGCCGAACAGCCGGCTCCGGACTGCCACCCCGGCCCATGACGCCAAAAGTCCGGTTCCCACCAGGAACCGGCGCCGTGACAAACCGATCCCCTCGCGCATGCCAGCCACGCTGGACCAATCCCATCGGAAGCTCAAGGACGGAGAACCGCCCCCACACGGCGCCGCAGCACCGCAGGGCAGGGACCGGGGAAGACCCGAAACCGGCCTTTACACCCGAAGGGTCGAAAGACCAATCGCGGGCCGGACGAAACGGATGAAGCAGGAAGCTTACGCCTGCGAGGACGGCGTCGGCATGGGACAGACTTTCTCGATGGCCCGGCGCAGCGTGTCCAGCATGAAAGGCTTGCTCAGCACCATCGCCACTCCGGGCAACGACACCCGATCGGCCGCCAGAACCTCGGCGTGGGCGGTGACCATCAGAATGGGCAGGGTCGGCCACCGGGCCGAGATGTGCTGCACAAGCTCGTCGCCGCGCATCTCCGGCATGGCATAATCCGTGATCACCAGGTCGAACGGCTGCTTCTCCAACAAAGCCAGTGCCTCCGCCCCGTTTTGGGCCATCTGAACCTGATGTCCGTCGAACGACAGCATCATGGCCATCGCTTCACACACCAGAGGCTCGTCGTCCACGACGAGGATGCGGCGCCTGGCTGTATGGATCTTTTTCACCGTGTCGAGCCGCTCGGCCGTCGGCCCCATGCTAGCACAAACTGCGCGCATGCAAAATGCGAATGCGAAGAAACGTCCTTTCCTGCCCGGCTTGCAGGGGGTCCCCGGTCAGCCGGGCAGGCAGAAGCCCCTCGGTGGATTCTTGCCGGCAGAATCGCACTGCCCCGGGAAAAGCCGCCGGAAATGGAACCAGGGACCGCCGACCCCGCCGCCACGCCGGGCGCGGCCGGTCGCGGAACGCCCCGGCCGCGCAACTCGCAACCCGGCCCGCTTCAGCTCAGCTGGGCCAGCACCTGCTTGATGGCTTCGAAATTGGGCAACTCTTTCGGAGTGGGCGTCTGCTCGCTGTACCGGATGATCCCCTCCTTGTCGATCACGAACGCCGCCCGGGCACTCACCGACCCCAAGCCCAGCAGGTCATCCAGCAACACACCGTACGCCTTGGCCACGGTCTTGTTCAGATCGCTGGCGAGCGTGATGCCGATCTTCTCCTTCTGCGCCCAAGCCTCCTGCGCAAACGGACTGTCCACGCTGATGGCAATCACATCCGCGTTCAGCTCCCGGTAAGCGTTCAACCCCGCCGTCACGTCGCACATCTCCTTTGTGCAGACTCCGGTGAAGGCCAGCGGGAAGAACAGCAGGACCGTGTTGCGTTTGCCGAAGTTGTTGCTGAGCGTCACGTCCTGCAACCCGGACGGCGTCTTCGTCTTCAACGTGAAATCCGGTGCCTTGCTTCCAACAGGCAATGCCATATCTGGTTTCTCCTCTCGAAATGAAGTGATTGGATTCCTTCAGGTTCCTTCGATGGCCCCTACATTTGTGCAACTGGCCGGCACTGTCAATCCCGCCCGGCCTTTTCCCCGCCACAACCCCTTCCCGGGCAGCGCCTGATGCATCCCCACTGCACCTGCCCCGGCATCCCTACCTCAGCCTGCCTGCACCACCACCGTTCCTCCGGCCCTGCAGGCAGAAGGCCGATTCAGATTTCCGCCTTGACTGGACCGGGCCACGGACTAGGAAGTGGCCCTGAAGAGCAGGGGCCCGCGATGGCCCCGCTCGCGGATGGAACCTGCAACCGCTACACCGCCCGAGAAAATCATGAAACGCGCCATCGTAATCCTCATCTTGGCCGCACTCATCGGTCTGCTCCCCGGGCCCACTGCGCCAGCCGCCGAACCCGACAAGCCGGTGGCGGGCACCCCGTCCGACCCGGCGCCCGTTCCCAAGCCCAAGCCCGGTGCAAGGCAGCGGCCCCTTGCCGGCCGCATCGCCGAGGTGGATCAGGTCCACAAGACCCTGAAGGTGGGCAAGACCGTCGTGTACATCACTTCGGAAACCCGCATCACCAAGGACGGCAAACCCGCTGTTCTGGCCGATGCCACGCCCGGAGAAGAGGTGGGCATCAGCTACGTGCCCAGCGAAGACGGCCGCTACGTTGCCCTTTCGGTACGAATCGGGCCCAAGCCAGGCGCGGCCGGCAAACCGCCGAAACAGGGCGCCTCGAAGAATACCTCCACCGAGAACCGGTAGGTCATCCAAACACCATCCCGCACTGACCAACCTGGCGGACCAACGCCCGCCGAATCCCGCAAAGGCCCCCGGGAAGCTCCGCCCCCCCACGCCTTGGGTTACCCTGCCCCAGACAAGCTGCCGCCGCCTCGAGTCTTTCCATCGCTTCCAGCTTTGCTCTTGCTGCACACGTCAACTGCCCGTATCGTGAGCGGTGGTCGGTCGGCCCGGCCCCGGTCTTCACGATCCGCGGGTCGGCCGGGCGCCGACCCAAAGTGTCGCTTGCGGAGAGATGGCCGAGTGGCTGAAGGCGACGGTTTGCTAAACCGTTATACGGGCTAAAACCCGTATCGGGGGTTCGAATCCCCCTCTCTCCGCCATTTCGCTTTCGCCCGATCGCGCCCGCCACCTGCGCGCGCACCTCGCTTCGCGACACGGCGCCGGCCCCCGGTGCCGCACAGCGACCGCAACACCGCCAGATTCTCGCGGTCCTCGTGCAAATCCTCCGACTTCGGCGTTTCCAGACAGCCCGGAAGACGTTCGAACTGCGGATCCGAAACCAGTAGTCGAAACGCCTCCCGACCCAGTCGGCCCCGACCAATGTGCTCGTGTCGGTCCCGGCGCGACCCCAACGCAGCTTTGGAGTCGTTCAAGTGAAACGCCACCACCTGGTCCAGCCCGACCCATCGCTCGAGCTCCTCCCAGACACGATCCCACCCCGCCGGCACGCGGATGTCATACCCGGCACCCCACAAATGCGCCGTGTCCAGGCAGATCGCCAGCCGGTCCGCGCAGCCCACCTGCTGGTACACCTCCGCCAGGTGCCACAGCTCGCCCCCCAGGCAGGTCCCCTGTCCCGCCGTGTTTTCCAGCGCAATCCGCACCCCCAGCGCGCGCGTGGCCGCCACCACCTCCTCGATGGCCTCGCTTACCCGGCGCAGACCCGCCTCCACTCCCGCCCCGAGGTGAGCCCCGGGATGCACCACCAGAAACGGAAGTTCCAACTGGGCCGCCCGCCGGATTTCCTCCACCAACGAGCGCACCGACTTGTCGCGATTCGACGAGGGCGGCGCCGCCAGATTGATCAGGTACCCGGCATGCCCGAACACACACGCGAGCCCCGCCTTCTGCCGCATCTCGCGCCAGACCTTCAGCTCCTCCTCGCGAAAGGGCCGGGCGAACCATTGCATGTTGTTCTTCACGAACAACTGGCAACAATCCGCCCCGATCCGCACCGCCCGCTCCAGTGCCGAGGCCACGCCACCTGCCGTCGAACAATGCGCCCCGAAAAGCATGCGCGATCCTACCGCGATGCCCGACCAGCTGTCCATCAGCCCGCGGGCAGTAACCGCCCATGACCCCGCCGCAAAACGAACCCCCGATCTTTGCACGATCGGAACCCCGCTCACGAGGCATTCCGTGCGCCCTTCACCAGCCGGTACGCTACCCCCTGCCCCTGATCCACCCCGGCTCAAACAGCCCATTCGGGCAGCACCCAGGCACCACTCCGTTCCCCCAGGCACGTTCACCCGGTCAGCCCTCGCCGGCCCGGCAGGGCATGCGCATCCCGGACCGGATTCACTTGCGACCAAGCAACCGAGCTCGGAGACTAAACACTGCTTATGGAATGGGACGTGGTGACTCTCTCGCGCATCCAGTTCGCCGCCACTGTGGCCTTTCATTACCTCTATCCGCCACTGAGCATCGGGCTGGGCGTCATGCTGGTGATCTTCGAGTCGCTCTGGCTGCGCACGAACAACCCCCTGTACCACCAGTTGGCCCGGTTTTGGACCCGCATCTTTGCCCTGACTTTCGCCCTCGGCGTCGCCACCGGCATCGTCATGGAGTTCGAGTTCGGCACCAACTGGGCCAACTACTCCCGATTCGTCGGTGATGTCTTCGGCAGTGCCCTGGCCGCCGAGGGGATCTTTGCCTTCTTCCTGGAGTCCGGCTTCCTGGCCGTGTTGTTGTTCGGATGGGACAAGGTCAAGCGAACCACCCACTTTTTCGCCACCTGCATGGTCTGCCTCGGCGCCCATTTCAGCGCCATCTGGATCGTGGTGGCCAATTCCTGGATGCAAACACCAGCCGGATTCCACATCGTGGACACGCCCTTGGGGCCCAGGGCGGAAATCACGGATTTTTGGGCCATGGTCTTCAATCCCTCATCGGTTCACCGTCTGTCACACGTCATCTGCGGCTGCTGGCAGGCCGGCGCGTTTCTGGTCGTCAGTGTCGGTGCCTGGTACCTGCTGAAACGGGTCCACCTCGACTTCGCACGCGCCTGTGTAAAGGCCGGGCTGGCCGTCGGCCTGGCAGCCTCGCTCCTGCAGGTGGTCACCGGCCACATCAGCGCGGAAGGCGTCGCCCGGAATCAACCCGCCAAACTCGCCGCCTTCGAAGGACTCTTCGAAACCCGGCCACGCGCACCCCTCTACCTGTTCGGCTGGGTCAACGAGGAAGAAAGGAAGGTGCACGGACTGGCCATCCCCGGTCTGCTGAGCTGGCTGGTGCACGGCGATGTGGATCAGCCGGTCACCGGCCTGGACCAGTTTCCGCAGGAGGATTGGCCGCCGGTCAACCGGTCGTTCCAGTTCTACCACCTCATGGTCGCCGTCGGGTTCGGCATGATTGCCCTGGCCCTGCTCGGCGCCTGGCACGCTTGGCGGGGCACGCTCCCGCAGCGGCGGTGGCTGTTGTGGTTGCTCGTGCTCTCGGTCCTCGGCCCCCAAATCGCCAATCAGGCCGGCTGGTTCGCCGCTGAAACCGGCCGCCAGCCCTGGATCGTCTACGGTCTCATGCGCACGGCCGAGGGTGTCTCCCCCACCCTGAAAGCCGAAACCGTGATGGCCTCGCTGGTCCTCTTCACGGTCATCTACCTGCTGCTCTTTGCAGTGTTCCTCTACCTGCTGAACGAGAAGATCCAGAAAGGCCCCGACGCCGAAGACCTGATTCCCTCCGGCAAACTGGCCCTCCCGGTCCGCCCCGCCGAATCGTAGAAGGCCGGCACCCCCACCGCACACAGCCGCACAGGGCGACCGACCTGCCCGGTCTTTCCACCCCCGGTTTTTGCTCTCGCCACCCCCGCCTCGTGCCGTTTTAATGTGCCGCTCCATGAAACGGAGCGCATACGCACGCGCGGGCGTGGACATTGACCTGGGCAACCGACTCAAGGCCGGCCTGCCCCGCTGGCTGGCCCGGGCGCAGCGACCCGAGGTCCTGGGAAAGATCGGCGGCTTCGGCGGCCTGTTCGCACTCGACCTCCGCAAATACCGCCGGCCCGTGCTGGTCTCTTCCATTGACGGCGTGGGCACCAAGCTCAAGGTCGCCTTCGCCATGGACCGCCACGACACCGTCGGCCAGGACCTCGTCAACCATTGTGTGAACGACATCGCCGTGCTCGGCGCCGAACCGCTCTTTTTCCTCGACTATATCGGCACCAGCCGGCTCGAACCCCGCGTGTTCGAACAACTCGTCCGCGGCCTCGCCCAGGCCTGCGCCGAAAACCACTGCGCCCTCATCGGAGGTGAAACCGCCCAGATGCCCGGCTTTTATGCGCCCGGCGAGTACGACCTCTGCGGCACCATCGTCGGCGTGGTCGAACGCGACGCAATCCTGGACGGCCCCCGGCAGGTCCGCGCAGGCGATGCCGTCATTGGACTGGCCTCCAGCGGACTCCACACCAACGGATACTCCCTGGCCCGCCGCATCCTGTTCGACCAGCTCAAACTCAAACCCTCCACGCGCGTGCCCGAGCTCGGCACCACCATCGGCGAGGAACTCCTGAAGGTGCACCGCAGCTACGGGCCCGTCCTCCGCGCCCTGTTGCAGCGCTTTCAGCCCCTCAGCCGCACAAACGGACAGCCCCGCCGTTCCCCCGGGCCCGTCCACGCCCTCGCCCACATCACCGGCGGCGGGTTCCTCGACAACATCCCCCGCGTCCTGCCCCCACGGTGCGACGTGGTGATCCGAAAAGGGTCTTGGGAAATCCCACCCATCTTCACCTATCTCCAAACCCGCGGCCGGATCGAGGAAACCGAAATGTTCCACGTCTTCAACATGGGCATCGGCATGGTCGCCATCGTGGAGGCCGGGCAGGCCGACGCCGTGCTCCGGTTCCTCCGCCGCCGGCGGCACCCGGCCTGGATCATCGGCGAGGTCGTGCGCGGCCGCGGTCAGACCCGCATCGTCTGAGCCCGACCCCGCCGCCCCGCTGCACCGCCCCGACAGCCACCGAGCCACCGGCGCCCCCGCCGGCCTCACGGCCCCTTGTCCCCAGGCACCTCCGGGGAACGGTCAGCGTCCGGAACAGGCGCCGTCGCCCCGCCCGCGCCGTCCCCGTGCGCATCCGGGTGCACGTGACCCGGTCCGTGGGCATGCCCGCCGATCCACACCGCCAGCATCACCCCCACCACCAGCGACAGCGAAAGCTTCACCCGATCATGCGCATGGAACTGCAGCTCCGGCAGCAAATCCGCGCATGCAATGCAGAGAAACGTGCCCGCACAAAACGCCAGCGCATACCCCAGCCAGACCGGGTGAGCCTCCCACAGGGGACGTCCCCCCCAGAAACACGCCACCGCCGCCAGCGGCGTCACCAGCGCAAAAGCCAGGTTCACCGGAAAATACCATCGCCGCGCCGTCCCGGAAGCCACCATCAACGTCGTGACCGACAGGGCGCAAAACGGCTTGTGCAGAATCACCGCCAGTGAGGTGCCCAACCCCAGCCCGTGCCCGTGCCCGTGATCCACGGCCGCCACGGCCGATGCCAGCGCCAGCCCGTCCAGCACCGAATGCAGCGACAGACCCAGCGCCACACCCACCCACCCCAACGGACCGCTCCGCAGCAACGCCGGCGCATGCGCATGCCCGCAAGCCGACTTCGGCTGCCCCTCCACCACGTCGTGCTCGTGAAACGGCAAAAACCGCTGCAGCACAAACATCCCCACAAACCCCGCCACCATCCACAGGGCGGCCCCGTGGGCCGAGCCCACCGCCTCCACCGCATGAGGAAACAACTGCAGCAGCGCCAGCCCAAACATCAGACCCGCCACCAGACTCACCGCCACCTGCAATCGCGTGTGCGTCAGCGCCAAATAACACGGCACAGCACCCCCGGCCAACGAAGCCAAAAGGACCACCCCGGCATACAGCACCAACGTCCCCCACACGCCACCGACTGCCTCGTTCATGCTCGACCCTCTCCAGACACCTTCACCATGCCTCTTGCCAACCCAGCCTGGCCTGCGGGCAGCCCGCACCGCCCAGAGTTGCCCCACCCCGACCGGCGGACGCCCCGACTGGACCCGGCGCATCATAAACGGCTCCACGCGCGTGTTACAGGGTTTTTCGACAAATCCCTTCGGCCTCCGCGCCCGGCCGGGCCCGCCATCCCACAGCCGCCCATCCTCTTTTCCGGTTGCCGCCAGCCTCCACGCCGGTCACATTGAAACCCGGTGCGGATCTCCATCGTCATCCCCGCGTACAACGAAGAACAGTGGCTGGGCAGCACCTTGGAGGCCGTCCGGGAAGCTTCCCGCGCCCTGACCCAACGCGCCTGGGAGGTCGAATGCATCGTCTGCGACAACCATTCCACCGACGCCACCCCCCGCATCGCCGCCGCTGCAGGAGCCAGGGTGGTCTTCGAACCCGTGCGCCAGATCGCTCGCGCCCGAAACCGCGGTGCACGGCTCGCCACAGGCGACTGGATCCTCTTCCTCGACGCCGACAGCCGGCCCTCCCCGGCCTTGTTCGACGACATGGCCGGGCAGATGAGCGGCCCACGCGTCCTGGCCGGCGGCACCACCCTGCGCATGGACGCCCCCCATTGGCTCGGACGTCTCGCCATCACCGCTTGGAACCTGGCCAGCCGCTGCGGCAAATGGCTGGCCGGCGCCTTCATCTTCGTCCGCACGGAAGCCTTTCGAACTGTCGGAGGATTCAACGAGACCCTCTACGCCGCCGAGGAAATCGATCTCACCCGCCGGCTCCGCGCCCTCGCACGCGCCCGAAAGCAAAAAATCGTCATCCTCCACCGGCACCCCCTCCTCACCTCCGCACGTAAATTGTACCTCTACCGCCCGTCCGAACTCATCCGTTTCTGGGCCCGCGCAGCCTGGCGCCACCGGCAAACCGTCACCAGCCGCGAGGCCTGTTTCGTCTGGTATGACGGCCGACGCTGATTTCACCCACGCCGCCGAACGTGCCCTCTTCGGCCACGTGGCGGCCAACATCCGCTCTCACAACCTCCTGGAGCCGGGACAAAAAGTCCTCGTGGCCGTCTCCGGCGGCTGCGATTCCATGGTCCTGCTCGACCTCCTCCACCGGCTGGCCCCGCGCCACCATTGGACCCTGGCCGTCGCCCACTTCAATCACCAGCTCCGCGGCCCGGAAGCCGATGCCGATGAGGCCTTCGTCCGTCACCACGCCGCCCGGTTGGCCCTCCCCTTCTTCGCCGGACGCGGCGACGTCCGGGCCTTGGCCCGCCAGCACGGATGGTCGCTCGAAATGGCCGCGCGCACACTGCGTCTGGACTTTTTGATCCGCACCGCCATTGAATGGGGCAGCCCGGCCATCGCCCTCGGACATCATGCAGACGATCAACTGGAGCTCTTTTTCCTGCGCATCCTCCGCGGAGCCGGCGGGGAAGGCCTCGAAGGCATGCCTTGGAAATCCCCCGCCCCGGCCGGCCGGGTCCCTCGCCGCTCCACCCAACCAGCCCCGGCGTTTGTCCGGCCCTTGTTGAACCTGCCCAAAGCCACGCTCCGCGCTTACGCCGCATGGCGGAAGCTGCCCTTCCGCGAGGATTCTTCCAACCTCGGCACCGACATCCTCCGCAACCGTATCCGCACCGAACTGCTCCCCCTCCTCGAATCCGCCTACCAACCCGGGCTCCGCCAGACCATCCCGCGAGTCATGGAAATCGTGGGCGCCGAAGCCGCCGCGGTCAGACTCTGGGCCGAACACTGGTGCGCATCGCCCTCCCCACCCTTCCATCAATTGCCCGAGGCCGTCCAACGAGCCGTCATCCGCCTCCAACTGCGCCGGCTCGGACACGAACCCTCCTTCACCCTGGTCGAACAACTCCGGCTCCGACCCGGCCGCCGCATCCACGCCGGACCCGACCTTTGGTTCATCCGGGATGAATCGGGCCACGTCCACGTTGCCCCGTCTGCCGACCTGAACTTTCGCACCGGACACCACACGCTCGACCTCCAACGGCCCGGCCGGACCGCCTTCGGCGGCGCCGAACTCTCTTGGCGCATCACCACCACACGCGGCGACCGAATCCGAACCCACCGGCCCGGCGTGGAGTTCTTCGACGCCGACAAGGTCGGCCCTCTGGTCCGGCTCCGATTCTGGCAGCCTGGCGACCGTTTCCAGCCCCTCGGCTTCACCCGCCCCGCCAAGCTCCAGGACCTTTTCACCGCCGCCGGCGTCCCCGCACCGGAACGACGGCTGCGCCTCGTCGCCGAAACCTCCTCCGGCATCATCTTCTGGGTCGAAGGCCTCCGGCCGGGTGAACTCTTCAAGCTCACCCAGGAAACCCGACGACGCCTCCGCTGGGAATGCCGGCGGGGAAACCCAGGTTGCGACACCGCACCAGCCGTGTTAGCTTCGCACGGAATTAACGATCTCGAGCATGGCTGAATCCAATCCAAATCGCAGCAATCCCGGCGGATCTCACCGGCCGCCGGAGTTTCGCATGCAACCACGCACTTGGGTGGTGTGGGTGATGATCGTCGCTGGGGTCATCGTCCTGATGTCCCTGCGCAACCGCACCCAGCAGGAAGCCGTCCAGATCTCCCAAGCGCGTTTCCTCCAACTGGTCGAATCCAATCTCATCGCCAAGGCGCGCATCATCTACAGTGCCCAATCCCCCTTCCTGACCGAGATCATCGGCACCTATTACGCCACGGACGCCTCCGGCCGCCGAATCCAGGAGAACGGCCAAGACAAGGAGGTTCCGTTCCGCGCCCGGGCCCGCCTCACCGAGGCCATGGAAGACCGGCTGCTGCGCCTGCCCAATTTCGAGCCCCAGGAACAAAACATGGTGCTGATGAACGTCCTGCTCAGCATCCTGCCCATCCTGCTCATCGCAGCCCTCATCTGGTTCTTCTTCATCCGCCAGATCAAAATGGCCGGCAAGGGCGCCCTCTCCTTCGGCAAAAGCCGGGCCCGGCTCCTCACCAAGGAACGTAACAAAACCACCTTCAAGGACGTCGCCGGCATTGACGAGGCCATCGAAGAGGTGGCCGAGCTGGTGGAATTCCTGCGTGACCCGAAAAAATTCCAGCGCCTCGGCGGGCGCATCCCCAAGGGCGTGCTCATGGTAGGCCCGCCTGGCACGGGCAAGACCCTGCTGGCCAAGGCCATCGCCGGCGAGGCCGACGCCGCCTTCTTCAGCATCAGCGGTTCGGACTTCGTCGAAATGTTCGTCGGCGTCGGCGCCAGCCGCGTCCGCGACATGTTCGAACAAGCCCGCAAACACACACCGTGCCTGATCTTCATTGACGAAATCGACGCCGTGGGCCGCAGCCGCGGTCACGGCCTCGGCGGCGGCAACGACGAACGCGAGCAAACCCTCAACGCGCTCCTCGTCGAGATGGACGGTTTCGACACCACCGAGGGCATCATCATCATCGCCGCCACCAACCGGCCCGACGTGCTCGACCCCGCCCTGCTCCGCCCGGGCCGGTTCGATCGCCAGGTGGTCGTCAACCTCCCCGACGTCCGCGGCCGCGAGGCCATCCTCAAGGTCCACGCGCGCAACATCAAACTTGCGCCGGATGTGGACCTGTCCGTCATCGCCCGCAGCACCCCGGGCTTCTCCGGCGCCGAACTGGCCAACCTGCTCAACGAGGCCGCCCTCCTGGCCGCCCGCGCCGGCAAGAAGGCCGTCGGCATGGAAGAACTCGAAGAAGCACGCGACAAGGTCCGCTGGGGCCGTGAACGTCGCAGCCTGGCCATGACCCCGGAGGAAAAACGCTGCACCGCCTGGCACGAGGCCGGCCACGCATTGGTCAACGTGCTCCTCCCCAATGCCCAGCCCCTTCACAAGGTCACCATCATCCCCCGCGGCCAGGCCCTGGGCGCCACCATGTCCCTCCCGCGCGGCGACGTCCTCAACCGCCGCCGCAAGGAAATGCTCGACACCGTCGCCGTCATGATGGCCGGCCGGATCGCCGAGGAAATGGTCTCCGGCGACATCTCCACCGGCGCCGCTGGGGACATCCAGCAGGCCACCAACATCGTCCGGGCCATGGTCACCCAGTGGGGCATGAGCGAACGCATCGGCATGATCCACTACGGCCGCGACGACGAATACGTCTTCCTCGGCCGCGAAATCGCCAGTCACCGCCCCTACAGCGAGCGCACCGCCGAGGAAATCGACGCGGAAGTCAAGCGCATCATTGACGAACAATACCAGGTGGCCAAACAGCTCTTGGAAGCCAACCGCGACAAGCTCGAAGCTCTCGCCAACGCCTTGCTCGAGCACGAAACCCTGGACGCCAGTCAGGTGGAGGAAATCGTCAGGACCGGCCGCCTCACCGTCCGGCCACCCACCCCCAGGGGCGAGCCACCTATGGGCGCCCCCGCCGGCACGCCGGTGCCCGAAATCCCGCCCAAACCGGCCAGCCCCACCCTGCCCGGACTCGGCAGTCCCGCCCCGGCCACAGCCTGAGCCGGACGGCCCCGGGCCCTCTCCCCCGCCCTCCGCAAGCCCGGGCGCACCGATCACCGGCCCAACACCGCACCGGCCACCACCGGCCCGGCACCGGCCCGCCGCAAACCCGCCCGCGCGGCTGCGAGCCGCGATCGCGCGCCCGGCCCTTCATTCAAGTGAAAGGAGCGTCCGCAACAACCCCTCCGGAACACGAAACACCGTCCCGTGTTTGTGCCCCGGAGGAAACCGCATGTCTCCCGAAATATCCTCCCACCGGCGCAAATCCACCGACCGTAACGCACCGTAATACCGCCGGCGCGAATACCGGTCGTAGTAAATCAGATACTCCGACCCCAACCGGATCGCCGACGGGCCCTCCGCCCAATCAACCGAAATAGGATCCGACACCGGCCCGAACGGCCCTTCCGGATCGGTCGAAAACGCCACGCGCAACCGCTTCTGCAACGGACGCAACCGCTCGTCCTTGAACACCAACATGTATCCGCCCGGCACCTCCACCAGCGTGGCATCAATCACGTTGAAACCGGGGTCGAAAAACAACCGCGTCGGACTGAACCGCACGAAATCGCGCGTCGTCGCGTAGTAAATGCGATGATTGTACCCGTCGTCGCCCGTGTCGTCCGTCTCCGGAAAACGCCCAGGGATGGTGCTGGACCAAAACACCAGCCACCGGCCCTTGCGCCGGTCGTAAAACAGTTCCGGAGCCCACAAATTCCGCGTCGCCGGCTCATGCGCCATCAGAGGCAACGCCCGCTGCGGCGACCAGTGAACCAAATCCCGTGAACAAGCATACCCGATTTCCGCCCCGCGATCCGTCGTCCATGCCGTCGTCCAGACCATGTGAAACGTCCCGTCCGGCCCCTGCGCAATGCACGGATCCCGCATCAATCGGTACCCGCCCACCTCCGGCCGCAGAAACGAACGGTCGCCCCGCAACGCCGCCCAATGATGGCCGTTGGTGCTCCAGAGAAGGTGCAGACCGTCCTCCCCGTTCCCCCGAAACGAAGTAAACAACAACGCCTCGCCAGCACCCACCCCGGCCTCCCCCTCCCCGGGCATGCCCGTCACCAAACCCGCGCACAACCACCCGACCCGCCGCACGATCCCAATCCGCTTCAGCAAACTTTTCACAGTCCCCATTCATCCCGCCGGTGCTGGCATCGTCAAGCCCGACGCCCCGCCGGGCGGTTCCAAGCCCAAAAGTGCCCGACCCCATCTCCCCCATACATGACACTTCTCCGCATGGCAGCGCGTCCACCGACCCGCTACCATGGGCGCCATGCGCACGTACATCGAACAGTTTTGGATCCATCTCGAGAAGGTTGTCCGTTTCCCCCTGATCCAAACCGGTGAGCAATCGCTGACCGTGGGCCATGTCCTGTTTCTGATCCTCCTCATCTTGCTGGTCTTTGCCGCCGAGGTCCTCCTGCGCCGGCAATTGATCCGGCGGATCCTCTCCCGCACGCATCTCTCTCAGTCGCTCCAGTACGCCGTGGCACGATTCACCGGCTACGGCATCGTCGCCCTGGGCCTGGACATCTCCCTGAAAATGGTCGGGATCGACCTCAGCTCCCTCGCCTTGGTGGCCGGGGCCGTCAGCGTGGGGATCGGCTTCGGCCTCCAAAAGATCATCCACAACTTCGTGAGCGGTCTGATCATCCTCGCCGAGCGCCCCATCTTCATCGGTGACCGCGTGGAAGTGGAGGGCGTGGCCGGACGGGTCAGCGAAATCAACCTGCGCAGCACCACCGTGGTCACCAACGTCAACATCTCCATCATCGTGCCCAACTCGCCCTTCATCAGCGGCAAGGTCATCAACTGGAGCCACGGCGATCCCAAGGTGCGCATCCGCATTCCGGTTGGCGTGGCCTACGGCAGCGATCCGGATCATGTCAGGCGCGTTCTCCTGCGGGTGGCCGCCGGGTACCCGGCCGTCCTGCGCGATCCCGCGCCCCAGGTCTTCTTCGACAGTTTCGGCGACAGCGCGCTGAACTTCGAGCTGGCCGTCTGGACCGCGGAGATGGTCACCGCGCCGCGCCGGTTTCGCAGCGACCTGAACTTCGCCATCGCCCGCGCCCTTCGCGAGGAAGGCATCGAAATCCCCTTCCCCCAACGCGATTTCCACCTCCGCTCCGGGTCCCTCACCCTCTCCGGCCCGGGCGGCTCCACCCAGCTCCGGATCGGCCCGGTCACCGATCCAGAGACCACCGGCAGCGCGCCGGGCTGAGCCCCGGCCTGACCGGCTCCTCCAGCCGCTCTTTCCCTGCCGCAACCGCGGCCGTCCCGCATCGCCACGCCACACGACCGCCCATTCGCAATCAGGCTGAGAACCCTTCAACCGCCACCACGCGGTGCGCACCCGTCACGCACCCGACATCCACTCTCCCGTTCACAGGCCGGCACCCGACACCGGCCCCACGTACCGCACCCGCGGCGGCACCACCAGCCGGCCCCCGCGCCCGGCCCGGTAAGCGTAAGCCCCGATGTCCCATGCGCCCGTCCTGAAGGTTCCCACGATGTCCGTCCCAAACACCGTCCCCAGATTCAACCCCCGCCCGATGAGCGGGCTGCCCTCCCGCAACCGAAAATCCAACCTCTCCACATCCACTAAACCCGGATCCCCGCCATTGATCCCGTGCGGCTCCCACCACTTGCCCCACGTTGCCCAACCACCCGCATTCCCCACCGGCCGGCGCAGCGGATCCTCCTCCACCGGCCCGTAACCCGCCTTGCCCACGTAGTTGTAGTCCGCCACCACGTTCGTCAGCTCCTGCCCAAACCCGTACCACCCCACCGTGTTCCTGGAGTCTCCACAATCCAGAAAGATGTTGTTGATGACCTGACACCCGTGCGCATAGTTCGTCCCCGACCGTCCACCATACGTGCTGCTGTAATACCGCGACCCAAAATACAACGCGTGCCCCCCGTTGGTCTTGTTGCACCGGTAAAACACGTTGTTGAAATACTTCACCTCCGGAATCGTGCAACTGGCCTGCAACGCAATGTCCACAAACACATTGTTCCGAAACGTCCAGTCCCGAATCTCCGGCACCAGATTCCCCTCCAACTGCGTCAACTGCCCGCCCCACACGCCCACCACCCGGTTGCCCTCGATCACCTGCCCCAGACTCCCGTCCCCGTTGTTCCCAAACGTCTGAATGAAATCCGGATGATTCCCCACCCCCTCCACCACGTAGTTGTTCGAACACACGTTATATCCAATGTAATTGTCCCGCCCGAACAGACGGAAAAAGTCCACCGCCCCGCCGTCGTGAAGATAATTCCCCACCACCCGATTCGAATCCCCCATCACCGAGACCATCGTGATGCCCATGACGTTGCGGATCTCGTTGCTGATGACCACGCAGGCACTCGCCACCTCACCCGTTCCAAACGGCTTGACCCGCGGCGCCTGCCACTCGATCCCGTACACCTTCGGCGCACCCGCTACATCCAAAACACAATTCGACAGTACCCCAAAATGCCCCCCGTGCCCAAAGTACACCAAACGCGAGTACGCCTGTGTCACGCCGGTAAACCGAACGTTCTGCACCGTTACCCACGGATGCTGAAACGTGAACTGCCGCAGCGTGGCCACACCCTGCCCGTCCAACACGATGCGCCGACCCGGCTCCCCACCGCGAACAGTCTTCACCGATTCGTCGTACACGCCCGCTGACAACAACACCACGTCCCCGGGCTGCGCCGCGTTCATCGCCGACACAACCGTGGCATAATCAGCCGGCACACGCAGGACGGCGGCTTGTCCACGGACCACCCCCATGCAGAGCCACCACACCGATGCCAGACCGACACCCATCCATCCAAAAACCGGGCATCGGCCTGTCCAAGGTCGAGGCAAACTCCCGCACCCCATACGTCCGCACCCTAACTCAGCACCTTCCATGCCCGCGCAGACTCCGCAGGAATCGGCCCACCGGCCCCACCGCCCGGTTCTGTCGAAGGCCCTGTTGGCCGGCCCGGGCAGGCTCGAAATGCCGCCTCTGGCACCTTCACGAACCCTTCGCCAGGGCCGTCGAAAACATCGAACAATTTCCCATCTCAAGCGCTGTCGGAAAGACACCCCAAGACTGCGCAGCCCAAACCCCACGCGTGCGCCCCAGGATGACGCCCACACGAACGGCTCCGGGGCGTCGTCTTTCATCCGCCACCTCCCTGGTGAATGCCCCTCTCTTCTGCTTCTCGCAGTAGCCGCCCCGGCGCCTGACGCGTTGACCCGACCCTGTCGGATGATCGGACGCCTCCGTGGGGCCCGGCCTCATGGCATCCCCGGCCGGGTGGCCGACGGCTGCAAACGCCCACCGACAATAGCCAACTCCCATGGCCGGCCCCCACGCAGTGCGACGGGCCCTTTCACGCCCGGTCGAATCCGCTTGGCGCAACCGGGCCGCTTCCATTAAACGGTGGGGCCGTGGCGGAACCGCACACCAACCTCAACCCCGAGGCGAACCGTTTTCCGCGACAGGCCCGGTACATCCTGGGCAACGAGGCCGCGGAACGCTACAGCTACTACGGCATGAAGGGCATCCTCGCCCTGTACATCACCAACGTGCTGTTGATGTCCAGGGACGAGGCCACCCAGATCATCCACATCTTCAGTTTCGTCAACTACTTCATGCCCGTGCTGGGCGCCTACGTCTCGGACCGCTGGTGGGGCCGGTACAAAACCATCCTGTACATCTCGCTCTTTTACTGCCTCGGCCACGGCATCCTGGCCCTCAGCGACGCGTTCGAGAGCGTGGACGCCAAAACACTCTGCCTGTACGCAGGGCTGGCGCTCATTGCCTTCGGTTCCGGCGGAATCAAACCGTGCGTGTCGGCCTTCATGGGGGACCAGTTCAAACCCGAACAACGCCACCTGCTGCCCCGCGCCTACGCCGCCTTCTACTGGTCCATCAATCTCGGTTCGACAGCCGCGTTTCTTACCATTCCCTACGTCCGCAAAGAATGGGGCTACAGCTGGGCGTTCGGCATCCCGGGCATCGCCATGGCCGTGGCCACCTTCGTGTTCTGGCTCGGCACCAAGTACTACGTCATGGTTCCACCGGCCCGTGAAACGAAGTCCGCCGGGTTCTTCCGCGTCTTTTTCCATGCCTTCATGCACCGGCGCGAACGCCGTCCCGGGGAAGGCTTCTGGGCACCGGCCCTGAAACGGTTCAAGCCGGAGGAGGTGGACGCCGCCGCCTCGGTCGGGCCCATTCTCATGATCTTCGCACTGGCACCGATCTTCTGGGCGTTGTTCGATCAAACCTTCTCCACCTGGGTCCTCCAAGGCGAACAGATGCGGCCGGTCCACTTGTCCAAGCCGGGTTTTCAACCGGCAGGCGTCTCCGATCCGACCCGGCTCCTCTCGGACCTCCGCAACCCAACCAACCGGGTGGGACAATGGCTCTGGCAGAAACTCCCGCATGAAACCCGGAACGAGCTCGCCCAGGCCAACCCCTCTTCTCCGGAGATCAAGATCCTCCTCAGCCAGGCCCTCAACCTCCTGGTGGCCGGTCCTGCGCTCTACGATCCGGGGATCTTCGATTCCAACCGGTTCAGCGCGGAACTGCGCCTGGCACTCCGGCACGCGAACGAACCCGGGGACATCCCGCACCTCAACCGCCTGCTCTTGGAAGAGTCGTTCCCCCAGTCCCTCGTCAAGGCCTACCGGATCGGCCCCGAAGAAATGCTCTCCGCAAATCCGATCCTGGTCATGATTCTGGTCCCGATCATGACCCTCGGAGTGTACCCGTTGCTGGGGCGGCTGGCCACACCCCTGCGGCGCATGTCCATGGGCATGTTCCTGGCCGCCGGCTCGTTCGTCATCGTGGCCTGGCTCCAAAAGCGAATCGACAGCGGCGAGGAACTCAGCATCCTCTGGCAACTGCTGCCCTACACCATCCTGACCATCGCCGAGGTGCTGTTCTCCACCACGGGGCTCGAGTTCGCCTTCCGCGAAGCCGCGCCCTCCATGAAGAGCATTATCATGGGCTTCTGGACCCTCACCGTCGCCGTCGGAAATCTCTTCGTCACTGTGGTCACCGCCCTCGCCGGCAAGGTCCTGGGCCAGGGCGGCGCCAATCATGAAGTGGCCGTCACCCCGCAAATGTTCCTGTTCTACGCAGGCCTCACCTTCCTGGTCGCCATCCTCTTCAGCGTGGTGGCCTCCTTCTACAAATACCGCGATCCCCAGGCCGCCCTCGGTCGTTGAACCCAACCCGGCAGCCGGGATCCCCGGCAACCCTCACACTGGCGCAATCGCCCTCCCGCTCCCGCTCTTCCCGGCCGGCCCGCACCGCGCCCCGGATCAGCCCGGCGCGGTCCTGCAGGTCGTCCCGCACGCGGATCCCCGCCCGCGAACGAACCTGCACCTCTCCGAACGAACCACCCACACTTGTCAGAACGCCGGACAGGCGAAACACTGCTGGGCGCCGTGCAGGTCGAACAAGGTCCATGGGCCGTGCCCGCACCGCGGCAGGCCCCGCCGTTGTGGTATCGGCTGTTGCTGGGCAGGAACCCGCGCCGGACACTGTTCCGGGCGGCGTTGCTGGCCGCACTGGCCTTCCTGACGTTGCGGTACGTCGTCACGCCGGTGCGGGTGCAGGGGATCAGCATGTGGCCCACCTGCCGCGATGGCCAGTGGGCTTGGGTCTGTCGCCTGGCGTACGTCTTTTCCGAACCCCGCCGCGGCGACATCGTGGCCGTCCGGTTTACCGCCGGCGAACATGTCATGCTGCTGAAACGTGTGGTCGGACTGCCGGGAGAGACGGTCGCGTTCCATGGCGGCCGACTCCATGTCAACGGCCGGCCGTTGGACGAGCCGTACGTCCGGTCTCCCTGTGACTGGGAGGAGCCCGAGCGATCCCTCGGCCCGGACGAGTACTACGTGGTGGGCGACAACCGCGCCATGCCGCGCGAGGACCACGTTCACGGCATTGCGGAGCGGTGGCGCATCGTGGGAAGGTTGATCCAATGAGGATCTCGTTGCCCGTGTGGGGTGTTCTGGTGGCCCTGGCCGGTGCGATGGTCTGGTGGGCGTGGCCCTCGCCTGAAAAGGCCATCCGCAGGGAGTTGTCCGCCCTCGCGGATGCCTTCACCTACCCGCCCAATGAACCCCCGCTCAACGCATGGAGCGAGGTGAACCAGATCTGCCTTCGTCTCACCCCGGACGTCGAGATCCACCTCGACGCGCCCGGCCTGGGGCGCCGAACCGTGCACGGCCGGGAAGAAGTCCGCCAGGGCCTTCTGGCCTGGCGACAACGCGTCAACGGCGCGCGGGTGGAGTTTCCCGACATCCGGGTGCTCGTCGGGCCGGACCGCACATCGGCAGTGGTCTATGTCACCGTGCAGGCGCAGGTGGGGGGCGAACCGGACCTGGGCGTTCAGGAGTTCAAACTCCTCTTTCAAAAAGACGACGGGCGCTGGCGCATCGCCCGCGCGGAAAGTGTCCAACCGCTGCGCTGAAGACGGTGTGCCCCGTTCACACCGGCGTCTGCTCTCCCCGGACCGCCGCTTTTGCCGGCCCGTTCCGCCGCCCGCCCATGCCCTGGCGCCCCCGGCTTGAGATTGGAACCCTGCCGTTCCCACCCGTACGCTACGGCCATGCGCATCGTCACGTTGCTCACCGATTTCGGCTCGCGGGACGGGTTCGTCGGCGTGATGAAAGGGATCCTCTGGTCGCGAGCCCCGCACTGTCAGGTGGTGGACCTGACCCACGAAATCGAACCCGGCGACATCCGGTCGGCCGCCTTCGTCCTCTTCAATGTCCACCGCTGGTTTCCGCCCGGAACCGTCCACGTGGTGGTGGTGGACCCCGGGGTGGGCAGCCCCCGCCCCGCACTGGCGGTGCGTACCGCGCGCGCGTGGTACGTGGGCCCGGACAACGGCGTGCTGAGTTGGGCCCTGCGCGGGCAAAAGCTCCGGACCATCCGCCGGATCGAGAACAAAGCCCTCTTCCTGCACCCCGTCAGCCAGACCTTCCACGGCCGCGATGTCTTCGCACCCGTGGCCGCATACCTGGCCGGAGGGGGCCACGCCGAAAAACTCGGCCCCGTCGCGCACGAATGGCAGCAGATTCCATGGCCGGAACCCATCCGGCACGACAACACCTGGCGCGGCGAAATCCTCTATGTGGACCGCTTCGGCAACGCCCTTACCAACCTGCCCCATTCCTTGCCGGGCTGGAACAGACCGTTCCTGTTCCTCGTCCGCGGAAAAAAGACGGTCCGCTTTCCTGCCGGGCGTTTCTATGCCGAAGTCCCGCGCGGCAAACCCATCGCCGTGCCGGGGTCCAGTGGCTTCTGGGAACTGGCCCTGCATGGCGACTCCGCCGCCCGCCGTTTCGGCCTCGCACCCGGCGATCCCGTCCACCTCGTACCCGCACACAAGGGCATGTGAGCCGAGGGCCCACCGGCCCGCGAGCCCGCCCTCAAGCCACGCCGTACGGACAGCCCGGCCAGTGCGGTTCAGCCGCCCGCAGCGCGGCCTGCTGTGCCGCCTGCTGTTCTTCCCGCAGAAAGATGCTCCCGCATCCGGCAGCCATCTCCTTGAGCCGTTTTTCGCCCGGCTCGTCCAACGGTCGGAACCGTCGTGCAGCCTCGATGGAACGGTCCAAAAGATCGAGAAATGCGGGTGGGAACGCGGCCACCACACCGGGCTGCGACAAGGCAAACCGCAGGGCCAGCCCGATGTCTTCCGGCGTTTCCACGGACCGATACCACCACCGGCGCGTGCGTTCCATCCCGGCCGGCCAAGCCCCGTGAGAAAGCGCCTTGATGGCCAGCACCGCCGCTCCGCGCTCGGCAGCCAGCGCCAGCACCTCGCGCCCGAACCCGCGCGTGTAGAACTCCACGAAATTGATCGGGAACATCACCGTGTCGAAAGCAAACCCACGCAGCGCCTCCACCGCCGCACGGGTCGTGTGCGCCGAAAAGCCGATCCACCGAACCTTCCCCTCTTCCCGTGCCTTCAGGATCGTTTCCATGGCACCACCGGGCCCCAGGGCCTGTTTCACCTCCTCCGTCCGCACCAGGTGATGGAGCTGGTACAGGTCGAAATGGTCCGTCTTCAAAGCGCGCAGCGAATTCTCCAGTTCCTCGCGTGCGCCGGCTGCATCCCGTTTCTTGGTTTTGCACGCCAGAAAGTATCCGTTGCGCGGGATCCCTTGGAGTGCGATCCCCAATTTGCGCTCGCACTCGCCGTTCCCGTAGGCGGGCGCCACATCGAAGTAGTTCACGCCCCGTTCCCAGGCGTTGCGCACGCCGGCGGTGCATCGTTCCTGGTCATGGTGAACCAGGGCCAGTCCGGGAAAACCCACCACCGAGAGGTTCACCCCGGCACGGCCCAGAGGCCGGCGGGGCAGTCCGTCAACGGTCTCGGCAGCCTGCAAAGCGCGGTGTGGTCCGGCTAGGGCGAGCCATCCGGCCGCGCCGCCCAAGGTCCTGAGAAAATCACGACGTTTCATCGGCAGGTCGAATTTGGAGGTCGAGGTTTCTCTGGTTTGCCGGGCCCAATCTGGCCCCGAAACCGGGCGGTCGCAAGTGGGATCTCTACCCGCAGATTTTTGCTCTCCCTCCCTTGCCCCGACCCGTGATCCCTTCCCTGCAAGAGGTCTCTGAGGCCGTAGCCCCACCTCGAGGGCGGAGTTGCCAGACTCCGCGGGTTGGGGCAGTCTGGCTGTGGTCGCCCGAAACGTCCGAGCGGAGCTGCAAGTCCGGATGAGCTGGTTCGCTCCCATTCACATTGCGGCTGCAGCCGCAGCGCTGGCCCTGGCGGTCGGGGCGTGGTGGGTGCGGCCCCGGCACCCCGCCCAGGGCTGGCTGGCCGGTGGACTCGTGCTCCTGGCGCTGGAAACCCTCTGTGAGTGGGCCAGCTTCCGAACCGACACGCGCGAGGCCATGCTGGCGTGGCAACGGGCCGCGTTTCTCTTGAGTGCGCTCAGCCCGGCCGTGTGGCTGGCATTCAGCCTGACCTTTGCGCGGGGCGACCCGGGCCGGTTCCTGTACCGATGGCGGTGGATCCTGCTGGCCCTGGGGCTCGGGCTGCCGGCACTGGTCCTGGCCTTCTATCCGGTGCTGATCGTGGATACGGGTCCGCTGCCCCCACCGGGCAATTGGTACTTTCGCGGGCACCCCGTGGTCCGCGTCTTGTACACGGGTGTCGTGGTCGGGGCCGTTCTGGTCCTCACCCAACTGGAATCCACCTACCGGGCCGCGGTGGGCACCGGCCGCTGGCGCATCAAATATGCCGTGGTGGGGCTGGCCCTGCTGTTCGGCACCCGGATCTACACCGCCAGCCAGGCCCTGCTCTACGCCGGGCCCAACTTCCAACTGGCGCTCATCAACGCCGCCGCCCTCCTGCTGGCCTGCGGGCTGATCGGACTGGCGCTGTACCGTTCGCGCCTGATCGTCCTGGATCTCTATCCCTCCGCAATCGCCATCCACCGGTCCCTGACCATTCTGTTGTCCGGCTTGTACCTCGTAGTGGTGGGTCTCCTGGCCACCTGGGTCACCCGTGTCGGCGGGGAATCGGCATTTCCACTGGTTGCCTTCGTCCTCCTCGTGGGTGCCGTGGGCCTGAGTGTCCTGTGGATGTCCGACCGCGTCCGGCAACGGCTGCGGCTCTTCGTCAGCCGGCACTTTCGCCGGCCCTTCCACGATTACCGGCTGGTCTGGTCCCGCTTCACCGAACGCACATCAGCGCGTCTGGACCGTCACGAACTCTGCCGCGAGGTCGCCCGCCTGATCTCCGAAACCTTCGAGGCGCTGTCCGTCAGCATCTGGCTGCTGGAACTGAGCCGCAGCCGGCTCGTCCTGGCTGCATCCACCTCCCTGCCCGCCGGCGAAACCCGCGCCGTGGACGTCAATCATCTGCTGCCGGAACTCTCCCGCCTGGCCACCGAAAAACCCCAGCCGGTGGAGCTGGAACGTTCCCGCGCCGGCTGGTGCGAACTGTTGCGACAGGTCAACCCGGCCTTCTTCCAGGAGGGCGGTTCGCGATGGGGCGTCCCGCTCGTGGCCGGCCAGGAACTGGTCGGCTTCCTCGTCGTGGGCGACCGCGTGGCCGGCATGGCCTATCTGCCGGAGGACCTCGAATTGCTCACCTGCCTGGCCGAACAACTGGCCAGTGCACTCCGCACCCTGCTGCTGTCCGAACAACTGGCCCAGGCACGAGAATGGGAGGCCTTCCAAACCATGTCGGCCTTCCTCGTGCACGACCTCAAAAACACCGCCTCCACACTCGGCCTGATGCTCCGCAACCTGCCGCTGCACTTCGACAAACCCGAGTTCCGCGAAGACGCCATCCGCGGCCTCGGCCGCTGTGCCCGCCATATCAACGAACTGATCGAACGCCTCACCACCCTCCGGCACAAACCTCAGATCCAGAAAAAACCCGTGCGGCTCGACCAGGTGTTGCGCGCCGCCCTCGAGACGCTGGGCAAGCCAGAGGGCATCGAAATCGAGACGCACTGCCCCGAACTGCCACCGCTGCTGCTGGACCCCGCAGCCGTCCGCAGCGTGCTCACCAACCTCCTCCTGAACGCCCGCGACGCCATCACGCCACCGGGACGCATCACCCTGGACGTCTCCGTCCACGGAGGCTGGCTCTGCCTGCGCGTGGCCGACACCGGCTGCGGCATGACCCCGGAATTCATCGCCCAAAAACTCTTCCGCCCCTTCCAGACCACCAAAAAAAACGGCCTCGGCATCGGCATGTTTCAGGTCCGCACCCTGGTGGAGTTGCACGGCGGGCGTTTGGAAGTGCAAAGTCAACCCGGTCAGGGCACTGTATTCACCGTGTGGCTGCCGATGACGGTGGCCGACCCTGTAGCGCATGAAGCCGAATCTGCTCATCGTGGACGATGACGAGGAGATCCGTTCCCAGCTCCGCTGGGCGCTGGCGGATCATTACAACGTCTTCTCCGCCGGAGACCGTCTGCTGGCACTCGAACTCTGGCATCAACACCGTTTCCCGGTTGTCATCCTGGACCTGGGCCTGCCACCTCGACCCGCCGATCCCGACGAAGGTCTCGCCACACTGACCGCCCTCTTGGAACAGGATCGCCACGTCAAGGTCATCATCGTCTCCGGTCAGGGCGAAAAGGCCAATGCACTCCGCGCCGTGGCAGAAGGCGCTTACGACTTTCTCACCAAACCGGTGGACCCGGACGAACTCCGCGTCATCCTCCGCCGCGCCTTCTACCTCGCCGAGCTGGAGCGCGAATTGCGCCAGCTCCAGGAACTGTGGGGTGGCGACGGTTTCGAGGGCATGGTCGGGGACTGCCCCGCCATGCAGGCCGTCTTCCAAACCATCCGGCGCGTGGCCCCGTCGGACGCACCCGTCCTCATCCTCGGCGAAAGCGGCACCGGCAAGGAAATGGTCGCCCGGGCCATCCACCGGCGCAGCCCGCGCCGGGACGGCCCCTTCGTCGCCATCAACTGCGCCGCCATACCCGAAAACCTCCTGGAAAGCGAGCTGTTCGGCCACGAGCGCGGCGCCTTCACCGGCGCCGTCGCCCAGCGCAAGGGACGCTTCGAGATGGCCGAGGGAGGCACCCTCTTCCTCGACGAACTGGGCGAACTGCCTCTCGCCCTCCAAGTGAAGCTCCTGCGCTTCCTCCAGGAACAAACCATCGAGCGCGTCGGCGGCCGAGAGCTCATCCCCGTCAACACCCGCATCATCGCCGCCACCAACACCGACCTTAAACAGGCCCTCCAGACCGGTCGCTTCCGCGAAGACCTCTACTACCGCGTAGCCGTCGTGGTCATCCAACTGCCGCCCCTGCGCGATCGCGGGGACGACGTCGTCCTCCTGGCACGGACCTTCCTCCGCCGATTCGCCGCCGAAGCACGCCGTTCGCCCATGCCCCACTTCAGCGCCGCCGCACTCCGCGCCCTGCAACGCCACGACTGGCCCGGAAACGTCCGTGAGCTCGAAAACCGCGTCCGGCGCGCCGTCATCATGGCCGAGGGCAAAACCATCAGTCCCACGGACCTCGAACTGGTGGACCCCGGCGAGGGCGCCATTCCGCGCACCCTGCGGGAAATCCGCGATGCAGCCGAGCGCTCCGCCATCCTCAGCGCCCTCCGCCGCCATCAGTGGCGCATCGCACCCGCAGCTGAAGAACTCGGAGTCAGCCGGCCCACCCTCTACGAACTCATGAACCGCCTCGGCATTCAGCGGCCTCCCTCGACAGATTGAGGTCCCGACAGGGTCCCGCTCCTTCCCCCGCCGCCCTTCCCGCCCGTCACCACATACCGAAACCGAAGCGCTTCGGCGTCCCCCTCAAAGGCGTACCATCCACCCCCCACGTACGGCGCCCACGCCTCCCAGGGAGGCAACAACGCCGGATCCAACCACGGCCGCCACTGCTCGGGCGCCATCTGCAATTGCAAACGAAAACCCAAAGGCCCCGGCAACCGCGCCTGACCAAGATGCTCCGGGTCACTCTGCACAGCCGCCAACAAGCCCCGCAGCATCGCCGCGTAATCCTCATATCCCACCCAGCCCCGGCCACCACCCATCCCGACCACCTGCGCCCGCCAACCGGGACGACTGCCCAACGAGTCGGTCCCCAACCCCTGCAACGACCGCAGCCAGTTCTCCAAGACCGCCGGATCCAACGCAAACCCCACGTGCCGCTCCGAAGCCGCTATGTGCAGTCGCCCCACCTCTCCACCAGGCTCACCCGGCGGCCCCGCCAACGGAATCGGCACCGAGTACACCGTCCGACCCAGGAAATCCCGTTCCTCCCACGCGTCCGGCCTCAGGGCCGCCCCGGCCAGCATCTCCGCAACCGACCGCGCCAACTGCGCCGCTTCCCCCGATCCCACCAACCAAATGCCGGTCGCCCCCTCCCACGCCTCCCAACCAGACCCCCGCGGCCCATCTTGCCAGTACAACCAGTCGTTGCCCAGCCGGTCCACTACGTCCCGGTACAAATCGAAATCGTCCCGGCGCTGCCGCCCTGCCTGCTGCGCCGTCTCCACCAAAAATGTCCAAACCCGCTGCCAAACGGGTCCCATGCCCGCCAGCGCCTGTTCGAGTTCCGACCACGCCCGCCGACCGGAAAACCGGAACCGATAAAACCGCGTCACATCCCCCGGGACCCACTCCGGCGGCATCGCATCCAAGTCATCAAAGTCCAGCAACGCCAGCAACCGACGGCGCCCCTGCTCCGGCACCCTCAACACACACTCCCAACGCGAACCCGCATCTCCCAGAACCCACCGGAACGTCACCGATCGCACCTCCGAAAGCCCGACCGCCCACGCCAGCCTCCAAAGCTGGGCCGAAACATCCTCCGTCCCATCGCCCTCCGGCGCACTCGCCCGGCCGCCCGCCCTCAACCAACGCCCCAGCGCGGCCCACGCAAACACCATCGAATCCGACAACCCAGCCCACTCGCCCGGATCCACCCGCTGACTCTCCCCCAAAGCCACCCCCGGCCCCCCATCCAACCCGGAAAATACCCGCTCCAGCAACGCCGGCGAATCGCTCAACCACAACGCTCCCCGGTGCACGCCCAGCACCAGCCGGAAAGAATCCCGGCCCGCCCCACCCCCACCCGACGGCGAAACGTCCGCCGAACCCGCACCTGTACCAGCCTCGGGACGCGCCCGCAACGCATGCACAATCGTCTCGAACCATCCCCCGCCGGGTACGCTCAACACCAAGACCGGCACACCGCGTACCTGTTCCGACCGAACCGACCGCCCCGCCGCTACCCAACGCTCCTGCAACCGCGTCATTTGCGTCCGCACCTGCTCCACCCGGTCGCCCAACTCCATCACCATGAGTGCCGCCAGGCTCGGATCCTTCCCCTCCGGACCGGACTGTTCCACCACCGCCCAGGTCCACTGACCCTGCAACCACCCAGCAACCTCGCCCCATGACACCGCCCACCGCTCCCGGGCCGCTCGCTGCACCCGCTCCTCCCACGCCGCCTCAACCTGACGTCGCAAAGGAGCCATCACAGGATCCCGCCACAACCGCACCACACCGAGCCGTTCCCAATCCGACCGAAACTTCCGGCAATCCGGCACGCTTGCCCACGCAACCGTCTCCTCCGGAAGCCAGGCAGGCGCAGGGGGCAAACCACCAACCGCGACACCACCGAACCCCAGCAAAACACACGCCCAAACACACGCCCACCAGCCCATCACCCGGCCCGGCCATCCATGGCTACAGCACCCCCCAGCGGTCCCAACGGGCCTCGCCTCCCACCCTGCATGCCCCTCTCCCGGCCTCATCCCCGCCACCCCGGTGCGCCACTCACTCCGCCGTTCCCGTGACAGACCCGGTCCCGCGCCGCGGCGGAGGCAGGTAGCGGTAGGGACTGTTGGGATTGCTGTTGTCGTAGGCAAACGCCTCCCGATTGTCCAAGAACTCCTTCACCCGCTCCACCGGAATCGCAAATCCCAGCCCCTCACCAAATGTGATCTTCATGTTGGTCACCCCCACCACCAATCCGCGCATGTCGAACAACGGTCCCCCGCTGTTCCCCGGGTTGATCGGCGCCGTCGTCTGCAAGTACAGCACACCCTGCAGTTCCCGCGTCTTCGTGCTCACGATCCCCTCTGTCACCGTCCGTTCCAAACCCAAGGGACTCCCCACCGCAAAAACCCGCTCCCCCACCGCCAACCCCCGCGAACTGCCCAGCCGCACATGCCGAAAGGGACCCGCCCCCGCATCCTCGATCTTCAACAAAGCCAGGTCGAAAAACTTGTTCAACGCCACAATCCGCACCGACCGATACGTCGTCCGTTCCAACTGACCCCCGCGCCTGCGAAACACCTCCACCCGAATGTCGTTCTCCCCCTCGATCACGTGAAAGTTCGTCAGCAGATAACCCTCCTCGTTCAGCACGAACCCCGACCCCAGCCCCGAAGGAGTCCGCACCTGCACCACCGACTCACCCACCTCCTCCGCCAGCTCCCGCACGCTCCGAACCGGTAAACCCTCCGGCCCCTCCACATAAAACCCTTCACCCCAGCTCTTCCCACCCTCCCGAACCCCCGGCACCGATCCGCCCCCTCGCACACCCGCCCCCGACTCTCCGTCGGACCGCACCACCTCCGGCCTCTCCTCCCCTTCGCGACCGCCCCGCTGCCACGCCCGCACCTCCCGGCGCGGCACCACCAAAACCGTGTACCCCAGATCCACCACCAGCGAATCCGCCTTCTCCGCCAGCACCCGGCCCCGGATTTCGCCGCCCCCGCGCAGCTCCAGCACGTCCGTGGACCCCCTGTGCGCCGCCTCCAGCGCCAACCCTGCACCCACCGCCATCACCGCAACGACAAGCCAACGTACCGTCGCCATACACCCTCAACCTTAGGGCCTCCAACGCCAGGGAGCAACGCCCGCCACGCAACGCCTCCGCCCCCGACGCCCTTTGGAGTTTGCCATCCGGCCCCGCTTCCTCTATACATGAACCAACCGGAAACAAAGGCGAACCGCTATGGCAGACAAAGCAAACAAATATCCTGACAACGTCCCGGGCAAATACTACGTGGACAATCAGTGCATCGACTGCGACCTCTGTCGCGAAACCGCACCCAACAATTTCCGCCGCAACGACGAGGGCGGCTATTCCTACGTCTACAAACAACCCTCCACACCGGAGGAAGAGGCCCAGTGCAAAGAGGCCAAAGAAGGCTGCCCCGTGGAAGCCATCGGCGACGACGGCGACCAGCCCTGACCGCTTCGCCTTTCCTCCACCCCGCGGCGGGTTGTCCCTGACCTCACCGCGGGGTTTTTCTTTGCCGGAATGCCCGCCGGGTTCCCCCGCCCACTCAGGTCACCGGCTTCCCCCGCTCCATCAGCACCCGCCGCAAGAGGTCCAACGCAAACGTCGCCGTCACCTCCTTGAACGAAAGGCGATCGCCCGGATGAAACCGGCGAACCACCTCCGTCCCCTCCGGCCCCGCACACGCCACAAACACCGTCCCCACCGGCTTCTCCGCGGTACCCCCGGTGGGACCCGCGATCCCCGTGATCGCCAGTGCGTACGTGCTGCCCGCCGCACGCCGGGCGCCCTCGGCCATCTGCCGGGCCACAGGTTCGCTCACCGCCCCGTGCGCCGCCAAATCCGACGCGTCCACCCCGAGGCAGCTCACCTTCGCCTCGTTGCTGTACGTGATCCAACCACCCCAAAACACCTCCGAGGCACCCGGCACGTTCGTCAGCCGATGCGCCAAACAGCCGCCCGTGCACGACTCCGCCACCGCCAGCGTCGCACCGCGCTCCCTCAACAATCGCAAAACCACCGCCTCGAGCAGCTCCCCGCCCCGCCCGAACACCGCCCCGCCCAGCAACCCCACAACCGCTGCCTCCGCCTTCCGAATCCGCGCCCGCGCACCAGGCCCCCGCGCGCTCAAACGCACGTCCACCTGCCCGAAATGCACACACGTGCCCAACTCGACCCCGGGCGCCACCCCTTCCAACACACCCGCCACCTCCCGTTCCACCTGTGACTCAGGCAACCCCACCGTCCGCAACGTCACACTGGCCCACTCTTCCTCAACGGGTAAAACCCGGGCCAGAAACGGCACCACCTCCTCCTCGAACATCGGACGCAACTCCCCTGTCGGCCCCGGCAGCATGATCAACCAGCCGCTCCCCTCCGCAGACGAACCGGCCTTCCCCCGCCCCCACGCCAACCGAAGCTCTTCACTCACCTCGATCGCCAACCCCGGAGCCGTTCCCCACCGGTTCTCCAAAACCACCGCGCCAGCCGGCACCAGCGCCTGCACCCGCGCCCGGTCCGGCATCGGCCGGCCTCGCGCGGCATAAAACAACTCCAACCGCTCCAAAACGCGCTCATCCAGCTTAAGCCCCACCCCCAACAACCCGGCAATCTCCTCGCGCGTCCGGTCATCCGATGTCGGGCCCAACCCGCCCGTCACCAACACCAGACGCACCCGGCCCAACGCCTCCGCCACGGCCGCCCGGATCGCCCCCGCCTCGTCCGCCACCGCCACCTGCCGCGACACCCCGTACCCCAGCGAGCTCAATCGCTGACTCAGCCACTGCGCGTGCACGTTCAAACGCGCGCCCGTCAGCAACTCCGTACCCGTGTGAATGAGCTCGACCCTGACCATGCGAAACCCTTTCCGGACTCTCCACTCCAGATCCTTCTCTCACCTCCGGGCCGGACCTCCGGTCACCCTCCGGCCCCTCCGGCGCCCGTTGCCCGACGAATCCGGAACTCGCCCCGCCTCGCCACCGGCACCGATCCTCTCCGACCGCAACACCCCCACAAACGGCAGGTGCCGGTACCGCTCCGCGTAGTCCAGCCCGTACCCCACCACGAAAACATCCGGAATCTCGAAACCCACGTAATCCGCCCGCACCGGTTCCTCCCGCCTCGCCTTCTTCTCCAACAGCACGCAAACACGCAAACTCCGCGGACCCAGCCTGCGCAACCGCTCCAAAACCCGCGCCAACGTGCGGCCCGTGTCCAAGATGTCGTCCACCACCAACACGTCCCGGCCCCGCACGTCCAACCCCAGCTCCTTCGTAAACACCAGCCGCCCCGGCCGCGTCCCCTGACCGTAGCTCGACACCCCGATGAAATCCAAACGCAGCGGCAGCGTCAGATGCCGGATCAAATCCGCCAGAAACACCAGCGTCCCGTTCAACAGCGCCACCAAAACAAGTTCACGCCCCCGATGGTCCTCCTGTATCTGCCGCGCCATCGCCCGAACCCGGCGCGCCAGCCGGTCCGCCGGAATCAGCACCCGCTCCACCTCCTGCCGCCAAACCCGGGGCACCTTCGCGCCCGAACCCGTCGCGTCCACCCTCGGCACCGTTCTCATCGAACCCGCAGCCTAATCCAGGTCCACCCTACCCAAAAGTCCATTTCCGCCACCCCGCCAGGCGCCGCCCTGTCCGAACCCGCCCTGAAAGCCGCCTCCACATGGACGCCGCCCGGTCCGTCACGTATCCTCCATCCGTGGCGGGAAACCTGCCCCACATGCGCACGAATGCTTGAGGGAACCGGTGATGCCACCGGCCCAACCGTACCTATGACCGAACGGGACGCCTTTTTCGAAGCGCTGGATCAGCCCACGCCGGAGGCCCGGGCCGCCTACCTGGAACGCATCGGCTCGCTCAACCCCGCCCTCCGTGCCGCCGTCGAAACCCTCCTCCAACACCACCGCGACGATGCCTTCCTCGAAACCCCGGCCCTCCAGCTCCTGAACTCCCACATCTCCCCCGCCACACCACCGCCCGAGCCCCCGCTCCCCCCGGTTGAAAAACCCGGCAACCGCATCGGCCCCTACAAATTGCTCGAAAAAATCGGCGAGGGCGGCGTCGGCATCGTCTTCATGGCCGAGCAACTCACCCCCATCCGCCGCCGCGTCGCTCTCAAAATCCTCAAACCCGGCATGGACAGCCAGGCCGTCATCGCTCGATTCGAGTCCGAGCGCCAAGCGCTGGCCCTCATGGACCACCCGCACATCGCCCGCGTCCTCGACGCCGGCACCACCCCCACCGGCCGGCCCTTCTTCGTCATGGAGCTGGTCGCCGGCCTGCGCATCACCGAATACTGCGACCGCAACCGTCTCACCGTGCCCGAACGTCTCCGACTCTTCCTCCAAGTCTGCCACGCCGTCCAACACGCCCACCAAAAAGGCATCATCCACCGCGACATCAAACCCTCCAACGTCCTCGTCACCCTTCACGACGGCGCCCCACGCGCCAAGGTCATCGACTTCGGCATCGCCAAGGCCCTCGATCACCCGCTCACCGACAAAACCCTCCACACCGAACTCCGCTCCTTCCTCGGCACACCGGCCTACATGAGCCCGGAACAGGCCGACCTCGGCACCGCCGACCTCGACACCCGCACCGACATCTACAGCCTCGGCGTCCTCCTCTACGAACTTCTCATCGGCCACACACCCTTCGACGAAAAAGAACTCACGCGCGCAGGCTTGGACAGCATCCGCCGCATCCTTCGTGAACAAGATCCGCTCCCCCCTTCCCGCCGCTTTCGCAACCTCCCTCCCGAAACCCAGACCGGGATCGCCGCACGCCGTCGCACCGACCCCTCCCGCCTCGCCCATCTCCTGCAGGGCGACCTCGACTGGATCACCCTCAAGGCCCTCGAAAAAGATCGCGCCCGCCGCTACGCCACCGCCCACGACCTCGCACGCGACATCGAACGTCACCTCGACAACGAACCTGTCTTGGCCCGCCCGCCCGGCACCCTGTACCGCCTGGGAAAACTCGTACGCCGTCACCGCGTCGCTTCACTCGCCTCAGCCATCGCCCTGGTCGCCCTCCTCTCCGGCCTCGCCCTCGCTACCTGGCAATACACCGAGAAAAGTCACGCCTACCAACGCGCCCTCCGCGCCGAACGCGAACAAGCCCGCCTCCGCCAAGAGGCCGAAACCGCACGCCGCCTCGCCGAACATCGCGCCCACCTCGCCAGACTCCGTGCCTACGCGGCCGACATGAACCTCGTCCAGCAGGCCCTGGCCGCCAACAACCTCGGCCGCGCACGCGAATTGCTCGACCGACACCGACCCGGCCAGCCCTCTCCCGGCCCGACACCGACCAGCCCCGACTCCCAAACACCCTCCCCTACACCCGACCTCCGTGGCTGGGAATGGCGGTACCTCTGGCGCCTCTGCCAAAGCGATGCCCTCTTCACCCTCTGCCAGCTCCCCCACGAAATCCAACACCTCGCCGTCTCCCACGACGGCCGACTCGTCGCCATCGCACAACTTGGCAACCACGCTCTCACCATCTGGGACCTCCGTTCCCGCTCCGAACACCTCCGACTCCCACCCAACCTCGCCCGCCCGCCGTTCGCATTCTCCCCCGCAGGTCCACTCCTGGCCTTCGTCGCCGGAGAAAAACCGCCAAACAACGCCGACTCCGAACATCCCAAACCCACCGCACCCCCCCACCCACAAACACCAACCGGACACGTCTGCATCTGGAACTGGGAAACCCGGTCTTTCCAAGCCCGGATCCCCCTCCCTGACCGGATCACCGCCCTTGCATTCTCCGGCGACGGCCAACGGCTCCTCGTCACCGTGGGGGACACCCTCTTCACCCTCTGGAGTCTCCCCAACGCCACGCCCCTGGGCTCCATTTCCTTCCCCTGGCCCGAAGACGCCGGCCGCGCCATCCTCGGCAGCCGCACCACCTTCACACCGGACCTCCGCCTCGCCGCCCAAGCCCTCGGCAACGGCAGAGTTCGCGTCCTGGACCTCGAACAACAACGTCTCCTCTGGTCCAACCGCGTCGCCGAGGAAAACGTCACCGCACTCACCCTCTCCCCCGATGGCCACTTCCTCGCCACCGCAGGCGGCTTCGTCGAACCCACCGTGCGCATCTGGGACGCACGCTCCGGCCGGCCCGTGGCTCGCCTCGAAGGACACCGCACGTACTGCCGCGACCTCCTCTTCTGGCCCGACAGCCGCACCCTGGCTTCCGCCAGCGGCGACCAAACCATCCACCTCTGGAACCTCGCCTCCCTCCGAAGCAACCGGCAGCACCCTTCCCAGACCGACGCCCCAACGCCGGCACCGGAACAGGACCCGGAAAACCCAACCATCCCGCAGGCGCCCACCGTAATCCATCCCATCCGCACCCTCCGCGGACACCGCCTCGAAGTCTGGAGTCTGGCACTCTGCCCCGACCAAACCACCCTCCTCAGCGGCGCCAAGGACGGTCAGGTCTGCGCGTGGGATACCGCCCGCACCCAGCCCCACCAGGCGCTCCAGATCCTCCCCGTCCGCGTCCGCTCCTGGACCTTTCTCACCAACGACTCCGACCTCCTCACACTCGATCACCAGGCACAGGTCACACGCTGGACCGGCCCCGACTTCGAACTGGCCACACCCATCCTCCAGCTCCCCTCCAACGACCTGATGGAGGCCTGCTTCTCACCGGACGGACAGTGGATCGCCTTCATCACCCGCACCGGCGAACTGCAGGTCCGCTCCCTCACACAACGCGGCAACAACTTCAACCTGCCCGGGTCATCCGGTCGCCTCCGATTGGTCGGTTTCCTCCCCGGCACACTGCGGCTCCTCACCTACGACCCGCGCACCGACACCCTCCGCTGTTGGGACCTCCCCACCAGCCGACCCGTCTGGGAATGGGATGCCGCACCCCTCCTGCCACCCGCAAAACCCGCCCTGGTTCCGGACGGCCCCTGGCTCGTCGCCCCCGCGCCAGGCGATGAAATCAGGCTCCTCCACATCCCCTCCCGCCGGACGGAAACCATCCCGCTGCCCATCCGCCAGATCACCGCAGCGACCCTCTCACCGGATGGTCGTTGGTTGGCCGCCGTAAGCCTGCAGGGCACCGGCCTGCTCTGGGATCGCCTCCACAACCAGCCCGGCCCCTCCTTCCACGGTTTCCTCCAAGGCGCCCATTCCGTGACGTTCTCACCAGACGGACGCCGCATCGCCATCGGTAGCAACGGAACCGAGGCGGTCAAACTCTGGGACACCGAAAGCCTCCAGGAACTGCTCACCCTCCCCGGACGCGGGTCCATGTTCCACGCCACGGCCTTCTCGCCAGACGGCAACGTCCTGGCCTCCTGCAGCAGCCGGGGCGAACTCCACCTCTGGCGCGCACCATCTTTCGAGGAAATCGCCCGCATCGAAACCACACCCCACTAACCCTGCCCCGCACGCACGCCCACCTCCTCACGCACCGGGCCGGATCCGGCGGCGCAGCCACGCCCGCGCATAAGCCCACCGCCGCTCCGCCGTCCGCAACGGCATCCCCAACACCGCAGCCGCCTCCTCCATCGTCAGCCCGCCAAAATACCGCAGCTTCACCAGCTCCGCCGACGACGCATCCTCCCGTGCCAGCTCCTCCAACGCCTCGTGAACCGCCAGCACCTCATCCGATGGACCCGCCTCCACGACCAGATCCTCACGAAGCTCCACACGCTCCGCCCCGCCACCGCGCTTTTGTGCCCTCCGCCGCCGCGCCGACTCCACCAGGATTCGCCGCATCGCCTCCGCAGCAGCCGCAAAAAAATGCGCCCGCCCCGCCCAGCCTTCTTGCCCCCGCGAGGTCAGGCGCAGCCAGGCCTCGTGCACCAGCGCCGTCGGTTGCAACGTGTGCCCCGGAGCCTCCCGCATCATCATCCCCGCCGCCATCCGCCGCAGCTCCTCATACACCACCGCCAGCAACTCCTCCCCGGCGCCAGCATCCCCACGCTGCACCGCCTCCAGAAGCTCCGTCACCCGGCCCACGGACCGCAACATGCTCCCACCCGAACAGACCGTCAAGAAACCTGCCCCTCCCTGTAACAAGTGGCGGTTTTCTTCCGTAACCTGCGCATGACAGGGCAGAGGAAAAATGGACCCAACCATGTCCAGAAACAGGCTTTCCGTTCCGGGCTGGAAAAATCGCGGGCCCGCCACCAGCCGCCGCGACCTCCGATGCCTGGCCGCAGCACTGCTGGCGGCCTGCCTCGGCTTCCTCCTCGGCAGCCTCCGGGACGTCCGCACACACCGCCCGGATCCGCTCACCGACCTCATGCTCGATCCCCGCCTCCAATGGCGCTCCTTCTCCGAGGTCCAACTCGCTCGCGCAGCCCTCCGCATGTACGCCGAAGAGTACCTGCGCGAAGCCCAGCAAAGAATCGCCCAAACCCTCCGGCAGGAACCATCCCGCACCACGCCCGAGACCGGACCCCGCCAGCACTCCCTCCAACCTGTCATCCACCTCCTCGAAGACGCCCTCGACGAGTTCCGCGGCACCGGCCTCGAGTCCGAAATCCTCAGACCCCTCCTCTTCGCCCTCAAACACGAGGGCCGTTACGACCACTGGCTGGATCTCTACCTCGACACCCTGCGACGCCGCCCCACCGACCCCATCGTCACCGACTTTCTCCACGACGCCCAAACCCTGGCCCGTAAAACAGGCAGAGAATCCGAATGGATCGCCGCTCTCACCCTCCCGCCCAACCTGTCACCACTCCTCTCCTCCGCGCTCACCTTCGAGGACGCCACCCCGGCCCTCTGCGCACGAACCACCCCAAACCATACCCCCGATCGTGAGCCCCGTCCCTGAACCAAACAACCTCACCATCCGCAGCGGCCGCCGAAGGCTCTGGATCCTCCCCGCGGCCGTCGCCTGCCTCATCCTGGCACTCCTGCGCCTCCACTGGACCCCCTGCCTCGTCGCAGGACACAGCATGGAACCTACCCTCGCACCCGGCGACCTTGTCCTGCTCGACCATCATGCATACACGCACACACACCCACGCCGGGGCGACATCGTCGTCGCACAAATCGGATCCGAACGCCTCATCAAACGCATCGTCGGCCTGCCAGGCGAAACCGTCGAGATTCGGGACGGACAACTCTTCGTAAACGGCAGACCCGTATCCGAACCTCACCCGCTCCAGCCCGGCCCGCTCCACCTCGGCAAAGGGAACCTCCGCCCCGACCACTACGCGCTCCTCGGCGACAACCGGACCGTGTCGGACATGCTCCCGGTTCACCTCGTCGTCCACCGCAACCAGATCCTCGGCAAGGTCACCGCCATCCTCCGGACCGGCACCCTCCTCGCGCCTTTCCGCACCCGCACCCACGCCTCCCTCCCCCATGCCCCGGCCGTTTGAAACCACATCGCCACACCCTCGCCCGGGCGGCTTTCTCCTGCCTGCCCTCACGGGCGCAATCTTCCTCTTCGCCATCTGGCTCGCCACAGTGGCACTCAGCCGGCTCACCCACGCCGGGCCCGACACCGCGCCGCTCGACGCCGATCACCTCTACCAAACCACCCGGATCTGGAACCTGCACCTGCACGTCGCACCCGACCAATGGGAGGCCATGCAACCCCCCGGACGCGCCAATCCATTCAGGCCCGGCCCGCGCCCTCCCGGCCGACCCGGCAACGCCATCAACGAACGCGCCCTCGCCTCCGTCTGGATGCGCGAAGCCGATGCCAACCGCGATGGATCCCTCACCCTCTCCGAATGGACAACCTACGCACGCGCCGCCTTCGACCTCTGGCGCACCCACGTCGCCACCACGCTCGACGCGGACCACATCCGCGAGGCACTGGATGCCATCCCCAACCCCGTCGCCGAAGGCATCACCGCCCTGCTCATCGGACCCGAAGGCAAACCCAATGGCATCGGCACCACCTTCGGCCTCGAATTCGCATACGTCCACGCCGACCTCGAAATCAACGGGCACCGCTTCCCCAACGTCGGCCTCCGCTACAAGGGTAACGGCACCTTCCTCGAGGCCCGCGATTCACCAAAAAAGTCCTTCAAAATCCAGCTCGACCGCTTCGTCCCCTCCCGGCGACTTCGCGATGTCGAAACACTCAACCTCCAAAACCAGATCACCGACGCCAGCTACATGAACGAAGTGCTGGCTTACCGCCTCTACCGCGACGCCGGCGTGCCCGCCCCGCGCACCGCCTACGCCCGGGTCCACCTCACCGTCCCCGGCCGCTTCAACCACACCTTCCTCGGCCTCTACACCCTCACCGAAGCCGTGGACCGACACTTCCTCCTCCGCCACTTCGCCACCAAACGAGGCGCCCTCTTCAAACCCGTCACCTCCTCACTCTTCGCCGACCTCGGCGCCGACTGGGACGCCTACCGCCAGATCTACGATCCCAAAACCTCCCTCTTCCCCGAACAAAAAAGGCGCCTCATCCAACTCTGTCACCTCGTCACCCACGCAGACGACCCCACCTTCGCCGCCCGCATCCATCACTACATCGACCTGCCCCAATTCGCCCGCTTCCTCGCCGTCATGGTCTATCTCTCTGACATAGACGGCCTGCTCGGCCCGGGCCAGAACTTCTATCTCCACCTCCACCCCAAATCCCAACTGTTCCAGTTCATCCCATGGGACCAGGACCGCTCCTGGGGCCAGTTCGATCGCGCCTCCCAGGAACAACGCGACCATCTCAGCATCCACCACCCCTGGCAGGGCCGAAACCCCTTCCTCGAACGCATGTTCCGCGTCCAGGAATTCAAACAGCTCTACCTCCGGCAACTCGACCGCCTCTCCCAAACCCTCTGCAACCCCGACCGCATCGCAGCACAGGTGGACGAAATCGCCGCTGCCATCCGACCCGCCGTCCGCGAGGAATCGGAGCAAAAACTGGCCACCTTCGACCGCATCGTCGCCGGTGAACTCATCCCGCGGCCCTCCTTCGGCCCCTTCAACCGCGAACCTCTCAAGCCCATCAAACCTTTTGTCCGCGACCGAACCGAATCCATCCGCAAACAATTGGCCGGACTCTCCCCCGGGCTCCAGCCCGGCGAGGGGTTCTCCTTCGGTCCACCCGGCCGCCGCCGCGGTTCCGGCCTTGGCAGCTTCGCAGAGCCCCTGGTCAGCCGCTGCGACCAGGATGCCAACCACCAGCTCACGGCACAGGAATTCGTCTCCGGCATGGCAAACCTCTTCCATCAATGGGACACCAACCGCGACGATCGCCTCCGTTTCCTCGAACTCTATGCCGGCATCCAAACAGACCTCCAACCCGAACCTCCCCGCTTTGCTCCCTTCGGCGGCCCGCCCCCGGCTTCACGACGCAACCCGCCCGCGTCCCCTCCGGGCACCTCGCCCGCGCCCGATTCTCCACCTCCGCCCCAAAACAGCCCGTCACGGCCAGACCCGCCCCACCCCGACACGCCACCCCGCTCATGACCCCGACCCTCGCCAGCCGGATCGCACGCCCGACCGCGCCATGCCCGGCCGGAACCTCCTCCATGAACCGCGCTCAGCTTTTCCCGAGAACTTCCACTCAAGGAATCGCACTCTCCAAAACCCGTGCCTCTCACAACTCCACCCAACATTGACCTGTCATGAACACCATGCGCATCGAAGAATCGTTCCGTAACCTCTTCTGGAACCCCGAAATGCGGGCCGCCCTGCCGGACGTCGTCCTCAGTCTGGCCCTCGCCGCCCTCCTCGGCGTCATCCTCGGCCAGGTCTACATCCGCTTCGGCCAGTCATTGTCCAACCGCCGAATCTTCGCTCGCAACTTCCTCCTGCTCGTCGTCACCACCACCCTCGTCATCAGCATCGTCAAATCCTCGCTCGCCCTTTCCCTCGGCCTCGTCGGCGCACTTTCCATCGTGCGTTTCCGCACACCGATCAAGGAACCCGAGGAGCTCGCTTACCTGTTCCTGGCCATCGGAATCGGCCTGGGCCTCGGCGCCGGTCAGGCCCTCGTCACCCTCGTCGCCCTCGTCATCATCCTCGGCCTCATTGTCATCAGGGGCCTCACCCGCCGGCCCCCTCCACAGGGCAACCTCTACCTCACCGTGGACGCCCCGGCATCCACGGGACTCAACCTCCAACAGCTCCTCCAACTCTTCGCCGAAATCGGCGCCGTCGCCGCCCTCAAACGTTACGACCTCGCCGCCGACCGGCTCGAAGCCGCATTCCACGTGGATTTCCCCACGCCCCAAACCCTCGAACAATTCACTCAAAAGCTCCGCACCCTCGCACCCGACGCTCGCGTCACTTGCGTGGACGACCGGGCCCTGGCCATCTGAATCCGCCAACCCGACCAACCATGTCCCCGCCACCGGAATCCGTTCGCTACGAAAGAAAACTCCTGCCTCTCGGGATCCCTCCCGAGCAGGTCCTCGTCCTCGTCCAACAGCATCCAGCCGGCTTCCGCGAGGCCTACCCGCCCCGCTACGTCAACAGCGTCTATCTCGACACCCCCGCCCTCGGCGATTTCCACGACCACGTCGCCGGCCTCCCCCGCCGCAGCAAGACCCGCATCCGATGGTACGGCCCGCTGGCCGCGGTCATAGCCACACCCTCGCTCGAACGCAAACAAAAAGCCGGCCACGTCGCATGGAAAGAGTCTCACCCCGTCCCGCCACTCACCATCAACGGAACCGGGTGGGCTCCGTCCATCCGCACTTACATCCGGCAAACCTATCTGCCGGAGACCATCCGGCCGGTCGTTCAGTTGCGGCAGCCCGTGCTGTTGACCAGATACCTCCGCCGTTACTTCATCAGTAGCGATCGCCGCTTCCGACTCACCATGGATACCGACCTGAAATTCGACACCGTGACGCGCACATCCAACCATGCCGGCCTGATCCCCTCTCCCATCCCCGTCATCCTCGAGCTCAAGTTCCCTCCCGCTGCCGCACCCCACGCCGACCGCATCACCAACGCCTTTCCCTTTCGCATCGCACGCTGCTCCAAATACATCCTCGGCCTGAAACTCGCCTTCTTCGACTCCGACTAACCACCCCGCCACCCGCGCAGCAGGAGCGCTCCACCCCCGGATCGCCCTCGATCCCCGCCATCACCGAACATCCGAAAAGCCCGCGGGGCTGGAGAAACCACGCCACCTTCGTGGCCCGCTGCAGCACGGCCGCATACCGGCCGCCCCGATCGTCACCTCCTCAACGCAGCGGCAATACCACCACGTCACGCGCCCGTTCAGGTGGCTCGACCTTCAAACGCACCAACCGCCCCTCCCGCAGTTCACCCTCCACCGTCGTTCGAAAGGGCGCACGCAGCCTGAAACTCACGTCCCAGTCGCGCGGCCATGCCGGAAACAGGTAAATGGCCCGCCCGTCCGTCTGCATCACCATCGCCTGCAGCGTCCGCATGAACACCCCACCGTGACACTGGTCCGGAGTCCAGTCGAAGTTGGGACCCCAAAAAGCCGGAAATCGCTCGTTGGGATCCGTACGCCACGACCGTTCCACCACCGCACGCTGCACATCCCGGCTCAGACCCAAATACGCCATGAACAAGTCGTCCTGTCGCCAGCCGAAGTGCCCGCGATCCAGCCGGTGCTCCAGCGCGGCCAGGGCCCACTCCACATGCGGCCGGTTGAAAGCAAACAGCCGAAACGGAAACACCGGACACAACTCCGGATTCTCGCTGTTCCGCTTCTCCCCAAACACCGCCGCAGGCGCCAGCGCCGTTTTGCCCTCCACCGTGTGCACCGGCACCGGCGGCAGGTTCCCCAACAACCGCGCCGCCAGCTCGCGATCCCGGGCCGGCACGTCTTCCACGGGCAACGACAACAACCGCTGCGCCACCGCACGGCAACCGGCCACCTCCGGCGTCGCGTTCGTACAAACCCACCACGTCTCCAGCGCCTGCGAAGGGTAAAACACCAGTTGCCCCCCGGCATTCGTCGGATAATGCACCTCGAAAAACCTCAGGACATCGCGCGTCAGCGGCAGGACCCGCCGCTCCAGAAATCCGCGGTCGCCCGTGTGCTCATAATACTCCAGCGCCAGCCACGCCAGCTCCAACCCGCTCACCCATTCGTACTTGTGCCAGCGACTCTGCTGCAGTTTGTCCTCGCGCCGCTCGAACGGCGTCCAACCATAGGTCTCGCTGAAGATCGCCCCCCAAAACATCATGCACTCCGGATAAAACGCACCCTCATGCCCCATGTAAACCCGGGTCCGATGCCGACACAGCGGCAACAGTTCGTCCACGTACATCCGGAACAGCGGCTCCATCAGATCATAATCCCCCGCCGCACACATCGCGTAATACGGTAGCCGTGTGTTCTGCCACCAGTAGCCCGGCCCCCACCGCCGATAATCCGGATCCGCCTCCGTCGGCCCGGGCGGCACCGTGAACAATGAACCGTTGAACTTGATCGGATACCGACCCCGGCCCGCCGCCGCGGTCACGAACCGTTGCAAATGGTACATCTTGCTCACCCGCGCCGCCTCATCGTAATCCGCCGTCGGTATCCCCTGTGTCTCCGCCTCCACACGCCCGTTCACATACAACCGGCAGCGCCCCGACTCCGGATCCGCCACCGCCGCCACGTGCGTCCATTCTCCGACAGGCGCCCCCCGCGGCACCCGCAACGTGTGCGTCCCGCAAATGAACCGCAGACTGTTCCCCGGCCACGTGTCCAGCAAAAACCCGTCATCCACACCGGGCGTCACCTCGTCCACGATCCGCGCACCCCCCACTCCAAACTTCTCCGGCCGAATCCACGCCTCCACCGTCAGCCCCCTGGAAAAGTCCCAGTCCTCCGACCCGGTCAACACTTGCACCTTCACATCCCGCAGCGACACCAACGCCGCCGGCACACCCTCCACCGACTCCCCTGACGGCGTCCGGTATAACCGGCCCACCGTCTCCTCGTCCAACGGCCGGTTCCAGATCGTCAGACGCCCAATCTCACCCGCCCATCGGTTGCCCCCGTCACGGTCCATCCCCACCCGCACCGGATGCCGATTCGGCGGCACCAACGGCGGCGTCACCGCCACCGCACCCGCACCCCGCACCGCCCGAATCCAACTCCGATCCCAAAACGCCAGCCACCATGACTCCTGCAACCAGCGCCGTCGCTCCACCCCTTCCGACCGCACCCGCGCCAACAGCGTTTCCGACTGGGCCCGCCACTCCTCAGGCGTCCCCGGATGCATCGACGTCACCGCAACACGAAAAACATGCCGCCGCGCCGGACCCGACCGCAGCCGCCGATCATCCAACCGCTCCCCGCCATCCGCCTCGATCAACACCCCGAACACCCGATGCAACAGCGGATCCTCCTGCCGAAAACCCGACAAACCTTGGATCCGCGCCATCATCGCCGGACCCACCGACTTTTCGTTGAAATGATACCACCCCACCCTCCCCTCCATCCCCGTCAACCACCGGTCCGGCTCCAACACCATCGCCCCCTCGTCGCCCTCCCCATCCGGATGCCCCCAAAGCACGTCACTCAACTCCAACTCACGCCTCACCTGCCGGTTCGTCCGCCACAACTCCCCCACGGCCGTTACCGTCACCGGTTGCTCCGACTCCACCGTCAAATGCACCACCGGCAAATACGCGTCCACCCACAACTCCAGCCGCACAGAACCCGATCCACGGCCCGATCGAACCTCCATCGAGCCCGATTCCAACCGCAGTTCCTGCCGAAACGGCTCCCCCTCCCGCACCGGATTCGGCTCAATCACCCACCGGATCTTGCCCACCTTGACCAACCGGCCGTACTCATCCCACGCATCCGACCGCGCCACGTAACACTGCAACTCCCCGTCCGCCGTCATCCACGCATTCAGCGCCACCTCCCCGTTTCCCAGCGGCATGGACCCGTGATGGTTCGTGCTCGGACTCTCCCACACCACGTTGTACTGACTCACCGCCGGCTCCGCGCCCGTTCCACACGCCCAAGCCACCACAATGACCCACGCCATCCACCACCTGCCCCGCAGCCCACACACGAGTCCCCCCGGCTGAGTGGACCGCCCGCCTTCCGCCGGCAACACCTCCGACCCGCACCCGGCCGGCGCCGCCACTCCCACTCTCATCCCCGAACTCCATCGCTTCCACCAACTCGCTTCCATGCCCCGCATGGTCGTCAAAGCCCCACCTCCCGCAAGCCCAACCGAACGTCTCCACACCCATCGTCACCCCGGCATTCCGCACAAGAATGATCAGCCATTTCCCTCCTCCCAACCCAGCGCCCCGCCAACCGTCCCGCCCTTCTCTCCTCAGCCTCCCAGCCCCACCCCTCGAAGCCCGCCCACCCACACCGGTGCTCGTCACCACCACACGCCGCCACCGCCCCCATCCGGCGACCGTTCGGTCCCCCACTGCCACACCAGGATGCCCAGCCGATGCTCCAAGGCCAGCTCTCTGGCACTCAATTCCCGGATCCGCACACCGCCGCCCTGCACGTGGAGCCCATCTCGCCGCATCCGACCAGTTGCCCGTCGCACAATCAGCCGCAGGCCGGTCGCACGTTCCGGCCATATCGTCGACGCTCGGTGGTGGAGCGCACGGCGCCCTGCCTGTCCCATCTCCGGCGCCAGTGCATCCGCTCAGAGAAGTCGAGCCGGGCGTTTGAGGCGTATTCCCAGACGGCCTATGCGTTCCTGGTCGTGCGGCAGGTATTATGCCGGGTTCCCAACAAGGTGTTTCCACGCACCCGGTTGATGCAGCTCTTCGCTTGCCCGCACTGGCGGGTCGGGTCTTTTGTGAGGCTGGGGTCTTACTAGGCGTTCAGCAGTAGATCGCCTTCCCAGCCATGGCTTACTCGGTGTCGTCTGAACCTCCTCATGCCCACCAACAGTGTCACCATGGCCTTCTGAAACGACTTGCAAGCTGGGCTTACGGACAGCCTCTTAACACCTGGCTTCGCTCACCAGTACCTGGGCATGTCAAGGCGGGCCGAATGGCCACCCATTCGTTATCGCCTTGACACAGTTCACCCGGACGTGGTCATCCATCTCAGCCATCACGATTCCTACGCCAATGTCCGTGGCACGAAACGAACAGCCTGGTTTGCTTATCACCGTTTTGAACCGCTCACCAGGTTGTCCAACCATCCGAACAAACCATTCCTAAACCTGAGCATATGTTGCATGGTATACTCGCGCCTCAAAGCCACGGTCATCCCAGCGGATGACGCACCTGCCTGTCAACGCCGGGATGTCGTTGGACACCAAGACACGAGCTCCGAACGTGTGCAAGAGCTCCGCCAACTTCTGCTCCGCCCCCGTCCTCCGAGCTGAGCAGCCACAGTCCGTCGAAGCGAGGATCGCGCCCACAAGTATTGGAATGATCGCTACCCGTGTCCCACACAAGAATCTCATCCTGTACGGCTCCCTTGCTGCTATTTGCACAAACGCTCACACACCTTCGCACAGTCCCTTTTCGGACCGCCGGCCCCGACCGCCCTCTTGTTGGCCAATAGACACCCACACAACCACATGTCGTACCGTGAGATCCGTCCCTTGCTTCCCCTGGACAGCAACTTTGAACACCGAGTGCAATTGTCCACGCAATCGTTCAAAGTCGTGCATCCTGGTACAGGCGCGCCTACGCACTCACAATATTGGCGGGTACCCAGACAGTGCATTTCGGCACAACTACGATAATATGCAGTGATCACATCGTACCATAGTCCAAGCAGGTCCACCCCACCAACACCATCGTTGCCGCAATATGCTGTCAGTCATTGACCCCCACCCTTCCCTGTCAGATCCCGGCTCAGCCAGCGGCCTTCCGTGGGACTGTACACGCGGTACTCGTACAAGACCAGACCGGTGAAGTCTTCGGTGCGTTTGGTGGAGAAACGGAAGGGTTTCAACCGGGCAACAGGAGCGCTCAGGCGGAGGGGCTCGCCAAAGGGACCCTATTCGTACCGGGCGGTTTCCGTGCCGGTGGACGCCGAAATCAGGTTTCACACGTTCCCGTTGCCGTCGTAGCAGACGAAGTGCGTGCCAGCCGCAGGTCCAGTGCCAGCCCGAGCCCAAGCAGGCCACAAACCCCTCCGGCGCCGTCGAGTGCTTCCGACAAATCCACGCCCCAGACATCAGAACCAACCATGGCGTTGTTTGTCGCATTCAGCCCCACTATGTGCCGGCCACACAGCGCGGGATTACTGACACATTTTAGATTCTCGCCCACTGCTCACTTTACTTGGTCCAGATCCAACGTTTCTGCGTTATCCTACGGCCCTTTGCATCATTAGTCGATTCCACTCTGCGCCAGGATGCTTGCGGGGCATTTGTTCGCCTTGCGGCATGCTAGGTGTGGTCCGATCGGGCTCCAGCCTTCATCCTGCAGCTCACGCTTTAGGTGAACAACCAACGGTGTTCCACCAACAGCGTCGGGCTTTTCCTAATACACGAAAAGCGAGTGCATGCCCCACCAATAAAGCGATACGATTCTCTTCGCCGTACATGTGTTACTCACATCGTGATGCCCGACGCACGGAGTACGCGATGACACATCCTCTTCGGTGCTAGTCACTCTGACTGTTAGCCTCGCCGACTCAGCGTGAGAATGATCACCACACCAACTCCCCAGATCAAAAGCGTTGCAGGAAAAAAGAGTATTGACATTATGCTATTTTGTGCAGGGGGTCCTGCCGAAAGTCTAGTGTGCCTTTCTGCCCCGAACGGTATAAAGCTTAGTGCCACCACAGCGACAATGACTAAGCTAAACATTAAACAGGCGATTATTTTTCTGGCCATACGCGGGTCTAGTGGATTATTGTCTCGCCGTCAGCGCATATTGTTATAGAGATCGTGCTTGAGCGACACGTTACTGACAAATCTATATATGGTGTTTTGACTCCAACGAAAACGGTGTATTCTGATGTGTATGTGCCACACTCCACACAGCTGAGATCCTTCTTCGCTATGTATAATCCGGTAACATGCAGTCGGTAGGTGGAAGGCGGCGTTGCGAATGTGAGGCGGCCTTCCGCCGAATCGTTCCCATAAGCATGAGATCTATATCCTGACACTGTGTCACCCCACACCTTTAAATATTGTCCGGCAGCGGCGTATTGGCCATTCAACCCCAATACATCTCGGATCCACTTTGCAAGGTACGTCCGGATATTCTGCCACGTATCGTGGGCCCATGCTTCTATAGGAATGAATTCACACACGTCGACTCTCTTGCACAGGTCATTAAGAACACACGAGCAGGCATTTTTTCCTCCAACTTTCCCAATCGGATTCCGGCTCAGCCAGCGGCCAAGGGTGAGATTGTAGGCGCGGTATTTGTAGAATACAAAGTGCGTCGTGTTGTCGGTCCGCTTGGTGGAAAACCGGCGCGGATTCTCCTTGGCCATCGGTCCTGTGACGCGGATAGGTTCGTCCCGCCCACGCGGGAGACCGTATTCATACCTTGCAGTCTCAGTCCCCGTGTTGGCGCTGACTAGGCCAACTACATTCCCATTGCCATCGTAGGCGCAGACGTGCCCGCCGTTGGCCACGCTGCTCAGCCACAGCAGCCCGCCTACGCCACCAGCACCGTCCACCGTGCTGGAGACATCAAGCCCCCACACACAACTCCGGACCAGTGAGTCGTTCGTCGCATTCAGCCCCGCTATGTGCCGGCCACCTGACACAGGATCACAAACAACTTTCAGGTCTTCAACCACCACCACATTACCATTAGTCCAGATCCACGCCTTCTCCGCGATCCTACGCCCTTTGGCGTCATATGTCCACTCCACCCGCCGCCAGGATGTTTGGGGCGTGTCTGCCCGACTCTCGACTTTCACCAACCGATTCTCAGCATCCCACGTGAACATCCATCTGCCATCATTGGTCATGTTCCCGTCGGCGTCGTAGCCACACTGTTCAGGTGTTCTTGGCAAAAACACATTACCAGTGACTGTGGGTTCGTCAGTGGCAGTCACAGTCACCTGTTCCCAAAAGGGGTGCGGCATTGTTGTTCACACTCAGTTCCTTGCGGAGATACTCGCCTCCTCGATAAGCCACGTGGTTGTTCACATACACAGGCTTTGTGGCCAGCGCAATCCCTATGATGTCGATGCACCCAGGCACGGTGCGAATGGTGTACTGGTTCAGCACGTTTGCCGCGTACGTTGCAGTGCGCAGGTTCCAGCCGTTCGCATCCCCGCCGGTGCCCGTTTTTGTCCGGTTGCCAATGTGGTCAAAGCTGTACTCGAACTGTTGGCCGGCAACAGGTTTACCGTCTGACCAGTAACGTTCGCCGGAAATGACCTGCCCGAGTGAATCGTATTCGTACAGCCGGTATGAGCCGTCGGCCAGCACAACCCGCACGCGTTGATTGGCGTTGTTGTAGGTGTAGGTGAACGATGGCAACGGCGGGCCGTCATTGCCGACACCCGAGCCGGGTGTGCTCCCCACAAACGTCAATCGGTTCAGATAATCGTACTGTTAGGTTGTCATCACGCTGCTGACTCACTTTAACGCAAGCAGCTCCAACATTAGTTAGTTGACCCAGCGACTTATGGCGTCACGATGATCGATGTGACCAACGCCGTTCACGGAGTTCTCAAAAACAAACATCGGCTCCTAGCCACCTTGAGTGCGGGAGAATATTTGTCGTAGCTTTGTTTTCCACACAAGCCGGCATAACCCTCTGGGATACGAGTGTTCGGATGCACCGAGAACTAAAGAGATTCCCGCGTGAGTGTTTATTCGTAACAGCAGGCATCCCTGATCATTCGAACACTCGGACGTATCGGTGTGCCCTTGTGTCGAACTGGAAAACCTCCGCAGTGCGCTTCGTTTCGCACGGTTTCCCCTCCTCTTGGTCGGCTCTGGATGCATAACGGCTGACCGTCACCAAGCGGATTAGCTCTGGCGCTCCGTCGCCGCAAATGTCACAAAAAGACAATTGGACTGTTTGATCGTAGAACTCACCGTGCATTGAATAGCTCAACCCGTTACAGCGGAATGTTTCGAACAGCTTCCCTCCCTTAAGCGTGAGTACAACGAGTGATTCACTGTGCATGCCCGTTCCAGACGCATCAAGTACTCGCAGAATGACGCTATCACCTTGAGCAAAAACAGAGACGTTGGTTTCGAAGGCGTAGAGACCCTCCAGGGACGTGGCATCAAGAAGCCTACCCGTCAAGTCGAACACACCAACTGGTCCAACTGTTGATGTGGGAGGTCCGCCGAACAAATAACAAAACCATCGCGCCTGCTGCGACAGGCTATCGCCAATCGCCATCACTCCGACCACGTCGTAAGAGAAATTGCTGCCAGGTTGAACACTAGCCAAAACGGCCCTGGCAAAGGTTTCGCGGTCAACATGGCTCTGTCTCTTTCCTGAAACACATGAGACAAAGAAGAAAGCAATGAACCAGAAGTATAAGCCATTCGCCAGGTGTTTAGTTATTTGCATATCGGTTTAAAGGCTGGGCGCATCCCGCTCCGGCGGCATCGGCTTGGTTGGTCCCTTGCACTTGTAGATTTCCAGGCTGCAGCCCGGCACTGTCACTTTCGAGCAGTTTCCAATTCTGACATTGTATTCCATCCATTTCGGAGTTCTGCCGCTAGTGAAAAAGAATTGCGCTCCCCCGGTAGGATCTTGACCAGGGTTCTTTCAGATATTTGCCGCAACATCAGATGACCGCCCCTCTGGCAGTGTCTTTGTACAACACTGGTCGTATCGATCACGCCCGCCGCCGGGTTTTCCATCAATGAGGATCTTGCCTCTCGGCCCACAATCAAATTTGGGTGATTTCGCCTGAGCGCAAAAATCCTGTTCACCACCGAAGTCGCTAAGCCATTTGGTGTTTTGCCGATTCTTCATTATGTGGTAAACGGCCGCTTCGCAACCACCTTCACACTCGCAGAACACCATACAGCGACAACAGTCCTGATCTGTCCTGCAGTCGTCCTTGCAATCGGGGGTCGGCCTCACAGCAAGACCAAGAAGATCCCACCGCTCAACAGCACCGTTACCAACAAAGCTATATAGGTTCGCACCCCCAATTTCCCCAATCGGATCCCGGCTCAGCCAGCGGCCAAGGGTGGGATTGTAGGCGCGGTGTTCGTACAGCACCAGCCCGGTGAAATCTTCGGTGCGTTTTGTGGAGAAGCGGAAGGGGTTGGTACGGGCCGCAGGACCGCTCAGCCGAAGAGGCTCGCCAAAGGGACCGTATTCGTACCGGGCGGTTTCGGTGCCAGTGGTGGCCGACACCAGGTTTCACACGTTCCCATTGCCGTCGTAACAGACGAAGTGCGTGCCTGCCGCAGGGCCGGTGGCTACCCGAACCCACAGCAAACCACCCACACCACCGGCGCCGTCGAGGGTTTCGGACAGGTCCACGCCCCAGATGTACGCACGCACCGGAGCGTTGTTCGTGGCATTCAACTCCACCACATGCCGGCCGAACAGCTCAGGATCGCTCACGAACTTCACATCCTCCACCACCTGCCACACCCCGTTGCTCAAGACGTACGTCGTCTGCCTTGTCCGCCGGCCCCAGGCGTCGTACTTCCATTCCACACGACGGAAGCTGGATGAAGGACCCGCCACGGCGATCAACCTCGTCAGCCGGTTTTCTGTGCCCCAACTATACAGCCGGCGTCAGTGGCCAGCAAGGCTCTGCCACCGCTTCCGGCAAGCACAGGGCCCAAAAAGCCGCACCCGCGCCTTCACAGGCTCCCAGCCCGTCCCCACCTCTGTGACACCTCTGTGTTCTCCGCTCCTCGGTGGTTTCCCCTCACTCACTCCAATGCATCAGCCAGTACCTCCACTGACCCTGATCGCCCACGCAGCTCCCCCATCCGTCCCTGTCCCAGCATCATCGCCACCGTCCGCCCCTGGGGCGGATAGAACGCCGGATTCGGATACCACACGTCCAGCAGACACTAACGGTACTCCTCCACCACCTGGCCCGCCCTTTGCAGAATGCGCTCGACTTCTCACGCCTCCGCCAGCCCTTGCACCACATAATCAGCCGCATCCCTAAACCGCATTCTCGCGCCAGGTCGCTCCCTCTTAGGCCGCCCCCCCAAACCTCACCTCCCACCGGGGTCTGCTGGCATGTCGCCACCACCGTCGCCACCAATGCTGTTCCTTGGGTAGGCGACAATTCGCACGCGACATGAATAATGTAAGCTGAGACCTGTTGTAGTCCCAATGCCACTACAGTCTCTCCCGCACGGCGCTCCGCGCTTTTGCGGATGGCTTCTGTTCGCTACTCGGCTGATCGCGAGCCTCCGCCGGCACCTTTCTCTCGCAAAAGCTCCTCGAGTCGCGGCAAGTTGAGAAAATCTCCTCCAAATACTGCGACGACACTGTCACAATCGAAGCCGACCAACACCCACAGCTCCGGATCATATGCACCCCACTGATCGTCTCCGTAATAGCACATCAACGCACACCTGCCCTCCGCGTCGCAGACCTTGGCACTGCCGTATATTCTCTCAACCTCTTCACGCGCCGTTCCAAGCTCTATCAATCCCGGATCATACTTCCGGAGCAACTCACCGTACTGCAGGCTCATGACCACATCGCGAGGAACTGCTACCGGCGCCGCTATAAGCCAAGCGGTTATAAACCCCGGCAGATCCTTGTATCCGCCAGCGCTCCGGCTCCATGAGCGGAGCCCACGAATGCCCTCATCCGAGAGAATGTTGGTCGCATCCATCACGACCTTCACACGGTCCCACGGGTCGTGCGATAGCCACACAGCTTGGAACTTTTGCCGTACGGTCTCCTGCTCCCCGATTTCGTGCGGGTATCGAGGCCGACGAACAACCTTCTCCAACCGCTCGTTGGTAAACACGCAATACAGCCGATAGTGTGCCGGAGAGACGAGGACACTCGAACAACGAACCGTCACCCCTGCCCTACGCACCAAAAACTCGTGTCTTCCAGCCACTCCGAGCACGTCCCGCACCTCTTCTGGGCTCATGCCTCTTTTCATCAACTTCAATCGGATGCTCGGTACTTGATGCCGTCCGGCCTCATGAGCCACACACCCGCACACAAGCGTGATCCCGGTCAGGATGGTCAGGACCTGGCGCACCGCTTTTGTTGGAATACGATACATTGCACATCAGTCTCCGACGCGATCTGCTTCGTGGACGACTGTGTTATTGCGTCCTACGATGTCACACTGGTTCGACCTGCACACTTTTCCGGCGCGCCGCTGTCTGTTGCTGGTATCCAGCGACAAGGCTCGCCGCTGCAATGGCTCAACATCTTCCATGTCGCTTATCCGCAACACGACTGTTGCCGGTCCTATTGCCCCGGACCGTCAAGGCTCAGAGGGCTTTTCTCCGCTCTCCCAGCAGGAGGCAGGAATTGATTCCCACTCGTAATACATGGTACCCGCATGGGGCCCATTCAGACAGAACCACATGGGCCCTCCTTCACCGCCAAGTCCTAGAAGACATGCCACCCAGCAGCCGATTACTTCTCGATTGCACTTCCCGCACCACGAGCATGGATCGAGCATCCGAAGCCAGGAGGTCGCTCGACAGGGAATTCCATCAAGGAAGCGTTTATTGTAATAGCACAAATCGTGAATGGCGCAGCATTGGAGAAAACAGTTTTCGTTCCACGGAGGTATGAGAAGACCCGGCACGTCGCACCCAGGATTGTCTAGCCCAAGATAGTCCCATGCCCACGGAGGCTGATTGTTTACAAAGTGATAGGAAGATGTCGCGTCCGTTTGTCTCTTCCTGCCAACTCGGGATTCTCGTGCAAAAGCAGTGTCTTCCAGCGGATCCCGGCTCAACCAGCGGCCCAAGGTTGGACTGTATGCGCGGTATTCGTACAGGACCAAGCTGGTGAAATCCTCGGTGCGTTTGGTGGAGAAGCGGAAGGGGTTTGTACGGGCCGCAGGGCCGCTCAGACGCAAGGGCTCGCTGAAAGGACCGTATTCGTACCGGGCGGCTTCAGTGCCGGTGGACGCCGACACCAGGTTCCACACGTTCCCATTGCCGTCGTAGCAGACGAAGTGGGTGCCGGCGGCAGGTCCAGTGGCAGCCCGAACCCAGAGAAGACCACCCACACCACCGGCGGCGTCGAGGGTCTCAGACAGATCCAGGCCCCAGACGTAGCTGCGCACCAGTGAGTTGTTCGTGGCATTCAGCTCCGCTACGTGCCGGCCAAACAGCTCAGGATCGCTCACGAACTTCACATCCTCCACCACCTGCCACACCCCGTTGCTCAAGACGTACGACGTCTGCCGCACCCGCCGACCCCAAGCATCGTACTTCCAGTCCACCCGTCGCCAACTGCCCCGGTCTGTCGCGCCGTAGCTCATCACCCTCGTCAGCCGGTTCTCAGCATCCCAACTGTACATCCACCGCCCATCCCGCGCAAGGTTGCCGTCCGCATCATGGATCAACGTCTCCGGCATCTGCGCCACGAAGGCCGATCGGGTCTCCGACTGCAGCCGGTCCGGATTGCCCCGCACCACCCCCAGGCTGGTGATCACCACCCACACCGATCCCGTCGCGTTGTTCACCAACGCCTCACCGTACCAGTACCGGCCCTGCTGAATCGCCCGCGCCCATTCGTTGCTCCCCCACCACAACGTCACCACCGCCGACGCCGACGCCTCCCCGGACACCCCACATACCCCGGCACAGTCCGACCGGTGTACTGGTTCAGCCGATTGACCGTGTTGGTGCTCCAGCGCAGGCTCCGGCCCAGTTCGTCCCTGCCTCAACTGCTGCTCGTGCCTCCGCTAGACCCCTTCGAGCACGGGCCACAGCCTCTTAACCACCCGCTCCACAAGCAACTTCACGGCGCCCGGCGGATGCTTGGCGATCGCGGTGGCGCTGAGATTGATAGCGGTCAGATGCTCGGGTACGGGTTGTGGAATTCCACACAGCCGGTTCACATAGCTGCCCCCGACACTCTCCTCTTCACATTCCCATGGGACTTCTTCGACAACATCCCAGCTGCTTCTGCTCATACCTCAACTGGCTGTCTGCGACCCCAGCCGCTCCCCGTGCCGTTGCCGGGCAGCGTATCCGGGTTTTTCGTCCCTCCTTACTTTAGGGAGAGCTACATGTGTTCACTAGAAGACCATAGCCGAGACACACAAGCACCTGCAGCACATATACTCCAGCACGGACCACGCCGGTGCCGAGCGCGTTGGTGCTACTGCCAACCAGCCAAAGCGCCACATCTATTGCAATATAACAGCCTGCTAATCCACCAAGAACGCGCCACGTACCAGCAGGATATTCACCCCACGCGAGGCCCACGAGTATCAACCCCTGGATACAACATGTTACCAGCAATGCCTCACACGCTGTTCCGCGTGGTATACAATTCCTGTGACATAGTCGAGGTTTGGGACTTCCTGGCATTGACTGGTGTCCGTGACCGTGCTCACTATTCATGGCGAGTTGGAGACTGGTAGCCATCAGCGAGTCAAGAAAGGCTCGCACGCTTCCATCGCATGGTTGGCACAACTTTCGCCGCCAATGACGGGACAATAGTGGTGGGCTACTTCGTGAATTAGGAGAGCAGCGATACCAGAGTCGGTATATCGTGTGAGGTTTCCCGGGCACAGACCGATTGCAGACCATCCAGCATAGGTCCAAGCCGTTCCACCAAAGAGGCAGACGAACTTACAGTTGCCGTGGCATCGCACACGGTAACGCTCACCATGTGAGCCATGATCTCGAAACCACTTGGCGCACTCCGATTCGCGCAGCGCTCGGTTGGCGAGAGCAATAGCACTGGCAATGTCGGAGAATCTCATGCAACTCTCTCCCATCACCAAGGACGGTGGTTCCGTGTTCGGCCGGCACTCATGCCATCCATGGTACCATTGCCCACAGAATGGACACTTAATCCCCATAAACCGGCCGTCGGTGTCAATATCGCCCGGTGGCTCGTTGGCAACAAACGCATGCAAGTGCGCTCCACCTCCTTCCCCAATGGGATCCCTGCTCAACCAGCGGCCGAGGGTGGGATTGTAGGCGCGGTGTTCGTACAGGACCAAGCTGGTGAAATCCTCGGAGCGTTTGGTGCTGAAGCGGAAGGGGTTGAACCGGGCCGCAGGACCGCTCAGCCGAAGAGGCTCGCCAAAGGGACCGTATTCGTACCGGGCGGTTTCGGTGCCAGTGGTGGCCGACACCAGGTTCCACACGTTCCCATTGCCGTCGTAGCAGACGAAGTGGGTGCCGGCGGCAGGTCCAGTGGCAGCCCGAACCCAGAGAAGACCACCCACACCACCCGCGGCGTCGAGAGTCCCGGACAGGTCCAAGCCCCAGATGTACGCACGCACCAAGCTGTTGTTGGTGGCGTTCAACTCCGCCACATGCCGGCCAAACAGCTCAGGATCGCTCACGAACTTCAAGTCCTTCACCACCTGCCACACCCCGTTGCTCAAGACGTACGTCGTCTGCCTTGTCCGCCGACCCCAGGCGTCGTACTTCCATTCCACACGACGGAAGCTGGATGAAGGACCCGCCACGGTGATCACCCTCGTCAGCCGGTTCTCAGCATCCCAATAGTACATCCACCTCCCGTCCCGCGCAAGGTTCCCGTCCAGGTCGTGGATCAACGTCTCCGGCGTCTGCGCCACAAAGGCCGACCCGGTCTCCGACTGCACCCGGTCCGGCTGGCCCCGCACCACGCCCAGGTTGGTGATCACCACCCACACCGATCCCGTCGCGTTGTTCACCAACGCCTCACCGTACCAGTACCGGCCCTGCTGAATCGCCCGCGCCCATTCGTTGCTCCCCCACCACAACGTCACCGTCGCCGCCTCGGCCGCCTCCCCGGACACCCCCACATATCCCGGCACCGTCCGGCTGGTGTACTGGTTGAGCCGGTTGACCGTGTTGGTGCTCCACCGCAGGCTCTGGCCCAGCTCGTCCCCACCCCAGCTACCGGCGGTCCGATTCCCAATCGCATCGTGCCGGTACTCAAACTGTTGACCCGCCACCGGCCGACTGTCCGCCCAGTACCGACGACCCGACACCAACTGCCCGTACAGATCGTACGTGTACACCCACCAGCTCCCATCCGCCCCGCGCGTAGACACCATCATATTCCCTTTCCCGTCATACATTGGAAAATGCTCCCCCGCATTCGTGCCGTTATGGATCGCCGTCGTCAGCGCCCCAAGGACGCAACCTGATTCGCCCAATGCATCATCACTTCGCACGGCTTCGCCTCTTTGCATCTACAGGCCGAGCCACCGCAAATATCCCCCAAAACACCCTCCCTTCAAGCCCCGACCCTTCGTCCCTTCGGCAAATCATAGAAGTCCCGCGTTGCGGGAGACCGGCCGGTTTACCTTGGTTGGCAGTGGAGGTATTTGCTAATTGCGCGTCCAACGATGCTCTTGCGCTGCTGACACGAAACAGCCAGCGCGAAGACACCGAAAACGAACCCATAGGTCACAGCGAGCAGAACAGACGGTAGTGCCGGTGACGTTCCCGAAGTCGGGCCGCGCAGTTTCCAAACAACCGGCACAAGGAGAAGCGCGCAGCCGAGAGCCAAACCGACAAGGCGTACCTTGCTGAAAGAGAAGGAGCGCCCATAAAGAAAGCAGAAGTAAACGAAAACTCCAATGCTTAAAACCGCCCCTGTACATTCAAGACTCCAGCCACTCATGGAAAACCTTCCTAGAACTTGCCGCACAAGGCAGTCAGCGAGGCAATATCAACGCCTGTGACGAACTGAATCAGTTGCGCCTTAGCGTTCTCGGAAACCGTGGCAACACCGCCAAGGCAACCCACGATTCCCGAACTAACAAGAGCGGCCCAAGCACACTTGTCCTTGTAGTTGAAACCTCCCATGCACAACTGTTCCGCAAACGAACCGATTGCTCCGCAGATGCATGAGCCTGCAACACAGAACTGCGGCATCGTTGTGCAGATAACAGCTGAACAGCATCCATTGAGTGCCCCGCCAAGCGCACCGCAAGCCGCTCCTTTCCACCCTCCGGAAATCCCGCCGAAGAACCCACCAATTCCACCAATCACACAGCCAACGCCGCACGCTCCAACCCACTGGGCAACATTGCCGTCTGGGTCGTAGCCGAGGATTGGGTCGTTTCCAACAAAAACGTAAAGCTGCTTAACAGAAGCAGCCGTGGCGCCGCCAAAGGCAAAGCTGGAGTTCAACGCCGCGAGCTTGCTGAGATAATAACGATTCCCAAGCAGGATGTGCCGAGCCTCTGGCGATGCAGGCAGGATACGCTTGATTCGCTCAAGGTCCTTCGTCTCAAACATCATTACTACTGCTCCCAGTTCCTCAATCGGATCCCTGCTCAACCAGCGGCCGGAGGAGGGACTGTAGGCGCGGTATTCGTACAGGACCAGACCGGTGAAGTCTTCGGTGCGTTTGGTGGAGAAGCGGAAGGGATCGGTTCGCGCTGGAGGACCGCTGAGCCGCAGGGGTTCGCCAAAGGGACCGTACTCGTACCGGGCGGTTTCAGTGCCGCCGGTGGCCGACACCAGGTTCCACACGTTCCCGTTGCCGTCGTAGCTGACAAAATGCGTGCCTGCGGCAGGGCCGGTGGCCATCCGAACCCAGAGCAGCCCTCCCACACCACCGGCGCCGTCGAGGGTTTCGGACAAGTCCAAGCCCCAGATGTACACGCGCACCAAGGCGTTGTTCGTCGCGTTCAGCTCCGCCACGTGCCGGCCGAAAAGCTCAGGATCGCTCACGAACTTCAAGTCCTCCACCACCTGCCACAGACCGTTGCTCAAGACGTACGACGTCTGCCGCACCCGCCGACCCATCGCGTCGTACTTCCATTCCACCCGCCTCAAGCTGGATGAAGGACCTGCCACGGTGATCACCCTCGTCAGCCGGTTCTCAGCATCCCAACTCTACACCCGGCGTCAGTGCTCAGCAAGACCCCACCACCCACCTGGCGAGCACGGGTCCCAAAGAGCCACAGCCGCACGCTTCACAGGCTCACAGCCTGTCCCGACCTCTGTGACAGCTCTGTGCCTTCCGTGCCTCGGTGGCTTCCCCTCACTCATTGCCAATACCTCTGTTCCTGCCCCCACTGACATTCCTCGATGGCCCACCATCACGGCCTCCTCCACCCGAGCCTTACAATCGACCGTCGCTACCTCGGGGCGAACAAAACGCCGAATCCCAAAAGCATTCGTGGAGCCGATCCTACCGCTGCGGTTTCCCAAGTTGCCCCCCTCGCGACGACCGCTCGCCTACCCTGTCCCGTACCATGCATTGCAACAACCGCTAAACCGCCCTTCTGGATCCGAACGGTCGCGGCGGCTCCTTGCATTTGTCTCCGTTGTCCAACAACTAGAAGATGCCTGCCAGTGCCCTGCGCTTGTCGCTTTGGGCGCGCGGCCGCCCCCGGGCTTCCTGGGAGGATCGGAAATACGTGCGCAGAACCAGTCAAGCAGCCTGTTTGTACGTTTCAGGACGACTGCATGATGACTAAGTCATAAATGCTTGTCGATGGTTTTGGGATAGGCTCTACCTGTCAGTTTCCCAAGGCGGCCGCTCGTAGGTTGTCGTTTGTTCTCCTTCCAAACGTGGACTGTCCAAAGCTTCCAGCGGAGGGTAATGGTACACGATTTCACCGTCCTGAAGCACCATTACTCCATTCGTCAACACAATGCGGGTACCCACGAGGCACACCCGTTCAAAGTATAAACTCACGCCTCCCCTGTTGACACCCTCCTGATACTCTCTCATCCCAGACAGAAACCAATTATGGCTTTCGACCGACGCCAACAATTCCCTCCACCAGTTTGTCTCCGGCGGATTGCAACGTCCCCGCTCTAAAGCGAGCGTCAGCACTTGGAAGTCTGTTTCTGCCATTCGTCGTGTTACGAACCAGATACCACCCGGCCCCACCGGTTCCATAACCTGTACGCAGCCTGCGGCGGTGGGATCGATCACCCACAACGCCAACCTCGGATGCTCCCGGGCCAGGTATTCCCACCCTGGGATGGCAACGGCCGCCGTCAATGTTCCAAACCGGGCCAACCACATCAGGAGCCTGGTCATCCGTAGTCCGCCCACTTTCTCCACTGAGGCCAGTTTCTGTTCCATAGGCACAACCGCGCTTCCCCTGTCCGTACGAAGGTTCCGCTAGTCACCACAAGCCGCCTGATGCTGCCTCCCACACGATCCCTTCACACGTGGCGCCGTCTTGGCCCGCACTCCCCTACAAGCCGGCATGCCACATGAACTACGCCCCGAGCGCCCCGGTCGAGCGCAACAGCGCTCCGCCATACCCATACATTCGCGCAATCAAGACGGTCTCGGCTCTGCAACCCGCACCGCCGAGCACCACCGAGCATGTCCATGATCCCACGTGCAGTCTTCCATCGAAAACGCCGAGCACTCGCACGACAGCGTACCGCAGAGCCTCCACCAGTCACCGTCCACCCACCCCGAGCCGGGATCTCTCCAGCCCCCCTCCAAAAGCGCAGCTCATCCGCGAGCTGTCCCGGCCGAACAGCCTGAAGAGCTACCAACCCGGCCGCTTCCTTGGCAATTATTCCCTCCATGCGCATAGATTTGGCGTTGCCCCTCTCACCGGTCTACGTTCCAGCGCCGCGCGCACAGATCATCACTTGCCCTGCCTGCCCAAAGCCCCGCTCCACGAGCATGCTTCCTCCTGGCCAACGCCGCGCCCCGCGTCCACGAGATTCCCACCGCGGCGAGCGTCTTCAAGCGTCCCAACCCCTTGCCGAGTCATCCCGTCCTCATTGGCAATGTCACCCAGCCCAGTTTTGCCCCTCAAGATGAGTTCCAAGCCTCCGACGCCCTCCTGCCCCTGCCTCCGGCCCAACCAAGATGACGCCGCTACCAAGCCGCATCCCCGTATCAATACCCCACCCACCCGGTAACTCGCCCATGGGATAAGATCAACAGGCCGCTCCCGCTATGCCCCGTTTGCTTTTCTGGCACAAAGAATCCATACTTGATAAAGAAAGGCCTCCCCGTCCCCGGCTTGTAAACGCCTTCCCAGTACCACTCCGTATACATGTTCGTCCACGCGTTGGCCAATCTGGACAGCCACTTTTCCATTGCCTCCGGATCCTCCACACGACGCATGAAGCCTTTGTGTTTTCCAGACACACCTGCATTGGCCAGACTGGCGTGCATCCGTACAAATTCTGGCGACAGCGGTTCGAAGTTAATGTACCATGCTGCAAGTTCAGCGTGCTTGGCTCGAAACAGCTCAACCTCCCTTGCATACCTCTGTGGCAGTCTGGATTCATCGTCGGCCCACCTCAAAAGGATATACCACACCACTGCCAACAACAAAGCCTCCACCAGGGCAAGGCACATTCTCGCGTGTCTCAACATAGTCATTGTATGCCGGCGCAGTTCACGTGCTTACTGTTTTCGTCATGTGCGGGACACTCAACCCGGCTCACTTCCTGCGACAAGCGCAGCAATCCCCGAAAAGAAGTTTGCATTGAAAGCGATGCATAATGAGTTGGGCTTCGAATGGAAACGAGAAATCCTCCCAACTGAGAACACCGCCCACTAAGATCGGCACGTCCACAAACACCGTTCGGCGCACGAAGTCACACCTGAGCTTGCCCATCCCAACGAGCAGGGAAACGTCTTCATAGTTGGGACCACCGAGGCACTGACTTAAACAAGAGGCGAACCGCACCCATTCAGATCCGGTTTTTGCCGCGATGTCCTCCGACACCCACTCTTTCGCCTCAGCCACCTCGTCTGACTCGTGCGGAGCAGCGGCTTGATCCCAGCACCAACCTCTGAGCTTCGAACAGAAATCAAAGGCATCAAGCTTTTTCCGGATCCAGTCCACGAAGCCAACCTGCACCGAACACCTCATTACACACGCCGTCACCTGCTTCCCGCTCGGCCCGGGTCTATTGGGTGCCCGGGCGTCCAGGCCAAGAAAGTCCATTCGGTCCACTGACGCATTTCCAGCCAGGACCAGCAGACCAAGCCCTCCACGTTCCTCTATCGGATCCCTGCTCAGCCAACGGCCGATGCTCGGACTGTAAGCCCGGAATTCGTACAGGACCAGATCGGTGAAGTCCTCGGTCTTCTTGGTACTGAAGCGGAAGGGATTGGTGCGGGCCGCAGGGCCGCTCAGGCGGAGGGGCTCGCCAAAGGGACCGTATTCGTACCGGGCGGTTTCAGAGCCCGTGGACGCCGAGACCAGGTTCCACACGTTCCCGTTCCCGTCGTAGCAGACAAAGTGGGTGCCCGAAGCAGGACCGGTGGCCATCCGAACCCACAACAGCCCACCCACACCACCGGCGCCGTCGAGGGTCTCCGACAGGTCCAAGCCCCAGACGTACGCACGCACCAAGGCGTTGTTCGTCGCATTCAACCCCGCCACGTGCCGACCGAACAGCTCAGGATCGCTCACGAACTTCAAGTCCTCCACAACCTGCCAGACCCCGTTGCTCAAGACGTACGACGTCTGCCTTGTCCGCCGACCCCAGGCGTCGTACTTCCATTCCACCCGACGAAAGCTGGACAATGGACCCGCCACGCTCATGACCCTCGTCAGCCGGTTCTCTCCGTCCCAATAGTACATCCACCTCCCGTCCCGGACAAGGTTCCCGTCCAGATCGTGGATCAGCAGCTCCGGCGTTTGCGCCACGAAGGCCGATCGGGTCTCCGACTGCACCCGGTCCGGTTGGCTCCGCACCACCCCAAGGTTCGTGATCACCACCCAGACCGCCCCCGTCGCGTTGTTCACCTGTGCCTCCCCGTACCAGTACCGACCCTGCTCAATTGCCCGCGCCCATTCGTTGCTCCCCCACCACAACGTCACTGTCGCCGCCTCGGCCGCCTCCCCAGACACCCCCACGTATCCCGGCACCGTCCGACTGGTGTACTGGTTCAGCCGGTTGACCGTGTTGCTGCTCCACCGCAGACTCTCTCCCAGCTCGTCCCCACCCCAGCCACCGGCCGTCCGATTGCCAATCGCATCGTGCCGATACTCAAACTGTTGACCCGCCACCGGCCGGCCGTCCGCCCAGTACCGCCGACCCGACACCAACTGCC